>TARA_R110001583_G_scaffold189565_1_pt1 | contig 380652 bp, 360 predicted proteins | sample TARA_R110001583 | Tara Oceans TARA_R110001583 (sample SAMEA4398432) | marine metagenome | biome: Polar Biome; feature: [MES] marine water layer (ENVO:01000295) within the mesopelagic zone...; material: water (ENVO:00002006), including particulate matter (ENVO:01000060) such...
ATCGGCCTTTACTTTGACCTTCACGTTGTAGTCGATCACGCGCTTTACCGGTACGAGTACCTTCATTTTGACGCTCCTTGTGTTAGCGGGTCGGTGTGGGAGGCACCGTGCTATAATCATAAAAACCTCGACCGGCTTTGCGGCCAGTCCACCCGGCCTCTACGTATTTCACCAACAGCGGGCATGGGCGATATTTGCTATCCGACAGACCGTGGTAGAGCACATTCATCACCGCCAGACAGGTGTCGAGGCCGATGAAATCGCCAAGCTCAAGCGGGCCCATCGGGTGGTTGGCCCCGAGTTTCATCGCTTGGTCAATCGAAGAGACACAGCCGACACCTTCGAACAACGTGTAGACCGCCTCGTTGATCATCGGGACCAAGATACGGTTGACGATAAAGGCCGGGTAATCCTCGGCCACGGCGGCAGTTTTGCCGATCCGTCTGACGACCTCGTTGATGGTGTCAAAGGTCTCATTGCTGGTGGACAAGCCCCGGATCAATTCCACCAGTTTCATCACCGGCACGGGATTCATGAAGTGAATGCCCATGAACCGATCTGGCCGATCGGTGGCCGAGGCGAGCCGGGTCACCGAAATCGACGAGGTGTTCGTCGTCAGAAACGTGTGCTCCTGCAAGTGCGGCATCAGACCTTCGAAGATGCGCAGTTTGAGGGCTTCGTTTTCTGTGGCGGCCTCAATCACCAGATCCGTAGCCCCCACCCGCGCCATGTCATGCGTGGTCGAAATCCGTGCAAGAGCCTGATCCCGGTCATCGGCTGTGATCTTTTCGCGTTCGACCTGACGGTCCAGATTGCGGCGGATCAACGCCATTGCCGCGCTCAACGCATCGGCACTGATGTCGCTCAGAACGACATCCATCCCGGCCTGCGCCATGACTTGGGCAATCCCGTTGCCCATCTGCCCGGCACCAATGACCCCTGTGGATCTGATCGTGGTTGTCATATGAGGTATACCTTTCAGTTGAAGGACTTGCGCAGCGCAGCCTGAAGCTCACCGACGATCCCTTTGCGGAACGCCAAGACGCAGATGATAAAGATCAACCCCATGATCACGGTGACCCAGGCCCCAAGAGGCCCAGAGGACAGCGTATTTTGCAGCGTCACGATGAGGCCTGCACCAACGGCGGGGCCGAAGATCGTGCCCAACCCGCCCAAGAGTGTCATCAACACCACCTCACCTGACATGTGCCAGTGCGCGTCGGTCAAAGAGGCCAATTGGAACACCACCGATTTGGTCGCACCCGCAAGCCCGGCAATCGTAGCGGAAATCACAAAGGCCAAAAGTTTGTAACGGTCGATATTATAGCCAAGAGATGTGGCGCGGGGTTCATTGTCGCGGATCGCACGCAGCACTTGGCCGAAAGGCGAATGCACCGCGCGGGCAATCACGCCAAAGCCGATGAGGCAGACCCCCAGCACGAAATAGTACATCGCGCGGTCGTTGCTCAAATCAACGAGCCCCAAAAACGTGCCGCGCGGAATGCCTTGCAGGCCATTTTCACCGCCGGTGAAGCCGGAGCGGATAAAGACGAAATAGACCATCTGCGCCAAGGCCAAAGTGATCATCGCGAAATAGATGCCCTGACGTCGGATCGCCAAGACGCCCACCAAAAGCCCAAGGACCATCGCCGCAGCGGTCCCGGTCAGAATGCCGAGTTCAGTCGGCAAGCCCCAGACTTTGATCGCGTGACCTGTGACATAGGCCGCGCCACCAAAAAAGGCCGCATGACCAAAGCTGAGCAGACCGCCATAGCCGAGGATCAGATTGAAGGCGCTGGCAAACAGCGCAAAGCACAGCACCTTCATCAACAGCACCGGATAAAACAGCAGCGGCGCGACCAGCAACAGGGTGAGAAGGAGTGCATAAGCCAAATATTTCTTCATGTTCCCAGCTTTCAGTTGGTGCGACCGAACAGTCCGGCAGGGCGCAGGACAAGCACGACGGCCATCACGATGAAAATGATTGTGGAGGACGCTTCGGGCCAAAACACTTTGGTCAGACCTTCGACCACGCCCATGGACAGGCCAGTGACGATGGCCCCCATAATGGACCCCATGCCGCCGATCACCACCACGGCAAAGACCACGATGATCAGGTTCGATCCCATCAAGGGATTGACCTGTGTGATCGGAGCGGCCAGCACCCCGGCAAAGGCCGCCAAAGCAACGCCATAGCCATAGGCCAACGTGGTCAAAAGCGGCACGTTGACACCGAAAGCCTGCAACAGTTTCGGGTTTTCCGTACCTGCGCGCAGGTAGGCCCCGATTTTGGTGCGTTCAAACAAATACCACGTAAAGGCACAGACCACCAAAGAGGCCACAACCACCCAAGCCCGGTAATAGGGCAGGAACATGAACCCAAGGTTCACCCCCCCATTGAGGGCTTTTGGGGCGGCGAAAGGTTGACCCGATGCGCCAAACATTTTGACGAAAAGGCCTTCGATCAACATTGCCAAGCCAAAGGTCAACAGCAAGCCATAGAGGTGATCTACCCCGGCCAAGCGGCGCAGCAAAAATCGGTCAAGCACCACGCCGATGAACCCGACGATCAGTGGGGCGAGTATCAGCGCGCCCCAGTAGTCGATATGCAGGTATTTCCCAAGCAACCAAGCGGCAAAGGCCCCCAACATATAAAGCGCACCATGCGCAAAATTCACGATGTTCAGCAGCCCGAAAATCACCGCCAGACCCAAGGACAAAACGGCATAAAACGACCCGTTGATCAGGCCCAGCAACAGCTGGCCAAACAGGACTTGGGGCGCGATGCCCAGCAGGTCGGAAAACATTGAGTGATCCCATTTCTTTAATGCGTGACCCCCGCCAGAGCCGTGACCCCGGCGGGGAAGTGGACCTTATCTTGGGCTTATTTTGTCGGGCAGGTGCTCTCGGACAGCGGCCCATAAGCCTCTTCGCCCGGAATGACGCGCACGATCTTCAAATAGTCCCAGGGACCCGTGGATTCTTCGGGGGATTTGACCTCAGCGAGATACATGTCATGCACCATCCGCCCATCAGAACGCAGCACGCCGTTTTGAGCGAAAAAGTCGTTTACGGGCATCTCGCGCATTTTGGCCACAACCGTATCAGTGTCGTCCGAGCCGGTGGCTTCGATGGCTTTGAGGTAATGCGTGACCGACGAGTAGACCCCGGCCTGAACGCCCGTGGGCATCTTGCCCGTGCGCTCATAAAACCGCTGCGACCACGCGCGGGTTTCGTCGTTCAAATCCCAATAAAAGCTGGTGGTCATCAACAGACCCTGCGCCGTCTCAAGCCCAAGTGCGTGGACGTCTGAGAGGAACACCAAAAGCCCGGCAATTTTTTGGCCTGCGCTGACGATACCGAATTCATTGGCGGCTTTGATCGCGTTGATCGTGTCGCCACCGGCATTGGCAAGGCCAATGATCTTGGCGCCAGAGGCCTGTGCCTGAAGCACAAAGGACGAGAAATCGGAGGCCGGGAACGGGTGCTTGGACGCGCCCAAAACTTTGCCGCCGCCCGCTTCGACCACCGCGGTCACATCCCGTTGCAAGGATTCGCCAAAGGCGTAATCCGCGGTCAGAAAATACCAGCTATCGCCGCCTTCTTTGACAATCGCGGAGCCTGTGCCAACCGCCAAAGCGCGGGTGTTATAGGTCCAATGCAGGCCGCTTGGGATGCAGGCGTCATTGGTCAGAGGCGACGAGGCCGCCCCGGACACCAAAGCAACTTTGTTCTGTTGTTTGGCCACTTCGAACACGGCCATAGCAACCGATGTGGTCACCAGTTCGGCAAAGGCGTCCACCTGTTGGGTGTCGCCCCATTCACGCGCTTTATTGGCGGCGACGTCGGCTTTGTTTTGGTGATCAGCGGACACCAATTCAATCGGCGCGCCTGCCACTGTGCCACCGAAATCTTCAACTGCCATCTCAGCGGCGGTCACGGTGCCCGGACCTGCCACGTCGGAATAGGTGCCCGACATATCGGTCAACACGCCGATTTTCACGACGCCATCGCTGATGTCGGCCTGCGCCGCACCCGCGCTCAGAGCCAGCGCAGATACGCCCACCATAAAGTTTTTCAGAAATTTCATTGGGTCTCCTCCCTTTTGAAACATGTCAAACACTCAAATATTCATCAAAGACGGCTTGTTTTTCTTGCAGCTCGCTTTGCAGGACACAGTCGACGATATGCCCGTGGTCCATGATGAAATGTCGGTCGGCCAAGGGGGCCGCGAATTGGAAATTTTGCTCGACCAGAACGATGGTAAAGCCGCGCTCTTTGAGCATGGTCAGCACATCACCGAGCTTATCAACGATGACAGGGGCCAGACCTTCGGTGATTTCATCGAGCAACAACAGCGTCGCACCCGTGCGCAGAATGCGCGCCATCGCCAGCATCTGTTGTTCACCACCCGACAAGCGCATGCCGGGGCTGGTACGCCGTTCGGCAAGGTTCGGGAAAATCTCGTAGAGTTCCTCGACGCTCATGCCTCCGGGGGCGACATGCGGCGGCAACAACAGGTTTTCTTCCACTGAAAGGCTGGCGAAAATGCCGCGTTCTTCGGGGCAATAGCCAACACCCAGCCGCGCGATTTCATGCGCATTGGCTTTGATCACCTCTTTGCCCTTCAACATGATTGACCCGGACCGAGACCCGATCAGCCCCACCATCGCCCGCAGCGTGGTGGTCCGCCCAGCGCCGTTGCGCCCAAGCAAGGTGACCAACTCACCTTGATACACCGTCATGTCGATCCCGTGCAGCGCGTGGCTTTCGCCATAAAACGCATGCAAGTCGGTGATGCGCAGATCTTCGATCTTTTCGCTGCTGTGTTCGCCGCCAATCTCAATCCCGGCGCTGTATTTTCCTGCCGCGCTCATGCTACCGATTTCCCCATATAGGCTTCTTTGACCCGAGGGTCGGACGAGACCTCGGCGTAAGCGCCTTCGGTCAAAATCGCGCCGCGCTGAAGCACCGTGATGCGGTCACACAGGGTCGAAACAACCCCGAGATTGTGCTCCACCATCAAAATCGTACGGCCTTTGGCGACGCGGCGGATCAGCTCGGTGATCCGGTCCACATCTTCGCGGCCCATGCCTTGGGTCGGTTCGTCCAACAGCATCAGTTTCGGTTCCATCGCCAAGGTCGTGGCAATCTCAAGCGCGCGTTTGCGGCCATAAGACATGTCGGCCACCTCATCATTGGCAAACCGCAACAGACCGACCAAATCCAACAGCTCATCGGCGCGCTCATTGAGGACGCTCAAAGAGCTTTCCGAACGCCAAAAATGAAAGGACGTGCCAAGCTGACGCTGAAGCGCGACGCGCACGTTTTCACGCACAGTCAGATGCGGAAACACCGCCGAAATCTGAAACGACCGGATCACGCCTTTGCGTGCAATCTGAGTTGGCCGCGCCGAAGTGATGTCCTCGCCATCCAGCAAGATCGTGCCGCTGCTGGGCGTTAAAAATTTAGTCAACAGATTGAAAACAGTGGTTTTCCCAGCACCATTTGGTCCGATCAGCGCATGGATCGTATGGCGTTCGACATTCAGGTCCACCGAGTCCACGGCAATAAAGCCAAGAAAGCCTTTGGTCAGCTTCTGCGTTTGCAGAATGAAATCTCCCGACGCGTTCATCTGCGATCCTCCCTTGATCTGGCCTTAATCTGGCTTGTGTGGCGCAGGCGAGGGACCCCCGCCCGCGCATCCGATGTCGGACCGTGTTTATTCAGAGGTGCTTTCGACCTCTGCCTGAGCCATTGCGCGGGCTTGATCCCGCAGGACGAATTTTTGGATTTTGCCGGTCGATGTTTTAGGCAACGTGGTGAAGACCACCGTTTTGACCGCCTTGAACCGCGCCATATTCGCACGACAAAACTCGATGATCTCGGCTTCGGTTGTGGTCGCGCCCGCCCTTAATTCGATAAAGGCACAAGGCGTTTCGCCCCATTTCTCATCCGGCTTGGCCACCACGGCCGCCAACATGACGGCGGGATGTTTGTACAACACATCTTCGACCTCGATCGACGAGATGTTTTCGCCGCCAGAGATGATGATGTCCTTCGAGCGATCCTTGATTTCGATGTAGCCATCGGGATGGCGCACGGCGAGATCGCCGGAGGCAAACCAACCGCCACGGAACGCCGCGTCGGTGGCCGTGATGTTTTTCAAATAGCCCTTCATCACGTTGTTGCCGCGCACGAACACTTCGCCGACGGTTTCACCATCGCTTGGAACGGGCACCATCGTGTCAGGCTCCGCGACCATCAAATCGTCAAGTGCCATGTTTTTAACGCCTTGCCGCGCCTTGATCCGCGCCCGCTCGGACAAGGGGAGGTCATCCCATTCAGAATGCCACGAACAGAACACAGAGGCGCCGTAGGTTTCGGTCAACCCATAGCCGTGGGTCACGTCAAACCCGGCGTTTTCCATTTTTTCGATCACGATTGCAGGGGGTGGAGCACCGCCGGTCAACACTTTGACCTCATGCTCAATGCCCTCTTTCATCTCGTCAGGGGCGTTGCCCAAAAGCCCCAACACAATCGCCGCGCCACAGAAATGTGTCACTTTTTGCGATTTGATCAGCTCATAGACTGTGCTGTCGCGCACCGCCCGCAAACAGACCGACGTTCCCGCATGCGCCGCGACCGACCATGGAAAACACCAGCCGTTGCAATGGAACATCGGCAAGGTCCAAAGATAGGTGAAATGGCGCGGCACATCCCATGTGTTGATGTTGGAGAGCGCGTTCAGATAGGCACCGCGGTGATGGTAAACCACCCCTTTGGGGTTGCCCGTTGTGCCGGAGGTATAATTTAGGCTGATGGCGTCCCATTCGTTGGCGGGCAAAGACCAGTCATCACCTTCGTCCCCCTCGGCGAGCAACGCCTCATAGGTCAAGGCACCGACTTTTTGTCCGCCCTCAAAACTTGGATCTTCGATGTCGATCACCAAACGATCCCCACCGGCCATATGGAGCGCGCGCTCCATGACCTCTGAAAACTCGGGGTCGACGATCACAACCTTGGCTTCGGCATGGTTCAAGATGAAAGCAATGGCTTCGGCATCAAGGCGGGTGTTGATCGCATTCAACACTGCCCCCGACATCGGCACACCAAAATGAGCTTCGAACATCTCAGGGATATTGGCCGCGATAATAGACACCGTGTCACCCTTTTCGATGCCACGTTTGGCCAATGCGGACGCAAGCTTGCGACACCGCCGATAGGTCTCTTCCCAGTCACGCCGTAAGTCATTATAAATGACAGCAGTCTTTTTAGGATAAATAGCAGCCGTTCGCTCAATAAAACTGAGCGGTGACAGCTGCGTAAAGTTCGCTGCGGTCACATCCAAGCCATGGTCATAGATATTATGAGATTTCACCATCGGTCTCCTCCAAAACGCGATTTCGGATTCACTATCGTGTTATGTTTTCCGAAAGATTTCTGAATTGATACGAATTGTAACAGTGGCACGACTTGGCCTTTCGAAGTCACGCAAAATCGCGCACACACTGGGCTAAGGCGTCTTTATCCGAGGTGATCTGTGACAACGACATGGCCCGACCAACCGCCACACGACAGCCTGACACAGGCAGCCCTTGATCATATGTCAGAGGGGTTGGGTGTCTTTGACGCTCAGTTGCGGCTGGTGTCGTGGAACAGAAAGTTTCAGGACTTCATAGGCTTGGGGGATGTCACGCTTCAGGCGGGGACGCCGCACGAAACCTTGCTCACCCATGCTTTGACCCCGAAAGACACATCGCTGAGTAGGATTTTGGCCAGAGTGCGGACCACTATCGAAGCGGCGAGCAATGGCGAAAGCCACTCCATCAATTGTGAATTGCCCGATGGTCGCGCCATCCGTTTTAGCGCAGCCCCCCTGCTCGGCGGTGGCGTCGCAGCCGTCTATTCCAATATCACCGAGCAAAATCAGCGCGAAACCGATCTGGCCCGACGTGTCCATGAACGCACGGCCGCACTGCAACTGAGCGAGAACCGCCTGAATATCATCGCCAATGAAGTCTCCGCTGGGATCGCCCATGTCGATAAAAACATGCAGTTCTCCTATGTGAACACCCGGTTCGCGCGTGCGTATGGCCTACGGCCCGAGGATTTCATCGGCAAACCCTGTAGTGCCATTCTTGCGCCTGAGACCCTTGGCAAATCCAACCATTTCTTTGAACAAACCCGGCGCGGGGCGGCGGTGGATTTTGCCATGACCGTTCGCCTACCTGATGGCCGCGACAAGGAAATCAGGACGTTTTTGCGACCCGAGCAACCGTCGCGCGGCGAGGTGATCGGGTTCTTCCTGTTGTCGATCGACATGACCCGGCAAAAGGCCGCAAATGCCGCGCTATTGCAAAGCCAAAAGATGGATGCGCTGGGACGTCTCTCAAGCGGCATTTCGCATGATTTCAACAATTTGCTAACGGTCATCTTGGGCAATCTCACGCCCTTGGCGGATCGACTGGACCAACCCGATCTCAATGAGGAATTTTTGGCCCCGGCCATTGCCGCCGCCCGGCGCGGCTCGGATTTGACCCGGCGTCTGTTGTCCTTGGCCCGCAAGCAACCGATTGATCCCCAGCCGGTTACGACAGACGACATCCTCGATGGGCTGGTCAAACTGTTACGGCCCACCATTCCCGAAACCATCGAGATTTCGGCCCAAAGCGCAACAGATCTACCGCTTGTCTTTGTGGATCTGGCACAGCTTGAGATGGCGCTGTTCAATCTTGCGGTGAACGCCCGCGATGCGATCGGGGCCAGCGGAACGATTGAGCTGCGTCAGGACGTTGTGTTTCTCTCCCCAACCGAAGCCGAGCCGGACCGGCTTGCCAGTGGGCATTTCCTTCGACTTCAAGTCATCGACAGTGGCGAAGGCATGACAGAGGACAGCCGCGAGCGTATTTTCGAACCGTTTTATACGTCAAAAGATGATGGGGCGGGATACGGGCTTGGGCTGTCCATGGTCTATATGTTCGTCAAACAATCCAATGGTGCCATTCGTGTCGAAAGTAAGCGCGGTTTTGGCAGCACCTTTACGATCCTCATCCCTGCGGTTGACGCCTCCGACCTACCAGAAGCCGATACAGGCGAAAGTCCGGGCACCCAGCTTTTGTCCGCACAAGAAAGACCCGTGACGTTGCTGGTTGATGATGATGCCGATGTGCGGCGGGTTTTGCGCCGGCAACTTGTGGACGAAGGATATCCCGTGATCGAAGCGGCCAACGCCCAAGACGCGCTGGATTTGTTGCAACACATGTCTGAGATTCGCCTGTTGATCAGCGACATTGCCATGCCCGGCGGAATGTCCGGTCTTGATCTGGCCTACGAGGTTCTCAAAGGCCCCAGCCGCGTTGGTATTTTGCTGATGACGGGACAGGCCACTCCACCCGATCAAAGTTGTCTTGGCATTAAACTGCCCATTCTACGCAAACCTTTTGATCCGGCGCTTTTACAGCAATCCATCAAACAAGTTTTAAAAATCAGCGGGGAGGACACATGAGCAAAACCGTCTATCTGCTTGAAGATGACCCCGGCGTCGCCGCCGTCATCGAACGTGTTTTGGTCAACAACGGATTCACCGTCCAGTGGTTTCAATCTCGCGTCACAGTGCTTGCGGCGCTAAGGCAGGCTAAACCTGACGTTTTTCTCGTGGATTTGGGTCTGCCGGATGCGGATGGGTTGAACTTAATCCGCGAAGAGATCGGCCAAAGCGGCACGCCGATCATTATTGTCAGCGGCAGAGGTGATATCATGGACCGGATTGTGGGTCTCGAACTGGGCGCGGATGACTATATCGTCAAACCCTTCGAACCACGCGAGCTTGTCGCCCGAGTGCGTGCCGTTCTGCGGCGCAGTCAGAGCCACTCACCCGCCATCGAAGGCATACAGGACATCGCCAAATTCGCCGGATGGACCGCCTATTTTGCCTCCTCCCTTTTGGTCTCCGATACGGGCGATGAAATCCATTTGAGCACAGCCGAAAACACGCTTTTGCGCATTTTTGTGCAGGCCACGGGTCGCATTTTAAGTCGTGAAGCCCTTTTGAATCTTACGGCAGGCGACCGTCTTGAGAACTTTGATCGCAGTGTTGACGTCCGGGTGTCCCGGCTGCGTCGCAAATTGAAACATTGCGACAATCAGCAAGAGATCATCAGAACGATTTATGGGGCTGGATACGTGTTCGTCGCGCACGTGGAATGGTGCTCAACGAACACATTGGATCATACGCGCCCGGAGTAAGGACGACTGATCTTTGCGAGAGAAGAGATGCGGCCCTCACATCCTTCGCCCGGCTTCGGCGTATATTGGGAAAGGGCCGATCCCTCTGGGACCGCCCCTTTCATCTGCCTGTCTTATTTCTGAATTTCGGTCCAGATCCGGGTATACAGTTCCTGCGTTTCCGGCGCGCAAAGTTCGGTGAAATGCCCCGCATCCTCAAGCCCTTCAGGGATCACCAATTCAGGCGCACCGATCAAATCCGGGTCCATAAACGGTTCGGACCCGATCGTCCCATTGGCATAGCGGCCAAAGTTCGAAATCAAAGCCGCATTTTCCGGGTCCATGACGAAGTTTTGGAACAGCTTGGCATTCTCCGGATTGCGCGCATCTTTGAGCACGGCAATGGTGTCTTGCCAGACCGGATAGCCCTCTTTCGGGTAGCCATAGGCGAAGTTGGGATTGTCCGCCCGGATGCGCATCGACGCCCCGTTCCAGAACACGGACCCCAAAATATCTTCGTTGATGAACTTCTCAAAGGCTGGATAGTCGATCCCAATCCAGTCCTTTTTGGCTTCCAACATCCCGTCACGCACTTTTTTCAAAAGCGTCAGATCGTCAGTGCACATCTCGCCGCCATAGTAAAAGATGGCAAGGTTCATCACATCCTGCATTTCCGGCACAACGTTGATCTGGCCTTTCAACTCTTCTGGCGGATCAAGGAAGATCGCGGACGTGTTGATGTCGCCGTCATACGTACCGGTGTGAACCAACACACCCGTCGTGCCCCATTGATACGGCACAGTGTAATGGCGGCCCGGATCCCAATCGACATCCACCCAGCGCGGGTCCACGTTGGAAAAATTTTCCATCTGATCCGGGCGCGTTTCCAACAACAGGCCCTCGCTGATGAAAACAGGAACAAAGCTGTGGGTCGGCACAACAATGTCAAACCCGTGACCGCCGGCTTTGACTTTCGCAAGCGCCGCATCATTGCTGTCATATTCGGTCAGGGTCACCTTGACATCATAGGTGGACTCAAACTTTTCGATCAACTCAGGTGAGGTGTAGTTGCCCCATGTGAAAATGTTGAGCTCGCCCTCGGCAAGAGCGGATTGAGCGGTCAGAGTGAGAGCGATCACACTGGTCTTAAGAAGCATTGTAGAGCGCATAATAGGGTGGTCCTCTGTTGGTCTTATCAGTCTTGTTTTTTGCTGAGTAGGAAGATGCTGGTCACGATGACGACACTCAAAGCGAGCATCATCGCGGAGACCGCATAGACTTCCGGGGATGTGCCACGGCGCAATTGGCCGAGCATAAAGGTGGGCAATGTTTCCTGCCCTGCCGATTTCACAAATTGAGAGATCACCACGTCGTCCAAAGAGATGACAAAGGCGAGCATGAAGCCACTGACAATGCCGGGCAACAAAAGCGGCAAGGTCACGCGGCGAAAGGTCAGCAAAGCCCCAGCATAGAGATCCGCCGCGGCCGCTTCCAAATTGCTGTCCATGCCCTCAAGCCGCGCCCGGATCGGCATATAGGCGAAGGGGATACAAAAGGTGGTGTGCGCCGCGATGATATACCCGAGACCGCTCCACCCTGTCGCCCCTCGGATCAGGGCAAAGAGGATCAAAAGCGCAACCGCCAAGACAATTTCTGGCACCATCAAAGGTTGGCTGATGATCAGATAAATCCCTTTGCGCGCTTTGAACGTGGTCGAGCGTGTCGTGGCAAGACCCGCCATCGTCGCCACAACGGTTGCAATGCTGGCCGCCACCGAAGCGATCAGCAAAGAGCGCAAAGCGGCGTCGATGATCGCCTCATCATGTAACGCGCCAGAATACCAACGCCACGAAAACCCTTCCCACCGACCAAGCACATCGCCCGCACTAAAGGAGTAAAAGATCAACACCGACAAAGGCAGGTAGAGAAAGAGGAACCCCGCCAGTGCAATCGGGGTGATGCCCGGCATGTAACGCACATTGAAACGCGTGGGAGCCTTACTCATGGGATGTCTCCTCCTTGCCTGTCACCGCAACATAGTAGAACAGAATACCGATAATCATGAGCATCAGGGTCAGCGACAACGCAGCCCCCAAAGGCCAATTGCGGCCTTGGCCAAATTGCAGCTCAATCAAGTTTCCGATCATCAGATTGCCGCCCCCGCCAAGAATGCGCGGGGTCACGTAATCACCAAGAGAGGGCACAAAAACCAGAATGGCACCCGCAATTACACCGGGTTTGATCATCGGCAAAACGACGCGACGAAACGCGGTCCAACGGGTGGCGTAGAGGTCGTAGCACGCCTCCAAAAGGTTGAAATCCAACCGCTCAACCGAGGCATAGACCGGCAACACCATCAGCGGCAAATAGACATAGGTCATGCCCATCCCAATGGCGAAATCCGTGAACAGGATCTGGACCGGTTCATGGATGATACCGATTTTCATCAAGGTCGCATTGATGATGCCATCTTTGCGAATGATCTCCATGATCGCGATGGTGCGGATCAACAGGCTGGTCCAAAACGGGATGGTGATCAGAAACAGCCACAGGTTACGGATGCGCCGGGGTCGGGTTGCAATGAAATAGGCGATCGGCACACCAACCATAAGCGTGAGAGTGGTGGTGATGAGCGACAGTTTGATTGAGCGCCAAAAAATCGACAGATGTGCATCGGCAAGGCTCAGAGTGCCATCGAAAATATCGCGCTGTGCGATCACTTCCAACCATGCTGCGCCAGAAAAATGCCACACGACACCACCGTAGGTGTCTTTTTCAAGAAGTGAAAAAGCCAACACCACGCCCAAAGGCACAAGCGATAAAAGCGTGACGATGATCAAAGCCGGGGCAGACAAAAGCCACCGGCGGCGGTGATCCGTCTTTTCGTGTTCTGCCTCAGCACGAGAGAGACGACGTCTTGCGCCTTTTGCGGGGGAGGACAGTTCGGCTGCAATATCGCTCATCCGTGAACGAGCCTCACGGCTTGACGCGGCACACTCAGTTGCGTGCGATCCCCCTGCGCAAGCGTGGTCAACAACGGGTTGGCGTTTTGCAACCGCGCCACCATCGGGAAACCATCATCAAGTTTCACATGCACCTGCGTGTCCGTGCCGATGTAGACAATATTCTCGACCGTGCCGTCAAAACACATGCAATCACTGCCCTCAATCGGACTCCCAAGACAGATTTTTTCAGGCCGGATCAAGACTGACAGATCACCGGTCTCATGGCTGGAAATCGTCTGTTGCATGCGGTGCTTGCCTGCAATCAGCAACTCCGCATTGTCACCCGATTGGGTGACGATTTTGGCGTCCAAATAGTTACTTTCCCCGATAAAGTCGGCAACAAAGCGATCTTCGGGGGCTTCATACAACGTGCGCGGAGCCGCGATTTGATGGATATGCCCGGCTTTCATCACCGCGATCCGATCCGACATTGTCAGGGCTTCTTCTTGGTCATGGGTCACAAAAACAAAGGTGATCCCCGTCTCGACCTGCAACCGTTTCAATTCGATCTGCATCTCTTTGCGCAGCTTGAGATCCAAGGCTGACAGCGGTTCGTCGAGCAATAAAATACGCGGGTGCGGCGCCAAAGCGCGGGCCAGGGCCACACGTTGCTGTTGCCCGCCAGAGAGGGCCGAAATTTTACGATGACGCAGATGATCCATCTGCACCAACTCCAACATCCGATCGACCGTCTCGGTGATTTCTTTGCGCGGCTTATGGAGAGTCTCAAGGCCAAAGGCGATGTTTTCCGCCACGGTCATGTGAGGGAAGAGAGCATAGTTTTGAAAGACAGTGTTGATCGGACGCTTGTTCGGCGGAAGATGGCTGATGTCCATTCCGTCCAAAATGATCTCACCACCGCTGGGTGCTTCAAACCCCGCGATCAAACGCAACAAGGTTGTTTTACCACAGCCCGATGGGCCTAGAAGGGTAAAGAACTCCCCCTCGCCAATCGTGAGATCTGTATTCTGTAGGGCCTGATAAGCCCCCGGTCCCGTTCCGTAGACTTTGGAAACCGTCTTGAGTTCAATCATTTTTATACCCGTGAACCTTACGGTCCCCTTTTTCCCTGTGTTGAAAATTCGTATTGACGCAAATGTTTTTAGTCAATAAAAAATTTTATATGATAAACAAATTGGACAAAACATGACGCCGGTCACGCCGCAGAATGCTGAAAATATAAGCGCCGAAAAACCGCACGCGCCCGGCTTGCGGGATCGTAAAAAGGCAATGCGTCGTGAAGAAATTCTCTCTCACGCCAAACACCTGTTTGCGAAACAGGGCATCAATGCCACGACGATGGGAGATATTGCCGAAGCCGCAAACGTCTCGCCGCCCACTGTGTTCAACTATTTCGGCAACAAAGACGGCATCCTGATCGCGCTGATCACCGAAGGCTCGCGCAAAGCCATTGCACATGACATTTCAATGCTGCCACGCACGGACGCGGATTTTGCATCCATTGTCATGGACACTTTGGTGACGGTCTCCACCGGCACATTGGGCATCGCCGGTAAACGCGTTTGGCGCTATTCCGAAGCCGCCACGATCCGCCACCCAAACACTGAACTCGCACGCGAATACACCCGTGTTGACAACAAACTTCTACACGCTCTGAAACAGTTTATCGGCTATTATGACATCACCCTGCGTGCCGGGACGCCTGCAGACACGGACTTCCTCGCCGAATTGATTTTTGGCGTCTGGAACGCTGAATTCTTTGCCCTCATCAAAGACGAAGAGATGGATATCGCCACCCACAAAGAGCGACTGTCCGCCCGCATCCGCCCCCTCATTCAACTGCTGTTCGACGATGCGTTTCTCGCCTCGCCGGTTCTCAAACCAATAAGGCTCTGACACATGGCCACCGCCGACCTAATCCTTTGCAACGCCCGCGTTTTGACCATGGATTCTGACATGCCCCACGCGGAAGCTGTGGCCCTCTCTGGACATAAAATCCTTGCCGTTGGCACAACAGCTGAGATCGAAGCCCTGGCTGGGCCAAGCACGCGCCGCATCGACGGCATGGGCAACACGCTTTTGCCCGGTTTTGTTGAATCTCATCTACATGTCTTTAGTGGCGCTTATGGTCGAAAGTTGCTTCAACTTGCCCCTATTGCGGGCCGCGACGCGTTGCACAAAGCCGTGCGGCAATTCTCCGATGCCAACCCTGACGAAGGCCTGTTGATCGGACAGGGCACCCCCTACGGCATCCTCGAAGAGGACGGGCCCATCACCCGTCAAAAACTCGACGAAATGGAGCCGGTGCGCCCCCTTATCCTTATGGCGTTCGATTTCCACACTGCTTGGGCCAACACGCCCGCATTAAAAGCGGCCGGCCTCTTTAACGGTCGCGATGTGGGCGCAGGCAATGAAGTTGTCGTCGACCAAGAGGGGCTTGCCACCGGAGAATTGCGCGAAAAAAACGCCTATTTGCCTGTGCTCAACTTGCGCACCTCTGGTGGGCGCGAAATGTTGGGCATGTCGGGGGATGAACCCGAAACGCCGCCCTCCGCGCAAGAGCGTGCCGATGACATCGCCGTCCTCAAAGAAGGTCTGCGCTATTGCGCCGCCCAAGGCATCACTGCCGTCCACAATATGGATGGCAATCGCTATATGATGGAGCTTTTGCGCGAGATTGAGCTTGAGGGTGAAATGGCCTGCCGGGTCGAAGTGCCCTACCACTTCACCGAAGGCAAACCGCTTTCCATCCTCGAAGAGGCCAGCCGCATGAGCGCGGATTTCAACAGCGACATGCTCAAATCCGGGCGCGTTAAAATCTTTGTCGATGGGGTTTTGGAAAGCGGCACGGCCTATATGCTTGACGATTACGCCAATGCCCCCGGATGGAAAGGCGATCCGATTTTTGACACCGAGGCCTTCGCCAAAGCGGCGATCGAGATTGATAGGCGCGGCTTGCAAATCTCCGTTCACGCGATTGGCGATGGCGCGGTGCGGATCGTGCTTGATGGCTATGAGGCCGCACAAAAGGCCAATGGTGCGCGCGACAGCCGTCACCGGATTGAGCACATCGAGGTCTATCATCCCGATGATCTGCCACGTTTCGCAGAGTTGGGCGTCATCGCCTCCATGCAGCCGCAACACCCGCCGGGCACCTTGGGCTTGCCGTTGGAACCCGGCATCTCCGCCATCGGGCGGGCGCGCTGGCCCTATGCCTATGCGTGGCGCGATATTGTCGACACCGGCACGGCCTATTGTTTTTCTTCGGATTGGCCGATTGTCGCCGTCGAACCGCTCATCGGCCTTCAGGTGACGCAGATCCGCACCCCTTGGGCCGACGACATGCCAGATCAACGCGTAAGCTTGCACGAGGCGCTCGAGGGCTACACATGGCGTGGTGCCTATGCCAGTTTCATGGAGGATCGCACCGGGCGCATTCGTCCCGGCATGCTGGCCGATCTGGTGCTTCTGGGTGGGGATATTGAGGCGGTTGCGCCCGATGCCTTCCCCGCGCTTGGTCCGGTGCTGACCATCTGCGACGGTAAAATCACCTTTGAGGCGTAAGCCGCAAATAAGGCCAAACACAAAAATGGGACGCGATCAAATGACCGCTTCCCACAATTCGATATAGACATGCTCATCGTCGCCGGGTTCCGCCATCGCCGTGCCGAAAAACACCGCTTTGCCAAGCCACTCATGCGGACCTTTGGGCACTTCAAACGAAGCACGCGTGCGTCCCAAAAAGGCACCGTCTTCTTGCTCGACCATTCGGCCAGCGTTCAGGATCGACACCACCGTACCATCGCGCAACCGGATCAGATAGCGCGCCTCAACGGCGTAGGAGCCATCCGGCAATCCAATCGCCCAATCCGCCCCGCCTGAGATGATCTCTCCCTCAAGACCGTCCCCCTTCAAAACACCCCCTGTGATCGGGAAAAACGCGCGTTTGGTGCCGTGGCTGGTTTCGAATTCTTCCGCCGGACCAAGATCCGCGCGAATGGCCGCGCGGAACACCATCTCTGGCTTGGTCAATGGACGGCCAGCTCCCAGATCAACACAGCTCATGAGGCTTTTTTGCTCACAGCCTGCCGCGGCCGTTTGAAAAACTCGGTGAACATATCCGCCAACTCAGTTGTCGCCAAATCAGAAGACAGCCTATCCTTGGCCGTTTGCGCCACCTCAGGCGGCAACACCGCGCCGCGAGAGGCCAAAAGAGCGGCCATGAAAGGGGCGTTAAATTCGGGATGCGGCTGCACGGTCAGGGCCTTGTCTCCATAGGCCAACATCGCATTGGCGCAGAAATCGGTTTTCCCGATCACCTGCGCCTCTGTCGGGGCGACTGTCACCTGATCTTGGTGCCATGCCATCAGACGCTTTGGCCCTGCGTCGCTGTTGTAGGTTTCAGTCCCAACGGACCAGCCGCCATCAAACTTTTCGACTTTGCCACCAAGCGCCTGCGCCAAGATCTGATGACCGAAACACACGCCAACAATCGGACGACCCGCCGCATAGGCGGCGCGCAAAAACTCTTCGAGCGGGGCGATCCACGGGTGATCTTCATAGGCGCCAAAGCGCGACCCGGTGATCAACCAGCCATCGGCATCGTCAATCGAGTTCGGAAACACCCCGTCCAACACAGGATAGGTTTCAAAGGTAAACCCCCGCCCGGCCAAAAGCGTGCGAAACATACCGTCATAATCGCCATGTTCCGCAATAAGATCATCCGGGGCACGACCGGTCTGCAGGATGCCTATTTTCATGTCATCAAGGCCTCTAATTCAGGGGTGGCAGCGTCAAGCGCACGGGCATAGCGATCCGCCGCTTCGATGATTTCCTGCTCTGTCACACTGAGCGGCGGAGAAAAGGATGTCACCGGCAAGAACGGCAAAGCCCGCGTCAACACGCCCATTTTGGCTGCATGTTTGGCAACGATTTTATGCGGGGCTGTGCCCTCTGGGAAGCCGGAGAATTCAACCGCAATCATAAGACCCACGCCGCGAATATCACCCACAAACGGGCTGTCGCCCACGCGCGACCGCAACGCCTCAAGCAACACCGGACCCAAGGTGGCGGAGCGCTCCACCATGTTCTCTTTTTCCATCAGATCAAGATTGGCCAAAGCAATCGCCGCCCCGACCGGATGGCCAGAATAGGTGAACCCGTGCATGAGGACACCCATTTCCTCAGAGGCGCCTTCGAACACCTCCCACATCCGGTTCGAGATGATCGAGGCAGACATCGGGAAATAGGCGCTGGTCAGGCCTTTGGCGAGGGACACAATGTCCGGGCGCATGCCGCAGGTTTCTGAGCCGAACCATTTGCCCGTGCGGCCAAAGCCGGTGATCACCTCGTCGGCAATCAACAGAATATCGTGTTTGTCCAACACCGCTTGGAGCTTCTCGAAATACCCCTCCGGCGGCAGGAACACACCCCCCGTGCCCATGACAGGCTCGGCGATGAACGCACCGATGGTATCGGCCCCTTCCGCGGCAATCATCGCTTCGAGATCTGCAATCAAACGGTCGGTATATGCGACCTCGCTTTCACCGTCTTTGCCGTATTTGAAATAATGCGCACAGCTGGTGTGGCGCACCGTGTCGAGCGGCATGTCAAAAGCAGTGTGATAAGATTTGATCCCGGTCAAACTGCCCGAGGCCAAGGTCAGACCATGATAGGCACCCTCACGGGCAATGATCTTTTTCTTACTCGGTTTGCCACGCAGATTGTTGTAGTAGTTCACCAATTTGACCGCAGTGTCATTGGCGTCCGACCCGGACGTGCCAAAGAACACGCGGGCCATATCGGACCCCGGCACAGTGTCGCGATAGAGGTTCAAAAGCCGATCCGCCAAACGAATGGTCGGTTCCGCCGACGCCCCGGCAAAGAAGTGCTGAAAACTCAGATTTTGCAGGGCTTCGGCACCGGCCTCAACCAATTCTTTGCGCCCGTAACCCACATTGACGCACCACAGACCCGCCCCCATATCAAGCTGGGTTTCGCCGGTGTCACGCGTCACCGTCACGCCCTTGGCGGAGGTGTAAATCGTTGGGCCGTTCTTTTGCAGATCGCTGATCGAACTGACCGGATGGAAAAAGCTCATCTGGTCCATTTGGATCAAAGAAAGATTTGCGCGTTCAGTCATACTGCGGTCCTTTCAGGACAAAGAGACCAGCCGGCGCAAAGCACGCACAGCACTGTCGGGGGTTGTGATCACGGGGCAATCGACCTGCGATTGCAAAAGGGGTGCGGCGCGGGCCAGACTGAATTGCCCAAGCAAGATAACATCTTGCGTGCCAAGATCGCGGCAGGCCGCAAGGACAGCGGCGTCATGCCCTGCCCCGTCGCCCGCCTTGAGCGCGGCCAATGCGCCCTCAGCCAAAATCGGCGTTATGTCGATGGTCTTGCCCTGTGCTGCTGCCATTTCCTCAAGCTCACGCGACAATGAGGTCAGAGAGGGCGGAAAGGTCACGACCAAAGCGATGCGCGTGCCGATGCCGAGCGCCTCAGCAAAGGCCGCCTCATTGGGGCGGAACACAGGAATGTCGAGGTCGGATTTCACCGCCTCAATTGCCGGACCAAAAGCCGAACAGGTGAACAGAATTGCTTGGGTGTCATTGGGTCCAGTGCCCGCAGCGGCATAGCGGCCAAGGGTCAAAAACCGATCCATCATGGCCTGATCCAACTGACCCGCCTCGGCCAAATCCCCGGACAGAGACGCGTCCAACAGATCGGCGGGCTTGGCCTCAGGCCAGAGCCGCGCAAACGCATCGCGGATCGGCAAGACCGATTCTTCGAGCGCATGGATCAACCCGATCCGGGGGCCAGATGGAGAGGGCGTTGTGACATCAGACATGCGGTGCCTCCTTGCGGGTTTGGAGTGTGGCGATCAACGCCTTGTCGCGCATAGATTCCAACTCTGCAATACTGCGCCCCGCGGCTTCACGATCCACACCCGCGACCAAATCGGCCTGCACCTTGGCACTCAATGTCGGTGCACCAAGCGCAGACCAGCGGCGTTCTTGGCTTGGGCCGAGATGGGACAGATAGCCCGCCATACCGCCCGCGCCGCCACCCAAATGATAGGTCATATGCGCGCCCAACACCGACCAGCGCAGGCCCGGACCGTTGACCAAAGCCGCATCAATGGCCTCAACATCAGCGATACCCTCTTGCACCATATAGACCGCTTCACGCCACAGCGCAGAGGCCAACCGATTGGCGATATGTCCGGTTGCGTCCTTTTTCAGGCGCACCGGCACGCGCTCTGCCCGGCGATAGATGGCTTTGGCGCGGGCCACGCGGGCCTCGTCCGGACCATAGATTTCCACCAAAGGCACAAGATGCGGCGGGTTGAACGGGTGCGCCGTGATCAGTTTTGATGGGTCTTTGAGACCGGGGCTTAAATCAGACCAAGTGAGCGCCGAAGTCGACGAGGCCAATATGGCATCGCGCGCCATCAAGGCCTCGAATTCGGCATAAAGCTCATGTTTCACCGCGATGTTTTCCGGTGCGTTCTCTTGGATGAGATCAGCCCCTGTCACCGCCTCCGCCAACTCAGTGCACAGCGTCAGCGTCCCGCGCGGCCCCGCATCCGGGGCCAATTCAGCCAAGTGCGCAAACGGGCCAGCCATTCGCGCCTCGACCTCGTCCAACGCTTGCGCACGCGGGTCCCACACGCGCACATCTGCGCCGTGGTGCAAAAAAAGAGCCGCCCAGCCTACGCCGATAAGGCCAGCGCCAAGAACTGCGACTTGATCTGCGTGCGTAGGGGACATCATTGGATTTCCTATGTTTTGCGATCGCATTTTTTCACAATCAATGTCTTTTGTAAAAGTAAATTTATTTTCATTAAAATAAGTATGTTAGTTCATTTTTTAAAGAATATGATGCTTTTAAATCTCCGTAATTGACTTATGAGATCGCAAAAGTTAGCCATATCAAACGCCAGCACCAAGGATCGAAGGACACGTGGCATGATGAACCCGACACAAACATGCGCGATCGTAACCGGCGCCACCTCTGGCATCGGCACGGAAATTGCCCGCGAACTTGGAGCACAGGGTCACGCGTTGCTCTTGGTGGGGCGTCGTGAAGCCGCCGGAACTGCGATTGTTGAGGCCCTCAAAGCCGACGGGATTGTCGCCAAATTCCATGCTGCTGACCTGTCCGAAGACAACGCGCCAGCGGCGGTTGTTCAGGCGGCGCTCGACACGTTTGGGCGCATCGACATTTTGATCAACAACGCCGGACTTTTGAGTAAAGGCGCCGCCGAAGAGACCACAGATGCGGAATGGGACCAGATGATGGACGTCAATCTGCGCGCGCTCTTCCGTCTCTCACGCGCCGTCCTTCCGGCCTTGCGCGCCTCGCGTGGCGTGATCGTCAACATCGCCTCGGATTGGGCGCTCGTCGGAGCCAAAGGCTATTTGGCCTATGCGGTTTCCAAAGCTGCCGTGGCCCAATTGACCCGCTGCATGGCCCTGGATCACGCCCCCGAAGGCATCCGCGTCAACGCAGTTTGCCCAGGTGACACAGACACCCCGATGTTGGCCCCGGACCTCACCGGATCAGAGCGCGCCGCACGGCTGGCCGAATATGGTGCCGATGTGCCCTTGGGGCGCGTGGCAACCCCGCAAGACATCGCGCGCGTCACGGCCTTTTTGGTCTCTGAGGGCGCGGCATACATGACCGGGACTTTGATCCCGGTAGACGGCGGCATGACCGCAGACTGAGTGACCTGGAGAGAGACCTATGGGCGAGATTTACCAAAACTTGATCGGTGGCACCTGGCGCAAAGCCGACGATGCCTCTGAGAACCGCAGCCCGTCTGACATCACGGACCTGATCGGTATGTTTGCCCGTGGCGGCGCAAAAGATGTGACCGAGGCGACAGATGCCGCCGAGATCGCCTTTCCGGCGTGGTCGCGCTCCAATCCGCAGGTGCGGGCCGATCTATTGGATCGGATTGCGGCAGAGATCACCCGTCGCGAAACCGAAATCGCCCTGATGCTGGCCCGCGAAGAGGGCAAAGTGCTACCCGAAGCGTTGGCCGAAACCCGCCGCGCCGCGCATGTGTTCCGCTTTTTTGCCGGGGAAACATTGCGCCTCAAAGGTGATGCGGTCGCCTCTGTGCGGCCCGATGTGGATGTCGAGGTCACCCGCGAGCCTTTGGGCATCGTCGGTCTGATCACGCCTTGGAACTTTCCGATCGCCATTCCAGCATGGAAAATCGCGCCCGCTCTGGCCTATGGCAACTGCGTGATCTTCAAACCCGCCGAACAAACTCCCGGCTCTGCGCATCTCTTGGCGCAGATCATTCATGAGGCAGGCTGTCCGGCCGGGGTGTTCAACCTCGTCATGGGCCGCGGTTCTGTCGTCGGCGAAGCGATGACCTCTGATCCACGCATTTCCGGCATTTCCTTTACCGGCTCCGTGCCTGTGGGACGTCATTTGGCCGGGACCTGTGCCGCCAATATGAAAAAGCTTCAGATGGAAATGGGCGGCAAAAACCCGATGATCGTGATGGATGATGCGGATTTGCAAACGGCGGTCTCCGTGTGCCTGAACGGCGCGTTCTATCAAACCGGGCAACGCTGTACCGCCTCCTCGCGGCTCATCGTGCAATCCGGCATCCATGACGCCTTTGTTGCGGAAGTGGAAAAGCAACTTAAAGCGCTCAAAGTCGGCCATGCCCTGACCGAAGATATGCAGATTGGCCCGGTGGCCTCCGAAAGCCAACTGAACAGCAACCTGTCCTATGTCGCCTTGGCCGCTGAAGAGGGCTGTGAGGTCTTGGGTGGTGAGCGCCTGAACCGCGACACCAACGGCTTTTTCCAAGCGCCGGCTCTGTTCTTGGGGTCCAAGAACAGCATGCGCAGTGCGCGCGAAGAAATCTTTGGCCCCTGCGCCAGTGTCATCCGCGTCGAGGATTTCGAAGAGGCCGTCTCCGTGGCAAATGACACGCAATTTGGCCTGTCCTCGGGTATCTGCACCACCAACCTGCGCAATGCACGCGAGTTCAAACGCCGCTCTGCCGCAGGGATGGTGATGGTGAACCTGCCCACGGCGGGCGTGGATTACCATGTGCCCTTTGGTGGCCGCAAAGCCTCAAGCTATGGCTCACGCGAACAAGGCAGCTACGCAGCTGAGTTCTACACATCGGTGAAAACCTCCTATACATTCGCCGGATAATTCCGCAAGGGCTCCCCCATGACATCGACACCCTATCCACCTGCGCCGCTTCAAAAAGCGCCCCTTTCTGAGGCGCAGGCCTTTCTTGCCGCCTATCCCGATGTTCAGGCGATCGACATCGTGCTGAGCGATCTGCATGGTGTCGGACGCGGTAAAATCATCCGGCGACATGAGTTGGAAAGCTTGTTCACATCTGGACGTGGAATGCCTGCCTCGCTTTTTGCTCAGGACGTCTCTGGCCATGATGTGGAGGACGCGATTGCGTGCATGAACGATGGCGGCGGCGATAGCCGGTGCTGGCCTGTGCCGCACACGCTTGGGTTTCAAACCGCCACCGGGCGCGGCATGGTGTTGTTGCACATGGAAACGCCCAATGGCGCGCCAACCCCCACCGATCCGCGCAACGCGATGATGACACAAATTGCACGGGCCAAAGCGATGGGTCTGACCCCGATGGGGGCGCTTGAACTTGAATTCTACCTTGTCGACCAAGAGCGTGATGCAGAGGGCAAACCCCAACCCGCCCGCGCACCAATGACCGGGCGTCGCCTGTCTGGCACCAACTGCATGTCGGTGGACGAGCTGGACGAAATGGCACCATTCTTTGATGCGGTCTATGAGGGCGCTGCGGCCCTTGATCTCCCCATGGAAAGCCTGATTTCGGAATATGCTGAGGGTCAATTCGAATTAACCCTGCGCTACCGCGATCTGGCGCGGGCCGCGGACGACATCGTGCGCTCCAAACGCCTGCTGCGCACCACGGCGCGCCGCTTTGGTATGGAAGCCTGTTTTATGTCGAAACCTTTTGCGCAAAGCTCCGGCTCCGGTATGCATTTGCACCTGTCGATGATGGATGAGAGCGGCGCGAATATCTTTGCGGACCCGTCTGAAAACACATTGGCCCCTCGGATGCTCACTGCCATCGGCGGGATTCGCGCAAGCATGGCGGACTCGATGTTGATCCTCGCCCCGGTGCTGAACAGTTGGCGGCGCTTTGCCGGAACGATCTATTCCCCCGCCACCAATTCTTGGGGCTCCGAAGACCGCAATGTGGCCCTGCGCATCCCATCAGGCGCGCCAAAGACGCGCCACTTCGAGCACCGTGTCGCTGGCGTTGATGCAAACCCGTATCTGGTTGCCGCCCTTGTGTTGGGGGCCGCACTGGATGGGATGGACGCAGGCACCGCACCAGGCGCAGAAGGCGTCGCAGGCGAGGCGGACTATCCGCCCATGCCCGTCGGTTGGTTGGACGCCATCGACCGGTTCGAAGCCTCTGAGGCAATGAAAACCATTCTTGGCGCTCCGTTGCACCAGATATTTGCCGCCGTGAAGCGCGGCGAATATAACGCCCTTGCGGTAGAAGTCACTGAGCTGGAATGGAAGCTGTACGGGACCACACTCTGACATCGCGGGGGCACTTTAAACTCCGCAGGCAGGTCTCTCGCGACATTTTGAGGCCGACGTGCTTTGTTAAAATATGGGTCAGTCGAAGCGGGCATTCAGCTCAGGTCATTGCCTCTTGAAGTGCTTTCTTGCCGGCCAAAACCAAACCCTCTTGGATGTCCGCCACAAGCCCTGTGCTCAAAGCATCGGCATCACGGGTCTTCAATGCAGTCAAAATTTCTTGATGCCGGTCAATGCGATAGTAATCTTGATGGTTGAGCACCACTTGGCGTTGAAAGGGACCGAGTTGAAGCCAGAGACTTTCAATCAACGGCATCACCGCTTGGTCTGGATTGAGACAATAGAGCGCGCGATGAAAGGCGTGGTTGAGCCGGGTCATCTCCACCGGATCGTTTTCCTCAACAGCGATGTCAAGCATCCTGTCGATCTCTGCCATTTGGTCGATCACGATGTCGGACACATAGGGCAAACTGCGCAACGCGGCATGCAACTCCAAAGCCGTGCGCAACCGCACCAGCTCCTCAAAGCGGCCCGACGTCATCACCGGTATGCGCAAACGGCGATTGCCAAGCACCTCGATCGCACTCTCAGAACTCAGCCGACGCACCGCCTCGCGGATCGGAGTTTGGGACAGATCTAAATCATGTGCCAAACCCCGGATCGTCAATTTATGACCGGGGGGAAACGCCCCGACCATAATTGCGCGGCGCAATCTCAAATAGGCATATTCTTGCGTGGTCATATCCGGCGTGCGGACGACCTCAGGAATGCGACAGTCTATTTGATCCATTGATGGCCTTTTCAAATCTTCGCCCAATCATAGCGCAGCAAGCACCTGACACAACGCCCTAATGCCGTGCCGTAAACGCAAATGCTATTCAAGAATGGATTGGCCTATCCAGATCAAAATAGGATACAAATACCGCATAAAAAACCGCATGGCATTATCCGCGCAGGCCTTTAGGCCCGTCTGGCGACAAGCGGCTTTGGCAGCAGCCGCATCCTCTTTGAGGCGATTTACGGTGTCCTCAAATGCTTTGACACCAATTCCAACCGACCTTGGCACCCATGCCTGAGCCGACGCTCCTTTCGCGCGCCAACCCTGCGATCAGGCCGTGGTGGCATGACCCGCACAACACACTTGGCCTGCAGTCAGATCGCATGTGCCGGAGTGTGTCACCTTGACTCGCCTCCGACATTCTGTATCGTTATGTAAAATAGTATCACAAAATGAGATTTGGCATCAAATATCGCAGCCCACCTCAACAGGCTGCGTGGTTTGAGGCAAAGCCAATCCGTCCAACCAACAACAGTGGAGATCCCTATGAAACTTGGACTGACCATCGCAGTGGCAGCCTGTGCTTTGGCGCAAAGCGCTGCGGCACAAAGCACCGAATTGAACGTCTACAATTGGTCTGACTATATCGCCGAAGACACGATCGCGAATTTTGAGGCCGAAACGGGCATCTCCGTGAACTACGACGTGTTCGACTCCAACGAAGTTCTTGAGGCCAAATTGCTCACCGGCACCACCGGATATGATGTGGTTGTACCCTCGATCGAATTCATGGCACGCCAGATCCAAGCCGGTGTGTTTGCCCCAATCCCGAAAGACCAGCTTGAGAATTACGGCAATCTTGATCCAACGATCATGAAAGTGCTGGAGGTCAACGACCCCAACAACACCTACGGCATACCTTACATGATGTTCACTACCGGCATCGGCTACAACGTCACCGAAGTGGCTGCGCGCATTGACGCCGACAAAATCGGCAGTTGGGACATGATCTTTGATCCAGAAACGGCGGCAAAACTTGCGGATTGTGGTATTGCCCTGCTTGATTCCCCAACCGAAGTGCTGGCACCTGCACTCAATTACCTTGGCCTTGATCCGAACACAGAGGATTCTGGCGACCTGAAAAAAGCCGAAGATTTGATGCTCTCCATTCGGCCTTATGTCCGCTATTTCCACTCGTCGCAGTACATCAACGACATTGCGAATGGCGAAATTTGCGTCGCCTTGGGGTATTCTGGTGACATCCTTCAGGCACGGGACCGCGCATCAGAGGCCGGTCAAGGCGTAGACGTCGCCTATGTCATTCCGCGCGAAGGCGCACAGATCGGTTTTGACATGTTGGCCATCCCCGATGATGCGCCGAACAAAGACAACGCCGTAAAATTTCTTGACTACATCCTGCGCCCGGAAGTGGTCTCCACCATCACCAACTATGTGTATTACGCCAACCCAAACACAGCAGCGACCGCGTTTGTGGATGACACGGTGCGCAATGATCCGGGCATCTACCCGCCGCAAGAGGTCAAGGAAAAACTCTTTTCCCTGCGCCCACACACGCCGCGATTTGATCGGACTTTGACACGCGCCTGGACCACGATCAAAACCGGGCAATAATCCTCTTTCCTCGGCACGTTGCACAAGCAGCGTGCCGTTTACGTATCCAGATCAACACACGGGACCCCCCTATGACACAGGCTGCCACACCGGCTCATGCCGAGCCTTGGGCCGACGCAGATGCGACCCCTTTCCTGAGAATCCAAAACGTAACCAAAAAGTTTGTCGACTTCGTTGCGGTGGAAAATGTCTCTCTCGACATTTACCGCGGTGAATTGTTCTGCCTCTTGGGCGGGTCGGGTTGCGGGAAATCCACGCTCTTGCGGATGCTCTCCGGGTTTGAAACGCCCACAAGCGGAAAGATCATCATTGACGGTCAGGACCAGACCGGCGTCTCCCCACACCAACGCCAAACCAATATGATGTTCCAATCCTACGCGCTTTTCCCGCATATGACGGTCGAAAAAAACATCGCATACGGGTTGAAACGTGACGGGGTGGCCAAGGATGAAATCCGCCAACGGGTTGCGGATATTTTGGCGCTTGTGCAAATGTCGAAATTCGCCACCCGTAAACCGCACCAACTTTCCGGCGGCCAACGTCAACGCGTTGCTCTGGCGCGTGCCTTGGTGAAAAAGCCTAAACTGCTGTTGCTCGACGAACCTCTGGGCGCTTTGGACAAAAAGCTGCGCGAAGAGACCCAATTTGAACTGATCAAAATTCAGGAAAGCCTTGGCATCACCTTTGTCGTCGTGACCCACGACCAAGAAGAGGCCATGACCCTCTCAAGCCGCATCGGCGTGATGACGGACGGCGAAATCGTCCAAGTCGGCACCCCGCGCGAAGTATATGAATACCCGCAAAACCGCTTTGTTGCTGATTTTATCGGCTCGGTGAACACCTTTGAAGGCCGGATCATCGAGGACGAGGTAGATCATGTTGTCATCGCCTCACCTGAAACGGGCACAGAGATTTTTGTGGATCATGGTGTGAGTTGCACCCTGGGACAAAAGGTGGCCATCGCTCTACGACCTGAGAAAATTCAAATGCGTCGCCAACCTTTGGGCGACCTGCGCAATCTGACCACAGGGACAGTCAAAGAGATCGGCTATCTCGGCAATCAATCCATCTATCACGTTGCACTAGAGAGTGGCAAAATTGTCCGCGTGGCGCGGCCAAACCTGACCCGTTATGCAGGCGACTCACCGACATGGGGCGACAAAGTGTACCTTGGCTGGGGCGGCGCATCTGGCGTTGTGCTTGTGTCATGACCATAGCCCCCGCCTCACGTAAAACCATGCCGCTTGTGGCCCCCATCCGCCGGTTGTGCCTGCGTCTGGGGCTCACGGGTCGCGGCCTTGTCATCGCCGTTCCCACCCTGTGGCTGCTGGTCTTTTTCTTGATCCCATTTTTGGTGGTCGCGAAAATCTCTCTCTCGGAACCGGCGATTGCGCGCCCGCCATATCTACCGATTTGGGAGTGGTTGGATGGGATCTTGTCGATCCATTTGAACTTTAACAACTATCTGTTTCTGTTCGAAGATCCGCTCTACTTCGCCGCGTATTTCGAATCTGTAAAAATCGCGGCTGGTTCGACATTCCTCACGTTGCTCATCGGCTATCCGATGGCCTATCTCATCGCCCGCTCCAGCCCAAGCCAGCGGAACTTGCTTTTGATGGCGGTGATTTTGCCCTTTTGGACATCGTTCCTATTGCGGGTCTACGCATGGATTGGATTCTTGGGCACCAACGGCATCATCAACAACATCTTACTCAAAACCGGCCTGATCAGCGATCCGATCGTGATGCTTCAAACGGATTTCGCGGTCTATGTCGGCATCGTTTACACCTACCTGCCGTTCATGATCCTGCCACTCTACGCCAATCTGGTGAAACTCGATCAATCCTATATCGAAGCCGCCTCTGATCTGGGCGCTCGTCCGGCAACGATCTTTTTCACCGTCACCCTGCCCCTGTCGCTCAGCGGCATTTTGGCGGGCTCAATGTTGGTGTTCATTCCTGCCGTGGGCGAGTTCGTGATCCCCTCCCTGCTTGGTGGACCGGACACGTTGATGATCGGCAAAGTGCTCTGGAACGAATTTTTCTCCAACCGTGACTGGCCGGTGGCCTCAGCGGTGGCGATTGTCATGCTCTTCGTTCTTGTGATCCCCATCATGTTGCTGCGCAAAGCGCAGGCGGCCGACGCGGAGGCAAATTCATGAAAAAACGATCCTATTTCCTCATGATCACCGGCTTTGCGGGCTTCTTTTTCCTCTATGCTCCGATCGTGTCCTTGGTGATCTATAGCTTTAACAAATCCAAACTGGTGACGGTGTGGGGCGGCTTTTCGACCAAATGGTACGGCGAGCTGTTCCGTGATCCGCAGATTTTGGACGCAGCCTGGCTCAGCGTCAAAGTCGCCTTCACAAGTGCCACCATCGCGATCTTTATCGGCACTTTGGCGGCCTTTGTGCTCACGCGGTTCACCAAGTTTCGGGTCAAAACTCTACTCAGCGCCATGATCACCGCGCCGCTTGTGATGCCCGAAGTGATCATCGGCCTGTCGCTTTTGTTGCTCTTTGTCGCTCTACAGGGCCTCACCGGCTGGCCCGGTCAGCGCGGGGTGATGACCATCATCATCGCTCATGCCACCTTTGGCGCGGCCTATTCAGCGGTGGTGATCCAATCACGGCTCACCGATATGGACCTCTCGCTAGAAGAAGCGGCTCAGGACTTGGGCGCGCGTCCGGTTCAGGTGTTTTTTGACGTCACCTTGCCCGTCATCGCACCGGCCTTGGTCTCAGGCTGGCTTCTGGCCTTTACGCTCAGTCTTGATGACCTGGTGGTCGCAAGCTTTGTCTCTGGTCCGGGGGCCTCGACACTGCCGATGGTGATCTTTTCCAAAGTGCGCCTTGGGGTCAGCCCCGACGTCAACGCCTTGGCCACCATCATCATATTGATCGTGTCGATCGGCATTGCCGCCGCCGCAATCAATATGCAGCGCGCCAACACACGTCGCTAACCTCCCCCCAAGTCCACCCCTTGCTGCGCCCCTTGAAAAATGGGGCGCAGCGGCGCATTGTGCACCACCAAGTGGACGGGTGGGAGCATCAGATGTCAGGCAAGACGAGTTTTGGGTTGGATGCCATTGAGACCGTGCCCTTGCATGAGATCGTGTTCAACCGCATCACCCGCGCTTTGATGTCTGGGCAAATCCAACAGGGCGTCAAACTCACCTCCCGAAAACTGGCCAAAGAGCTGGGCACATCGGACATGCCCGTGCGCTCAGCCCTCACGCGATTGCAGGCTTTGCGGGCATTGGAACAGCTTCCGAACGGGTCGATGATCGTGCCCGCAATGACCAAAGATCGGTTCTCTGATCTGATGTCCACGCGCGTCCTTGTCGAAACCCGCGCCGCCGAACTGGCCGCTGATCGCATGTCAAAACAAGCGCTGCGCGCGCTGCGTGTGGCCTCACACAACCTCACACAGGCTGCTATGGACCACGACATTGACGCCTATCTGGCCCAAAACTACGAATTCAAATTTCAAATTTATAAAATCTGCGGCTCTGACAGTCTTTTGTTTTTGATTGAAACACTCTGGCTCCAGGTCGGCCCGTTTTTGCGTCAATTTGGTGAGCAATTTGATGGGAAACTGTCAGGGATTTTAGCGCTCGATTTCCACGCAGAAATTGTTGATGCCCTTGAAGCTGGGGATGGAAAAGTCGCCGCGGATTTGATCCGCCGGGACATCTCGGCAGGCGCTCAGCACCTTCTCAAAGAGGCGTCTTTTTCCGACGCGTAAGCCCGACATACGCAAAATCTGCGGTCATATAGATGCAACAGAATTTTAAGCCCGGTTTGCCCGGTTTGTCTGGGTGAACACTTTGGACATAGGTGGCAGCAAAGCCATCAGGGTTGGTGCCATACAGTTTGGCAACGCCCGTACCGTGGTGGAACGGGATCAAGAGAGATGTCACCACCGATCAAACCGATACGGGCTTGGATCAACAATCGGCGTCTCCCCCATCACCAAATCTGCGGCCAACTGACCCGCAGCCGGAGAGGTGCCAAAGCCATGGCCCGAGAACCCGGTGGCAAGGGTCAACCCATCAATGCCATCGACGCCGCCAATGACAGGTAGGGAATCCGGCGTAATATCCATCGTACCGCCCCATTCTTCCTCGGATGTGATGTCCGAGAAAGCCGGCCAATAGGTTTTGATATTGGCCATCGCTTCGGCATTGATCCTGGCATTTACCCGTGGGTCCATGGTGCGCACTTTCTCAAATGGCGACATGTGATCCGGCGACCAGCGCCGCGCAAGTTTGAGATCTTCGATGAACTCTCGACCCAAAGAGATGCGCAACATGCTGCGGCCATGTTTGAACATCGGCAAGTATTTCATCCCCAAAAGCGCGTGATCAAGAACCAAGGGCGACCCCACCGCACCACGTTGACAGACCGTAAATCCCCCGTCCATGCGCTTGCGAAACGACATATCAGGCGTCCCAACAGCGATAGGTGTCGGCCCCTCCATCGGCGCGGTGCGAATGGCGTAACAGACCAAGGGCAAGGTCGGAAAAGAGACCCCCATATTGCCCAAGAATTTGCGCGACCAAAGCCCCGCTGCGAGGATGACATGATGACAGGAGATTTCGCCCCTTTCCGTCACCACACCACTGACTTTCCCGGCAGAGCGCACCAGTGCGCGCACCGCACAGTTATCGACGATCACCGCACCTTTGGCGACCGCGGCATTGGCAATGGCGATCGGGGCAATTGTCGGTTCGGCGTAGCCATCCGAGGGCGTGTAAATCCCCCCGGCCCAAGATGTCCCTCCCCCCGGAACCAGTTCCGCAATCTCTTGATCCGTCACCATCCGACTGTCGAGGTTGTACTCCGCCACCGAGGCAAGCCATGCGCGGTGCATGTCCAGTTCCACCTCGGTTTTGGCGGCGAACAAAATACCTTCTTGCCGATAGCCGACATCCACGCCCGTGCGCTGTGCCATCGTCGCCCAAAGCGCGTCCGAGGCCAAAGACATGGGCACATCTTGCGGCGCGCGGGATGTTTTACGAATCCAGCCCAAATTGCGCGAGGATTGTTCGCCCGCAACCCGGCCCTTTTCCAGAACCGTGACGGAAATCCCGCGCTCAGCGAGGGTCAACGCCGCCGTCAACCCGACAATTCCACCGCCAATGATGATGACAGAGGTGGATTTCGGCGCTTCAGCAGCGGTTTGGACAGGGGCGGTTTTGGGGGCCATGGGGCAGTCCTTAAAGGAGGCGCAGTGGGGCGATCAAAGCGAGGTGTCGATGTATTCGATCTCGGCTTTTGACGCGCCGCGATAGGCGCTGACCTCGATCTCAACTTTGTAGACGGAGGAGCCAAGCGGCGGACAGGTCACCGTGGTGGTTGGATCAACGCCGCGAAATTTTTCTCCGAAAATCTCCATCACGGCGGGGGTGTCACCAGGCGTTTGGATAAACACGCGGGTCGAGATCACATCCTCAAGTCCCGATCCCACGGCTTTGAGCGCATTTTCGATAGTCTCAAACACCTGAAGCGTCTGTTCGCGCAGGTCTTCGGGAATCTCTTTCGTCTGCGGGTTGCGCCCGGCGGTGTTCGACACCGAAATCCAGTTGTCGACCATCACGATGCGAGAATAGCTGCTGAGCTGTTCCAGCTTGGCGCCGGTTTTGACTTTGACAATTTTTGTCATGTTTTTTCTTTCTATTTCAAATAGATATTTAAATCAACGCAGCACAGGTTCGTCCCACAGGTTGAGCTTGGTGCCGATGCCTTTCGCGATCGCCGTGCGGTACACGGTTGTGCCCCAAGCCACATCTTCGACCGGCATCCCGCCAACGGACAGCATGATGATCTCCTCATCATTTTGCCGACCCGGAGTGGCCCCGGCACAGATCCCGCCGAGGTCTTCGAGATCATCATGGGTCATTTTACCCTCATGGATCATGTCCATGAACCGCACACCGATGACCGGAACGTGGACGTGGGCGGGTTTCGGCAGTTCTTCGAACCACGCCTCATAGAGACCGATGTTGTCCATCACCTTGCGCACGTCTTTTTGCTCCATACCCTCGTCAATCTCACAGGACGCGGGCATCGACAGGAACGCGCCGGGTTTGAGCCAGTCGCGTTTCACAATCGGGTATTTCGACACGTCACCCGTCTCACCAGAGGCGCAATAGGTCACGATGTCAGCGTCGCGCACGAGGGTTTCGATGTCAGTGACAATCTCGATGTTGGTGATCTGCGGATAGGTCTCTTTGGTCCAAGAGATGAAGCTGTCGAGGCTCTTTTGACCCCGGCCCTGAATTTTCAAAGTGTCGATGCCCGGGCACGCCACCATGAAAGCCGCAAGGGAGGTCTTGCCCATCACGCCGGGACCATAGACCGCCACCACCTTCGAGTCTTTGCGCGCCAGGTGACGGGCACCAACGCCGGGCACCGCGCCTGTGCGGTAAGCAGACAACAGGTTGGCAGACATGATCGCAAGCGGCGCACCCGTATCGGTATCGTTGAGCGTGAACATCAAAATGGACCGCGGCAGGCCCTTGTCCCGGTTTGCAATGTTAGAGCCATACCATTTCACCCCAGTGGTGCCATATGCGCCACCAAGATAGGCAGGCATCGCCATGAAACGGCGGTCTGCCGTGGGTTTTGGCATGTTCGGAAAGGGCGAGTTTTCGGGGAAAACCACCATTGCACCGTGGCTGTCATTGTTCGCGCCCGCCATGCGATAATCGCCTTTGTGCAGCAGGACAAACATATCCTCCATGGCATCCACGCAACCGGCCATATCGGTCACGCCTGCTTTGATCATGTCTTGTTCATTGAGGTAGATGAAATCAATTTTGGGCAAGTTTGTCATGGGGCTCTCTTTGGTCGCTGTGTCATGGGCCGCCACGGTCCCGAATAGAACACGGGCGGCGATCTGATGACCAGAAACGAGATTGCAGACGGGTTTGCCCATTGCGCGGCGCGTCATTTTTCCGATATTTTACGCCATCCGAGCGTTATCCACACACTGCAATGGTGTTTTCAATTTAGACGCCGCCATTGCGAAAACCCTGTATCTGCAAGGCTTCTAATCTCTGTGCGGGTTTTTTGGGGGTGTGAGTGAAATTTAAGCAGTTTGATGTCGTGTCGCATTTTCCATGCTGACCCACGGCGAATCCCCCCGCGACGCGCATGCCCAGACGTCTCGCTACGCACTCTTGATTACAGCGATGATCCCGCTGCCTTCACTTGGCGCGGCGAATGTTCGGACCATCTTTTATGGGCGCGCCAAAAGGCTGTGCCATCGGCGTAGCCCAATGCCGTCGCAATGCGACCAACACTTTGCGTGCCCTCCTGTAAGAGCATTTCGGCCCGCGTCCGCCGGATCTCATCAAGTAAAATCCGCACGCTTGTGCCCTCCTCCGCCAGCTTGCGCTGAAGGTTACGTGAGGACAGGCCCAAGGTTTCTGCCACCCTCTCAACCGACACGGGCCGCAACCCAAGAGACGAAGACACGATGGAACGCGTCGCTTCTGTGAGCGTGGAGCGTCGCGGTGTTTTCTCAATCAAATCCGCGATGTGACGTTCCAACATAGACACCAACGCAGTGTCTTCCGCACGGTAAATCTCCAACATCGGGCCACGATCCATCACCAACCGATTTGTCGCCTGACCGTACAGCACCGGACAGCCAAAATACCGACGCAAGAACTGCGCATTCTCCGGCTCAACATGTTCGAAATGAACCTGTTGTGGTGCCCAGCGCCCAATAAAATTGTCTCGGATCACTTGGGTGGTTGCGACAAGGGTGAATTCGGCATCTTGCCGCCGTGGCCAGATGTGGCCGTCGACCAAACGGTAGGACCAAAACACGTCCTCGCCATTTTCAATGAGCGCCACTTCGGTGCCCGTTTGTAACGACCGCGTGGATCTCACAATCCGATCAAGTCCGACATAAATTGACCGTGAGAGCGACAAGAGAATGCCCATTGGGCCAAGATCTCCGGCACGAATGTCGCTTCCGATCCGGGCCCCAATGTGCTCATCCCCTGACAAAGCGGCGGCACTTTCCATAAATCCCGCATATTCCATCATCGAAAGTCGGGCATAGGGATCTTTCAATATATCAAGGCTCATCCCGTGCTTTGACAAAAGCGGCTGAGTCGAAACGCCCCGCGCAATCAACCGGTCGAGAACGGATCCAAGCACCGTACTGCGAATTGCTGCATGGCCGTGCGTCGCATCTGCCATCTGTTTAAATTTCCATCTGTTTGGAAAAGGGACTTGCGCAAATTATCGCTTTTTTGGCGCGTTTTGCAATGGCGGAAAATTGGGTGGATGACATGTTTAGCGGGCAAAGCGAAACTGCCCCCATATCGTTGGAGGGCAGCGACGCGCAAAAACAAACGTCGGCCGCACAAAGTCGCCGATACGCCCGACAGGAGACAAAATGACCACGCTTTTGAAAATAGGCGCCGCCGCCATGCTGGCCGCCGTACCTTTGGCCGCCGCTGCAGAGTATCCCGAAAAGCCCGTTGAATTCGTCGTTCCCTTCCCGCCCGGCGATTTGGAAGACATCCTGACCCGCATGATCGCAGACGAATTTCAGGCCACTTACGGCGTGCCCGCAGCCGTGGTGAACAAACCTGGCGGCGGCGGCGGCCCCTTCCCCGGTGCGGTTGACGTGGCGCTGGCTCCGGCGGATGGCTACACTGTCGGCTCCTTCGTGATCGACGTCCCCATGGTCGGCCCCTATATCGGCATCGGCCCGCTTGATCCCAATCCATTCGAGCCGGTTGGCATTTTCTTAAGCTATCCGTTTGTCGTCGCAGCGGCAGGGGACGCGCCCTATTCGACCATGGCAGAGCTTGCCGCCTATGCCCAAGATCACGACGTCGCTTTGGGCCATTTCGGCTCTGAAACAAGCCCCGCGCGTCACACACTTGCCCTCGCCAAAGAGCTTGGCTTTTCCTACGCTTCTGATGCGGCCTTTGATGCGCTTGATTGCAACACGCTCGCCTCAGGCGACGCCGATGTGATCAACACCACGCTGCAACTGATCCGCCCCTGTATGGACGATCTCAACATTCTGATGTCAGTGACCAACAATCGCATCCCGCTTTTGCCGGACGTCCCAACAGCCGGAGAGATCGCGCCTGATCTGCCATTCTCAACCTGGAATGGTCTGTTCGTTCACAAAGACACACCGCAAGACGCGCGCGACAAAATCGCAGCTATTGCTGAGAAAGTGATCCATTCCGATGCCGCACAACAAATTGCCGCAGACACAGGTGCTGAAATCTACTGGCTCGACATTGAGGCGTCTGAAGCGCAGATGCTCAAAGATACCGAAACGCTTCAACGGATCAGCGACTACATCGACTGATCCCTCGCCTGCGATGACATCACTGCTTTAACAGACGGACGACGGGGCTGTTCGGGCCCCGTCTCTTCTTCATGCCTCAGGAGCAATGCCATGGAGCGCCTTAAAACCTTTGTTGAGCTGTTTCAGCGCCAACGTCGCCCCGGCGATTTCGTATTTGCCACGGCTTTCATGGCCTTCGCCGTCGTGAGTTTGATGCTTTTGCCGCAAGAAACCCGCTGGGTCGAAAAAACCCCGCTGTTTGCCCAGCCGGCGTTTTGGCCCGCCATTGGTATTTTTATGATGGTCGGGTTCGGCGCGGTGCATTTGATCGGCTCAATCGCGTCTGAACGCAGTCCCGGGCGCGGCAAAGAAGTGCTCTACTGGGCGCGATCTCTGGAATTCGTGGCGTGGTTTTTGGCCTATGTCCTCGCCGTTCCCGTGATCGGATACCTGCCCGCCTCAATACTCTTCTCCGTGCTGTTGGTCTGGCGTCTTGGCTATCGCAGCCCTCAAAGTTTCGCCATTGCCGCCATCTTCGGCTTCGCAGTCGTTGCCGTGTTTAAGGCCGGCCTCAATGTCAAAGTGCCCTCAGGCGCGCTGTATGCCTATCTTCCCGACAGCATCCGCACCTTCATGATGGTCAATTTCTAAAGGTTTCCGAAATGGATGCGCTTCTATCCGGTCTCTCCCTCTTGATGAGTTTCGACGTCTTGGTGGCCCTCATGATTGGCTCCATTGGCGGCGTGATCATTGGTGCCATTCCGGGCGTTGGTCCCGCGGTGGCGATCGCAATCTTGCTCCCCGCCACCTTTGCCTTGCCGCCCTTGGTTGGGTTGGTGATGCTATTGGGGATTTACGGGTCTTCGATGTTTGGCGGCTCTCTGCCCGCCGTGTTGATCAACACACCGGGCACGGCGGTGAATGCGCTGACCACCTATGATGGCTACCCGATGACCCAACGCGGCGAAGCAACCAAAGCGCTCGGCCTTGCCTATGGCGCGTCGTTTTTCAGCGGCATCCTGTCGATCCTTGCCTTGATCCTGTTGTCGCCGCTCTTGGCCAAAATCGCACCGATGTTTGGCGCGCGCGAAATCTTCCTTGCGGCCTTGCTTGGCATCGTTTTGGTCATCGTCGCTCACCGGGGCCAAATCGCGGCGGCGGGCATGATGGCAGGTCTGGGGATTTTGTTGCAATCCGTTGGCATGGAGCCGGTGAAATACACCATGCGCTTTACCTTTGGCCAAGACTGGTTGACCTCTGGTCTTGACCTGATTGTGGTGGTTTTGGGTCTGTTTGCGATCTCTCAGGCGTTCTCCTTATTGGTCGATCCCGAAAGTGCCCCGGACGCCGCCCCGGTCAAAGGCGGCATGGGCAAAGAGATGCTCGGCGTGCTCAAATACAAACGTGTGGCGGCCACGGGGTCATTTTTTGGCGTGGTCATGGGCATGATCCCCGGCGTCGGCGAATTCACCGCACAATTCATGAGCTACACTCTGGCGCGCAAACGCTCCAAAACGCCTGAGAAATTCGGGAACGGCTCAGAAGAAGGCCTTGTCGCCTCCGAATCCGCCAACAACGCCGTGCCCGCCGCCGCGATGATCCCGCTTTTGGCGCTTGGTATCCCGGGCGAAGCGTTGACCGCGATGATGTTGTCGGTGTTCTACGTCCACAACGTGGTGCCCGGCCCGGCGCTATTCCGCGACCATATCGACTTTATCTATGCGCTCTACATCGCGCTTTTGGCCCTCAATGTGATCGTCATCTTGTTTATGCTGATCTCGTCCAACTGGCTCATTCGGCTGATCCGTATTCCCACTCGGTTCTTGGGGATGATGATCCTGATGTTGAGTTTTGTCGGCGTCTATTCGCTGCGCAATTCCGCCGTGGATTGTGCCATTGCCGCCGCCTTCGGGGTGCTTGGGTTGATCCTCAAACGGCTTAACCTTCCGGTGGTTCCTATCATCCTTGGGATGGTTTTGGGCAATATCATGGAGGTCAAACTCCGCGCCGCCATGGCCCGCGTGACCAGCCCTCTCGACTTTGTGGATCGTCCGATTGCGGCGTTCCTTGCCATCGTCATCGTGGTGATCATCGCCTCCTCAATGCGCGCGGCGATCCAAAACCACCGCCTGAAAATGACGCACTAAAGACTGAACTGAAATGCAAAAGGGGCGCCTCACGGTGCCCCTTTTGTCGTGGAAACTGTCGCTCAGGATCAGACCAGAACAAAATCAAAGAGCGCCGTCCACTCCCCGGTCCGTTCACCTGCATCCTCTTGGATGAAATCAACAATCAGATCGCTCTTCACGCCAAAAACCGTGTCGCCCTCAAGATAGGGATCCCCCGCCACAAACGTGTGGGTGATCAGTGGCTTATAACCTTCTGCGACGACGCGAAAATGGGTGTGTGCCGGACGGAACGGATGACGCCCGATATGGCCCAGCATTTGCCCAACAGGGCCATCATCGGGGATCGGATAGGACACCGGCTTGATCCCGTAGAACCAGTAACGCCCGTCAGGCCCGGTTTTAAACACCCCGCGATTGTTCCATTTGGGCTGAATATCGGGCTGTTGCACATCGTAAAAGCCCTCCGCATTGTCGGACCACACGTCCATCACAGCGCCCTCAATCGGATTGCCGTCGATGTCCAGAATTCGTCCTTCAAACAGGCATCGTTCCCCTTTTCCGTCCAGTGAAATGTCAAAGCCCATCGGGCGCTCCGGCGCACCTTCGACGTGAAACGGACCGAACACGGTGGAGGGCGTCGCGCCCTTTGGTTTGCGGTTCTGGATTGCGTCAACCAACATCGACACGCCTAAAACATCCGACAGCAGGATGAATTCCTGACGTTCCCCGGAACAAATTTGGCCGGTGGCCGTGAGGAATTCAATCGCTTTGCCCCATTCCTCCTCGGTCAGTTCCACGTCTTTGACAAACGCGTGGAGATGCGCAACCAGCGCACGCATCACTGTGGCCAGCCGCTCCGGCACATCCGCCCCCATGCGAGCATTCACCACCTCGATGGATTTGCTCTCTTCAAAATAAGCACTCATGCCTGTTCCTCCTCCCAAATATGTTTACGACTGCGGTGCCTCTCCGCGCCACGCACGGGTCAACATCGCGCTCAGAGCGGCCTCTTCGAGCGGACGTGGATTGGCATAAGGGCTTTTCAGCGCCATCTGCGCTGCTTTGGCGATCCCACCTTCGGGCATCCCCAGATCGGACAGCGCACGCGGTGCCCGCAACCGACCGGACAGATCAAAGATCGCCTGCGCCGGATCGGCCCCAAGCACGGATGTCAAACGCGCCATCACCGGCGCAATCGCGGGTGCGTTATAGGCAAGCGAATGCGGCAACATGACCGTATGCGTTTCGGCATGGGGCAAATCAAAACTGCCACCCAATGTGTGACAAATTTTGTGATGCAGAGACATCGCCGCGCCATCAAGACAGAGGCCGCAGAGCCACGAGCCGTAGAAAAGTTTGGCGCGGATATCGACATCCTCCGGCGCATCCGCGAGCTTTGGCAAAGCCTCGGCCAAAACACCAATAGCCTCCAGCGCCATGAGGTCGCTGACCGGATTGGCGTTCGGAGCATAGAGCGCCTCGACCGCATGAGCCATGGCGTTCATCCCCGAAAGACCCGATAGTCCGACCGGCAGCCCCAACGTCAAATCGACATCATAAATCACTGTATCGGGACGGATTTTCGCGTCGCGACGGGTCACTTTCTGACCACCTTCGGTTTCACCCAAAATGTCGGTCATCTCAGACCCCGAATAGGTCGTCGGCAAGCTAATGTGTGCACAGTCTTGACGCACCGCAAGCGCCTTGCCCAAACCGATGGTCGACCCGCCGCCGATGGAGACAACCCCATCCGCGCCGCTCTTTTCATAGCTGCACATCGCCTCAGCGGTGACCTCTACTGGCGTGTGCATGGCAGCACCGGAAAACTGCGACCAGTTCCGCCCCATGAGCCCATCAGCCAGGTCCTCAACGGCGTTTTCTTGATGTGGCGTGGTCAAAATCAGCGGGTGCGTGATGCCCAACCGATCCAGTTCTCCCCCAAGAGACCGACGTGCCCCTGACGCAAACAGGACACGGCGCGGGTGAGACAGATAGATAAACTCTTTCATGGATTTTCAAGCTCTTAAGGCGGCAAGGGCAAAGAAAAATGCGACGGGTCTCTTGCCGGACGACCCGCCGCAGTTGGTGCGAATGCGCTACATCATGTTGGGAACGAACAAGACGAGCGCCGGAAACGCGAGAATTAAGATCACGCGCAACACATCCACCAAAAGAAAGGGCCCAAGACCGCGGAAGATCGTGCTGAGCTGCACGTCTTTGACCACGGATTTGAGCACGAAAGCGTTTAGACCAACGGGCGGTGTGATATAGCTCACCTCGGTGACGATCACGACATAGATGCCAAACCAAATTAGATCGAACCCTTGCGCCGCGACGATAGGATAAAAGATCGGCACGGTGAGTGTGATCATCGACAGACCCTCAAGGACGCAGCCAAGGATCAGGTAAATCACCGTGATGATCCCGATCACCGCCAAAGGATGATCGCCCACGGAGGTGACCAAGACTTGAATGTCGCGGCTCATCCCAGACAGGTTGACGTAGTTGGCAAAGGTCAGTGCACCGAACAGGATAAAAAACATCATCGCTGTGGTTTTGGCCGTTTCATAGAGGGTGACAAGCGTTTTGGTCACGGTCAGACGCCCTTGCAACAGCACCAAAAGGAACGCGCCCCCGGCCCCCATACCGGCACTTTCCGTCGGGGTGAACACACCAAAATAAATGCCGCCCATGACAAAGGCAAAAAGCCCAAGCGCCCCAGCGACCCCTTTGAGGGCGATGATGCGATCCTTGAGCGGAAGCTTGGCCTCAGTCGGCAACTCAAACTTGCCAAAATGCACCGAAATCCGAACCGCAAGCGCATATAGGATCACCCCCAAAATGCCCGGAAGGATGCCCGCGAGGAACAGCTTTCCGATGTCTTGTTGGGTCATGATGCCGTAAAACACCAAGATCACGGAGGGCGGAATCAGAATGCCCAAAGTCCCGCCTGCCGCGATGGAGGCGGTCGAAAGGCTATCCGGGTAGCCAAATTTGCGCATGTTCGGCAGGGCGATTTTCGCCATGGTCGATGCGGTCGCCAAGGACGATCCGCAGACCGAAGAAAACCCGCCACAGGCCACAACAGTCGCCACAGCCAGCCCACCTTTACGATGCCGAAGCCACGCATAAGCGGCAGAATAGAGATCGCGCGCGATGCCCGACTGCACCACGAAATTCCCCATCATCAAAAACAGCGGCAGGATCGACAGCGAATAACTGCGGCTGTGTTCGAAATAGGTTTGCCCCAAAAGCGAAAAGGACGGGGACCACCCGATGATGGCCGCCGTGCCCGCCGTGCCGATCAGGGCCAAGGCAAAGGAAATCGGAACGCCAAGAAACAACAGAATAAAGAGGACAAGCGTCCCGAATTCCCAATGGGCCATGAGTTGAGCCATCATCAGGCCTCCTTTTTCGGGCGGTAAAAGACTTCGGCCAAGGTGAGTGCCACCGCGACCCAAGTCAGGGAAGAGGCCAGATACCCGATGGGCGCCACGGGCAGTTCCAATGTCGCTGTGGTGCCACCATAGCCAGCGACCTGAGCGGCGGTGATCCAAAGACGCCACGCAATCACGCCAAGCACACCTGCCGACATCAGCAAAACCACGGGCTCGCGCAGCCGATTGATCCAATCCGGCATACGGTCCGTAAACAGATCGACCGTCACATGTTCCCGATCCAGGCTCGCCGCCGGGAGCCCCAAAAAGATGATCGCAGCCAAAAGCATTTCGGTCAGCTCGGTCGAGCCCGGCACCGGCGCATTCATCAAATAGCGCCCCAACACATCGACGACGGTCAAGCCCATCATCAAGATCAAAAGCACCGCGCAAAGCCAGGCGATCACATGGTGGAAAGGTCGGGCCACCGCGCGCGGCAGCCCATCCTCGTGATGTCCGGCAACAAGTTCGGACAGGTTCATCATTTTTCGGACTCGATTTTAGCGATCTCGGACAGCATCATGTCATAGGCCGCCTGCCCATCGACACCCGCTTCTGTGATCTGCGCGATCCGCTCGTCCACGATCGGCGCAAGACGCGTCTTGAGCGCGGCAACTTCTTCGTCGGAGGCGGCTTTGATGGTAATTTTCCCCTCCATTTCAGCCCGCCCCTTGGCATCGGCGGCGTTCCACATTTCACCCGCGCGGCGCGCAAAGGCTTCGCCCAAAAGCGGTTCGATGAGGGCCTGATCCTCAGCTGAAATGCTGTTCCATTTGGCCTCATTCATGACCACGAACATGGCGGAATTATAAAGTCCACCTTTGACGGTGTAGCCATAGTCCAAGATGTCTTCGAGGCTAAAAAAGGTCACCGTTTCAAAGGGAAAGAAGATCCCGTCAGCAACGCCTTGGCTCAAAAGCTCATAGGCCTTGGACGACGGCCCTTCGACTGGAACGGCACCCAAATTTGTCGCAATGTCATGCGCCATGGTCGACCCGATGCGGATTTTTTGACCGGACACATCTTCTGCGGTTTCAATCGGTTTGCGCGAAAAAATCTCGCCGGGGCCATGGGTGAAGACGGTCAAAACCTTGACGCCGTCATATTCGCCCCCGTCTTTCAACATCGCGTCTTGAACCCGCCAAAAGGCCACAGACGTGGCCACGGCATCATCGGAAAGGAACGGCATTTCCCCCAAAACGGAGGTTTTAAACCGGCCCGGCGTATAGCCGTGAACCGAATACGTGATGTCGGCGATGCCGTTTTTGGCCAAATCAAACGCCGCGGGGGGCGGACCAAGCGGGGCGGGCAGAATGTTGATTTTAACGCGACCTTCGGTGACTTTTTCGATGTCTGCGGCCCATGGCACGAACAACTCGGCCACTTGCGGATGGGTCGGGGGCAGCCAACTGTTCATGGTGAGAACGGTGTCGGCAAATGCCGCGCCGGAGAAGAGTGCAATGGCCGTCGCCGTCGCGGCGATCTTTTTAAGTTTCATGTTCATTTTCACATTCCCTATTGGTGCATTTTGATGGTATGACGCCCTTTGTGGGTGTTCTTTATTTGTTGGAAAGTCACCGTATCACACTGATACATATATATTATTCCCTAGGCCACGCGACGAGCATGGGACTTGGAGAGACCGATCATGACCAAAATAGAGACCCCCGAAGAGTCCCAAAAACCCGATCATTTCCGTGATACGTGGCCCTATTTTTGGATCAACCGGGTCAACGCCTTTTACACGCGCGCGCTTGAAAAGCGGCTCAAACCCTTGGGTGTCGATGCGCCCCGTTGGCGCGTTCTGATCTCGCTGTACCAACAGGACTACATGTCGGTCTCCGAGGTCGCGGATTTTTCCACTCTCAAACTCAACACCACCACCAAGATCGTTCAGCGCATGATCGCCGATGGTTTGGTGGAGACTCGCGTGCGCCCCACGGACGGGCGCGTGACCGAAGTCTGCCTGACCGAAAAGGGCGACGATTTGCGCGCAAAGGCGCTCAATGAGGTCTACCGCATTCGCGACGAAAGTTTTCACAACGTCACGCCCGCGGAGATCAAAACTCTGAACGCCATCCTTGGAAAGATCACAACGGATCTTGGTCGGATTATCTGAGTTCAGTGTCACGCTCACGCCTGATCCTCCGTCACAAGATGGTGGAAATCCCGGCTAAACCACACCAACCCATGACGCGCTTTGGCGCTCATGCGGACCTTTTCGACCTGACAGAAAAACACCGAATGCGTGCCCTCTTCCTGGCGACCTGTGATGCGGCAATCAAACGCGACATTGGCATCCGTGAGCATCGGCGCGCCGGTTGGACCCGCCTCCCAGTCACCAAATGAAAACCGATCCACGCCCTCGACAAAGCGGGCGAAAATGCCAGAGAGCTCCTGATGCTCGGCAGCCAAAACATTGACAGCAAGGACACCGTTTTCCACGAATTTATCATGCGCAAACGCGCGGGTATTGATGCAGACCAACAGCGTCGGCGGGTTGTCCGTGACGGAGCAGACAGCCGAAGCGGTGATGCCATGCTTGCCCGCCGGACCATCGGTGGTGATCAGGTTCACAGCGGCGCCGAGACGGCTCATGCCTTCGCGAAAATCCTGTTGGGTTTGAGTCAGATCCATCATCGTCCCCTTAAATATCCAACACGAGTTTTGGACCTTTGGCCCGCGAACAACAGACGCACATCACGTCGCCATCTTCGCGTTCCTCTTCGGTCAAAAACTGATCCCGATGATCAATCTCGCCCTCAAGAACGTCGGTCAAACAGGTGCCGCAAACACCCTCTTCGCATTTGACTTCGACCTTGATGCCGGCACGCGCCAAAGCTTTGGCAATGGTGTCATCGGACCCGACCGTCAGCGTCACACCACTTTCACGGCATTCGATTTCAAAGCTGTCGCCGGAGAGGTCCACATCCGCCGAGAAATATTCGCGGTGGACGTTGGCATTGGCATGGCCTGCCGCTTCCGCCGTCTCGATAACCCAATCCATGAACCCTTGCGGACCACAGACATAAAGATGAGTGGCCCCAGAAGGGGCAGGCAAATCACGTTTGAGATCAAGCCGTTGTGCGGGGTCTTGATCGTCAAAGTGGAACACCACCTTATCGGCAAACCCACAGCTCTCAAGCGTGTCGCGAAAGGCCGTTACATCCGCCGATCGGGTGCAATAATGCAAGGTGAAATCCTTGCCGATGGCGTGCAATCGCTTGGCCATCGCGATCATCGGCGTGATGCCAATGCCGCCGCCCAAAAGCACGGTGGTCTCAGCGCTTTCCTCCAACGGGAAGTGATTGCGCGGGCCTTCGACGGTGAACACAGCACCCTCAACGGCCGTTTCATGAACCTTAAGCGAGCCACCGCGACTGTTCGGATCTTTGAGAACCCCGATTTCGTAAAAGTCGGTTTCAGACGGATCAGAGCAGAGCGAATATTGCCGCCACATGTCGAGATCAGGCAGGTAGAGATCAAGATGCGCACCGGCCTCAAACGGGACGATATTCTCGCCGCTTTCTGGCACGAACCGAATGCGAGAAATCCCGCCACGATCATCCATACGTGCGCTGACCTTTAGCTTTTGTGCGTTGTCTTTGGTCATGATTACCTCACATACAACCCGCCGTTGACGTCCCAACAGGCACCGTTGACAAAACCCGCGTCAGGACCCGCCAACATGACAACCATCTTGGCCACAAAATCGGGATCGCCGAGTTTTTTGACCGGGATGCCCGCAATCGCGTTGTCGATATTGTCGCCCAAAACATCACGCACCATTGGCGTGTCCATCGGACCCGGCGCGATGGCATTACAGGTCACGCCAAACGGTGCGAGATCGCGGGCAAAGATTTTGGTCAGCGTCAGGATCGCACCTTTTGAGGCGGCATAATGCGCCCCTGTGGCTGTGCCGCCGTTTTGACCGGCCAAAGAGGCCATATTGATCAAACGGCCGTAGCCCTGCGCCTTGAAATAGCGGCCAAAAACCTGACACCCGGCAAAGGTGCCACCGGCGTTTGTCGCCATGACCTCGTTGAAAAACGCGGGATCAATGTCGAGCACGTTTTGCACAGCGGTGCGCGCGGCGTTGTTGACCAAAACCTCGACCGAACCATAGCGGTCGACACATTTGTCGAGCACCGTTTGGAAATCCTCAGGCTTGGAGACATCCAATGTGGCGGTGATCGCAGTGTCCCCCGCGAGGTCCAATTCGGAGGCCAAGGCTTTGGCCTCCTCACCCGGATTCACGTCGGTGATGATCACTCGGTAGCCCGCTTTGTGCAGTGCCCGAACGGCCTGCGCGCCAAAACCGCGCGCACCGCCCGTGACCACTGCGGTCGGGATGTGTTCTGGAAGCGGCGCGCTCATCAGAACAAGTAGCTGAACGAATTCAGCATCCCATCAGAATTCAAAAGACGGATGATCTTTTGGTGCAGTTTGAACCCGCCCTCGGTGGATTGGAGGGTGTATGCGACATTGCCTGCCCAGGTGCGTTGACGGCCAAATTTATCCTCGATGACATGTTCGGCGCAGGTCACGGTGACCAAATCGCCGTCTGTGGCCTCAATCCGAAACCGCGACAGCGTGCGCACCGTCAAAGCGGGCGGCGCGGACGAGATGGAAAAGCCTTGGTGGAAACGGCCAATGCGATCTTTGCGCATTTTGGCGTTGTCATAACACAGGTTGACGCTGTTTTTGAAATCCACCGTGTCGCCGATCGGCATGATGTAGAGGCCGTCATCGGTCCACAGATCGAGCCACTCGTCATATTCCTTGGCATCCAGCATTGCGCTTTCGGCCCAGATGAAAGCTGTGACATCGGCCAAGAGGGATTTGGTGTCGATTTTGCTCATTTCAGTCATTTTGCCATCAAGCCTTTCCACATTTTGTAAGCGGCACGCATGCCGGTCTCAGCGGAGATGTGACCACGCGGACCATTCGGCCCGTCGACCTCATCGACCATGCCGCGGTTCACGAGGATCTTGAGCTCTTCGCCCCCTTTGGTGCCGCGCTGAATGCGTTCCCACACTTCGGCGTCATCCGGCGAGCCAAAGCCCATCGGCCCTTGGAAATGCTCATGTAGACGAATGCGCGCTTGGTTGGCGGCATCCGGGCCACCGTCCATGCCGATGGCGATATGGCGAATGTCGGTTTGCTCCACGGAAATTGGCGTGAGCACACGAAAGAACGCCAAGGAGAAGGACACGTTGGGGAAGAGGTTGAGGTTGAACCCCGCCCCGCCCACGGCACGCACGATTTTCTTGACCTGATCCTCGGGATAGCCCTCATCACGGATTTCTTGTGCCAGCTCTTCGAAACGGGCCGGGATCGGCGCATCAAGGTTGGCATCAAGGTCTTCGAGTTCCGGGATCATCATCATGATCGAGTGACCGTTGCCCAGATCCTCAACCCAGCCTTTGCCCTTGTCGAGGAAATCGAACATCTCTTCGGTCTGACCGTCAAGCGTTTGCATAAAGCTCTTGTGCACGACCGGGAAATGGTAGGCGTCGGTGGTGTTTTCCAACTGCACTTTCCAGTTCATCGGTACGGTGAACTGATGCTCGCCCAACACTTTGACCGGGAAGCCACCGCCCTGTTTCATGAACAGGTCAATGTAACGACACACGGCCTCACCCAAGAACTCTTCGAGCGGCTCCATGTCCTCTTTAAAGGTCGCAAATACCATGCCGTTGTAGGAGTCGGTGCGCAGCTTCAACAGACCATGCTGAGCCTTGTCGAAATCATCGCCGTATTGTTCCGGGTAGGGCAGCGCGCGCAAAGAACCATCAAGCCCGTAGCCCCAGCCGTGATAGGGGCATTGGAACGACGAGGTCTTGCCCTTTTTGACTTCACAGACGGTGGCAGCGCGGTGACGACACCGATTGACCATGCAATGGATTTTGCCCTTGCGGTCGCGAACCACGATCACCGGTTCAAGACCGACGTTGGACAGTTTGAACGAGCCTTTGTCAGGGAATTCGCTTTCATGTGCGATCCAGACCCAGGTGTTTTTGAAAATCTTTTCCATCTCTTCGTCAAAGAGATCGGGATCTTCGTACATGGCGGTTCCGACCAGCGCATTCTCTTCGTCGTAGAGTGCGTCAAGGTCACTGAACTTTGGCATATCAAGAGACATGTTGGCTCCTTCTCAGTGGCATCAGGATGGCGTCGAAACCGCGCACCCCGGAAAATTAAAGTTGCGGGATTTCCAAAGCGCGACCCATACGCGCCTCGACGGTCATGTATTTCCAAAGCCGGTCATTGCCCTCGCCCACCACGATGGTGCGCAGCAAGTTACAGGCGGCCATAACGTCTTCGCGGGTCGGGAAATCACAGAGCATGTACCATGTGAACGGAAAGCCCGAGGAGGCCCCGACCATGGTCTGATCGTCATCAAACGTCCCGACGATTTCGACGCCTTCCATCTGGTCAATGCCGGACATCAACTCTTGGGTGGCTTTCCAAACCGGGCCGATTTGGTCAAACGGCAGGCTGAAAAACGTCGGATGGTTGTTAAAGCACAGCAGGGTGCGGATCGGCTTTTGGTCGCTCATAGACTCGTCCTCTTTCGGAATATTTCGTGCAATCAATCGGGTGTCTTAGGGGTATCCGGGCATGGTGGGTTGGTCGAAAAAGCCAGCACCTGCGGCAGTCCACGTGCCCTCGCCCATAAAAGCGTGTTGCGCGACACACGCCGCGTCCACCATGCAACGGCCCAAGGTATGGCCGGTTTCCATCACGCCAGACCCGCCGATGACAAAGGCGATGCGGGCCGCCTCTGCACCATCGCGGGCGGCTTTTGTGGCGACCAGACGCAGGCGAATTTTCATGTCCTGAGACACATCTCCGGTGGACTTGAGTTGTTCCCAAGCCGCCTCAATCATGTCGTAAAACGCCGCGCGCGCGCCCATCAGGATGCCCTGCGCCTTGGCGAATTCGGACTGCACGTAGGGGCGGGCGCCCGGATTTGGTGCGCCGGTGATCGAGGCGCGATCAGCCGCGTCTTTCACCAAGAAATCAAGTGCTTCACGTGCCGCGCCCAAGGCCACGACGGCCAAAACCTGTGATGCCAAAGCCATCGCCGGATATTTGAAAATCAGATCATCCATCTCGGGTCTGCCGCCGCGGATAAAGGTCCACTCAGGGGCCACCACGACATCTTCGACCACCGCGTCGTGCGAGCCGGTCGCAGACAAGCCGATGGTGTTCCACGTCTCATCAACAAAGACCCTGTCGCGCGGCAACACCGCCACACGTGGCAACGGCGTGTCATCGCCTTCGACCTTGATGCCCGCACCAACCAGGGACGACCCCATGATACCAGAGCACCACGGCCAGCGGCCTTTGACCTTAAACCCACCATCAACCTTGTCGGCCTTTTGCGGCGGGAACATTGCCCCCGCAAACACGGTGTTCGGATCTTTGCCGTAGATTTGCGCATAAGTATCCGACGGCAGTGCCGCCAAATAGGTGGCGGAGACACCAAAACTTGCAACCCATCCGGTGGAGGCATCCGCCGCAGAGATGTCTTCAATCAGACGGCAGAACTCAGCGGGGGTTTTCTCATCGCCACCAAAACGAGTGGGCACAAAAGAGCGATAAACGCCAATGTGTTGCAGCCGCTCCACCACATCCAACGGCACATGGCGCAACTGAGTAAACTCGGCTCGACGGGCACGGATTTCATCTAAGACGGAGATGTAGAGCGCATCATTTGCCTGGTCTGCGGAGAGTTTGGACAGTGAGGTCATTGGCTTTGGTCCTTTGACTGAAAATCGGGAACACAAGAGACGACCCAGCGCGCAATCGCGCAAAGTCGGGCCTCTTCGCCTTTACGCCCAACCAATTGCAGCCCGATGGGCAAGCCGGTGTTGGTGCGCGCGGGCAAGGTGATGGCGGGGTGGCCGCTGAGGTTAAACGGGCGCAAAAAGCGCGTCAGCGGCAGAATGGTTTGTGGGTCTTGCGCCTCAATCAGCGTTGGCGGGATCACCGGCAAGGCGGGCGTGACAAGCGCGTCATACTGTTCCAAAAGCACGTCCACTTCGGCAGTGAAGGCGGTACGCACCGCTTCGGCCTTGGCCAATTGCGCCTCGGTCACGTTGCGTGCCGCCGTCAGGCGTTTGTGAATATCCGCGCCAAGCGGTGCGCCTTCGTCGAGCAAATGCCCAAATGCGGCGGCGGTCTCATAGGAAATCACCGTCATTCCGGCCTGAAACGCCGCTTCAAAATGGGTGAGGTGCTCATAGCCCATGCCCGGATAGGCATCCATCAAAGCATAGACCAAAGGATCGCCCACTTCGGCCACAGGATCAGATTTGATCCGGGTCAATTTGGGCGCGTGGATGAGGGTTTCGGGAACAAAACTCGGGTCCATGGACGCCATAGCAGTCTCGATCATATCCATGTCACGGGCAAAGGCCCCGACACAATCAAGCGAGCTGTTTCTAGGCGACAGACCCTTACGGCTGATCCGGCCATAGGTTGGCTTGATCCCGATCACGCCACAACAGATCGCCGGCTGACGCACCGATCCGCCAGTGTCGGTGCCAATGGCAAAATCACATAGCCCTGCGGCCACGGCGACGGCGGACCCGGACGACGAGCCGCCCGGAATGCGGTCCGGCCAATTGGGGTTCACAGGAGTCCCGTGAAATCCATTCACGCCCGTCATCCCAAACGCCAGTTCGTGCATATTGGCTTTGCCGATGATCCGGCATCCGGCCATCAGAAGCGCGTCGATCACCACGGCATTTTCGGTTGCGGGCGCGGCAGAGGCGAAGGCTTCTGAGCCACAGCCCGTCACGGTACCGACAATGTCGATACAATCTTTGACCACGACAGTTGGCCCAGCGCCGCCCAAAGACAGCTCTTGGACCAGCGCGTGAGAGCTGGTGACGTGTGCGTTCATTTTCTGGTCCCTGTTTGGGCTTTGGCGTCATCTGGCGTGACGCTGTTACAGTAATCTTCACGTATTTACGTCACAGGTCAAGTGAAAGATGAAACAATTTCTTTGCGCATTCACGCAGAGTGTCGTAAACCCTATTTACGGTAATTTTACTGCTTAATCCGCAGGCAACACTCCTCCGCAAGTTCAATTTTTACCCGAGGTTTGTCTCAAAATCTAAGGCGCGACACAGCGCCGAACCGAAAGGACGCACATGACTGACTCCGACACCATCGCCGCCCTCACCAAACGCCTTGAGCTGCTCGAAGCAGAGGCCGAGGTCCGCCGCGTACAATCCCGCTACATGTTCCTTTGCGACACACCGATGCCCGAATATGGCGTCAAAGATGATGCAGAACGCATTGATTTAATTATGGAACTTTTCTCAGAAGAGGCTGTTTGGGAAGGCGTAGGTGAGTATTACACCGGACAGTTTGGCCGCGCCGAAGGCAAAGCCGCCGTGCGCAAACACTTCGAAGGGTTCTGGGGCGGCAAAACCGATCCGGCGCTGATTCTCAACTGTCACTACCTGACCTCAGAGCAAATCAACGTGGCCCCTGACGGGCTGACGGCAACGGGTCAATGGGTCCATATGCAGCCGTGGTTGTTCTCCGATGGCAAAGCGCTTTTGCGTTCTTCGCGCCTGTTTAATGCGTTCAAAAAATGTGACGACGGCACCTGGCGTTACACCCGCAATCGCACGGAAAACGTGTTTGTTGCGCCGCTTCCCGCCACTTGGGCCTCGGATTATCCCTCTGCCTCGGTTTTGATGAAACCGTAAAATTGCAGCGACTCACACGCAAAAGGGCGCCCTAAGAGGCGCCCTTTTTCAATCGGATCGTCTCACCAAAGTGCAATTTTTGGCACCAAAAGCGTGAGCACCAAAATCCCAATTTGCATCGCCACAAAGGGTAGAACCGCCCGATAGATTTGGGTGATCTCCACATCCGGCACCGCATTTTTGAGGTAAAACAACGCCATTCCCACCGGAGGTGTCAAAAACGAGGTTTGCAGGCAAATCGCCATCAGAATGGCCACCCACGCCGGGTCATGTCCCAAAGCGGTCAAAACCGGCAAAACCAAAGGGGCTACGATCAGGATGATCTCCATCCAGTCCAGAAAGAACCCCAACAGGAACACAATGAATAGAATCAAAATCAACGTCCCGGTTGGCGGCAATGGGATGGCGTGAAGCGCATTTTCGATCAATTCATCGCCGCCATATCCGCGCAAGACGACAGAGAAACAGGACGCGCCAAAGATCAACGCAAAGAGAAACGCGGTGGTCGTGCCTGTGCTTTCACAAACCTCACGAAACCCGGACCACGTGAGCCGTTTCGACATCAATGCAATCAACGTCGCCCCTGCTGCACCGACGCCAGAGGCCTCGGTCGGCGTGGCAATCCCAAAGACAATGGACCCCAAAACCGCAATGACCAAAAGCAACGGCGCGACCAGTGAGCCGATCAAATCAAGCACGACCTCGCGCACCTCACGCCCCGCTTCAATCGGCTTGGCCGGAGCGCGATCTGGAAAGCGCAGCGCGATAAACACGGCATAGGCCACATAGGCCAGCGCCAACAACAGCCCCGGCACCATCGCGCCACGAAACAAATCTCCAACAGGGATTTGCAACTGATCCCCCATAACGATGAGCATAATCGACGGCGGGATGAGAATGCCCAAGCACCCGGTCGCCCCGACAACACCAAGGCCGAGCCGGTCGTCATAGCCCGCACCGCGCATCGCCGGCATCGCAATCGTCGCGAGCAAAACGACAGAGGCACCAATGATCCCGGTGGAGGCAGCAAGCACCACCCCGATCAACACGACAGAGACCGCCATGCCCCCCGGAACCACCCGCAACACCTGGTGCATCCGGGTCAAAAGCCGCTCGGCAACGCCCGATTTGTCCAACATCATGCCCATGAAAACGAACATGGAGATTGGGATGAGAGAATAGCTTGAGAGCGTGTCAAAAATCCGATTGGCAACAAAGCCGATCATCCGCAACGAGGCCATATCGGCATCAACGTTAAACGCATCGAGGAACGTGCCTAAAGCCGCGAACAGAACCGCGACACCGCCCAAAACGAACGCAATCGGAAAGCCCGAGAACATCACCACCATGAAGGAGGCGAAAAGAAGGAAAACAAAGAGAATGTCCATGATTGCGCCTTAGTCTTTGTAGGTCTTGGGACCAAACAGAAAGAGGATGGATTTCAGAGCAATGGCCACGGCTTGCAGCGCCAAAAGACTGAGCCCGGCGGCCATCACGAATTTGATAATGTAGCGCGCGGGCAAGCCCGATGGCATGGGCGAGCCTTCTTTGAGGCGCCACGAATAGCCAAAAATCGTCCATGCGCTATCTGTCACGAACCACAGGAATGGCAGCAACAAAAACACCACGCCGCACAGTTCGACGATGGCCTTTTGCGTGGCCGACATTTTGACGTGAAACGCATCAACCCGCACATGGGCGTCTTTTTGATAGGTCCATGCCAGACAGGACATCACCGCCACGGCATTGAGATGCCATTGCAGTTCTTCCAACTCGATCGAACCGATGCCAAAGGCATAACGTGAGGTGACATTGACCAGAATGGTGAGCATCAAGAGCGGCAAAAACAACGAGCCGATTTTACCAACTCGAACGATAAGCCCCTCAATGAACGCGATAACGATTTGCATGATGTGCCTCCCCGCAAATGCGTGCCGGAGGTGTCCCCCCCGGCACCGATGGCTTAACGACGTTCGGCCCAAGGCGCGACAGAGGCGCGGTAGGCCGTCAGCGAATCCCAGACCCGTTTGAAATCGGCGTCTTTGGCAGTTTGTTCTGCGATCACCTCGTCAAAAGCGGCATGGAGATGCTCCAAGACTTCCGGCGGGAAGGATTTGATCTCAACACCGGCGGCTTCAAACTCGGCCACGGCTTTGGCATTCAACGCCATGGTCGAGGTGATGGATTCAAGGTTCACGGCCTTACAGCTCTCTTCGATCAAAGCCTGTTGGCTTGCATCCAAACTGTCCCATTTCGCCTGATTGACGATCAACTCATTCATCGCGGCGGGTTGGTGCCAACCGGGGAGGTAATAGTATTTGCCCACTTGCTGAAGACCCAGAGTGATGTCGATGGCGGGCATGGACAATTCGGTGCCATCAATCAGACCTTTTTCAAGACCCGGATAGATCTCGCCACCCGGCAAAAGCACGATGGACGCACCGACCTTGGCCATGGCTTCACCTGCCAGACCGGCAAACCGAACCTTCTTGCCTTTGAGGTCGTCGATGGTGTTGATCTCGAAATTGTACCACCCTCCGGCTTCGCTATCCATCAGACCGCAGGGAATGGTCACAACGCCCTGTTTGGCGTAGATTTCGGACCAGATTTCGCGGCCTCCGCCGTCATAAAGCCAGGCGGTGTGGGTGATCGCATCGGGGCCAAAGGGGATGCCACCAAACAATTGCACCGCCGGGAAACGACCCGCGACATAAAGCGGCGAGGTGATACCGGCATCCAGCGAGCCCTGTTGCACCGCGTCGAAAATCTGCAGCGACGGCACTAATTTGCCCGCACCGTAAACGGTCACATCAAGCGAACCGCCGGAGGTTTCATTGAGCTTATCGCCCAAATAGGCTGCGTTGGCACCACTTGCGGGCATGGTCAAAGGCCATGCGCTTTGGATGTCAAGTTTTGTTCCCTTGGCCATAACCGGGGCGGCCACCAGTGCAGAAACCGTAGCGGCCACGGCGGCCAGAGATTTGATGTGCGTCTTCATTGTTTTCTCCTATTGGGTTAGTTCGACCTTTCCGGCCGTATTCACGAGACGTGTCGTGGGTGACGCACCAAGGCCGCAATCTGTGCTGCGGCGGCCTCAGTGCTGGGTTGCTGTGCGATAAGCAAATCGAGGAAGGGGTCCTCAACTTCGGTGCGCGTGCCCGAGAGTTCTTCGAGAACGGCAAGGGCGCAAAAAGGGACATAACTTTCGGCGTACCTTCGTTGATGTTGCGTTGATGTTGAACTGGATGCGCGAAATACCGTCTGTGGTCTCGCCGTTGTAATCTTGGTTATAGGGAATGCCAGCTTCGACACCGGCTTTGACCAAAGCCTCCATCACCGGGTGCGGCTCGTAGTCCTTGATCACACGAAGCGGCCCGCCGGTGGCACGGTAGTCATCCGCACCGCCTTGAAAATCTTCGATTTTCTTGAAATACGGCAGGACAGACTGCCAATCCCAACCATAGTTGCCCTGAAGCGCCCACGCGTCATAATCGGCCTTGTGGCCACGCACATAGATCATGCCGTTCATCGACGAACAGCCGCCCATGACCTTACCGCGTGGCCAATAGACTTGGCGGTTTCCGGCATGTTTTTGCGGCACCGTCGAAAAGCCCCAATCGTAATCGGAAAACCAAATGTCGATCACCCGCAGCGGGGTGGAGACCATGTCGGGCGTGTCACCGTGACCTGCTTCAATCAGAAGGACGGACACTGCGGGATCTTCGGACAGGCGCGCAGCAATCACGCATCCGGCGGACCCGGCACCACAGATGATATAGTCAAATGTTTTGCCGTTCAGATCGGCGGTGAGCAGAGGATATGTATGGGCATTCATGGGGAGATGAGCCTCTTGGCAATGGACAAAGAAAGGGCTGTTCGTGCCAGCGGAGCCGACACGAGGAGGGTAGCTTTGCAGTGACAAGGATGGCGTCCAACCGAGGGCATCTCTCGATCTTCAGTTCAATCCTCTCTGTTGTCGTGGCCCCTCTATGGCGGGGGCTTCACGGGTCAGTTGCGCGTCAAGTGCACAGCGTCATTAGGCCCCGCCCCTCGGGGAAAGGGACAGGGCCATGCAGTCTACGCGGGATACGCCACGCAAACCGATTTCGTTTCGAGATAATTCTCAAGCGCGCCTGCGCCGTGTTCACGCCCCACACCCGATTGTTTAAAGCCACCAAAGGGCATGTTTTGATCAGGGATGTTGTGGGCGTTGACCCAAACTGTTCCGGCTTTGAGTTTCGGAACATAGCGCATGACTTTGTTGACATCCGAGGTCCAAATCGACGCGCCAAGCCCATAGATCGTATCATTGGCCATGGTCATCGCCTCATCGGCATCATCAAAAGGCGTGACCGAGATCACCGGACCAAACACCTCTTGCTGCATGATCGCCATGTCTTGAGTGGTTTCGGTGAAAATCTGTGGCGCAACATAGTAGCCTTCATTCGGGGCAGCCCCGTTGAGAATTGGCTTTGCGCCTTGTTCGATTGCTTTGGAAATACAGGCTTTAACATGGGCCTGATGTTTGGCGGAGACCAGAGGATTGATCATATTGCCAGGGTTCATCCCAGAGCCAATCGGCAGGCTCCCGGCAATGGCCGCGATGATGTCGAGCGCCTTTTCGTAGATGCCTTTTTGGATGTAAAGCCGCGTGCCCGAGGTGCAGGTTTGGCCAGAATTGAACATCGTACCAATGCCGATTGCCGGGCCCAGCAGATCAAGATCCATATCGTCGAACATCACCATCGGGGCTTTCCCGCCCAGCTCCAATGTCACCGGCTTCATGTCTTTCATCGCCTGAATGCCAATGAGTTTTCCGGTCGCAGTGGACCCTGTAAACGTAACCTTATCGACCCCATCATGCGCCACCAAAGGCGCGCCCACGTCCGAACCGGTGCCGGTGATGACATTGACCGTCCCCTCCGGGAACCCGGCCTCAAGGCAAAGTTTCGCCAGATACATCGAGGTCAACGGCGTTTCTTCGGCGGGCTTCAACACCACGGTACAGCCCGCCGCCAGTGCAGGCGCGATTTTCCAGACGGCCATGTTGAGCGGGAAATTCCATGGCGTCACCGCCGCGACCACGCCGACGGCTTCTTTGCGGGTCTGCGCTTGGTATTTTGTGCCCTCGGGGATGGCGATGGACACGTCAAAGGTCTGACCATAAATCTTGGTCGCCCAACCCGCCATATAGCGAATGTATTCGGCGGAGGATTGCACCTCGATGAGACGTGAAATCATCACGTTCTTGCCGTTTTCCAAGGTCTCGATCTGGGCCAGCTCTTCACCATTCTCCTCAATGAGATCGGCGAGCTTGAGCATCAAGGACTGACGCGCCATGGCGCTCATGTTGGACCAAGGGCCCTCAAAGGCCGCGCGGGCAGCAGCCACTGCCGCATTGACATCTTCGGCACCACCTGCGGGCACCTGAGCGATTTCTTCGCCGGTGGCCGGATCGAAGACGGCAAAGGTTCGGCCCGTGCTCGCCCCACATTCATTTTTGCCAATAACCATTTTGGGTGCGGCGAGAAATGCGGAAACAGACGGCAATACCACGTCTACCGCACTGTCAGGTGCAGAAAATTTCATGAGGGACCTCCACTGGACCGATGTGCGACTTAGTGTGAACGCGTCGTTGCGCATTACATTATTATTACCGTGAAGAATGACGCATTAAACTTTGTTTTGTCAATCGTGATTTCAAATCAACATCTCAAAGGCATTCTGGGATCAATATCAGAGCGCACTTGCCGCGCCGCGCCGCGCAATTCAGCACAATGGAAAAGCCATATGGCATTCTCCGCCTCGCCGGTCTCGGCAACGGCCATTGTGATGATCCATTGTGGACGAGAGGGATGGCAAAGGTATCAACGCTCCAAAGACCGCAAAGCCGTCCGCTTCTGGCTGGGCGACGGCTGTGTTCCGATTTAAGAGCATAGGATGGATTGGAATGGCGACGATATGTGCGGGCCTTTCATCAGATTGACCCTGACCGCCCGCGCCCCAAACAGAGGCACGCCCCACAGACAAAGAAAAACGCGCCCGAAGGCGCGCTCTTTGTGTCACATCAATGTCGGACGACTTAGTTGATGGCTTTGACCCGTGCCGCAAGGCGAGACATTTTGCGAGCAGCTGTGTTTTTGTGGATAACGCCTTTGGAGACGCCACGCATCATTTCCGGCTGAGCCGCGCGCAGGGCAGCCAAAGCAACAGCTTGATCACCGGTCAGGATGGCTTCTTCGACTTTACGGATGAAGGTACGGATGCGCGAACGACGTGCTTTGTTGACGTCTGTGCGGGCGACGGCCTGACGGGCGCGTTTTTTGGACTGGGGCGAATTTGCCATGATCGTTTCCCTCTTTCGGGGTTGGTTGCATATATGTTGCACACGGCCCCCGACACCCCGTTAAGGGCAGGACAATCATAGCCTAAGCGGGCTCCACGCGCATGTGAGGCCTCCCTTAGAGCAGAATCACCCATAAGGGAAGCCAGAAATCTCTTTATTTGTCGCGGAATTGCGGCGCGCGTTTTTCCAAAAAGGCGGCCATACCTTCCTTTTGGTCCTCTGTCGCAAAGAGCGCATAGAAAGACCGACGCTCAAACAACACGCCCTCCGTTAGCGTGGTTTCATAAGACCGATTGACCGCCTCTTTCGCCGAAGCAACCGAAATCGTGCTTTTCTCAGCGATCTTGGCGGCGGTCGCCATCACATCCTCCAGCAATTTTTTGGCCGGAACCACACGGGACACAAGACCAGAGCGCTCGGCCTCATCGGCATCCATGAACCGCCCTGTCAGATGCATTTCCATCGCTTTGGATTTGCCGACAAACCGTGTCAGGCGCTGTGTGCCACCAAGGCCTGCGATGATGCCAAGGTTGATTTCGGGCTGACCAAATTTTGCCGTGTCAGAGGCAATGATGAAATCGCACATCATGGCCAATTCACACCCACCGCCCAGCGCATAGCCAGACACCGCGGCGATGATCGGCTTACGTGCGGCCAAAATGGCATTGGAATCGTCTGTGAAAAAGTTCTCGGTCGCCATATCGGCATAGGTTTTTTCCGACATTTCTTTAATGTCAGCCCCTGCGGCAAAGGCCTTTTCCGATCCGGTGACGACAATCACCCGCACCTTTGGGTCCTGATCTGCTTTGGTGACGGCATCGGCCAGCTCGGACAAAAGCTTTGAATTCAAAGCGTTTAGAGCATCAGGACGGTTCAGCCGGATCAGCTCCACGCCATCTTTGATTTCGGTAATAAGCGTTTTGTAGGCCATATTGCCCTCCATTATGTGGATCGCAGTTTGGGGAGTCCTAACACTTGGCCCAAAGGGATCAAGTCATCTCTGACAGATTGGGCAAAAGAAGGTCGAGCGCCCAGACTGAACGATCCTTTTGACCTCAGATGTGCACTCGGGTGTGACACAAGACGCACCTTCCCGGCCATAGACGCGAAAATTGTGTTGGAAATAGCCAAGTTCACCATCCGCCTGACGGAAATCTTTCAACGACGACCCGCCCGCCTCGATCGCCTCCAACAACACCTCGCGAATGATGGGCACAAGCGAGGCAACGCGAGCTTTGGCGATTTGACCCGCTTTGCGCGTCGGATGAATGCCCGCTCGAAACAACACTTCACACACATAGATATTGCCCAGCCCGGCAACGATATGTTGATCCAAGAGCGCGGTTTTGACGGGGGTATTTTTGCCCGAGAACGCCGCGATCAGATGCGCCTCATCAAAGTGATTGCCCAAAGGTTCGGGACCGAGTTTGACCAAAAGCGGATGCGCCGTCTCGGCGCTCGTCTCCATCAAATCCATCGCCCCAAACCGACGCGGGTCGTTAAAGGTCACGCGCGCGCCATTTTCCATGTGAAAGACCACATGATCGTGCTTTTCCAACTGCGGATGCTCATGGGCGAACTGGCCCAATGGGTCGCCCGACACAGTCATCCGCCCCGACATTCCCAAATGGATCAAAAGCGTCTCAGCGGTATCAAGATCGGCTAAGATGTATTTTGACCGTCGCCTGAGCCGCTCGACGCGCGCCCCCGTCAATCGCTTCGCCATGTTTTCGGGAAAGGGCCAGCGCAAATCAGGTCGATTGACGTCGGCCCGCGCGATCACTGCCCCCGCCATAGAGGGTTCCAACCCGCGACGAACCGTCTCGACCTCTGGTAATTCCGGCATTTTGATCTCTCCGTTTTCCACATGCGATTGTCACGCCCGGTATGAGGCCTATAAGAAGGGTAAGTTTCGAGAAAGGTGCAAGCACGATGACCAATACCGGCGAGAAGACGACACATTTTGGTTTTAAAGATGTGGCCGAAGATCAAAAGGCCGGAATGGTCCATGGTGTCTTTACCTCCGTGGCCTCGAAATACGACATTATGAACGATGTGATGTCGATGGGCATTCACCGGGTTTGGAAAGACGCGCTGATGGATTGGTTGGCGCCGCGCCCCGGTCAGCGGCTTTTGGATGTGGCTGGCGGCACAGGCGACGTGTCGTTTCGGTTCCTCAAACGTGCGCCAGGAGCAAGCGCCGTGGTGCTCGATATGACCGAGTCGATGTTGGTCGCCGGTCGTAAACGCGCCGAGGCCGAACAGATGGCCGAGAGCCTGAATTGGGTCACGGGCGATGCAATGGCCTTGCCGTTTGAGGACAACCAATTCGATGTGTACACGATCTCTTTTGGCATCCGAAATGTGACCCGCATCCAAGATGCCCTGTCTGAGGCCTACCGTGTGTTAAGGCCCGGCGGACGTTTGATGGTGTTGGAATTCTCGCAACTGCCAAATCCTGCGATGCAAAAGGCCTATGACCTGTACTCGTTCAACGTCATCCCGCGCATGGGTCAGATGATTGCCGGTGATCGCGACAGCTATCAATATCTTGTTGAGAGCATTCGCAAGTTCCCGGATCAGGATAGCTTTGCGCAGATGATCAAAACCGCAGGGTTTCACAACGTGAAGTACCGCAATTTGAGCCTCGGCATTGCGGCGCTTCATTCGGGGTGGAAAATCTAATGCGCGGTCCCCACAACATTTGGCGGTTGATCCGCACCGGCGCAACGATGGAGCGCACCGGCGCGATGAAACAGGCGATGGATGCGATGGAGGCCCCGCGTGCCTTTCGTATCTTCGCCAGAACCGTGGTTTGGCCGTTTCGTTGGCTCGGCTATCGCGGCGACGAGACCTTGCCGCCAGTAACCCGTGCGATCACGGCGCTTGGGCCCGCCTATATCAAATTCGGACAAATCCTATCGACCCGACCCGATGTGGTGGGTGTTGATCTGGCCAAGCAATTGCAAGTGCTCCAAGACGACCTACCACCCTTCCCGCGCGATGTGGCGATCAAAATGGTCGAGGCTGAACTCCAACAGCCCATCTCAGAACTGTTTTCCGAGTTTTCCGAACCTGTGGCAGCGGCCTCCATCGCCCAGGTCCACAAAGCCGTGCGTGCCGATACCGGACAGTCTGTTGCGGTGAAGGTACTGCGTCCCGGTATTGAAAAAGCGTTTCGCAAAGACGTGGATGCGTTTTATTTCGCCGCATCCCTGATCGAAAAGTTTTCTCCCGCCTCCCGCCGCCTGCGCCCCACCGAAGTGATTGCGCATTTTGAAGGCGTGGTGAAAGGTGAGCTGGATCTGCGCCTTGAAAGCTCTTCGGCGTCTGAATTTGCCGCCAATACCGCACATGATGAAGGCTTCTCGGTGCCTGCTGTGGATTGGGCGCTGTCCGCGCGTCGGGTGATGACGCTTGAGTGGGTCGACGGGATCACGGCCTCCGACATCGACCAAATTATCGCCGCCGGACATGATCGCGCCGCCCTCGGCAGCAAAGTGTTACAGATGTTCCTGAGCCACGCGTTGCGCGATGGGTTTTTTCACGCGGACATGCATCACGGCAACCTCAAGATCGCCGCAAACGGTGACATTATCGCACTCGATTTTGGCATCATGGGCGTTCTGGATGAATATACCCGACGCGTTTATGCAGAGATTATCTACGGATTTATCAAAAAAGACTACAAACGCGTGGCAGAGGTCCATTTCGAAGCGGGCTATGTTCCCGCTGACCGGGATGTTGATGAATTTGCCCGTGCGCTTCGCGCCGTGGGCGACCCGATTTTTGGTATGGACGCGAGCCGGATTTCGATGGCACGGCTCTTGTCCTATCTGTTTGAGGTGACGGAACGGTTCGGCATGGAAACACGCACCGAGCTGATTTTGTTGCAGCGCACGATGGTGGTGGTCGAGGGCGTATCGCGTTCGCTTGATCCGCATATCAACATTTGGGAAGTTTCCCGTCCTGTGGTCGAGAACTATATCAAATCCAACATCGGCCCACGCGCGTTGACACGCGATCTCTGGCGTACGGCAACTGTTTTGGCGCGATTTGGCCCGAAATTACCGCAGTTGGCAGAGGCCCTGTTGATCGCACAAACGCAGAAAGCCCCTGCTATGGAGCCGCCTTCGAACAGAAAGCAGGCGCTTTGGCTGGCTCTGGGCGGCGCGGTTGCAGCCGGGGTTGGCGCGGTTATAGCGCTGGCTCTAAGCTGAGCTCTGCTTCGGCGGCATCCGCATAAACCGCTTCACCGATACTCGCTTTCCAGACGCAATAGGCCGCCATGCGCCACTTGAAAAAGGGGCGCAACGAGAGGTAGCGATCCACAATTTCCGGGTCTGGATATTTCGCGAGTGCGGACATCTCATCCGCGAGTGTCAGTTGGTTCTGACCGTAAACGTGATGCATGGCCGGCGAGAGCGCGATGGCCAAATCCGCCGTTGGATCTCCGAATGCTGGGCATTGCCAGTCAACAAACCGGACCATACCATCCTGAGAAAGCGCATTTGCGGGCGTTGGATCGCCGTGAAGGAACACGGGCGACACCGACGGCATATCGCGTGGAGCGGGCCTATTGCGGCGCAATTGTTTGGCGAGGAGCGTCGTGTGGCCTTCAAGAAACCTGCTTCCTTCCGCCAAGAGCGTTGATGGGCTGACATCAACCTGCCGTATGCGAAGCGGCGCAGGCAGACAGTGTAAGTGCCCCAATGCACTCAACACTGAACCGTCTGTTTTGGCCGCGGATGCACCGGGCAAGTAGGTATAGATCAGGCACGGCCCCTTTGATGTTTCAAACTGGGCGACACACTCAGGTGCGAGGTCATGCCCCTTAAGGGCATAGAGCGCGGCAATTTCGGCCTTGGGATCGTTCGGAAACAGCGGGTTTGCGCGTGATACATCAAAGAGCTTGAAGACCCAGTCACTGCTTGGGCTGACGGCACGCCAAATTGCGTTGGTCCGGCCACCCGACAAACGCGACCAGACCATCGGCCCCGTCATCATTTGGCCCGCCTGAGCCAAAATCTCTTTTGGCGGCAGAACATCTGCGTCTTGGGCGGGGGATGTCATCAATGCGGTCTCCGAGCGCGGGATCGCCGGAGTTTAACGGGGCGCGGGCAGGTGTCGCAACCCGCGAATGCTTCAACTTGGATCGCGCAACGCCGTGACGGAATCGGAATCAATCTCATTGCCGCCTTCAAGCACCAAAATGGTCGACCCTCCATCAAACCGAGCTTCAACAATACGGGAGTAGGTTTCGACAGGACTGGTGGAGAGATAGGTTTCGCCGCTATAGTTTTCGAGCTCGAAACTATAGAGTCCTGACTTCAATGGATCGCCGTCCTCATCAACGCCCGCCCATTCCACGACATCCGATGTCGGGTCCATGGTGACCTTTTGGACAACATCTCCCTTCGAATCGCGTACGATTAAAATGGTTTTGTCGGCGGCTGTGGCCGGATCGGATTTGAGTGAAATCGGCGAGCCGTCGAAATAGGCGGCTTCTTCGCTCCGCGCCTCCATGCCGACCCAGCCTGACAACTGCGAAAACCCCATAAGCCCAAGCTGAGCCGAGAGATCTTCTAGAAGATCATTGGTCAAAACCGCCTGTTCGACCGATGAGAATGTCGCGAGTTGTGTCGCGTAATCGGTAGAATCAATCGGGTTAAGCGGATCTTGGTTTTGCATTTGTACGGTCAGCATTTTGAGAAACGTATCAAAATCGGACCCGACGGCGCTTGACGTGTCATTGGCATTCGAGGATTTCGAACCTGCGGAGCTTGAGGACGTGGTCGTCGCCGGTGCAATTGTGTTGGTCATCTGGTGCTCCTTTAGAGTCTAAGATCCATGCCGGAGGTCGCATCAAGCGAAAGGCGCACGGGCTGAATTTGTGGGCTGGTAACGGGTGGAGTGGCGGTCAAACTCTCCGCAGATGTTCCACCAAAACTGTCAAATTTTTGTTGATCGCCCCCCTGAGATCCTTGATCAAAACTCTGAAAAGAGAACCCACTGTTTTCATATCCAAGGTCACGGAATTCGCTCATCAGACTGTCGATATTGCGCCGCAAAAGATCAAGCGTTTCACCCCGTTCCGCCGCAATCACCACATGCATCGCACCGCTTTCGGACAACTGAAAAGAAAGCCGAACCTTGCCCAATTCTTCAGGGGAGAGGGTGATTTCAACAGGACGATCCGGCAGTTGCCGTGCCGCATCAGCAAGCTGCATCGCGACCCGAGTGGGCAGATCCGCTTTTGTAACCATGCTCGCCGGTGAAGTCGCTTCATTCGCACGATCAGCGACAGACAAGACATGCGCATGTTCGCCAAGCCTCTCGGAGATACCTTCGACGCCCACCTTAAGCTCTTCGGCTTCCGCGTTCGTCAAGGGCGTGATTGAAGACATCGCGAGAGGTTGAGGCGCAACAGAAGATGCGCCGGGTGTCGCTGTTATACGCGTTGTAGTGTCGGTCCCGCCGTCGTCCTGTTGCGTTCTTTCTGGCGCGTCTACATCCCCATGACGCCCGACGCGTGTATTGCCACTGTTTTGTTGAGTGACGATATTCGCAGCGACAGATTGGTCTATGCCCTCTGTCGCATGCAGCGTGTTTTGTTGGGCAATCGTTGACGTTGGTGTGGCGATCTTTGGCGCTTCAATATGGCTCACACTCTCGGGTACACCCTTCGACATCAGTGGCGTGAGTGTCGTCTTTTCTGAACCAGAAGGGGTAGCACTTCTTCCGGCTTGATCTGCCGTGCCTTTGAGAGCATCCGTGCCACCTTTTGGCCCGATCAAATCAGTCTCCAGCGCGACCTCGCCACCTTTCAACGTAAGGTTCCCGTTCGATTGGGCCTCGGATGTTTGATCAATTGTGGTGTCTGCCTGCAAAAGAACGGACGAGATCGCAAGTTTGACATGTGCATTGGCTGTGGTCTCAGGAGGGGCACCTGGCTTTTCAACCGCTTTTGAAATCGTGGTTTGCTCTGCATTCGACACTGTATCATCTAACGCAAAATTCATGTCCAAAGGCGCTGTTTCATTGCGGCTCATTGCAGCCCCACCACCCCAGGAGGGCTCTAGGCGTTGGATTTTGGAATTCTCAACAGTGGATTTTAGAGAATCATTTTTGTACGCAGCGACGTCAAAAGAGCGATCCTGTCCAACCATCTGTCCAGAGGAGATTGTGCCGATGTGGTTTAGTGAGGCCGTGACTTGAGGCATGCCATCTTGGCCGTCAGACTGGTTCGGATGACCCAGTCTCCCTGACCCATCTTGGGTTTTTTGATCCGCATTTACCCCATCCCCGATCTGATCTTCAGGAAAATCAACTCCAGCTTCACCAACCGAGAGATCGGCAATTTCGTCAGTCGGCTTATGAGCAATACCGTCCTTTGCGTCCACCTCACCGTCGTTGATCAAGGGCAGGTTTTTACCCGGCTCAGCTGAAGGCCCGGAAAGTGTAATATTAGGTTGATCGCCCCCTTGTGCTACAAAGCGCATGCCAACAAATTTCACATCAAGGTTTTGAATAAGCGTGGTTTTGTTGGTCTGGATTGCATCAAATTGGCTCGCATCGGGCTCAATACTGTCGCCCGGTGCGTCATGCGCCTCACTGCTATCATCATTGGGCGTAACGCCCTCACTCGACACGCCCGCCAACCCATCAAACATATCTTTGGCGGAAGTATGCAACCTCTGGCCACTTCCAGCAGCGATCGCCACACCCGGCAAAATCGCGTCATCGCCACCTTTCTTTACCTCGGGTTTTAGTATCTGGCTTTGCTCTCCGAAAACGGCGGCAAAGGTGCTTTCAGGATGTTCGGACAAGACCTCGTCCGGCACAGCCGTGCTTTTGGAACGGTCTTGACCGTCAGTGCGCGCAATCGCTGCGAAGTCTAAAGTCTGTAATTGCATTTCTTGCATCCGGGATTTCTTTCGCCGTGATGTCACTATCCTCCGTGAGTGGTTACCGCTTCTTTACCGAATGGGGGGTATGAGTCGAAAAATACTTCGAATTGGAGTGACCCGACCATGACCCTCAACGCAATCAATGCGATTCAACACAGTCAGACTCTAAAGACGCCACAAGATGAAAAGTTACAGGATGCCGCGAACAAGCTTGAGGCAACATTTCTCTCCGAAATGTTGAAAAGTGCTGGATTCGGCGAAACGCCAGACACATTTGGCGGGGGAACGGGCGAAGATCAGTTTTCGTCCTTTTTGGTTCAGGCTCAGGCAGAAAAGATTGTCGAAGCTGGCGGAATCGGCCTCGCAGAACACATATTTGACGCTTTAAAGGAGAGTATAAATGGCACTTCTTGATGCTTTTCGACCAGCTGCGGCGCTGTCTGATCTTTTAGATAAAGAAAAATCCGCAATTCTCAAAAGCGACTTTTCAACGCTCGAGAAACTCTCAAAAACCAAAGAATCGCTTCTTATCATGGTGGCCAAAACCCAGCTGTCCCCAACTGATTTAAAGGCGTTGAAACAACGCTCTGAGGACAACAGCCGTCTTCTTATGGCGTCGGCAAAGGGGATCAAATCTGCGCGGGAAAAATTGCTTTCGTTACGCAATACATCACGGAGCTTCACGGCCTATGGCCCTGCGGGGAAAACCACTCCGATTGGCAATAAGTCGTTAACCATGAAGAAAAAAGCATAAGCGTTTGCCCGATTTTTGCCTCAAATTCGAAGCATCAATTGGGAACAGCTTAGGGAACTCTTAGCCTTTAAGCTTCATAGATCAGAGTGCATCCCGAGGGGGTGGCACGGTAGACCGGAAGCGGTCACCCGTAATCAGTCAGAATGACGATCCTGAACCTGCCCGTGGGGGTGGATCTCGAAACTCATGCGGCGCAAAATGCGTCCCAAGATCAAAGGAAATTATGCTATGTCCAGCATTCTGACCAACAATGGCGCAATGGTTGCGCTTCAAACGTTGAACTCCATCAACTCTAATCTTTCCAAGACTCAGAGCATGATCTCGACCGGTAAAGATGTTGCATCCGCCAAGGACAACTCTTCGGTCTGGGCCATCTCGAAAGTCATGGAATCGGATGTTGCCGGCTTCAGTGCAATCTCCGACAGCCTTGCTCTCGGCGAATCAACTCTGTCTGTTGCCTCCACAGCAGCTGAAACAGTCACCGACCTTTTGACCAACATCAAAGAAAAAGTCGTTGCGTCCCAAGAAGAAAACGTCGACCGCGCAAAAATCCAAACTGACATTGACGCTCTGGTTGGTCAGGTGAAATCGGTTGTCGGCGCAGCCCAGTTCAATGGTCTGAGCCTTGTTGAGGGCACCGATGATGTTAAAATCTTGTCCTCTTTGGATCGCGCCTCTGACGGCACTGTGACCGCCTCTGATATCACCGTAAACCGCATGGATCTCTCCACAAGTGCGGGGACCTATGGCTCCGGTACTTCGCTGGCCTCCAACGCCACCGCATCTGCCGCTGCAGTGTCCAATACCGCAAATACTGCCATTGTGACCGTCGGTAACACCTGGGCTGCGAATGATGTGGCAACGCTGAGTGTTGCGGGTGTTGAGGTGAGCTTTACAGCCACCGGCACGGCTGTTGCAGATGTTGGCGATGGCCTCGCGGGCCTTATCAACGGTCTTGGTATCGAAGGCGTTACAGCCACCGGTAATGGCGATGGCACTCTGACGATCAGTTCCGCCAAAGCGTTTGAAGGCGTGTCTGTAGGTGTGGGCGAAACGACTGCGGGCGATGGTGATGTCTTGATCACGACTCTCAATGGTACGGGCTCGCTAACGGCAACGTCAGGTGACATCGACGAACGTGCCGAGAGCATTGCTCTTTCGACCTCCGCTGCCGTAAAAGAGGGCGATGGCTACAAAGTTACCGTTGGCGGAAGTTCCTACAATTATATCGCTGGCAAAGGCGAATCGATGGAAGACGTCGCCAAAGGCCTGAAAACCGCAATTGACTCGGCCGGCCTCACTGACATCAGCACCACCGTTGCCAAAGATGAAACCACTGGACAGTGGTCTCTTAAGGTCGACAACGATGGCTCTTCTCTTGCTTTCTCCGTCACGGGCAACGAAGGCGGTAAAGCCTCTGGTGGCCTGTTTGGCCTCGATAGCATTGATGTAACCACCAATTCAGGCGCTGATTCGGCTCTCGGCAATATCGAGACTCTTATCAACAACTCGATTGATGCCGCTGCAGCCTTTGGTTCAGCCCAAGGTCGTATCGAAACCCAATCGAGCTTTATCTCAAACCTGACCGATGCTCTGACGTCCGGTATTGGCTCCATGGTTGATGCAGACATGGAAGAAGCGTCCGCCAAACTCCAGGCACTTCAGGTGCAACAGCAGTTGGGCGTGCAGTCCCTGTCGATCGCAAACCAAGCGCCACAATCGATCCTATCGCTCTTCGGTTAAGAGCAATTTTCCGGGCGCCAGATCGGCGCCCGGCTTTCACCGCGGTAAAACCCGCGCTGTAGAATTCATTGTCACCGGAAGGATACGACGTGAACGCTCTCCAAATGGCCCGAACGGCCTATTCCAATACCACCGCCCCAATTCGTACTCCTCGCGGCACCGAATACGAGGCTTTCGCACGCATTACACATCGTCTGCGCCAAGCCTCGGCAGATAAGAAAATATCTTATCCTGATTATGTGAAAGCTCTTTATGACAATCGCCGCCTCTGGACGCTCCTCGCCTCCAGTGTCGCTGATAAAGACAATCAACTCCCAAAGGAGCTGAGAGCAAAGATCTTCTATCTGGCCCAATTCACCGCTCAACATACATCGGCGATTCTCTCAAAAAAAGCCAATGAGACAGCGCTCATTGATATCAACACAGCCATTATGCGCGGCTTGCATCGGGAGGGTCAGTAAATGAGTGGCCTCGTACTAAAGCTCGGCCCAAAAGAGCGGGTTCTGATCAACGGCGCCGTGATTGAAAATGGAGATCGGCGGTCTCGGCTTTCAATCGTCACGCCAAATGCCAACATTCTCAGACTACGGGATGCCATACATCCCGAAGAAGTAAACACGCCGGTACGCCGAGTATGCTATATTGCGCAACTCGTCCTCTCCGGAGATGCCGAGCCGAAAGAGGCGGGCATTCAGCTCATGCGTGGGATTGAGCAACTCAGTCAGGTTCTAACAGATCCCGACAGCCGTAAAATTTTAAATGCCGCCACAGCTGAAGTCCAAAGCGAGCAGTATTACCAAGCACTTAAGTCGCTGCGTGCGCTCATTCCAAGAGAAGAACGGCTCTTGTCTGCCGCTAAATACCAATGAGCTATCAGCCTGTTGTTCCATTTGGTGGCTACGCTGGGTGGGTTGTCCTTCAACGCACAAAGGACAACCAGCAGGAGGCATTCAATGCTTCGTCTGAAATCAAGCGTGACATAGATTACTTCCGCGAGAATATCGCGGAGGTAAAGTCCGCCGAAGATCTGGTGTCCAATTTTCGCCTTCTCAAAGTTGCTCTGGGAGCGTTTGGGTTGGATGATGACATCAACAACAAATACTTTATCGAACGTGTTTTAGACGAGGGTACACTCGATTCAGATTCGCTCTCAAATAAGCTATCCGACAAACGCTATCTCAAGTTCTCAGAAGCATTTGGATTTGGAAACTTTGATATTCCAAACACTGTGCTCAGTGATTTTCCGGATAAGATCATTTCATCCTATCAAGATAAGCAATTTGAAATTGCCGTCGGTGAACAAAACGATGACATGCGGCTTGCTCTGAATATTGAGACAGAGCTGACAGAAATCGCCAACAAAGATACAACGGGAAACGGTCGTTGGTATTCAGTCATGGGAAATGAAGCGGTGAGATCGGTTATGCAAACGGCTCTTGGGCTTCCAAGTTCTGTCAGCACCTTGGATTTGGACCAGCAGTTGAGTATTTTTAAAGACAAGGCCAAACAATATTTTGGAAACTCTGAAGTCGCGCAATTTTCTGACCCCGAAAAGCGCGAAGACCTCGTAAAGCTATTTCTCATACGCTCCGAGATCAATGCAGGGTCAACAGGCACCTCAGCAGCATCTAATGCGCTTGCACTTTTGACAGGATCTTTTTGATTGAAGCGTTTTATTGAACCAACAAAAATGGTGAAATTTATATCAGGGGATGAAGCAATTTCCCTGCGGCCCAGTGGATTTGGAGCTGCATAAAGATTTTGAACGGCTCTCGCGCTCAAAACGAAGTCATTCACAAATGGCATCGCTGAAAACACCAAAGGCCATGCTTAAATCGAGCATTTCACCCTTCAAGCACGGCCCCTGTGATGTTTCGAGCCCTGCAATGAGGGCTTCAAAATTTGCCTGGTTAACTTTTCTGCCGTTTCGGAGTGGCAAATCCGCCGCCCTGTGCAGCTTTCCCCTTGCTGGGTTTCGCGCCACCCGTTTTAGGCTTAGCTCCCGGCTTGCCAGTCTTTGAGGCATATTTGGCAGCGGGTTTGCCACCATAGGTTTTCCCCGGTGTATCCCCCGCGCCCTTAGCCCGCTTGGGGGCTGCGCTCGGTTTTCCGGCCGGTTTCGGAGCGCGCTCCGTGCGGGGTTTCGCCGCTTGATGCGCTTCATCCAATTCACGGCGTGTTTTCGGAATGCCAGCATTCTTGTGACGCGGCTTTTTGAACTCCCGAGGCGCATCGGAACCATAGGCGCTCTCTTTGCGTGGAGCGTCAAAATCCTTGCGGGGGCCTTTGTCGTAGTCACGACGCGGGGCAGTGTCCACATCCCGACGAGGCGGCTTCGCATCCGAACGCGGGCCGGAGTTGCTGCGCGGCGCGGTAGCGGAAAATGTCGGCGGACCAGCAAGTTGGCGGGCAATGACGCCTTCTTCAAGTTCACCGCTCCCACCCAGAGACGACAAAAATCCCGAAAGGCTGGCTTCCTTGATCTCAACAAAGCTTTCAGATTGCTGAATGCGGATCGCGCCAATGTCGTCTTTCGTCAGGTTGCCTGAGCGACACAACAGCGGCAAAAGCCAGCGCGGCTCGGCGCGATCATCGCGGCCAACCGAAACGGAAAACCAGACACTCGGACCAAACGGCTTGCGTTCGCGCGGATCAGGGCGCGCATCCGGTGGCGTCAAGTCCTCAGGCGCGGATTGACGCGCGCGGAACAGACGCAAATAGGCGGCGGCGATCTGCTCTGGCGAATGCAACTCCAAGAGCTTGGCGGCAAAGGCGCTGTGCTCCTCGGTCATTTCCTCAGACCAAACCGGATCGGCCAAAAGCCGTTCCTCGTCGCGCTGGTTGATGTCATCGGCGGACGGTGGGGTGGTCCACTCTGCCTGGATCTTCGCAAATTTCAAAAGCTGTTCGGCTTTGCGGATCGAACGCGGCGGAATGATCAGCGCAGAAATACCCTTGCGCCCGGCGCGACCTGTCCGGCCAGAGCGGTGCAAAAGCCCCTCGGCGTTGGTCGGCAAATCGGCATGGATCACCAAATCCAGACCCGGCAAGTCGATCCCACGCGCCGCAACATCGGTGGCAACACAAACTTTCGCCCGCCCGTCCCGCATTGCTTGCAACGCATGGGTCCGCTCATTCTGGCTCAATTCGCCAGATAGGGTCACAACAGAAAAACCACGATTGGCAAGCCGCGCGGTCAGGTGATTGACGGCAACGCGGGTGTTGGCGAACACAATTGCGTTTTGCGCATCGTGAAAACGCAGAAGGTTAAAAATCGCGTTTTCCGAGTCGCTTTGAGCCACACGCAAGGCTTGGTAGCTGATGTCGGCGTGTTGGGTCGTGTTCGACTGGGTGCTGACGCGCACGGCATCGCGTTGAAATTGCTTCGCCAATTTGGCGATCATCGGCGGCACTGTGGCCGAGAACAACAAGGTACGGCGGTCTGCGGGTGCTTCGCCCAGCATGAATTCAAGGTCTTCGCGGAAGCCAAGATCAAGCATTTCATCGGCTTCGTCCAAGACGATGGCGCGCAGGCCCGTCATATCCAAAGACCCGCGTTGAATGTGATCGCGCAAACGACCCGGCGTGCCGACAACGATATGGGCGCCACGTTCCAATTTGCGGCGTTCGTCGCGCATGTCCATGCCACCCACACAAGACGCCATCCGCGCCCCGGCTTTGGCATAGAGCCATTCAAGTTCGCGCATGACCTGAAAGGCCAATTCGCGGGTCGGGGCCACAACCAATGCAAGCGGGGATGAGGCAGGTTCAAGGCGGTCACTATCGCCCATCAGAGTGTGCGCAATCGCAAGGCCGAAGCCCACGGTTTTGCCCGAACCGGTCTGTGCAGACACCAAAAGGTCGGCGTCTTGAAGTTCGGGGGCATTCACAGCCTCCTGGACCGCAGTCAACGTGTCATAGCCGCGTTCCGCGAGTGCATCGGAAAGTGTTTTAATCATGTAATAAGGTCTATCCGTGAGGGGGTCATCGCGGCACATGCCGCCATCCTGCGTCTTTGACTACAGAAGTCGGCACCATTACCGACAGTTTCGCCGGATGTATACAGCCATTCCGGCGAAAAATCTCTAAAATAAGGGGAACGGCTGTGTTCAAGGCCTGTGCGAACCTGAAAGCTCGGCATAAAAACGCCGCCCCAAAGGACGGCGTTTTCACATCTGATCACTCGGCTTGGCTTACTCGGGCAAAATCCGAACCCCACCTTTGTCAGCCGCAGAGGCAAACAAGGCATAGGCTTTGAGCGCAGTAGAGACAGCACGCGGACGCACCTCGGCCGGGCCCCAAGGCAACGGACCCTTGGCAACGCGGCGTTTTTCGATCTCGGCGTCTTCGACTTTCAACTCAATCGTGCGATTCGGGATGTCGATCTCGATCACATCGCCCGTTTCCACCAGACCGATCAAGCCGCCCTCTTCGGCTTCCGGGCTAACATGGCCGATGGACAGGCCAGAGGTGCCACCAGAGAACCGACCATCGGTCAACAGGGCGCATTTTTTGCCCAAACCTTTGGATTTCAAATAGGACGTCGGGTAGAGCATTTCTTGCATCCCCGGACCACCGCGCGGGCCTTCGTAGCGGATCACAACGATGTCACCGGCTTCAACTTGGCGGGTCAAAATGGCGTTGACCGAGTCGTCTTGGGAATCAAACACGCGGGCTTTGCCGGTGAATTTGAGGATGGAGTCGTCCACCCCTGCCGTTTTCACGATACAGCCACGTTCCGCGATATTGCCGAACAAAACGGCCAAACCACCGTCTTTGGAAAACGCATGTTCGACAGAGCGGATCACGCCATTTTCGCGGTCGGTGTCGAGGTCTTTGTAGCGGTTCTCAGTGGAAAAAGCCTGTGTCGTGCGCACACCACCCGGCGCTGCCTTGAACAGGCTTTCAGCTTCGGGGTTGTTGGCAACGGAAATATCCCATTTCGCAATGGCTGCGGCCATCGTGTCGGAATGCACGGTGCTGACATCGCCGTGCAACAACCCGCCACGATACATCTGACCAAGGATCGAAAAGATGCCGCCGGCGCGGTGGACGTCTTCCATATGCACGTTGGGTACGGAGGGCGCGACCTTGCACAGCACCGGAACTTTGCGGGACAGGCGATCAATGTCATCCATGGTGAAATTCACGCCGCCCTCATAAGCGATGGCCAAAAGGTGCAGAACCGTGTTGGTCGAGCCGCCCATCGCAATATCAAGGGACATGGCATTTTCAAAGGCTTCAAAACGTGCGATGTCGCGCGGAAGCAGACCCGGAACCTCGTCTTCGTAATGCTTTTTGGTGATCTCAACGATCTTGCGACCCGCTTCCAAAAAGAGGTGTTTGCGATCCGCATGTGTCGCCAAAGTCGAGCCGTTGCCCGGCAAAGCCAGACCCAGAGCCTCGGCCAGACAGTTCATCGAGTTGGCAGTGAACATACCAGAGCAAGACCCGCAAGTCGGACAGGCGGCGCGCTCAATCGCGTCAACCTGTTCGTCGGTGTATTTGTCATCAGCCGCCGACACCATCGCATCCACGAGATCGAGCTTTTGCACGATGTCGCCATCTTGCACTTTGCCCGCTTCCATCGGGCCACCCGAGACAAAAATCACCGGAATGTTGAGACGCATCGCGGCCATCATCATACCGGGCGTGATTTTATCACAGTTGGAGATACAGACCATCGCATCGGCGCAGTGCGCATTGACCATATACTCGACCGAATCCGCAATCAGTTCGCGCGAAGGCAGAGAATAAAGCATCCCGTCATGGCCCATGGCGATGCCGTCGTCGACCGCAATGGTGTTGAATTCTTTCGCCACACCACCCGCATTTTCAATCTCGCGCGCCACCATTTGACCAAGGTCTTTGAGGTGAACGTGACCCGGTACAAACTGGGTAAACGAATTCACGACGGCGATGATCGGCTTGCCGAAATCGCTGTCGGTCATGCCGGTTGCGCGCCAGAGGCCGCGGGCACCGGCCATGTTCCGGCCATGAGTGGAGCGGCGGGATTTGTAATGGGGCATAGTTTTGGCTTTCGTTCTGTAACGTCAGTTTCATCCGCAAAACGCTGCGGGTCTGATGCTCCATACGGCTTTCGGAGCATCATTTCCAGTCTGGATGGTGTGGCGCGTACGGGTTTAAAGTGGCTTTTTCTTGCGTTTCAACGTGTCACCAAACTCAAGAGACGGCTCAAGCGTGATGATTTCGCCACCCGGCGCGTCAGGATTGTCGACGCGTTTTGCAATAATTTCCGCCGCTGCGCGCCCCACCTCAACCCGACAGGCGTCCATCGTCGCCAGCTTGCGCGGCAAGCCGTCGAGGAACTCAATCCCGTTGAAGCCCGCCAGCCCAATTTCGCCCGGCACATCAATGCCGTTGTCGAGACAATACAAAAGCCCACCGGCCCCGATCATATCATTGGAATAATAGAGAAAATCCAAAGGCTCTTCTTGGTTCCGCTGCAACATTGCCTCGGTCATTTCACGGCCCTTGGCCAAGGCCGAGCCACCCGAATAAAACTCGCTATCCGCGATTTCCAACCCGGCTTTCGCCAAGGTTTCGGTAAACCCTTCAAACCGTTTGCGCGCCCGGTGATCGAGCGGCATTTTGGTGCCCAGAAACCCGATCCGTTTGTATCCTGCATCAATGATCGCCTGCGCCATTTTGCGACCCGCGCGACGGTGCGAAATGCCCACGGCGGAATCAATCGGTTCACCATCCGTGTCCATGATTTCGACAATCGGGATGCCTGCGGCCCCCATCATCGCCTTCGCCGCTTCGGTGTGTTCAAGCCCGGCAATGATCACGCCCGAAGGCCGCCAAGACAACATTTGATACAGAACCGTCTCTTCGCGTTCGGGTTTGTAATTTGTCACGCCCACAACCGGCTGCAATTCGGTGTCATCCAAGATTTGCGAAATGCCAGTCATCACCTCGGGAAACACCATGTTCGACATCGACGGGATGATCACGGCAACAAGGTTCACGCGAGAAGACGCCAAAGCGCCAGCGATTTTGTTGGGCACATAGCCAAGCTCGCGCGCCGCTTCCAAAACCTTGGCGCGGGTGGCCTCGGAGACATCGCCGCGGTTGCGCAACACCCGACTGACGGTCATCTCGGACACCCCGGAGGCCTCTGACACGTCGCGCAACGTCAATGGTCTCTTGGAAGGTGTTTTCCCTGAACCCTGCGACATAATCTTAGCCTCCTGTAAAATTTTAAATTTCCAACACTCTACAATATAAATCGCCCTTGTCCACGCGTTGCAACATGTATATGTTAACGCTAACAAGTTTGCTCGGTTTCACCACGCTCCGTTTTTAGGCGCTGCTGAAATCTGGCATAAAAAATCCGAATTGCCCTGCAAGCTCTCTAACTGTCAGTGCTGTTTCGGATTTCAAAGGGGGAGTGGTGGGCCAAATTCGCTCCCCCTTTTTCATTTTCCTGATCAAGCATCCCCGTCAATACAGTCCCCCCCACCGCCCAGGACAAAACCCACGCTTGGCTCTTGTGTCACAGCCCCCTCACCCGCTAAACACCTGCGCGTGTGGTCCCGTGGCTCAACTGGATAGAGCAGCCCCCTCCTAAGGGGCAGGTTGCAGGTTCGAATCCTGCCGGGGTCACCAAAAACTCTATAAAGAAGAGAACCCCTCCGCCTAACGCCCACAAGAACAGCTCTGCCAAAGAGGACGGCATTGCAGTGTCATGAAGCGGTGCGTTGACTCCGTAGGGAGCAGCGTGAGAGTTTGACTCATATTCTTGTGGGAGAGTCGTTATGCGTTGTCTTTTTAGTGTTCTTATTGTCCTTCTCAGCCTCGCGTCTCCAGCGTTTTCACAGGACCCTTTGCCCGAAAAGCGGTTGATCAACACGCGAAATGTCGACTTTTACGGGGCTGATTTACAATCCATTTTCGACACCACCCTTGAAAGCTGTGAGCGCGCCTGCCTCAACGATGTGCAGTGTAATGCGTTCACGTTCAACGCCCGTTCCGGCGCCTGTTTTCCAAAATCCGCAGTCTCAGAGCGCACTGCCTATGACGGTGCCATTTCCGGTGAGGTGATCACGATACCTTCGTCCACGCGCGATCTGGCACGCGCGCGGGCGGGCGATCTCGAATTTCTGGCAGCGTCTGATTTTGAAGCTGCGCGTCGGCAAACTCAGAGCCTTGGCGCGACGACTTTGGCCGGGAGTTGGTCGGTCGAAGACATGCTCGACGCCTATTTTACGCGGCTGGATGCAGGTGACATGGCCACAGCCCTGGATTGGTTGGGAGGGGCGGTGGCACGTACCGATGACCCCGACCTGTGGCAAGTCTATGCCGCTCGCACGGTGCATCTTGCCGAAGATGAGACCCGAAAAAACAACATCCTCCGCAAATCGGTGATGCCAACGGCGATCAACGCCTATCTGCGCCAAGCCGACGGTGGCAAACGGGCGGAAGCCCTTGTGACATTGGCCCGCGCGCTGGATGTCCTAGACCGAGGCCAAGATCAACTCCCCCCCCTGCGTATGGCGCAAAGTCTCGCTCCGAGTGCAGAAGGTGCCCGGCTTTTGGAGCGTGCCGAACGCCTCTATGGGTTTCAAATCACAGATCACACCGTGGACAGTGACATCGCGCTGCCTCGGATTTGTGCGGCTTTCAATCGAGATTTGGTCCGCACCGGCGTTGACTATGGAACATATGTCGGTCTGGAAGACGCGACGCTGGCGGTGACGGCGGAGGATCGGTCGCTCTGCATCGAAGGCGTTGAACATGGTGCCCGCTATGCCCTGACCTTTCGCAAAGGCTTGCCCTCAGAGAGCGGCGAAAAATTGGCGCGTGATGTGACGCTCGATGTCTATATCCGCGATCGTGCACCAGAGATCAGTTTCCCCGGTCGCACCTATGTTTTGCCGCGCACACCGGATGCCGGTCTGCCGGTGGAAACCGTGAACGTGGACCAGTTGGACCTACGCCTGCGCCGGATCAGTGATCGCAACCTTGTTGCCGCCATCCGCGAAGATTATTTTGGTCGCCCGCTGGCCTATTATGAAGAACGCTATTTCTCCCGCGACTACGCCGAAGATGTCTGGTCCGGGCAGGGCGAAGTTCAGAACACACTCAACAAAACCATGCTCACGCGCCTGCCGCTTGCGGGGCCTCTGGCCGATTTGGATCCCGGCATCTATGTGCTGAGTGCAGATTTACCGGATGCTGACCCCTATGATGGCACCGGAGCAACCCAGTGGTTTGTGGTGTCTGATCTCGGCCTGACAAGTCTCAGCGGCACAGAGGGGTTGCATGTCTATGTCCGTAGCTTGGGGAATGCCACCCCGCGCGATGGTGTCGCGGTCGATCTGATTTCGCGCTCCAACCGCGTGCTTGGCGCGGCGATCACAGATCAAGACGGACATGCGATGTTTGACGCCGGGCTGACGCGTGGCACGGATGGAACCGCACCCGCCATGCTCATCGCCCGTGCCAATGCGGGCACGGAGGCTGAGGATATGGTGTTCCTACCGCTGACTGATCCGGCCTTTGATCTGTCTGATCGCGGTGTCGAAGGGATGCCCCCTGCCCCGCCGATTGACGTGTTTCTGGCCACAGATCGCGACGCCTATCGCCCCGGCGAAACCGTTCATGTGACGGCTTTGATGCGCGACACTGAGGTCAAATCCATCCCGGATTTGCCGCTCACGGCGATCCTGACCCGTCCCGATGGCGTAGAGTATAGCCGCACACTGTCCAAAGGGGTCCGCGCGGGTGGACATGTGTTTGACCTGCCTTTGGGGACGACGGTGTCGCGTGGCACATGGCGGCTGGACCTGCGTTCCGATCTTGAGGCCCCGGCGCTGGCCTCCTCCTCGCTTTTGGTCGAAGATTTCCTGCCCGAGCGCATTGATTTTGATCTCAGCTTGCCCGATGGCCCTATCCGCGCCGGAGACACGCCGCCACTGACGGTTGAGGCCCGCTATCTCTTTGGCGCACCCGGCGCGGACCTGTCGGTCGAGGGCACCGTGCGCTTGGCAAAAGCAAGCGGGCTGGAGGCATGGCCAGGATTTCTCTTTGGTCTTTATGACGACACAGCCAGCCCGGTGACCCGCAGCTTTGGCGGCGGTCTCAAAACCGATGCGCAGGGCAAAGCCGTCGTGCCACTTGAGCTTCCCGACGTCGTAGAGATGACGGACCCCATGATGGCCACCATCACCACACGCGTCGCCGAAGGTTCGGGACGCCCGGTTGAGCGCCGCCTCACCCATCCGCTTGCGCTCTCTGGACCGGTGATTGGCATTCGCCCCGGATTTGATGGTCTTGTGGGCGAGGGCGATGAGGCCCGCTTTGCGGTGATCGGCCTCGATGCGGAAGCGGCCGCAACCCCCATGCCGCTGCGGTGGACGGTGAACCGTCTCGAACGCCACTACAGATGGTATCAAATCGACGGCTCTTGGGATTGGGACGTGAGCACCACACGCAAAGCCGTTGCCTCGGGTGAACTGATGACGGGCGCTGATCCCGTGACCCTGTCGGCTCCGGTGGAGTGGGGCGAATATGAGCTTGTTGTGGAACAAATAGACGGAACCTATGCGGCATCATCCTATGCGTTTTCGGCGGGCTGGTATGTGCCTGCAGGCGCGGACAGCCCGGACACCTTAGAAATGTCACTTGACCGCAACAGCTACACCCCCGGCGACACCGCAAAGTTGCGGCTTATGTCACGCTACGATGGCACGGCTTTGATCGCAGTGATGTCGAACCATGTGATCGCCACGCAATCCGTGACGGTGCGTGAGGGCGAAAACATGATCCCGGTGCCCGTGACCAAAGCGTGGGGCACAGGGGCCTACGTCACCGTACAAGCGATCCGGCCAATGGATGTCTCCGGCGGCTTAAATCCGGCGCGGGCCCTTGGGCTGGTCTATGCCGCAATCGACCCCGGCGCGCGGGCCTTGTCCGTCTCAATCGAGGCTTCTGACACGGTTGATCCCCGCGGGCCGCTGCCGACTGTGGTCCATGTCGAGGGCGCAGAAGGCACCGCCTATGTCACCCTCGCGGCGGTCGATCTTGGGGTGCTCAACCTCACCGGTTTTGACAGCCCCGATCCTATTGCGCATTACTTTGGCCAGCGCCGACTTGGCGTCGAAATCCGCGATCTCTATGGCCGCCTCATCGACGGCATGAACGGCGCAGCGGGGCAAATCCGCTCTGGGGGCGATGCCTCCGGCGGGATGCAACGCGAAGCGCCACCACCGACCGAAGACCTCGTCGCCTATTTCAGTGGCCCTGTCGAAATAGGTGCCGATGGCACCGCGCAGATCTCTTTTGACATGCCTTCATTCAACGGCACCGTGCGGCTGATGGCCGTGGCATGGAGCGACACCGGCGTTGGTGCCGCAGAGCGTGACGTTTTGGTCCGTGATCCGGTGGTGGTCACCGCAAGCTTGCCGCCGTTTCTTGCCCCCGGCGATACCGCGCAAATGCTTTTGGAATTTGTGCACACAGAAGGCCCGGCTGGAGACATGGCTTTGGCCGTATCCGCTCCGGGGCTGACCCTTGGCGCTGGCATTCCCGAAACACTCACCCTCAACGAGCAGAGCAAACTGTCCTTGCGCGTTCCGGTCTCTGCCACCGTGCCGGGCGACTATGAAATGACCGTGTCCCTGACCACCCCCGCTGGCAAGGTTTTGACCAAAGACCTGCGTGTTCCGGTGCGGGTGAATGATCCGCAGATTTCCGAAACCCGCCGCTTTGCGTTGCAATCGGGCCGCAGCTTTACCCTGAACCAAGACGTCTTTGCCGCCTTCCGTCCCGGCACAGGATCAGCTCTGATCACCGCTGGGCCTCTGGCTCGGTTTGATGTGCCGGGGCTGCTGCGGGGCTTGGATTTATATCCTTATGGCTGCACCGAACAACTCACCAGCCGCGCCCTGCCTCTTTTGTATTTTGATGAGGTCGCGCACTCTATGGGTATGGCCAAAGAGGCGGATCTTGATGTGCGTCTTGCGGAGGCCGTGCGTCGGATTTTGACCCGACAAGACAGCAATGGCGCCTTTGGTCTCTGGCAGCCAGGCAATGGCGATTTCTGGCTGGATGCCTATGTCAGTGATTTCCTGTCACGAGCCCGTGCACAGGGCGTGGAGGTGCCGGACGTCGCCTTCCGCGCCGCGATGGACAACCTGCGCAATCAAATCTCCTACGCCTCTGATTTTGAGGTCGATAGAAATGGCGGCGGCGTGGCTTTGGCCTATGCTTTGATGGTGTTGGCACGCGAAGGCGCGGCACGGGTCGGGGATCTGCGCTATTATGCGGATGAAAAATCCACAGATTTCGCCACCCCGCTTGCCCAAGCACAACTGGGCGCGGCACTGGCCTATTACGGCGATCAACCACGTGCAGACCGTCTCTTTGCCCGTGCGGCATCTACGGTCTCGCAACAGGCCACGCGCCCCGAGCCCGCCGTGTGGCGCGATGACTACGGCAGCACCCTGCGCGATGCCGCCGGGATCATCAGTCTCGCAGCAGAAGCGGGCAGCACAGCGGTGGACCTCAATGCCCTTGTCCGGCTGATATCCAACCCAGAGCGAGGGCGTTCAACACAGGAAATGACATGGAGCCTTTTGGCCGCGCATGATGTGCTGTCTGATCCAAATACCACTGGGCTTTCGGTCGATGGTGCAAATGTGAACGGTGCCTTTGTGCGCTTGCTTGAGGACCAGACAGAGATGAGTCCCATCACACTCACCAACACAGCAAGCACGGACACCGATCTGACGTTGACCACCTTTGGTGTGCCCTCTGGTCCGGTGCAGGCATCGGGCTATGGCTTTGCCATCACACGCACCTATTATACCCCTGAGGGGGTACCCGTAAGCGGCGCTGTGCCACAGGGTACGCGTCTTGTCGTGGTGCTCGACATCGCCCCATCAGAGGCCCAAGGTGGGCGGCTGATGATCGACGATCCGCTGCCTGCCGGGCTTGAAATCGACAACCCGCATCTGATTTCGTCGGGAGATATGTCGGATATGGAGTGGCTTGAAACGGCTTATGTCGAGCATGCCGAATTCCGCTCCGATCGGTTCTTGGCCCAAGTGAACCGCACCGATGCCAAGCGGTTCCAATTGGCCTATGTTGTGCGCGCCATCACCCCCGGCACGTATCATCAACCGGCGGCTTCCGTCGAGGATATGTACCGACCGCAATACATGGCGCACACCGCCTCCGGTCGGTTCATCGTGACCGAATGAGGATGGCCGAATGACACAGACAGCATGAAAGCCCAATTGAAAACGCGAGGGCATGCGCGCTGGATTTTCTTTCTCGCGGTGGGTCTTTATGCTGGGGCGATTTTCGGCGATGCGGGCCGCAACTGGGTGGCTCGTACCGAACTGCCCTCCTTAAACCCCGCGACCTCTGCGGAAATGCTGGCAGCCGATGGCACGCTTTTACGGGCCTTTACCGTTGAGAACGGGCGCTGGCGTTTGGCCGTCGATGCCGCGCATGTTGATCCGCGCGTGATTGCCATGCTCGTTTCCTATGAGGACAAACGGTTTTACACTCACGCGGGTGTCGACCCTCTCGCGCTAATGCGCGCTGTCAGCCAAGCTTTGCGTCATGGCCGCGTTGTCTCCGGCGGCTCAACCCTGACCATGCAGGTCGCACGGCTGTTGGAAAACAGTGGCACAGGGACATGGTCGGGAAAACTGCGTCAAATCCGAGTTGCTCTGGCCTTAGAGCAGCGGCTGAGCAAAGACGAAATCCTCAATCTCTACATGACTTTGGCACCCTATGGCGGCAACATCGAGGGGTTGAGGGCCGCCGCGCGAATGTGGTTTGACAAAGAACCCACGCGCCTGACGCCTGCGGAAGCGGCGCTGCTTGTCGTTTTGCCACAGGCACCAGAGCGGCGTCGCCCGGATCGCCACCCAGACACCGCCCTTGCCGCCCGTCAGGCCGCACTTGCCCGGTTCGTAGAGGCCGGCCTTCTCACAGCCGAGGATGCGCGCACGGCCATGACCGAAGCCCTACCGCAGACACGCCACGACTTTCCGGCACTGGCCCCGCATCTGACCGCCCGGTTACACCGCGACGCGCCAGAGCGGGCGATGACACGGCTGACCATCGCGGCCAAGCTTCAGTCCGATCTGGAACGGTTGGCGACACAGTCTCTGATCGGACGTGATCGGCAAAGTTCGGTGGCGATCATGGTTGCCGACTATCACACAGGCGCGGTTCTGGCCTCTGTTGGCTCGGGCGGCTGGGACCGCCCCGCTGGCTTTGTCGATATGACCCGCGCGTTGCGCTCACCCGGCTCGACCCTCAAACCATTGATCTATGCGCTGGCCTTTGATCAGGGTTTGGCCCATCCAGAGACCTTGATCGCCGATCGGCCTACGGCCTTTGGTCGCTATGCGCCGCAGAATTTCGATGGAACCTATCGCGGCGAGGTCCGGGTCGCGGAAGCGTTGCGCCTATCCTTAAACATTCCCGCCGTGACGCTGACAGACGCCCTTGGCCCGGCCCGCCTCATTACAGCCATGCGCCAGTGCGGCGCAGAAACGGCCTTGCCCAATGGTGAAGCTCCGGGGTTGGCGGTGGCGCTTGGCGGCGTTGGCATGACGCTTGAAGGGCTTATGGAGATTTATGGGACTTTGGCACGAGGTGGGCGGGCCTTGCCCCTGACCTATTTGGCCGATCAAAGCCCCGAACCGGGCCGCGGCGTGGTCAGCCAATCCAGTGCGTGGCAGGTGGGCCATATCCTTGCGGGTCTGTTGCCGCCCGGCGGTGAGCCCCCCGGACGCATTGCCTATAAGACGGGTACATCCTATGGCAATCGCGACACTTGGGCGCTTGGCTTTGACGGACGATATGTTGTCGGCGTGTGGTTGGGGCGGCCAGATGGGACACCTGTGCCGGGCGCCTTTGGGGCCAGTGTCGCCGCTCCGTTGGTGTTTGAAGTGTTTCAACGCATTGCCCCAGACACCGTCCCTTTGCCACCCCCGCCTCCTGAGGTGCTTTTGGTCGAAAATGCCGCTCTGCCACCGCCTTTGCAACGGTTTCGTGGGCGTGGCGCACTGTTCGCGCCTGAGGCGGATGCGCCCAAGCTGACCTTTCCGCCCAATGGGGCCATGCTTTTGCTGGATGGTCAGCCTGTGACGTTGCGCTTGCGCGATGGGGTGCCACCCTTTGCCATCCTCCTCGACGGCCAGCCCGTTGTAACGGGTGCGCGCCGGCGGGAACTGTCGCTGCCCTCACCGGGTCCGGGATTTGCGACCCTCTCCGTGATTGATGCCCAAGGCCGATCCGATCGCGTCCAGATCGGGTTTACAGCCCTGCCTTAGCGAGGACATGAGTGCGAAGAAAATGATACCGTTCGACATCAAATTGGCGCGTTTAGACAGTTGGTTTAGCGTCTCCGAATTTGGCTCACTGAGCCTATTGATCCCGGACCAGAAGCGCCGAGAGGGTAAATCCGGGGGAATGCATATCGACATAGCCATGCATAAACTCGAAATAGTAAAACATTCCGGGCATGGCTTCTGTTGAGGTCCAGAAATTTGCGCCATCTCCGAAATCAGAGCTGCTGATGTTCGGGAAAGCCGTGCTGTCGATTTTGGGACCCTCACATGTATCGAACAGCAAGGTCTCAAGCTCTGCACCAGTCGGGACCCGCCACCCGCCTGCGGCATTGGCTGCGGCGTCGTGAGCCGCGTTCAGATCCAGCCCTTCAGGTTCGCCGATACAACGGCTTTCATTTGCAGCCCATTCCATGCCTACGGCGCATCTTTGCCAGACAAGGCCCGACGTTTGGTCGGTCACGAATGCTCCGCTTGCGACAAGATCATCATTTGCCTCCATGATGCACGCTGCTGATATTGGACGAGTGCAGAGGGTGAGGAGCAATCCCGCGAGGACGAATGAACGTTGCATGGTGAATCCTGAATGGCTAAAAAACGGTCTTTGAACCGGCAGATACCGCGCCTTTTTTTGAAATGTAAGTGCACAGCCCCCCTCAGTTTTACGAACAGATGTGGATGGCAGTTCGGTTGCGGAAAGGGATGTGCTCGGACCAATGGCACGCAAAAGCCCAAAAGCCGTGACACTTCAAAGACTGCGACCAAACGCGAACCTGTATATATTGAAACACCAAATCCTTTTCGAAAGCGAGAATGTTGACAACCCCGGCGCGGTTATCTGGGGCGGCAGCCTCATGGCACCGCAATGCTGCGCTCCAGCGCCTCCAGAAAGCCCTCAGCGCTATACCCTGCAACGCGCCGGATCGTTTGTTCAAAGCCCTACACTGAGGCCTCTGCGATCAACGCATTCTTGGAGGTGAAGTGATTATAGAACCCGCCATGCGTCAGCCCAGCGCGCTCCATCACTTCGGCGACGCCAACCCCACCGAACCCGCGCTCGCGAAACAGCTCCGAGGTAGCCACGACGATCAGGTCATGATTGTCTTGCTTCTTTTCCTTCGTAACACACACTGCAACGATCCATTCATTATCACCTTAAGGATATGCTCGCGGGGTCGCACGGGAGGAATATCGTCATCACGACCCGGCGCAAGGTGCCAGCCGGACCCAGACGTCATCTGACCTTGCGAAGTACGATCTGCAGCGATGGCCGCCGGAAGGGCCCATGCGCGAGTTCAGGCGACATGCAGCGCCCGCAGGCGCGAGGTGGTGGCCCCTGCGGGCGCGCTGACCTCGTTCAGCTGAGCAAGCTGATCCGGCGTTAGCGTCAGATCGAGGGCGCGCATGTTGCTGCTTAATTGCTCCGGGGTGCGCGGGCCGACCATCGGAACGGCGCCATGACTTGACGCCCAGGCGATGGCTACCTGATCGGGACTGGCACCGTGCTCGGCGGCGATGGCAAGAACCGCATCCAGAATCCGGGTCCGCTGTTCGTTGTTTCCCTGCTGGAAGACCTTGCCGCCCATGGCCTCGGCACGGCCGCTTTCGCCGCGGCGATATTTCCCCGTCAGCATGCCTCCGCCTAGGGGTGACCAAGTTACCATGCCGAGCCCGAGCGCATGGGATGCCGGGAAAAGGTCCGCCTCGGGCGCACGTTGAACGAGGCTGTGTTCGAACTGAGCCGCCGCAATCGGAACGGTATTGCGCAACTCGGCCAGAGTGACGGCGCGCGACAAGCGCCATGCTGGGAAGTTGGACAGGCCAGCGTAGAAGATTTTGCCTGCAAGGGCGAGGTCTTCGAAACCGCGCAGAATTTCTTCGGTCGGTGTGATCGCGTCGCTGTGGTGTGTCCACAGAATGTCGATGCGGTCCGTGTTCAGCCGGGTCAGGCTCGACCGAGGCGGTCATCGCCTTGCGGCTATTCCGGTCGTCAGCCGGTTCGCATCCGGCGCAGCACCGTTGGTGTATTTTGTGGCCAGTACGAAATCGTTGCGCCGCCCGGCCAGCAGCGTACCGAGGATCTCCTCGGACTGCCCGAACTGGTAGACGTCTGCGGTGTCGATGAAGTTGCCGCCCGCCTCGGCATATCCGTTGAAGATCGCCGCGGCGGTCGCAGGATCGGCACCATGGCCCCAGCCGGTGCCAAAGCTCCCGGTCCCGAGCGCCAGTTCAGAGACCATTATCCCCATCGACCCAAAAGCCGTATAGTTCATATTGATCTCTTTTTACTGTTGGTCCTCTGAGGTCACAGAGACCACAACCTTGCCCTTCGCGTGACCGGTATCGAGGTATTCAAAGGCCTCGTTGGTTTGTGCAAAGGGAAATATCCGGTCGATCACCGGGCGGATCGCTCCGGCTTCGACCAGTGCGCCGAGTTGCGCCAGCTGGCCGCCATCAGCGCGCATGAAGAGGAATTCGTACTGGATGCCGCGCGCCTTTGCCTTGCGGCGAATGCCGGAGCTTAGCAGCCGCATGACTTGCTGCAGCGGCCAGATGAGTCCCTGCTTGCGTGCGAAATCCCGCGTCGGCGGTCCGGCAAGGGAGATCAGCCGCCCTCCGGGTTTCAGAACCTGCAGCGACCTGGTCAGGGCCTCGCCTTCCAGTCCGCAGACAACAAGGTCGTAATCCGACAGCTTGGACTCGAATTTTTCCTTGCGATAATCAATGATGATATCTGCGCCCAAGGCGCGAACCATATCCGCATTGGCCGCGCTGGCTGTGGTTGCAACTGTCGCGCCCAGATGCTTGGCCAGCTGGATCGCGATGCTTCCGACACCGCCCGACCCCGCGTGGATCAGAACCTTCTGGCCGGGCCTGAGATTACCGATCTCGACCAGGGCCTGCCAGGCGGTAAGCGCCACCAAAGGCAGGCCTGCCGCCTCTGGCATCGTCAGGTTGGCCGACATCAGCGCAAGATCGCCCTGATCCACAGCGATGCGTTCGGCCAGGGTGCCGATGCGCTTGTCGCGCGCACGGGCGTAAACGGCATCCCCCGGGACGAACCGCGTCACCTGCGCGCCGACGGCCTCGACCACCCCGGCCAAGTCATGGCCGAGGATCAGTGGCATCTTGTAGGGCAGGATCGGCTTGAAAGCCCCGTCCCTGATCTTGCTATCGAGCTGATTCAACGCAGCTGCGTGAATGCGCACGATCACGTCGCGCGGGCCCGGCTGCGGATCGGGACGATCCGTCAACCGAAGTTTGGCCCGCTTGGCATATTTATCAAGGACGAAGGCTTTCATCGGGAGATCCTTTTACTCGGCTGCGACGGCCAAAGTGGGATAGTCGGTATATCCTTCCGCCCCGCCGCCGTAGATGGTGTCCGGGTTGATCGCGTTCAGCTCGGCACCGGCTTTCAGGCGTTCCACCAGATCGGGATTGGCAATGAACGGACGGCCGAAGGCAAAGAGATCAGCCTGCCCAGCCTCCAGGTGCCCGGTGGCCAGGTCGAGATCATAGCCGTTATTGGCGATGTAGGTGCCGTCGAAGCGCTTGCGCAGCCCGTCGAAGTCGAAAGGTGCCACATCGCGGGGACCGCCTGTGGCGCCTTCGACGACATGGATATAGACGATGCCAAGCTTGCTCAGTTCGTCGACGATATAGTCGAACTGCGCCTGAGGATCGCTGCTTGAGACCCCGTTGGCGGGAGACACGGGCGACAGACGGATACCGGTACGCCCAGCCCCGATTTCTGCGGCCACAGCTGCGGTGACTTCCAGCATCAAACGAGCGCGATTTTCAACCGATCCGCCATAGGCATCGGTCCGCTGGTTGGCGCCGTCCTTGGCAAACTGGTCGAGCAGATAGCCGTTCGCACCATGGACCTCAACACCGTCAAAGCCAGCTTTGACCGCATTGGCTGCCGCTTGGCGGAAATCGTTGACGATGCCGGGGATCTCTTCCAGCGTGAGGGCGCGGGGCACTGAGGTGTCAACAAAGCCGTTGTTCACGAAGGTCTTGGTTTCGGCACGGATCGCGGAAGGCGCCACCGGCGCGGCGCCGCCCGGCTGCACATCAACATGCGAGACGCGACCGACATGCCACATCTGCAGGAAGATCCGCCCGCCTTTGGCATGAACGGCATCGGTGACAACGCGCCAGCCGGCGATCTGTTCGGGAGTGTAGATGCCGGGCGTATCCTGATATCCCTGAGCCTGCGCGGAGATCTGCGTGGCCTCGGTGATGAGCAAACCGGCCGTTGCGCGCTGCGAGTAGTATTCGGCCGCGTATTGGCTGGGCACCAGGCCCGCATCGGCACGGTTGCGGGTCAAGGGCGCCATGACCACCCGGTTGGCAAGCTGCAAGGCACCAAGTGTGTAGGGCTGGAAAATGGAGGTCTGAGTCATTGGTTTCTCTTTCATTCAGATAATCAGCCGCGATAGCGCGGCGCGGGATCGGTGGCGCCGAAACCCGGCAGCATGGCCTGCCGGGCAGACTGGTACGCATCCCAGAGCTCGCCGTCGTGCAAGGGCGGAATGGTCACTGCTTCGCGCTGGTCAAATCCTGCCAGGGCAGCATCGACCAGGTGGTTCACATCCATCATGGGCTGCAGGTTTGCGAGGTCGAGACCACCACGTTCCCACAGCTCGGTTCGGGTGCCGGACGGAAGGACAGCCTGCACATAAACGCCTTTGGGTCCAAGTTCCTGCGCCAACCCTTGCGACAGAAAGGTGACGAACGCCTTGGTGGCACCGTAAACGGACATGGAATATTCCGGAGCCAGGCCGACGACCGAGGCGATATTGATCATCGCGCCCCGACCTTCGGATGCGAAGCGCGTGGCAGCCGCATTGGCGAGCTGCGCAACGCTCGTGGCGTTCAACTTGATCAGCCGCGCTATATCGGCACTGCTTTGATTGACAAAACCGCCAAACAGACCTGCGCCCGCGTTGTTCACGAGGATCTCGATCTCTGCGTCTTCGCGCAGCCGCGCCTCGACTTTCGCGATATCGGCATCCTCTGTCAGGTCGGCGCGCAGGACGTCGACCGTCACTCCGGTCTCCTCATGAAGTTTGGCTGCCAGAGCGTTCATTCGCGAAACATCACGCGCGACAAGCACAAGATCGTGACCGCGGCGGGCGAACCGGTCGGCATAGGTGGCACCGATCCCGGTCGAGGCGCCGGTTATCAGGGTTTTCTTGGACATCTCATTGCTCTCCGGCATTATCGAGGTTATATTCATGACAAGCATCATGATTGATATTAATATGGCGGCCATCATTAATAAGTCAAGACTGATGAGGAAATGAGGTCTGCCGATGTAAAGTTTCGCGTGAACAGATAGCCGAAAATCGTGGCCGAATCCTTACCGAGGCGGCGTTGCTGTTTCGTGAAAAGGGATTCGAGGCGGTCACCGTCGCACAGGTTATGAAGGCAGCTGGCCTGACACATGGCGCCTTCTACGGGCATTTTACGTCGAAGGATGACCTGATAGCCGAAACCACAGCGCATGCACTCATGGCCTCGGCTCTAAACGTTCGTTCGACCGGTTGATCGAGGCGTATCTTTCGCCCCAGCAGCGCGACAATCCATCCAGAGGCTGTCCGACAACAGCCTTCGCCTCGGACGTACGACGCCAGACCACCGAGGCTCGTGAAGCAATGTCCTCAGGTGTCGCTTCGCAGGTCGCCCAGATCACGGCCGCTCTGGAAAAGCAGGGAGTGCAGGATGCCCGATCTGTCGCGATCGGTAGCTGGTCAGCGATGGTCGGGGCGATGATCCTGTCGAGAGCCGTCGAAGACACCGCCTTGTCCGACGAAATCCTCGAAGGAACACAGGCATGGATCAAGGCCGCGCACCGTTGACGCTCGCAAAAATATTTTGAGCAAGAAATGGCCTCAAATCGTTTGGGGCTGAAATCAGAAGCATCTCTGATAGATGCAGTAGCCGAGAGCATAAGACCACTTGTGCGAAATCGGCCGCTGCCTCAGGTTTGGTATACTGATTCATATCTACTCTTCACCGCTATCTGATGCACTTTGTTCGGCAGTATGCCGCGCAGAGCCATGACCAAGATATTAGAGCGGACCCTCGAGCCTCGTGTAGGATATGACGGCTTCGTCTGTTGTGCTGCCGATCGCAACTGATTGGATTATGCAGTTGCAACGAACCCACGCGTCCCTGAAGCCTTCAAGGCTATGCAACAAGTCGAGCTTTCACAGCTAACGGCAGCACTCATGGTGCATGACCCTGAGCGGTAGGGACAGTTGTGGCGTTTGCAAATTTGAATCGACTTTTGGTTCAGAGCGCCTCAGCTTGAGCTTGAAGCGACAATCCCAATGTCGAAAACACCAAATTCCTATCATTAAGAGACAAACTTAGTGTCGTCTTACAATGGAAGGAGTGGTGAGCCGGTCGGGATCCGAACCCGAGACCTACTGATTAAAAGTCAGTTGCTCTACCAACTGAGCTACCGGCCCACTCTCTTTGCCTCTCGGCTGTGCCGGGGGAACTACAGTTGCAGCGCGGGGGCGTCAAGCAGAAATCAGAGATTTTCTTGGAAAAGGTTCGAACAAGGTTTATATGCCCGCACATGCAACATGAGCACCCCCCTTCCCGCCTCCCCTTTTTGAAAATGCACGGGCTTGGCAATGACTTCGTGATCTTTGATTCTCGAGGCCGCACTGCTGTGGTCACACCAGAGCTTGCGCGCGCCATTGGCGACCGCAACCGAGGCGTGGGATTTGACCAGTTGGCAGAGATCAGATCGTCAGACACGGCGGATATTGATCTCGACTTCTGGAATTCGGACGGCTCGCGCGCGGGTGCCTGTGGCAATGCCACGCGCTGTGTCGGGCGGCTGATTTTGGATGAAACCGGCAAAGACGAGGTGACGATTCGCACCGAACGCGGGATTTTGATTGCCCAGCGTGCGGGCGATGAGGTGTCAGTCAACATGGGGCATCCGCAATTGATGTGGGATGAGGTGCCACTATCGCGCCCTGTGGATGTGGAGCATCTGCCACTCAATGGCGATCCTGTTGCTGTTGGTATGGGCAACCCCCATGCGGTGTTCTTTGTGCCAAATGCCGAGGAAACCGATGTCGCCGGATGGGGCCGCAAGGTCGAATTCGACCCGCTGTTCCCGCAACGCACCAATGTGGAATTTGCCGAAATACGCGCGCGTGATGAGATCAGGATGCGGGTCTGGGAGCGCGGCACGGGAATCACGCTGGCCTGTGGGTCGGGGGCCTGTGCCACGGCTGTTGCCGCCAACCTGCGTGGTCTCACTGATAAAAAGGTGCGGATGGAGGTCGATGGTGGCTGGCTGACGCTCGATTGGCGTAAGGATGGCGTTTGGATGACCGGACCGACACAATTGGTGTTCAAAGCTGAATTTGATGCCTCCTTTCTGGAGCGCATCTGATGTCCACCAGCCCACCGATCTTTGCGACACTCGGCTGTCGCCTTAATGCCTATGAAACCGAAGCGATGAAAGACCTTGCCGCCAAGGCCGGGGTTGAAAACGCCGTGGTGGTCAACACCTGTGCCGTGACCGCAGAAGCCGTGCGCAAAGCCCGGCAAGAGATCCGCAAACTCAGACGCGACAATCCCGAGGCCAAAATCATCGTCACGGGCTGTGCCGCCCAGACTGAGCCAGAGACCTTTACCAAAATGGCCGAGGTCGATTTGGTCATCGGCAACACGGAAAAGATGCAACCTGAAACCTGGTCCCGCATGGGCCCGGATTTCATTGGCCAAACCGAACGCGTTCAGGTCGATGACATCATGTCGGTGACGGAAACTGCCGGACATTTGATTGACGGGTTCGGCACCCGCTCGCGCGCCTATGTTCAGGTGCAAAATGGCTGTGATCACCGCTGTACCTTTTGTATTATCCCCTATGGCCGTGGCAATTCCCGCTCTGTGCCCGCAGGCGTCGTGGTCGATCAGATCAAGCGGCTGGTGGACAAAGGCTACAATGAGGTCGTGCTGACCGGGGTTGATCTAACCTCTTGGGGGGCGGATTTGCCTGCGAAACCGCACTTGGGCGATCTGGTGATGCGGATTTTAAAATTGGTGCCGGATCTCCCACGCCTGCGGATCAGTTCGATTGATTCGATCGAAGCCGATGACATGTTGATGCAAGCGATCGCGACAGAACCGCGTTTGATGCCGCATTTGCACCTGTCGCTTCAGCATGGTGATGACCTCATCCTTAAACGCATGGCCCGCCGTCATTTACGCGACGATGCGATCCGGTTTTGCGAAGAGGCCCGCAAACTGCGCCCGGATATGACCTTTGGTGCCGATATCATCGCCGGGTTTCCAACCGAATCTGACGCGCATTTTGAGAATTCGCTGAATCTGGTACGCGAATGCGACCTCACTTGGCTGCATGTCTTTCCCTATTCCAAACGCGAAGGCACGCCCGCCGCAAAGATTCCCAATCAGGTGAATGGCACTGTCATCAAAGCCCGCGCTGCACGGTTGCGGGAGGCCGGAGATGTTCAAGTGCAACGCCACCTTGAGGCGCAGGTTGGGCGAGAGCACATCATTCTCATGGAAAACCCGCATATGGGGCGGACGGAACAATTCACCGAAGTCACCTTCGACACGCCGAAGACCGAAGGCGCGATTGTGACGGCGAAAATACTGGGCCTCAAAGGCACGCAACTCTTAGCCTAGGGACATGCGAACATGAGGCCGATCCTGTACTCCTTTCGCCGCTGCCCCTATGCGATGCGCGCACGTTTGGCGATTTTAAGTGCCGGAATTGAGGTCGAACTGCGCGAGATCCTGTTGCGCGACAAGCCGCAAGAGATGTTGGCCGCCTCGCCCAAAGGCACCGTGCCCGTATTGATCGTTGGCGATCAGGTGATTGACGAAAGCCGCGACATTATGGACTGGGCCTTGGCACAAAATGACCCTGAGGGGCTTTTGGATATGCCGCCGGAGGCTCAGGATTGGATCGCAGCGGTCGAAGGCCCGTTCAAATCCGCTTTGGATCGTTACAAATACGCCACCCGCTATGCGGGCGCTGACCCGATGGCAGAGCGCGACACAGCGGCACAGATTTTGCAACGCATAGAGGCACAACTCCAAAACACCCCATGGCTCTACGGAGACCAGCCGAGCTTTGCTGATCTGGCGACGATCACCTTCGTGCGGCAATACGCAAATGTAGATCGCGCCTGGTTCGATGTGCAGGACTGGCCGGGGGTGCGCGGATGGCTTGAACGTTTTCTGTCCTCGGATCGCTTTGCGGCCATCATGGTGAAGTCTCCCAAATGGGAAACCTTAGCGATTCCGGTGGTTTTTCCTTAAGTTAGGGCATTTTCAGTTTCGTTAGCGGTCACAGATCGCGCGAAACCCAAAATGTCGTTCCCCTTACGCCACACCGCGACAGATCGCGCGTCCCTGCGCCCCATTGTATGCTGGACGTGAGCGCATCGCCTCGCTAAAAGCGGCCCGGAAGGGCTGCATCGAATTGCGGCCTCTCATGCATTCGCCGGACGGACCCGGCTTGAGACAATGGAGATTTGCTCGTGTCCCATGTAGAAGAACACGAAGGCACCCGCCGCGATTTCCTGTACTACGCCACTGGTGGCGCAGGTGCAGTCGCCGCAGGCGCCGCCGTCTGGCCGCTGGTCAATCAAATGAACCCCTCTGCTGACGTTCAGGCGCTGTCGTCGATCCGCGTTGACATCAGCGGCGTCGACGTCGGCACACAGTTGACCGTCAAATGGCGCGGCAAGCCGGTGTTTATCCGCCGCCGCACCCAAGAGGAAATCGACATGGGCCGCGCAGTTGAACTGAGCGATCTTGTTGATCCCAACGCCGAAAACGCCAACATCGCGGCTGACGCAACAGCCGCTGACCAAAACCGTACGCTCGATGAAGCGGGCGAATGGTTGGTGATGATGGGCGTATGTACCCACCTTGGCTGTGTGCCTCTGGGTGATGGCGCTGGTGACTTTGGTGGTTGGTTCTGCCCCTGTCACGGGTCGCATTATGACACCGCTGGCCGTATCCGCAAAGGACCGGCGCCGCGCAACCTGCCCGTTCCAGTCGCTGCCTTTGATGGCGACACTGAAATCGTTCTGGGCTGAGGGAGGAACTTATGTCTGGTATTCCGCACGACCATTATGAGCCCAAGACGGGCTTCACCAAGGCGGTCGAGTCCCGCCTTCCGATCATCGGCCTGATCCATGGCACCTTGATGATCCCGACCCCGAAAAACCTGAACTGGATGTGGATCTGGGGCATTGTGCTCGCGTTCTGCCTCGGGCTTCAAATCGTCACCGGCATTGTTTTGGTGATGCACTACACGCCGCAGGTCGATTTGGCCTTTGCCTCCGTCGAACACATCATGCGTGACGTGAACGGCGGGCATATGCTACGCTACTTGCATGCCAACGGCGCGTCGTTGTTCTTCTTTGCCGTGTACCTCCACATTTTCCGCGGTCTCTACTACGGGTCTTACAAAGCCCCGCGCGAGATCACTTGGATCATCGGCATGATCATCTACCTCTTGATGATGGCAACCGGCTTTATGGGCTACGTTTTGCCTTGGGGTCAGATGTCGTTCTGGGGTGCTACTGTGATCACCGGCCTGTTTGGCGCGATCCCCTTTGTAGGCGAACCGATCCAAACTTGGCTCTTGGGTGGGCCGGCTGTGGACAACGCCACGCTGAACCGCTTCTTTTCGCTGCACTATTTGCTGCCCTTCGTGATTGCTGGCCTTGTGATCGTTCACATCTGGGCCTTCCACACCACCGGCAACAACAACCCAACGGGTGTTGAAGTACGCCGTACCTCGAAAGCCGAAGCCAAGAAAGACACCCTGCCTTTCTGGCCGTATTTCGTGATCAAAGACCTCTTCGCGCTCGGCGTGGTTTTGGTCGTGTTCTTCGCGATTGTTGGTTTTATGCCAAACTTCCTCGGCCACCCCGACAACTACCTCGAAGCAAACCCGCTTTCGACACCTGCGCATATTGTGCCGGAATGGTACTTCCTGCCGTTCTACGCCATCCTGCGTGCCTTCACCGCCGATGTTTGGGCCGTACAAGCGGTCTCCTTCATCACCGGCGGCATCGTTGATGCGAAATTCTTCGGCGTCTTGGCGATGTTCGGCGCGATCATCGCCATGGCGCTTGTGCCTTGGCTCGACACATCGTCGGTACGTTCGGGCAAATACCGCCCGATGTTCAAATGGTGGTTTGCGCTGTTGGCTGTCGATTTCGTTGTGCTGATGTGGGTGGGTGCCATGCCGACCGATGGGATTTACCCGTATATCTCGCTGATCGGTGCAACCTATTGGTTCGGATACTTCTTCGTCATCCTCCCACTTTTGGGTGTGATCGAAAAACCGCTGCCGACCCCGGCCACGATCGAAGAAGACTTTGCCGCCCACTACCCGGGCGCGGCCGAGTGAGAAAGGAAACAGGGACTATGATGAAGAAACTTACCCTCTCCGCCCTCACCGCGCTGGCTTTGTCCACCGGTGGGGCCATGGCCTCCGAAGGCGGACACGTCCATGATGTGGATTTCTCCTTCGAAGGGCCGTTCGGTAAATTTGACCAGATGCAGCTTCAACGCGGTCTGCAAGTTTACACCGAGGTCTGTTCGGCGTGCCACGGCATGAAATTCGTGCCGATCCGCACACTTGGCGACAAAGGTGGGCCGGAGCTTCCCGAAGATCAGGTCCGCGCTTATGCGGCTCAGTTCCCGGTAAACGACGAAGCCTCCAACATGCAGCTTTTCGACTACAACGAAGGCGCTGCACGTCCGTTGACTGCGAACGATCACTTCCCGGCCAACCACTCGATGAACGCACCCGACCTGTCCTTGATGGCCAAAGCACGTGCAGGCTTTCACGGTCCTTACGGCACGGGCATCAACCAGTTCCTCAAAGGCATCGGTGGCCCGGAGCACATCGTCTCCATCCTGACCGGCTACACCGGTGAGGAAAAGGTCGAAGCAGGCACCACCTATTACGAGAACACCGCGTTCTCGACCGGTTGGATCGCCATGGCTCCACCGCTGTACGGGGAAGACGTCGAATATGCTGATGGTCACTCCAATGAGCTACACCATGAGGCCGAAGACGTGGCTGCCTTCTTGATGTGGGCCGCCGAGCCGAAGATGATGGCACGCAAGCGGGCTGGCTTTATGGCCGTGACCTTCTTGATCCTGCTGACCTCTTTGCTCTACCTGACCAACAAAAAACTCTGGGCACCGCATAAGGGCAAAAAGACATCGCTCTAATTGAGCCAGGAGTTCGAAATGAGAAAGCGCCCCAATTTGGGGCGCTTTTTTCATGTGCCAATGTAGTCCAAAAGGCCCTGTGGCGGCTCAGACATCATCTCCGTCCAAGGTCGCGGCGGATGACAGAGACCCTCCTCAACCCAAATCACCAAATCGGCGAAACGGTCCACATCAGACACATCATGGGTGACCATCAACATCGTCGCCTCTAAGCGCGCGGAGACCTCTTTCGCCAGATCAATCATCTCATGCCGCATCGCCGGACCAAGCGCCGAAAACGGTTCATCCAGTAGGATCAGCGGCTTTTGCTGCACGAGGACACGCGCCAAAGCCACGCGGCTTTGCTGTCCGCCCGAAAGTGCGCCGGGACGCCGAGCTTCTAAACCCTCAAGCCCCACCGCTCGCAGAGCCTCTGAGACAGTGTCCTTGTCTGACTTCGACAATCTTAAGTTTGGTTTCAGCCCAAGGCCGACATTCTGCGCCGCGGTCATATGGGCAAAAAGCGTGTTGTCCTGAAACAGATGAGAAATCGGACGTTCAAAAGGTGCCGATCGACCAAAGGGCTTGCCCTGCCAAAGAATGTCACCGTCATCAGAGGCTTCAAATCCCCCGATAAGCGACAAAAGCGTCGACTTCCCCGCGCCTGACGCACCAATCACCGCCACCCGCGCGCCTTTTGGCACTTGAAAATCAGCGGTGAGGGTAAAATCGCCCTGCGTTAAGCGCAGATTTCGGAACTCAAGCACGGCGTCTCCCCCAAAGATCGAAGATGTAAAACAGAGCCAAACTCAGCCCAAGAAGCAGTAACGCCGCCCCCATCGCCTGATCCATTCGATAAGATCCCATCAAGCGGTAGATTTGCAGCGGCAGCGTTGCGGAGTCAGGGCGCGCAAAAAGGGCGATCACGCCCAGATCGCCCATCGACAGCGCCGCAGCAAGCCCAGCGGAAAAGCCCACAGGCCCGCGCAACCGGGGCCACAGCACAAGCCGCACACGGGTCCATCCCGTCAGCCCAAGACTGTCGGACAAACGCCCATAGCTCCGCTCGGTCGCAGCCAAAGCGGGCCCAATTGCGCGCAAGATAAACGGCAAAGACATCACCGCATTGACCAGCCCAGTGATGAACAAAGCCCAATCCGCCGGATCAGCCACAGCAAAAAGCACAATGTAAAGCCCTGTGCCCATGACCAGTGGCGAGGCTGCGATGGCCGTCATGCCAACGCCTTCCAACCACCGCCAGCGCAGTGCCGAGAGGCTAAGAGACAGGGACAAGATGATCGCCAATGCGGCCGATCCAAGAGCGGTCACAAGGGAACGCAAGGCCGCAGACCAAACGGAGCTGGGCAAATCAAACAGCCCATGCGCGCCGCGCAGGACGATAGCCAGAAGCGGCAGGAGCAAAAAGAGACTGACCATCACGATCCAAAACAGATCCAACCCCCGCGCGCTCAACATGTGAACATCGAACCGCTGCACAGGGCGATCCAAACCAGCGCCTCCCACCTGAGGCACGCGAAATTTGAGCGATAGGAAAGCAGCCACAGCACAGATCACCACTTGGATCAGCGCCAAAAGCGAGGCTTTGCCGAGGTTGAAATCATAGCGAAACGCCTCGTAAATCGCGAGTTCAACAGTGGTGGCTTTTGGCCCTCCACCAAAGGTCAGAGCGACGGCAAACGAGGTGGTGCAAATCAGAAAAATAACCGCAAACGCGCCGGGCACAATCTCTTTCAACATCGGTCCTTCGATATGGCGAAAGATGTCGCGCGGGGCGAAATTCAGCGACGCCGCAAGGCGGAACCTCTCGGACGGGATTGCGCCCCAACCCTGAAGCAACAACCGCGTTGCAAGCGGCAGATTAAAGAACACATGCGCAAGGATCACACCGTGGAACCCGTAGATCGAAATAGGCTCTAATCCAGCCCAACTGAGCGCAATCGAGACAAATCCTGTTTTGCCAAACACCGCAGTCAACCCGAGGATGGCGACAATCGTCGGCAGGATAAATGGCGCACCCAAAAGGGTGATCAAAAGACGACGCCCATAAAAATCACGCCGCGCCAAACCACGTGCGACAGGGACCGCCAAAACCACAGACAGGCCCGCAGAGATCAGTGCCTGAACAACGGTGAACCGCACCGCCATCCAGTCAAATTTAGACAGTGTTGAAAAGCTCTCGGCCCGAAGCGCGACAACGCCCAGAGTGCCAAGGCTCAAGGCCGCGACCAAAGCCGCCGCGATGAGCCCCGGCCAAAGCCTTATTGCGAAAACGCGGTGCGCCATTCGGCAATCGCCTCGTCCCGCAACGCATCCGCTTCGTCTTCATTCAGGAAAATGGCCTTTTCCGGGTAGTTCAATTCAGAAAACGCTTCAGGCCATTGATCACGTGGCAAAGCGGCGGGATAGGACCAGTTCGCCGTCGGAATAATGTTTTGGAACGTCGGCGAGAGAATAAAAGCCATGAACTCGTCCGCCAGTTCCGGCTGATCGGTGTCTTTCAGTTTCGCGGCGAGTTCGACCATGAAATAGTGGCCTTCATCAAACAGTGCGGCGGACTTGGTGTTATCTTCTTCGGCGATGATGTGGTAGGCGGGTGAGGTCGTGTAGGACAGCACCATGTCCACCTCGCCATCAGTGAACAGGCCATAGGCCTCGGACCACCCCTTGGTCACTGTCGTGACTTTCGGTGCCAATTTTGCCCATGCCGCCTCGGCGTCGTCCCCGAATACCTCTTTGCCCCACAACACCAGAGCCAACCCCGAGATCGACGTGCGCGGGTCTTGGATTGCGATAGCCCAGTCCTCGTCAGAATTCACCAACTCATGGAAAGACGCTGGCGGATTTTTGATTTTGGTGTTGTCGTAGATAAAAGCTGTGTAGCTCCAGTTGAATGGCAAGAACGTGTCGTCCGTCCACTCAAGTGGCAGGGTCAAAGGTGACAGATCCAGCCCATGCGGCGCGAACAGACCGGTTTCGCGGGCTTTCTTAGTCACATCGGAATTGAAGCCTATGGCCACATCCGCCTTGGTCCGCTCACCTTCCAACAGAATACGAGGCAGCAAATCACCTGTGACATATTCAATCTCACAGTCACATTCGGCCTCAAACGCCGCTTTGATCGCCGGACCCGGCCCCCACTCAGAGGCAAAATAGTCGGGCGCGTAGATTGTCAAAGGGTCTGCAGTGGCCGCAGTGGCCGCAACAAGCGCTGCAAAAGTCAGTCCATATTTCATGGCTCGCTCCATTCAAAAATGGGCGAAGAAAAAGGCGGCGAATGTCGATCGCTGATACCTTCCCTCCGCCGGTGTTAGCCGGTTCAGGTTCAACGGGTCCGCTTTCGCATCTCAGCCGTGTTGCACACGAGCACCCCGAGGTGTCGGTCACGCTATTGCCCCTTTGCAGGAAGTTCAAGCCCCTCCCACATGTCACGAGAGACAGGTTGGTTCATGTTTGTGGGCCAACAGAGCCAATTCTGCTTTGGCGGCTTTATCAATGTGACGATGACACCAGACGATGCGATTGATGCGCGTCACAGAGTGATTTCCCTTGATTGCTCAAAGATGTGACATCGGGTAAAGCAGGGGAAACCCTGAGGAGCACCCGATGAGCATGAACACATTCGGACATCTGTTTCGTTTCACAACATGGGGCGAAAGCCACGGTCCGGCGCTTGGCGCGACGGTGGATGGCTGTCCTCCGGGCATTGCCATCAATGAAGAGATGCTTCAGGTCTGGCTTGATAAGCGCAAGCCAGGGACATCGAAATACACCACTCAGCGGCGCGAACCGGACCAAGTGGAAATCCTGTCCGGCGTGTTTGAAGGCAAGACCACCGGTACACCGATCCAATTGATGATCCGCAACACCGATCAGCGCTCGAAAGATTATGGCGAGATCGCGCAAGCCTTTCGCCCCGGTCATGCCGATATCACCTATTTCCAAAAATACGGCATCCGCGATTATCGTGGCGGTGGTCGCTCCAGTGCGCGCGAAACGGCGGCGCGTGTGGCCGCTGGCGGTATTGCACGCGCGGTTTTGGCCGAATTGGTGCCGGGCCTTGAGATCAAAGGCTACATGACCCAGATCGGCCCGCATGGGATCGAAGGCACGCGTGACATGTCGGAGATCGACAACAACCCGTTTTGGGTGCCCTCCGCCAAAACGGCCGAAGCATGGGCCGCCTATCTCGATGGCGTACGCAAAAGCGGGTCCTCGATTGGGGCTATTATCGAGGTGGTCGCAAAAGGCGCGCCAGCCGGGCTTGGCGCACCGATTTACGCCAAATTAGACACGGATTTGGCCGCCGCGATGATGTCGATCAATGCTGTGAAAGGTGTTGAAATTGGCGAAGGTATGAATGCTGCTTGTCTGTCTGGTGAAGAGAACGCCGATGAGATGCGGATGGGGCCAAATGGGCCCGAATTTGGGTCTAATCACGCAGGTGGTATTCTTGGCGGGATTTCCACCGGACAAGACCTTGTTGTGCGGTTTGCGGTGAAACCCACATCCTCGATTCTCACCTCACGCAAAACGATCAATCAGGCGGGCGAAGACACCGACCTGATCACAAAGGGGCGTCATGACCCCTGTGTCGGTATTCGCGCTGTGCCTGTGGGCGAGGCAATGATGGCTTGCGTCATCTTGGATCACCTACTGCTGAATCGTGGTCAAGTTGGTGAAGGTTTGCGCGGCACGTTTGGGGCCAAATAAGACCCCAATCAGGCCTTCGACATCTGGACGGCAAAAATGCCCGCCATGATGGTCACAACACCGTAAATATCCCATTGGGTGACATGTTCCCCCAACAACAGCGCCGCGATCGCGACGCCAAAAAACGGGTTGAGAAAGTGGAATGCTGCGGATTTGACCGTGCCGATCCGCTCGACCAGTTTGAACCAAATCCAAGTGGCCATGAGTCCCGGCACGAAGGTTGTATAGAGCATCGCCCAAACCAATTTGGCGGACATCGTGAGCTCATATGTGTCTATCGCCGGGGACAATACAGCAAGTACTGTCGAGCCGATCAGGCTTTGCACGCCAACCACCATCAAAACATTGCCGCCCGCATTCGTAGACCGCAAGGTCAGGGTCGCAACGGCAAGCGCGACAGTGCCAACAACGCACATGACAATCCCCGCAAGATCACTGCCAGTCGACAAGCGCGTGCCCATGATGATCAAGACCCCAATGAAGCCCAACACGAGACCAAAGATCGCCATAGGTTTAGGCGTTTCGCGCAGGATTAGAGTTGAAAGCAAAGCCACAACAAGCGGCATGGAGGAGGCAAGAACCGCGGCAAGGGAGGCTTCAACATTCCGCATCGCCAAAAAATACAGACCGAGATAGGCCACGTTTTGGCACAGGCCAAAGACGATAATGCTCTTCCATTGTGAGCGGGTAAAAGTCCACGATTGGCCAAGCAGTTTGGCCAACGCCACCCCCACCACACCAGACAGGAGAAATCGCACAGACAGAGCGCCAAGCGCGGGCGCATCCGCAACGATGATCCGCGCCGACGTGAAGGCCGAGGACCACATTAGCACGAAGGCCACGCCCATTACGATCGCTCTGATATCCATATTCATAGCCCTAAACGAAGAAGGGCCGCGGCAATGCGCGACCCCTCCCAGAAATAACTCAATCAACCGATTAGCCGTTTACGCTGTCTTTCAACGCTTTGGCGATGGTCATTTTCACAACCTTGTCGGCGTCTTTCGGCATCTGCTCACCCGTTTGCGGGTTGCGCACCATACGTGCAGGACGTTCACGGCAATAAATTTTGCCAACACCCGGAAGAGTCACGGCGCCACCGGCGGACACTTCTTTGGTGATGAGTGCGGTGATTGCATCAAGAGCAACCCCTGCGGATTTTTTGTCTGCGCCCATCTCTTCGGCGAGAGCAGCAACGAGTTGGGTCTTGGTCATTGGTTTCGACATGTCTGTATCTCCTCGTAGTCCCCCATGCAGTAGGGGGTTATTGCGCATTTCTAAGCGAATATTGAGGGGCCGTACAACGCCTAGTGTAACGGTGCGGTCTGTTTTCGCGCATTTTGGGTGAAAAAACCTCCCTTAAAGGAAAGCCGTCTCCTCAAAAGACCGCAATTTGCGGCTGTGGATGCGCTCAATCGGCATGTCGCGGAGAATTTCCATCGACCGAATGCCGATCAAAAGATGCCTCGCAACCTGTGATTTGTAGAAATCAGAGGCCATGCCGGGCAGCTTTAACTCACCATGAAGCGGCTTATCAGACACGCAAAGCAGCGTGCCATAGGGGACTCGAAACCGAAACCCGTTGGCGGCAATGGTGGCAGATTCCATATCAAGCGCGATGGCCCGGGATTGGCTGAGCCTTTGAACCGGACCAGATTGATCACGTAATTCCCAATTGCGGTTGTCAATCGTCGCCACGGTGCCAGTGCGCATGATCCGTTTTAACTCATAGCCCTCCAATTCGGTCACCTCTTCGACGGCCGTTTCCAAAGAGGTCTGAATTTCCGCCAAGGCCGGGATCGGCACCCAGACCGGCAGGTCCGCATCCAGCACATGATCCTCGCGCAGATAAGCATGGGCCAAAACGAAATCGCCAAGCCGTTGAGAATTGCGAAGACCGGCGCAATGCCCAACCATGATCCAAGCATGGGGCCGCAGCACCGCGATATGATCGGTTGCGGTTTTGGCATTTGACGGCCCCACCCCGATGTTCACCAATGTGATCCCGGACCCATCCGCACGCTTCAAATGATAGGTCGGCATTTGCGGCGTTTTGGTCGTGGGCGGAATCTCCGTCTCGGCATCAAAAATCTCAACATTCCCGGTTGAGACAAAGCTCGTATAGCCACTGTTCGGATCGGCCAGAACCTGACGGGCATAGGCCTCAAATTCCGAAACATAGAATTGGTAGTTGGTGAACAACACATGGTTCTGAAAATGGCTCGCGTCCGTCGCAGTGTAATGGGACAGGCGGGCGAGCGAGTAATCAATCCGCTGCGCCGTAAAGGGCGCAAGCGCGGCGGAGCCATCCTCATGCAGAAAGCCAAACCCGTTGACGATATCATCGTGGGTCGTGGTCAAATCCGGCACATCAAACACATCGCGCAGCGGATAGGACATGACGCCTTCTTGCGGGATGGTCACAGATTCGTCATTCGCCACAGCAAAATGCACCGGCATCGGCGTGTCAGAGATGCCAATTTCGACACTCACGCCATGATTGCGCACGATCTGTTTGATCTGTTGCGTCAGGTAATTGCGAAACAAATCCGGGCGCGTGATCGTTGTGGAATAAATCCCCGGCTTGGCGACATGCCCAAACGACAAGCGGCTGTCCATTGCGGCATAGGAGGTCGTGACAACACGGATTTCGGGATAAAAGGCCCGGTAGCGCGCTGTGGGTGCCTGCCCGCTGGCCACTTGGGAAAACTTTTCTGCCAAAAACGATGTGGCTTCGAAATACAACTCTTCGAGGAACGCGACCGCTGCCGCTGGATCGGTAAAATTGCGCGGCTCGCTCAACGGTGGCGTCTCAAGGGCGAGGCTTTTGCTTGTCGTATTCACTCTTATATCCTCTTGCGGTAAGACGGAACCTCAGTCGTTTGGGGTCCGTTTCGGCGAATGCTGAGAAATCAGCCTTGCTGACCAATTGAGACCAAGAGGGCGACGGGCGCAAGGCCCAGAGATGTGACCTGAGATCAGACACGAAAGGCCAACCATGACCCAACCGCACCTGTTTTCCTTCGGCCATGGCTACAGTGCCCAGACCCTTGCGCGCCGTCTCTTGCCTCAAGGTTGGGCGATCACTGGCACCACCCGTAGCGCAAACAAGGCACAAGAATTTGACAGCGCAGGTGTGGCCCCGCTGGTGCTTGGACAAGACCCGATTTTACCACGCCTGTCCCAAGCCACCCACCTTTTGATCTCCGCCGCGCCCGGCCCTGACGGTGACCCAATGTTGCACCATTATCGAGAAGCCTTGGTGGAAGCTGCACCACATTTAACGTGGGTTGGGTATCTGTCGACCACCGGCGTTTACGGTGATCACGGCGGGGATTGGGTGACGGAGGAAACGGCCCTCACCCCCGCCACAAAACGCGGGATCGCTCGGGTCGAAGCCGAGGCCGCTTGGCAGTCTTTTACGCAGGATTTGGGTCTTAATCTGTCGATTTTCCGCCTTGCTGGCATCTATGGGCCTGGGCGTGGTCCGTTTGCCAAAGTCCGTTCTGGCAAAGCCCGACGGATCATCAAGCCAGGTCAGATTTTTTCCCGCATCCACGTTGAAGACATTGCCCAAGTGGTTGAGGCCGCGATCCATAGACCCGAACTCAGCGGCATTTACAATGTCTGCGATGATCTCCCCGTGCCGCCGCAAGACGTAATCGGCTATGCGGCCGAACTTTTGGGTCTGCCTTTGCCACCAGAAGAAGATTTTGCAACCGCCGACATGACGCCGATGGCGCGCAGCTTTTATGCCGAGAGCAAAAAGGTCAGCAATGAAAAGATGAAGCGCGATCTCAGCGTGAACTTGATCTATCCCGATTACAAAACCGGCCTAAAGGCGCTTTTAAAGCTGGATCAGTGACTGTTTTGCCAGTTTCGGCGATGGTCAAGAACCGTAACTGCATAAAGAATGACGCCTGCAAAGGTGAGCACAGCACCGACATAGCCTGACGAGGGAAACCCATACCCTTTGGCAATAAAGATCGAAGCTGCAAAGGGCCCCAAGGCATTGGCAGCGTTAAAGGCCGCATGGTGCAACGAGGCGGCAAGCGACTGTGCGTCGCGCGCGACATCCATCAGCCGGGTCTGGAGCAAGATCGGATACCCGTTCGCGATGCCCATGACGAGCACCAGCACCGCCATCGCATAGGCTTGATCAGCAACCAGCGGGTAGATCAGCAGCAACGCAATGTTGATGAACAAGGTTGTGAAGACCGAAAAATTGAGCGCTCGGTCCGCCGCCCATCCGGCCAACAGCGCACCAATTGTCATCCCTGTGCCCATCAAAGCGAGGTAAAGCGGAATGCTACCATCTGAAACATGGGTAACGTCGATCAGCGTCGACGCCAAATAGGTATAAAAGGCGAAAAAGCCACCAAACCCAATGGCACCGCTCAAAAGTGTCAAAAGCACCTGACGATTTTTCAGCGCGTCCAACTCGCTCAAGGCGTTGGAGCCCGTGCCAATCTCAGTTTTCGGAGCAAAGATCAGGATCATCAGGGCCGTGATCGCCGCCAAAATCCCAACCAGAGCAAAAGCCCAGCGCCAACCGATCGTTTGCCCCAGCACATTCGCAACCGGGACCCCCACGACCGTTGCGACGGTCAGCCCCAACATGAGCCGCGCCACTGCTTTGCCGCGATTTTTCGGACCTGCCAAAGACGCCGCCATAAGCGCCGCAACACCAAAGTAGGCACCATGCGGCACACCGCTGAGAAACCGCGCGATCAACATCATCGGATAATTGGCAGCCAAAGCAGACAGAATATGCGCCAGACAAAAGGCGACCATAAGCCCGATGAGCAAAAGCCGCCGTTCAATCCGTGCCGCCGCCACAGCGATCAAAGGCGCGCCGACAACCACGCCCAGAGCATAGGCCGAAATCAACCGACTTGCCGTGGCTTCTGTGATGTCCAACCCCTCTGCCAAAAACGGCAAAAGGCTCATCGAGGCAAATTCTGTCGTCCCGATCGCAAACCCGCCCATCGCGAGCGCAAAAATGACGATCCCCGGTCGCGTACCGGAAGGGGCGTAGGAGGCGATTGCCATGGTATGAGATCCTGAACTGGGAGTGTGCGTCACACTTCCCCTATTCGGCCCTGTGGTTCAACAAGAAGGACGCAATGCTTTGCTCATAGCCGCTTTGCAATTCTGGTAAGGCAGCACCTTAGGCGCGTTTGCTCGACAGATCGGTCACACCAAGAGCGGACAAGACTTTGGCTTCAATGTCGGGCGTGTTGAGACCCGCCATGGCATACATCGCCTCAGGGCTTGCCTGATCAATGAACGTGTCCGGCAAAGTCATTGAGCGGAATTTGAGACCCCGATCAAACAGACCCTCATTGGCCAGAAAATCGGCCACGTGTGAGCCAAATCCGCCGACAGCGCCCTCTTCAAGCGTGATCAGAGCTTCGTGGTTTGCAGCCAGATCACGGATCAGATCATGGTCCAGCGGCTTGGCAAAGCGCGCGTCGGCCACAGTACAAGAGATGCCCTTAGCGGCGAGGTTTTCCGCCGCTTTTAGGCTGGATTCGAGACGTGTTCCGAACGACAAAAGCGCCACGCGTGTGCCCTCACGCACAACACGACCCTTGCCAATCTCAAGCGGCACACCGCGTTCGGGCATTTGAACCCCCACGCCTTCACCGCGCGGATAGCGGAACGCAATTGGCCCCGCATCATGGGCGGCAGCGGTGGCAACCATATGGACAAGCTCCGCCTCATCGGCGGCGGCCATCACCACCATGCCGGGCAGGTTGGCGAGAAACGCCACATCAAAAGAGCCCGCGTGCGTGGCCCCGTCAGCGCCCACAAGCCCTGCGCGATCAATGGCAAAGCGCACAGGCAGGCGTTGGATCGCAACATCATGGACGACCTGATCATAGCCACGCTGAAGGAAGGTCGAATACATCGTGCAAAATGGTTTCATCCCACCCGCTGCAAGACCGGCGCAAAAGGTCACGCCATGCTGTTCGGCAATGCCCACGTCAAAACAGCGGCTCGGGAAGCGTTCCGCAAAGAGGTTCAACCCCGTCCCATCCGGCATCGCCGCCGTGACAGCAACGATCTTATCGTCAAACCCGGCCTCTTGGATCAGCGCTTTGGCAAACACAGAGGTGTAGGACGGCGCATTGGATTTCGCTTTTTTCTGTTCGCCGGTGACCATGTCGAATTTGCCAGTGGCATGACCTTTGTCGGGCCGCCCCTCGGCCGGGGCATAGCCTTTGCCTTTTTGAGTGATTGCATGGATCAAGATCGGCCCAGTGGCACGCGCTTTCACGGTGCGCAAGACAGAGAGGAGTTGATCCAAATCGTGGCCGTCAATCGGCCCGACATAAGAAAATCCCAGCTCTTCAAACAAGGTGCCACCGACAGTCATGCCCTTAAGCATTTCCTTGGCGCGTTTGGCCCCCTCTTGGAACGGATGCGGCAAAAGCGATACGGCCCCTTTGGCTGCGGCCTTGAGCTCTTGAAACGGTGCGCCCGCATAGAGACGGGTCAGGTAGGACGACAGCGCGCCTGTCGGCGGTGCAATCGACATTTCATTGTCGTTGAGGATCACGATCAACCGTTTGCCCAAATGGCCCGCGTTGTTCATGGCCTCAAAAGCCATACCAGCGGACATCGAGCCGTCTCCGATCACCGCAATCGCATCACCGATGCCATTCTCGGGCGCGCCGCCCAGATCCCGCGCCACGGCAAAGCCCAAAGCAGCAGAAATCGAGGTCGAGCTATGCGCCGCACCAAAGGGGTCATAGGGGCTTTCCGAGCGCTTGGTGAAACCGGACAGGCCACCTTCGGTCCGTAAAGTACGGATACGATCACGACGCCCGGTGAGGATTTTATGCGGGTAGCATTGGTGCGAGACATCCCAAATCAGGCGATCTTTTGGCGCATCAAATACCGCATGAAGCGCCACGGTCAACTCGACCACGCCCAGCCCAGCACCCAAATGCCCACCCGTCACGGAGACGGCGGAAATGGTCTCCTGCCGCAACTCATGCGCCAGACGCTTTAGCTCCGGATCTGAGAGGGCCTTGAGATCGGCCGGAACATGAACACGGTCTAGGGTCGGTGTGGCTGGACGGTCAGACATAGCGTCTCGCTTTCTCAGGTTTCCCGCGAAATAACGAAGCGGGCAAGGTCTCGCAAGGGTTCGGCGCGGCTTCCATAGGGACTCAACGCCGCACAGGCTTGCTCCACCAAGCGTTCGGCACGGGCTTTGGCCTCCTCAAGACCAAGCAGCGACACGAATGTGGCCTTTCCGGCGTCGGCATCTTTGCCCACGGCTTTGCCGGTTTTGGCAACATCGCCCTCTATATCTAGGATGTCATCATGGATTTGAAAGGCAAGTCCCAGCGCCGATGCATAGGCACGCAGTGGCGTAGGATCGGCCCCCCCAAGGATGGCCCCGGCGCAAGCGGACCACTCAATCAGCGCACCAGTTTTATGGCCCTGAAGCTCGGTGATCTGCGCCAGATCAAGCGGTGTCTCTGAGGTCTCAGCCGCGATGTCTTGGGCTTGGCCCAAAACCATGCCTTGAGCCCCGGATGATTTGGCCAAAGAGGCGATCAATTCGACCCGAACTTGGCTCGAAACGGCCATTTCAGGCCGAGTCAACAACTCGAACGCAAGAGTCTGAAGCGCATCGCCAACCAGCACAGCCGTCGCCTCGTCCCATCGTTTATGCACCGTTGGCTGACCCCGGCGCAGGTCGTCGTCGTCCATACACGGCAGGTCATCATGCACAAGACTATAGGCATGCAGCGCCTCAATCGCGGCGGCGGCCCAAACGGAGTGCTCAGCCGATACCCCATGAAGGGTCGCGCCCTCCATAACCAAAAACGCCCGCAACCGCTTGCCACCGTTTAAGGCATAGCGCATCCCCTCCTCGACCGGCATGGACCCAAGCGGGGCCAAAGCCGTCTCAAGACAGGCCGCAACAGCCGCTTTGCAGCGTGCGAGATCGTCTTGCATCAGAGGCCTTCGACTTTCGTGGTGCCAGCGGCAGTGCCATCAGGACCAACAGTGATCTTTTCGACCTTTTCCTCGGCTTCTTTCAGCTTGGTCTCGCAATGCGCTTTCAAAGCAGCACCGCGCTCATAGAGTTTGATGCTGTCTTCCAACGCAACATCACCATGTTCCAGCTTGCCGACAACCTGATCAAGTTCGGCCATAGCGGATTCAAAGGACATCTCGGATACTGGCGTTTCACTCATTTGATGTGCTCCCGATTGCTTTGTGACCTGCATATAGGGAAACCGCCCCAATTGACCAGTTCCCGTTTGGCTTTTGGCCTTATTCCGGGGTCAGCATATAGCCCGATCCGCGCACAGTTTGAAGGTAACGCGGTTGGCGTGGATCGTCTTCGATTTTACGGCGAAGACGGGTGATTTGCACATCAACGGCGCGCTCTTGCGCTTGCCCACCATCGCGCCCAAGCCGTTCAACCAAATCATTGCGCGTTACGGGTTCTGCGGGGGCCGCAGCAAAAATCCGCATGAGTTGAGATTCGGTCGCGGTCAAACGCACGATCTGATCCCCTTCCCAAAGCTCCCCGCGCTCCACATCATAGCGAAACCGGCCCAAATGAATATATTTCGGCGCTGTTTCAATCTCTTCGATCTGAGGCATCCGACGCAGAACCGCATTGATCCGCAACAGCAGTTCTTTCGGCTCAAATGGCTTTGGCAAATAATCATCCGCGCCCGCTTCAAGCCCGGCAATGCGGTCTTCGGTTTCACCTTTTGCGGTCAAAAGCATGATCGGCGTGGCGATTTTACTGCGCAGATCGCGGGTCAGACTGATCCCGTCTTCGCCGGGCATCATCACATCCAAAACGATCAAATCGAATTCAAGCCCCGCAAGCAATCGCCGCGCATGAGCAGCATCGCGCGCGGCGGTCACGCAAAAGCCATGACGGATCAGAAACTTTTGCAAAAGCCCCCGGATTCGCTCGTCGTCGTCCACGATCAAAAGGTGAATTTCACCACTCACCCTTTGTCCTCCTTCGTTGCCATAGCATTAAAATATGCGGCCTGATCTGGGTCCATCATTGCCTCAAGTACGCGCCTAAAGCCAGCAACGGCTTCGTGTCCCGCCTCGCGGTAGGCCACGCGCATCCGGGCGCGCTGCGCTTCTGACAGCTCCGCCTCCAACGCCTTGCCGCTGTCCGACAGGTAGAGATGACGTTCACGTTTGTCCTGAACCCCCACCCGGCTTTCGACCAAACCGTCCTCAATCAACGCCCGCAGAACACGGTTCAAAGATTGTTTGGTCACCCCAAGAATGCCAAGCAAGTTGTTCACATTGGTCCCTGGCGCGCGGCTGATAAAATGGATCGCCCGATGATGGGCACGACCATAGCCGTATTTCTCCAAAATGCGATCCGGGTCGGCGGTAAAGCCACGATAGGCAAAGAACATGGCTTCGATCCCTTTTCGAAGCTGCTCATCTGTCAGAAACAAAAGGGCTTGTCCGCCCTTTGTCCCGCCTGCTTTGCCGTCCGCCATGTCATGTCCCGTTCAAAAATTGCGTATTTTGAAGTCACTTTAAGTCAGTGTTGTTGACATTCCAAGTTTGAATTGATAGCGAAACCGGGATTTCGCGCAACAATAAGTCTTCAAAGAGACCTTATTGCGCAACTATCGTGAACTCAAGCGGCGGATAAAAGGGAGGCACCTCATGGCAGGAAGCTACGAAGACCGGGACGGCAAAATCTGGATGGACGGTGGACTGGTCGATTGGCGAGATGCCAAGGTCCATATTCTGACCCATGCGATGCATTATGCCTCTTCGGTGTTTGAAGGTGAGCGCTGCTATAATGGCAAGATCTTCAAATCCGTCGAACATTCCGAGCGCCTTCTGCGCTCCGGCGCTTTGCTTGATATGCCGATCCCCTACACGGTCGCAGAGATCGAAGCGGCGAAATACGCCGTTCTTGAGGTCAATGGCTGGGACGACGCCTATGTTCGGGTGATCGCATGGCGTGGTGCGGGTGAGGACATGGGCGTGGCGTCGAACAAGAACCCCGTGCGCATGGCTGTCGCCGCGTGGGAATGGGGCGCGTATTATGGGGATGCGAAAATGAAGGGCGCTAAGCTCGACATCGCGAAATGGAAACGCCCCTCGCCAGAAACCATCCCGACCGCCGCAAAAGCCGCCGGCCTCTATATGATCTGCACCATGTCCAAACATGCCGCCGAAGCCAAAGGCTGTTCTGACGCGCTGTTTATGGATTATCGCGGCTATGTGGCCGAAGCGACAGGTGCAAACATCTTTTTCGTCAAAAACGGCGAAGTCCACACGCCGATCCCTGACGCGATCCTCAATGGCATCACCCGTCAGACCGTGATCGAGATGCTCAAACAAAAAGGCATCACCGTGCATGAGCGTCGCATCCTGCCCGAAGAGCTCGACGGGTTCGAACAATGCTGGCTGACCGGAACCGCAGCGGAGGTCACGCCTGTCGGTCAAATCGGGGACTACACATTCGAAGTAGGCGCTTTGACGCGCGACATCGCGGAAAGCTACGAAATGCTGGTGCGCAGCTAAACTTAACCAAGAAATAAGGCCTTTCTGCCAATCTGTTTCTGAACGGATTGGCGGGAGGCGCTTGTGCCCAAAAAAGACACCATTGTTATTCTTCTGATCACGGTGTTCATCGTGACCCCGGCTATTCTTGCGCTTGGGGCTTATTTCGTCACGAAAAACCCCTCATTGCGCCCTCTTGGCATCACCGTTGAACGCCTGACAGAGGCGGGTCAAATTGAAAACAAAAGCCTGATCGTCGCAGTGATCGACATCGGGACAGAGACAAAAGACCCGACAAGCAAACAGACCTACAAGCAAGCGATCGAAACAGCGTTTGATCGGCTAGAAACCGAGGCGAGTGTCAAATTTCGCTCTATACCGGGCAGTTCTCAAACAACGATCACTTATATTGTTGGCGAAAGTCGAATTGGACCTTTTCCTGTCTCACGCGCAGCCGAGGGCATTCTGGCCGCAGCGCAGGCAGAACGCATGATCGTGACTCAGCGGCGTGCTGTGGCAAAAGAGCAGGAGCGCAGAGAAAGCCTGTCCAAAAGTGCATTCTGGCAAAAAGTATTTGATTAAATTGAATCGGTTTTGCGCCGCCGTTCCGCACTCAATCCAAGAGCGCGCTCTCGCAAAATGATCGCAATTCCCGCAGCAATCACGATACTCGCGCCAATCAGCATCGGCAGTGTCGGCACCTCGCCAAAAACGGTATAGCCGATCATCAAGGCAAACAACATTGACGCATAATCAAACGGCGCAAGAAGCGATGCATCCGCATAGCGGTAACACGATGTCAGGCACACCTGCGCGATGCCGCCAATCAGACCGCCGAAAATGAGAAATGTTGCGACGGTTGGGCTCGGCATCACCCAATCTGAGAAAGGAATGGTCAAAAGCCCCGCGAGAGTACAGGACGTAGAGAACCAAAAGACAATTGACGTCGTCGATTCACTGCGCACCATGTTGCGCACATGCAGTTGCACAATCGCGGCCAAACAGGCACCACCAAGGGCAACCATCGCTCCCAATTGTTCAAGCGGATCGGGTGCGCCCTGCAACACAGTGATGCGCGGCAAAAGCACGACAATCACCCCGACAAGTCCGGCCAGCACCGCAGAAAACCGGAACAGCCGGACATTTTCACCCGCAAACATCGCAGCAAAGATCACCAAAAGCAGTGGCGAGGCGTAACCGATGGCCGTCGCCTCCGGCAGCGGCAACAAAGCCAAGGCACAGAAATTCAAAAACATTGCGCTTGCGCCGATCATCCCACGCCAAACATGCCCCATCGGAGATTTAACCCGAAGTCCCGCAGTGAATTCATGCCGTCGCGCAAGCCAGATAAAAATAATCGGCAAGGCAAAGAACGATCGAAAAAACACCGCCTCGCCCGGCGGCACCTCATCGCTCGCAGCTTTGATCAGTGCAGCCATAATGACAAAGCAAAATACCGAAGCGAGTTTGAGGGCAATGCCTCGAAAGGGGGTCATAAAAGGGATTCCGCGCGCTGATCAGACCACTAAAGAGTTTCACGCTCAGCCAAGCCGCGCAACGGCCCATCGCGCTGCGTCGCGCACGGTGGCATCGGCATCTTCGCACAACGCTCGCGCGATGGGTTCAAGATCGGCCACGCCCGAATTGCCAATCGCATAAAGCACGTTGCGAACAAAGCGGTCGCGTCCAACCCGCTTGATCGGAGAGCCCGAAAACTTTGCACGGAACGCTGCATCGTCCAGCATCGCCAGATCACGTAAAGGCGGCGAAATGAGATCATCCCGAGCCATATAACGCAGCTCCTTCGCTGTGACCGCGAACTTATTCCACGGACAGGCCGCGAGACAATCGTCACAGCCATAAATTCGATTGCCCATCTTTTCGCGTAGTTCAAGGTCGATCGGCCCATGATGTTCGATCGTCAGATACGAAATGCACCGTCGCGCATCGAGTTGAAACGGCGCCGGAAAGGCCTGGGTCGGACAGGCATCCAAACAGGACCGACAAGACCCACAATGGTCTTTTTCTGCTGGATCAGGGTCGAAACTATGAGTTGTAAAGATCGCCCCAAGAAAGAACCAACTGCCCAAATCGCGCGCCAAAAGATTGGTGTGTTTGCCTTGCCAGCCCAGCCCTGCCTGAGCGGCAAGAGGCTTTTCCATCACCGGAGCGGTGTCGACAAACACCTTGATCTCCGTCCCCTCGCCCGCCTGCTCTATCAGCCACCGGCCCAGTCGTTTGAGCCGCTTTTTGACCATGTCGTGATAATCGCGATTGCGGGCATAGACGGATATTGCGCCGGATTCGGGTCTGTTTACTGCCTTCATCGGGTCATCGTCAGGGGTGTAAACCTCGGCCAGCATGATCACCGATTTTGCCTCAGGCCAAAGGGCCGTCGGATCACCCCGCCACGCCATGCGCTCTTCCATCCAACCCATTTGACCGTGATGCCCCGCGTCCACAAAGGCTTTCAGCCGCTCCATGGCGCCGGGCAAATCAGGCCGGGCAAAACCCACCTTAGAAAACCCCTCCTCCAAGGCACGCGCGCGTACTGTTTCTTTGTCTAATCCAGCCACATTGCGCCCCTTTAGGGTCAGTTTTCCTTAGATCCGACCTTAGAAATCAAGGTCAGCATAATGGGACGGCGGCGGGAAACCGGGAACTTGGTCCGCCAAAAGCGACCGAAACGCGGGGCGCGATTTGATCTTTGCGTACCAATCCTTGACCACTTCATGCCGATTCCAATCAACGTCGGAAATATAGTCCAACGACGACAAATGCGCAGCCGCCGCAAAGTCGGCAAGCGTCATCGCATCACCGGCTAGCCAACGCCGACGCTCCAACAACCACGCCATGTAGTCCAAATGGTATTTAACCGCTTTCGCCCCGGATTTCACATTGGCGGACACCGGATAGCCGCCCTTCATCAACTTGCGATTGACCCGTTCGTACAAAAGATTTGCGGTCACCTCACTGTGAAACTTATCGTCGAACCATGCCACCAACCGCCGCACTTCGTAGCGACCATCGAGGTCTTTGGGCATCAAAGGCGGCGTTGGATAGCGCTCCTCTAAATATTCGCAAATCGGTGTGCTCTCTGCGAGGTGCATATCGTCGATCCGCAACACTGGAACTTTGCCAGCGGGATTTCGGCGCATGAAATCGGGATCGCGTTCCCAATAGCGTTCTTCGACCAGCTCCACCTCAAGCCTTTTCTCCGCCAAGCAGAGACGCACCTTGCGGCAAAACGGGGAAAGGGGGACGTGAAAAAGTCGGATCATGTTCGCTACTCTTGTTTTCTTCTACTTGCCGCGATTGTGCCGTCAGTTCAATGGTCGAAACAAGCTGCGCGACCATCGCGGGATATTGTCGCGGCGCCATCAACGATCTGGGCGGCTCTCCGCCGAACAAATGGGCCAGGATTGCCCGCATTTCGATCTTTTGGTGCGGGCAAAACAGCCGCGAGTTGGGCCGACTGTTGCGCCGTGAGGGCCTCTGGGCCGACCCCAAAATAATGGCGCGCCGCAGCCTCTGCACCAAAGACGCCCGCATCAAATTCAGCAACATTGAGATAGACCTCAAGGATGCGCTTTTTGCTCCATGTCAGTTCAACGATGGGGGTAATGAGGGCCTCAAGCGCTTTGCGAGACCAACTCCGCCCGTGCCATAAAAAGCTATTTTTGACCACTTGCTGCGTGATCGTCGAGGCCCCACGTTGCCCCCCCGAGTCGATTGCGGCACGAATGGCAGTTAAGTCAAACCCCCAATGGGTACAAAAATTAGCATCCTCCGCGGCAACAACGGAGCGCGCAAGCGCCGGCGATATACGCTCGATCGGGGTCCATTGATAATCCACCGATGCGCCCTGACGGCCAGATTCGGCCATCATATAGGGTGTCATCGGCACGGGAAGGACGGAATAGGCCAGAATCCACAGCACACCCACCCCCATGAACAGCGCCACCAATCGCAACACCCGCCGCCGAATGCGCCGAAACAGACCGGGACCGGTGGTGGTCGATTTTTTGGTCGATTTTTTCTGTGTCTTGCGTGCCATGCGAACGAGGAACCACGTGGGCCGTATAAAGGTCAAGTGATCGGATCGACAAAACGAAAAAAGCCCCCGAAACCGGGGGCTTTTCGCGAAGTTCGGGTCACATTCACTCGGCCGGGATCGCGCCTTTTTCAATGGCGAGCGGCACCGGCAAATGGATCAACATCTCTTTCGGGCAAATCTGAAGGAAATACCCTTTTTGCTCCTCCCAGTGGAGCAAAATGTCTTTGGCTTTCACCGATCCGGTTTCTGCAGCGTGACGTTCAACCAGACCTCTGAGCTGCGTTTCCCAATGATCGACAGTGACCGGACAGGTGACCAACGTCTCCATGTTGATGAGATCAAGCGCGAGCCCATCCGGGTCATAGAGATACGCCATGCCGCCGGTCATCCCTGCGCCAAAGTTTGCGCCAATAGAGCCCAGAATTACGGTCAAACCGCCGGTCATATACTCACACCCGTTGGAGCCGCAGCCTTCGATCACCGCCGTCGCGCCAGAGTTGCGCACAGCAAAGCGTTCGCCTGCGCGACCCGCCGCAAAGAGATAACCGTCGGTTGCACCGTAAAGAACGGTGTTGCCGATGATCGTATTCTCGGAGGCAACAAGCGGCGAATGCATTGGGGGACGTACCACAACCGTGCCCCCCGAAAGACCTTTGCCGACATAATCGTTGGCGTCGCCCGATACCTCGATTTTCAGACCAGGTGCCGCAAAAGCGCCGAGGGACTGACCAGCAGACCCGGTGAGTTTCACCGTCAAATGATCCGGCTGAAGCGCATTGCGCATACCGAATTTCGACACGATATGCGACGAGGTGCGTGTGCCAATGGTCCGGTGCGTGTTTTGCACCGCGTAAGACAGCTGCATCTTTTCGCCATCATTCAAGAAACGCGCAGCGTCAGAAACGATTTGCGCATCAAGCGTATCAGGCACCGCATTGCGCGGTTTGGAGCGATCATAGACAATTTTGTCTGCGCCATCGACGGAGATCAAAAGCGGGTTGAGATCGAGATCATCAAGATGCGCTGCACCGCGAGAAACCTGCGTCAACAGATCCGCACGACCGATCACCTCATCCAGAGAACGCGCGCCAAGAGAGGCCAGCAATTCACGCACCTCTTGAGCATAGAAGGTGATGAGGTTCACAACCTTATCGGCATTGCCAGTAAACTTGCCGCGCAGGGCTTCGTCTTGGGTACACACACCCACCGGGCAGGTGTTAGACTGACACTGACGGACCATGATACAGCCCATCGCGATCAATGCGGCGGTGCCGATACCGTATTCCTCAGCACCCAGCATCGCGGCCATGACAATGTCACGCCCCGTCCGCAAACCGCCATCAGTGCGTAGCGTCACACGCTCGCGCAGATTGTTCATCGCCAAGACCTGATGCGCCTCGGTGAGGCCCATTTCCCACGGCAGGCCCGCGAATTTGATCGAGGTCGCAGGCGAGGCCCCCGTGCCACCGTTGTGACCGGAGATCAGGATGATGTCGGCTTTGGCTTTCGCCACACCTGCGGCAATCGTGCCAACGCCAGAAGACGCCACGAGTTTGACCGTGACCTTACAGCGCGGGTTGACCTGTTTGAGGTCATAGATGAGCTGTGCGAGGTCTTCGATCGAGTAGATGTCGTGGTGCGGTGGCGGCGAGATCAGCGTCACGCCCTTGGTCGAATGGCGCAGCTTGGCGATCAGGTCGGTGACCTTCATGCCGGGCAACTGACCACCCTCACCGGGTTTCGCCCCCTGAGCGACTTTGATCTCAAGCTCTTCACAGGCCAACAGGTATTCGACCGTGACGCCAAAGCGTCCCGACGCCACCTGTTTGATCTTGGCCGACGCGTTGTCACCATTGGGTTCCGGTGTGAAATCATCCGGGGATTCACCGCCCTCACCCGAGTCAGACTTCGCACCGATCCGGTTCATTGCGATCGAGAGCGTGCGGTGTGCCTCGGGAGACAAAGCCCCCAAAGACATGCCCGGCGTTACAAAGCGTTTGCGGATCGAGGTGATCGATTCGACCTCTTCGATCGGGACGGGTTTGCCCAGCGGTTTGAAATCCAACAGATCGCGCAAGTGGATCGGTGGATTGGATTTCATTTTCGCGGAATATTGTTTCCACATCTCATAGGAGGCACGGTCACAGGCCGATTGCAGCATATGCATCGACTGTGCTTCCCATGCATGGGTTTCGCCCGATTTACGCGCTTTGTAAAAACCGCCGATCGGAAGCGTGTTGCCACCCAGCCAGCCTTGTTTGTGAACCGCCAAAAGTTTCTTTTGAATACCCCCGATGCCAATGCCGGAAATCCGGCTGTGCATCCCCGGGAAGAACTCCGCACACAGTGCACGAGACAGGCCCACGGCCTCAAAGTTCAAACCGCCGCGATAGGAGGAAATCACCGAAATCCCCATCTTGGCCATGATCTTCAACAGACCCGCGTCTACAGCGGCACGGTAGCGCAAAACCGCCTCGGACAAGGTGCAATCCAACAGGCCGCGATCAATACGGTCGGACAGGCTGTCCTCCGCGAGATAGGCGTTGACGATGGTCGCGCCGCAACCGATCAACACCGCAAAATAATGCGGGTCGATACATTCGGCGGAACGCACACCGAGCGAACAGAAGGTCCGCAGGCCCTTACGCGTCAGCCAGCTGTGCACAGCCGAGGTCGCAAGGATCATCGGCATGGCGACATTCTCTTCGTTTTGCCCCTGATCGGACAGGATGATGTGACCACCACCGGAGCGCACGGCCTCTTCGGCCTCGGCGCGTATCCGATCCAACCCATCACGCAACGCGTTCGGACCGCCATCGACCGGGAAGGTGCAGTCGATTTCCGTCATCGGCGCGTTGAAATGATCTTTCAGCGCATCGAATTGTGCGTTGCCAACGAACGGGCTTTCCAACACGAGAATCTCGGTCTGGGAGCTGTCCTCATCCAACACGTTTTTCAGGTTGCCAAAGCGGGTTTTGAGCGACATGACGCGGAATTCGCGCAAGCTGTCGATCGGCGGGTTGGTCACCTGAGAAAAGTTCTGCCGGAAGAAATGTGACAGCGGGCGGTACTTGGTCGAGAGCACAGCAGAGGGCGTGTCGTCGCCCATCGAGGCCAGTGCCTCTTTGCCATCTTCGGCCATCGGCGCGAGGATTTGTTCCAGCTCTTCAATCGTGTAACCGGCTGCGATTTGACGTTTTTTCAGCTCGGCACCCGTGTAATACGCGGTCTCGGTGATGCCTGACAATTCATCTTCCAGATCATTGATTTTACCGACCCAGTCACCAAACGGACGGGCATTGGCCAAGCGATCCTTGATCTCAACGTCGTGGTACAATTTGCCCTCGGCCATATCGACAGCCAACAATTGCCCCGGCCCAAGCGCACCTTTTTCAACCACAGTGGCCTCATCGGTCGGCACCATGCCAACCTCGGAGCCCGCGATCACAAGCCCATCGCCCGTCACGACATAGCGCATCGGACGCAGCCCGTTGCGGTCAAGCCCGGCGCAAACCCAGCGGCCATCGGTCATCGCCAAAGCGGCCGGACCGTCCCAAGGCTCCATCACGGAGTTCACATAGGAATACATGTCGCGCCACGCCTGCGGCAGTTCTTCGGCATTTTTCGACCAAGCTTCGGGCACCAACATGGTTTTCGCCATCGGGGCCGAGCGGCCCGCACGCACCAGCACTTCGAACACCGCATCGAGAGCGGCGGAATCGGAGGCGCCTTGCGGGATGATCGGCTTGATGTCCTCGGCCATGTCGCCAAACGTTGTCGAGGCCATGCGGATTTCGTGCGACTTCATCCAGTTGGTGTTGCCGTTGATCGTGTTGATCTCACCGTTATGCGCCAACATGCGGAACGGCTGGGCCAACCACCACTGCGGGAACGTGTTGGTGGAATAGCGCTGGTGATAAATCGCAAAGGCGGATTCAAAGCGTTCGTCCATCAGGTCCGGGTAAAACACCGCAACCTGTTCGGCCAACATCATGCCTTTGTAGATGATTGAGCGGCAGGACAGCGAACAGATGTAGAGGCTGCTGACACCTGCGGCTTGGGCGGCTTTTTCGATCCGACGACGGATCACATAAAGCTCGCGCTCGAACGTCTCTTCATCCACACCTTTGGTGTTGGAAATGAGAATTTGCTCAATCTCAGGCCGTGTTGCATTGGCCTTTTCGCCCAAACATTCGGTGTTCACCGGAACGTGGCGCCAACCGTAAATGTAATAGCCCATGCGGAGCACTTCGCTCTCCACAATGGTCCGACAGGTTTCCTGAGCGCCAAAATCCGTGCGCGGCAAAAACACCTGACCCACAGCCAAAAGTTCGCCTTCGCGCGCTTCGTGGCCGGTCCGGCGGATTTGGTCACCAAAGAAATGATGCGGAATCTGAACGTGAATGCCTGCGCCATCGCCGGTTTTCCCGTCAGCGTCCACAGCACCGCGGTGCCAGATCGCTTTGAGCGCGGTGATGCCGTTTTCCACAACTTTGCGGGATTTGGAGCCATCAATTGACACCACAAGACCCACACCACAAGAAGAGTGTTCATCTTCTTCGCGGAACAGGGAATGCTCTGTCATCCACTGGCGCTTGGCCTCTTCGCGGCTGGCCCAGTCTTGGTCAAACTTCGTCATGTCAGATACCTTTCGGATAAAGGCGGGAGGGCGGACCCTCCTGAAAAACTAGGATTATTCGGCAGCCACAGAGACGGATTGGTCGATATACTCGATCATCGCATCCGCCGCTTCGCGCCCGTCACGGATCGCCCACACCACAAGGGAAGCGCCGCGTTGAATGTCACCACAGGCATAAACACCCGGAAGCGAGGTCACATGGGATTTGAAATCCGCCATAACAGTGCCCCAACGCGTGACATCAAGACCCTCTACGCCCCAAAGTGTGGGGAGGTCTTCGGGTTCGAAACCAAGCGCTTTGATCACCAGATCGGCGTCTTCGACGTAATCCGCGCCCTCAATCACTTCGGGCGATTGACGACCGGACGCATCAGGTTGGCCGAGGCGCATTTTCTGAACCATGACGCCCGAAACCGGATCGCCCGCAAAACCTTTCGGCGCGGAGAGCCAGACGAATTCGACGCCTTCTTCTTCGGCGTTTTGGGTTTCGCGTTGTGAACCCGGCATATTGGCGCGGTCACGACGATAGAGACATTTCACCGAAGTGGCCCCTTGGCGGATCGCGGTGCGGACACAGTCCATCGCGGTATCACCGCCGCCAATCACGACGACCTTTTTGCCCGCCGCGTTCAATTCACCGCTTAGATAATCCTCAACCTCATCGCCAAAGGACACTTTGTTAGAGGCGGTGAGATAATCAAGCGCGCGCACGATGCCCGCGGAGCCAGACCCCGGACCTTTGAGATCGCGGGATTTGTAGACCCCGGTTGCGATCAGCACAGCATCATGTTTGCCCCGGATCGCATCAAAGGAAATATCTTCGCCGACATTACAGTTCAGCACGAATTCAACACCGCTGTCTTCGAGTTGTTTCACCCGACGCAGCACGATATCTTTTTCAAGTTTGAAGCCCGGAATGCCATACATCATCAGGCCGCCAGCACGATCAGAACGTTCGTAGACCGTCACCTTAAGACCCGCACGGCGCAGACGATCCGCAGCGGCAAGACCACCGGGGCCAGAGCCGATGATGCCGACGCTTTCTTCGCGCTCAACGGAGGGGGCGATCATTTCGACCCAACCGTTTTCCCACGCGGTATCGGTGATGTATTTCTCAACCGAGCCGATGGTCACAGTGCCATGGCCGGATTGTTCGATCACACAATTGCCTTCGCACAACCGGTCCTGCGGACAAATGCGACCGCAAATTTCCGGGAAGGTGTTGGTGGCCTGAGACAGTTCATAGGCCTCTTTCAACCGCCCAGTTGCGGTCAGGCGCAACCAATCCGGGATGTTGTTGTGAAGCGGGCAATGGCTTTGGCAATACGGCACACCGCATTGCGAACAGCGCGACGCCTGTTCTTCGGCCTTGGCCTCCACGAACTCGCCGTAGATTTCAAGGAAATCGTCTTTACGATCCTCCGCGTCCCGCTTGGATGGCATATCCCTGCCTACGGTCACGAATTTGAGCATCGGCTCTTTCGCCATGACACCACATCTCCGAATAGGTTGGTTGTGAGTTTGAGCTTAAATACAAGCAGTCTGAAAAAAAGAAAAGTCAGAAGTGCTGTCTTATTTTTCTTTTCTTTTGGGCCAACTGGTCAAAATTAAGGTCCCGACAGATGATTTTAGGTAATACATAATGACCTATATTCATCCTTCTTATTGATAACAAATGGGTTTACGCTGCCGCAAACCAGTCCAAAGGCGAACCTCCCATGTCTCTCTTTTACCTCCTCATTCTTGCGATTGTTCAAGGCATTACAGAGTTCTTGCCGATTTCATCGTCTGGCCACCTGATTCTCCTGCCCCACCTGCTCGGAGCACAAGACCAAGGTCAGGCGATTGATGTCGCGGTTCATGTTGGCACACTGGGCGCCGTCATCGTCTATTTTTGGCGCGATGTGCGCGAGGGCGTTTTAGGCCTTCCCAGACTCGTCACCGGACGTATCGACACCCCCGGATCGAAACTTGCTTTTCTCCTGCTCATCGCAACCATCCCTGTCGTCTTTCTTGGTCTTGTCCTGAAAGTCACCGGGCTGTCGGACCTGATGCGCTCCACCGCCGTGATTGGTTGGACCATGCTGATTTTTGGCATCGTTCTGTATTGGTTCGATCAAAAAGGCGCTAAGGAAAAAGAGGCGGGCGACTGGTCGATCAAAGACGCTGTGAAACTGGGCCTCTGGCAAGCGATCGCTTTGATCCCCGGCACATCACGCTCCGGCATCACCATCACCGGCGCGCGCGCCATGGGCTACAAACGCGAAGACGCCGCAAAGATTTCGATGCTGATGTCGATCCCAACAATCATGGCCTCCGGCATCTTGTTGGGCGCGGAGGTTGTCGGGCAAGCGGATTGGGCGATGATGAAAGACGCGGCCATTGGCGCGGTCTTTGCATTTGGCGCCGCCATCCTTGCCCTGTCGCTGATGATGAAGCTTTTGAAATCCGTCAGCTTTACGCCCTATGTGATCTATCGTGTGATCTTGGGCGTGGTGCTTGTGGTGATCTCCTACAGCTAATCCAGCCCCGCGACCTGCCGCATAACACATGAAAAAGCGCGCCCACTTTCGTGAGGCGCGCTTTTCAATTCATCCCGTTAAACAAGTCAGATATTCATATTCTTCGCGCTTTCGCGGATCGCGTCATACTGACCCGACGGGCGATAGACCCACATGTAGTCCGGCAAAACAGCCTGAAGCGCGGTCGGCGTCATGCCAAGATCAGCAAAGGTCTTTGCACCTTCTGACACCACATTATCAACCCGCAGGTTGGCCACCTGATCGCGTGTCAAAACACCGTTATGGAACAGGCCAGCGGTCAGAAATTGCGCCACGGAGAAAACACCACCCATGCTATTGCCCGCCCAGAACGGCAAGTTCAGGATCAAACGGTTGCGGTGAAGCACAGCAAGCATGTCGCCCATCAGACCCTTGAGCGTGTCCACATCCGGGCCGCCAAGTTCGTAAACGCCCGCGTCCGCCTGCCCCAAAACCGCTTTCACGGCGACTTGAGCCACGTCATCGACATAGACCGGCTGAAATTTCGTATTACCGCCAACCAAGGGCAAAACGATGCTTTTCTCAGCCATCTTGCCGAAGCGGTTAAAGAACTCATCCTCTGTGCCAAAGATCACCGAAGGACGCAGGATCACAGCCTTTGGGAAGGCCGCGAGCACTTTGGCCTCACCTTCCGCTTTGGTGCGGGAATAGGCGCTTTTCGATTGCGCGTCGGCACCAATGGCGGACAAATGAACCAGCCGTTCCACGCCTTGCTCGGCGGCAATGCGCGCAATGCGTCCCGCACCGTCGGCCTGAATCGCCGCAAAGGAATTTTTGCCGCGCTCGGTCAAAACACCAACACAGTTCACAACTGCATCCGCGCCAGCCATCGCCGCACGCACAGAGGCGTCATCGCGAATGTTGCAAAAGATCGGTTCGACCTGACCCACTGCGCCGTAAGGTTTTACATAAAGCGACTCGTTGGGGCGGCGAACAGCGACACGCACACGCCAGCCCTCCTTTGCCATACGACGGGCGATGTACCGCCCGACAAAGCCAGCGCCGCCATAGATGGTGACCAGTTTCGTCATCTGCATCTCCAATGCCAATTACCGCTTTTCTTTAGCTTTTAGAGCGGAAATGAACAAGACGCTATTGCTGTTCCACAAATCCTTTAAAATCGTCGTTGACAGTGCCCTTCAGGCCTATTACATCGCGGCTCTACGACACCTGCCCAGGTGGCGGAATGGTAGACGCGCTAGCTTCAGGTGCTAGTATTGGCAACGATGTGGAGGTTCGAGTCCTCTCCTGGGCACCAAATACTCTTAAGAATTTAAGAGTGACGACCATCCCTCCGATTTTGACATATTGCAGTCTGATCACCCAAACCCTTTGGATTGGTCAAACCACGATCACGACATCAAAGATGTGCGATCCCTTGCCCCGGATGGGCAGAATGCGTATTGACAGGCGACAGCCAGATTTAGCGCAAAGGCCCCTCTCCATGGCGAATTTCCTTTATAAAAACGATCTCCCTGACGATCTCGACCTTGGTCCGATTGTCGCCATTGATTGCGAAACCATGGGGTTGAATCCGCATCGGGATCGTTTGTGCCTTGTGCAAATGTCCGGCGGCGACGGCAACGCCCATTTGGTTCAAGTCGCTCGCGGCCAAACCGAGGCCCCCAACCTGTGCAAAATGTTGGCCGATCCCAATGTGCTAAAGCTGTTTCATTTCGGTCGTTTCGACATCGCCGCGATGTATCACGCCTTTGGCACCGTGACCGAACCGGTCTATTGCACCAAAATCGCCTCCAAACTGGTCCGCACCTTCACCGATCGGCATGGGTTGAAAAACCTGCTTGAGCAGCTTTTGAAGGTCGACATTTCCAAATATCAACAGATGAGCGATTGGGGGGCCGAAGATCTTACCAATGCGCAACTCGATTATGCCGCCTCGGACGTCTTGTACCTGCACCAACTGCGTGAAAAGCTAAACGTGATGCTGGAACGCGAAGGTCGGATGGAGATTGCTCAGGCCTGTTTCGACTTTCTGCCAACACGAGCCAAATTGGATCTCGAAGGCTGGCCCGAAATCGACATCTTCACCCACTGATCTGCTCTTGCCCATTTTGCCACTGAGGAGGTCGCCATGACCCAATCGGACGCCTTTATCGCCACCGCCCAGCGCGTGATCCGCCTCGAAGCCGAGGCGCTGACCCAATTGGCCGAAGGCATCGGCGCAAATTTTGCCGAAGCTGTCGGGCTTATTCTTGCCGCCAAAGGGCGCACGATTGTCACAGGCATGGGAAAATCCGGCCATATCGCCCGCAAAATCGCCGCCACACTGGCCTCCACCGGCACGCCGTCGCATTTCGTCCACCCCGCCGAAGCCAGCCATGGCGATCTTGGCATGATCGGTAGTGACGATGTATGTCTGGTTCTGTCCAATTCTGGCGAAACGCCTGAACTTGCCGACCTCATCACCTACACGCGGCGGTTCAAGATTCCGATGATCGGCGTCGCCTCGAACCCGGACAGCTCATTGATCCGCGCCTGTGATGTGGCTCTGATCCTGCCGAAAATGCCCGAAGCCTGTGGTCACGGCATCGTGCCGACCACCTCGACCACAATGACACTGGCACTCGGCGATGCCATCGCCGTGGCTCTGATGGAACAACATGCTTTCACCGCCGACAATTTCCGCGTCTTGCATCCCGGTGGTAAACTGGGCGCACGCCTGACCAAAGTCCGCGCGTTGATGCACGAGGATATGCCTTTGGTGACAGCCGAAACGTCGATGCGAGACACGCTTGCAGAGATTTCCGCAAAGGGCTTCGGTGTTGTCGGTGTGGTTGACACCCAAGGTCATCTGACCGGCATCATCACAGACGGCGATTTGCGCCGCAACATAGACGGATTGCTCGATAAATCAGCAGGCGACATCATGACCGCCGCGCCAATGACCATTTCCCCCGATGCCTTGGCCGAAAAAGCCGTGGCGCGGATGGATGAGCGGGCGATCACCTGTCTTTTTGTGCGGGATCCTGCCGAAGATGGCCGTCCTTGCGGGATTTTGAAAATACAGGACTGTCTTCGCGCTGGCGTCGTGTAAGACAGCCCTATGGCGCGGTTTGACAACAGCTATTCTCGATTTGTGGCGCTCGCAAAGATCGTCCTCCCTTTGGCCAGCCTTGTGGTTTTGGCCACCCTATTTTTGTTTGCGCGCGGGCGGGAATTTGAAATGTCGATTCCCTATGCGCAGGTTGATCTGGAAACACTGGCCCGCGAACAACGCGTTGATGGGCCCTCCTTTGCAACCGTGACCCAAGATGGGGCGCAGTTGGAACTGTCCGCCGACCGTGTCCGTCCTGACCTCTCCACCAAAGATGTGGTGAACTCGTCGGCCATTCGCGGCGCTCTACGCATTCCGGGAAATGGCTCCGTCACGCTGCAAGCCGATGATGGTGTCATTGACGGGCCCGGCAAAATTGCTGAACTGTCCGGCAATGTGCAAATCGAAACATCCACCGGCTACACGATCCTCTCTGACCGCATCGCGACCATGCTGGATGTGTCCAACATCGAAAGCCCCGGCACCGTCACCGCCGACGGGCCAACCGGGCATTTGACCGCCGGAGCGATGCAAATCTCCCAAGATGAGGGGGCAGACACTTACCTTCTGGTTTTCAAGGGCGGTGTAAAGCTGGTATATCAGCCATGAAATTTGAGGAAAAACCCGTGCGTATCATTCAAGCCCTTTCCCTGAGCATGGCGCTGATCATCGCCCTGTCGCTTCACGGCCTCGCAGCACACGCCCAAAGCGCCCAGATCGCATTCGGAGGGTTGAAGCACGACAGTTCACAGCCTGTCGAAGTGACCTCCGACCAATTGAGCGTCGACCAAGCAACCGGAAAGGCGCTTTTCGCAGGCAATGTCGTGATTGGCCAAGGCACGCTGCGACTGACGGCGCAGACCGTTGAGGTTATTTATGCCAAAACCGGCGGCACAATCGCACGACTTTTGGCCTCCGGCGGCGTGACCATCACCAATGCAGGCGAAACGGCGGAGGCCGCTCAGGCCGAATATGACCTCGAATCATCGACCGTTCTGCTCACTGGCAACGTGCTTTTGACCCAAGCCGGTAGCGCCCTTTCGGGCGAACGCATGGTGATTGACCTCAACACCGGCACCGGTCGCATGGACGGGCGCGTGAAAACGATTTTGCAGCCTGGGAAAAACTGATGTCCGACACAACCGGGCTCAAGGTCCGCAATCTGCGCAAAGGCTATCGCAAACGCACCGTGATCCGCGACGTGTCACTTGATCTTGGCCGAGGTGAGGTTGTGGCGCTGCTGGGTCCAAATGGTTCGGGCAAAACCACCTGCTTCTATTCTATCGCAGGTCTTGTGATGCCGGAAGCCGGAGAGATCACCGTCGATGGCCGCAACATCACGCTTTTGCCGATGTACCGTCGCGCCAAAATGGGGATCGGATATTTGCCGCAAGAGGCCTCTATTTTTCGCGGCCTTTGCGTTGAGGACAACATCCTCGCGATCCTCGAAGTGTCCGAATCCGACCCCCTCGTGCGGCGTGAAAAACTTGAAGAATTGCTGTCCGAATTCTCGATCTCTCACCTGCGCCGCGCGCCCGCCTTGTCGCTCTCCGGGGGCGAACGTCGTCGGGTCGAAATTGCGCGCTGTCTGGCGTCTGACCCCTCTTATGTGCTTTTGGACGAACCCTTTGCCGGCGTTGATCCGATTGCGGTGGCGGAAATTCGCGGACTTGTGTCCGACCTCAAAAACCGTGGCATTGGCGTCTTGATCACGGATCATAACGTTCAGGAAACGTTAGGAATTATTGATCGGGCCTATATTTTGCATGACGGCCAAGTGTTGATGTCCGGCACCACCGAAGACATCGTTGCGGATGAAACTGTACGCCGCGTTTACCTTGGGGACAATTTCCGGATTTGATCGCGAGTTTCGATTGACATTGACCTAGATTCTGCCGCCAAATGTAACCGATGCATGACGCGCGTTTCACAGTCTGCGCCACGGCAAATCAAAGCCTTTGGGCGCCAAAGCAACACCCCGACACACCGTCTGGGTCCTGCGGTGAACGCATGCATTCAACTCCCGCTCTATACAAGAACCCAAGGCCCTGTCAGACGCCGGAGGAGGCGTCGAGCATATAGGTCCCAAAGAAAGAAGGAGGTATCAATGCGGTACCAAATCAGCGGAAAACAAATTGACATCGGAACAGCCCTTCAAACGCATGTGAAGACGGAGCTGGGCACCGTTCTTGATAAATACTCGCAGCGTCCGACCGACGCGAATGTTGTATTTTCGAAAACTGGGGCAGAATTCAATTGTGAGGCCGTGGTTCACCTGTCCAGCGGCTTGACCGCACAGGCCAGTGCGCATGCGCATGAAATCTACGCAGCCTTTGATGAATGCGCAGAAAAAATGGACAAACAACTGCGCCGCTACAAACGCCGTTTGAAAGATCACCACAAGGATCGCACCGAGCCGGTTGAACTCTTCGGCGCTTCCCAGTATATCCTCGCCGCGTCAGACCATGATGAGGATCAGGAACCCGAAAGCCTTCAGCCGATGATCATCGCTGAGATGGAGGCGAAGATTCCGACCCTGACGGTTGGCGAAGCTGTGATGCAAATGGAGCTGGCCGGTGCTCCTGTTCTTGTGTTCCACAAGGATGGTAAAACCGGAGTAAACGTGGTCTACCGCCGTGCCGATGGGAATATCGGTTGGGTTGACCCTAACAACGCGACATAACAAAACTGGCCCGCCTCGACGGGTCGGGGCGGGTACATTTCACATGAACATATCTAAGATCTTGGATCCGCAGGCCATCAAATTGGTTGGCAAAATGACGAGCAAAAAACGTCTTTTTCAGGATCTTGGTGAAATCGCAGCGAGTGCCTATGGCCTGTCGCTCAACGACACGGTTGATGCTCTGCAAGAGCGCGAAAGCCTTGGCCCAACAGGTGTGGGCCATGGCGTTGCTCTACCGCATGCCCGTATTGAGGGATTGGATCGCGTCGTGGGTGCTTTTATGCGCCTTGAAAACCCGATGGATTTCGATGCGGTGGACCGCCAGCCCGTCGATTTGATCTTCGCGCTCTTTGCCCCTGCGGAATCTGGGGTCGATCACCTCAAAGCGCTGGCTCTTGTGTCACGCACCATGCGTGATGGCGATATCTGTACCAAACTGCGCGCCAACGGCGAGGCCGCGACCCTTCATGCCATTCTCACTGAAGCCCCCGCGACAAAGGCCGCTTAAACACGGCCTCTGCGTGTTTCGACCTGACGCATGAAGCACAGAGCGCGCAGCACGGCTTTCACCTCCACTTTTGAGACCCGCGTATAGCGACACACTTTAAGTCTGTGACCAGGACTTAAAGCCGAACATCATGTAATCGCGCTGATAGGCGGCCCTTACGGCATCTTCGACCTCATCGTCATAGATATCTGCAAGGGTGAAGGGCATATCGTCCAGCTCCGCTTTTGCGGCGAGGCCCGACACCCCAATGCTCGTCCCAAGATGGCCGAGACCCTCGGCAAGACTTTCCTCACGCAAGATCATGTCAGGCAATGAAAAATCCGCGAAACCTTTGATCACTTCCGATTGTGACGCCCAAGTGCCATCCACGCGCACCGATGTTTGGCCATTGAGGTTGCCTTTGACGAAGTCCGCAAATTTCAGGAACGCTTCCCGGTGCTGGTCCCGGCTATACCCCGCGTCTGGTTGGCCCACGGGGATCGGAAGTTTATAGGTGCCACGCAATGTCTCTCGAATTTCCCCATAAGTCAGTTCGCTCAGATTCAAAATATAGCGACAAAACGTGCGATGGAGTCGCAAAGCCGGGTGCGAAATCACCGTAAAGCTACGATGACCTTTGTGTTGCCGCTTCCACTGGCGGAGCGTCTTTTGGGTGAAGCCTTTGCTTAAAGCCTCAGGCGCACGCTGATCCAAACCCGCCAGCCAAACCTGCACCGCCTGTTCTGGTCCACTGCGCACCGGCATGTAGAGCAAAGGCGCCGTCTGACCGGCCACATAGGTCGGGACCCCAGGGCCACGGCGCGGCTCGAAATTTGGCGTGTTGGATAGATTGAAATGATCGACATTGGAGAGCGCGGACACCATCTCCGCGTAATTCACAACCTTATCCTCAAGGCGCGAGGGGTTTTGAACCTTGGTCTTTTGCGTGGTCTTGCCCCGCTCCTCAAAAACGCCCAGGAAATGCGCCAAACCATTGAGAACCTCAATGTCCTGAATATCGTCATAGTTGATATAGAACGCAGTTTGGCCTGTGGTTTGTAGCGCCCGTTGCAGCGAGAGTTGAAAACCTTTCAGCTCGTCCAACAGCCCTTCGAATTCGCGTTTATCAAACACGACCTTAGCCGATTTAGCATCTTTCAAATCACCAAGTCGCCATTGCCCGGTCTCGCCCGCAATCTTGCGCGACACATAGCTGTCGAGCGGATTGCGCGTGAGGATAATCTTGGCACAGTTCGGGTCTTTCAAGACATGCGCCAGAATGCGCGGATCGTGATCATGGAAAAACCGAAACCCGGCCAATCCCTCGGTTGCATCGCGCATTTTGCGCAGCAAAAGCGTCGGGTCCGCCTCGCGCATGATCAGGCTCACGCCCAACATGTCTTTCTGTTTCGACTTCCCGATGAAGGCCGGGTTGAACACCTCGCCCCAACATTTCAACCCAGGATAGGAATTGATGTTTTCTTCGAGAAAGTTCGACCCGGTTCGCATTTCAGCGAAAATCACGAAATAGTCGTACTGCTTAGACATGCGCTACTTTACCAGATAGGGCCGTTTGCTCTCGCGGGGGCGGGCATCAGGCTCGTTACCCATGGGGAAATCGCCCATGAGGTGGGGTTTCATCCCCTGATTTTTCAGATTTTGCAGGAACTGACCAAAGCCTGTCAAATCCCGCATCTTGGGGGCTTCGGTCAAACGCCGGACATTGCGCGGACCGATCTCATCAATAATCGCCTGCAAAGGCTCCATCCGGCTTTCGATGAAATCCGCCATGGTCCAAATCCGCACGCGCGCTTTGATATGTTGGGACCGCAGAATGTCGATATGCTCTGCCTCGATCCGTTGCAGCCGCGCCGCCTCGCGACGAATATCGGAAAAATTGCGGTTTGAACGGAACAGCGTCACGGCCCAAGCCCCGGAAATCACCGAAATCTGAGCATTTGGATCGGTGGCAATGAGCCAATTGATCTCCTGATTGTCGCGAGGTCCGAACATAAAACATTGTCGCTCGCCGCGCGTGTTCCAGATCAGCGATGTGAGAAAGCCGCAAGGGTTATAATCCCGCAACGCTGCATGGTTTGAGAGCGCGCCAGAAAACACCTTTTGGCCCCCGGCAAACTCTGCGCCGTCGGGGCTAAAAAGATGACCATGGACCCGCGCGCCGACTGCACGCGCCAGCCACTCATCAAAATCCTCGAACAGATCAGAGAAGCCCTCAAACACGGAATAGGGCGCACCGGTTTTGCCGTGACCCTGACCATGCCCCGGCATCCGACTTTGCATATATAGCCCTTCACGCCCCATAGTGCGACGTTCCACAGCCTTTGAAAAGATGCGGTCGATTTTGCCCGGATTGGGCTCGGCCCCCTTCATCGGATTGCTGTCAGAGTTCAAAAACGTTGTGTAAAGACGATCCGCCTGAGGCCATATTTTGCGCGCCACAAAGCAATCCGAGCGCCGCAGAAGTTGCAGGTGATCATCGTAGAAAATATGCGGTTTGCCCTGATAGTCGAATTTGGACAGGGTCAGAGAACGGCTCTCGATATTGTTGGAATAAAGCCGCACCAAGGTTTGGTAATAGCTTTCATCCGGGATCCAGACCCTTTTGAAATAGGCGTCATAGGCCTTGCGATCCGGGTCTTCGAGAATAGCCGACAGGGTCTGGCGCGTCAGACACCACCATTGCGATCCAAGATGCGGGACCAAGCCGTCCGGAATTTTACGTTTATACCGGAATTTACGTTGAAGCGTGACGTAACGGTCAAACAACCGCCGCTGCTTTTTCCACGAAAACGGGAACCGAAGCGTGAAGCGTTCGGCATCCAGCCCGCCGACGGTCCAAGGCACATCCTCGGTCGTGACACTTTCGATGAAATTCGTCATCGGCCGCGCCGCAAGATATTGTTTCAGGTCCTCCACAGGCCGCAACGGCAAACAGGAGCCAGACGACAGGTAGACATGCCGCACATCGCGAAACCGATCAAGCATCAGCTCCGAGGCGTCCTGTGAGGCCGCAACGAGCGACCACGTGCCCCAATCGCACGCATGGCGTTTGCTAAAAATCACCGTATCGAGATCAGAGAGGCTCTCCACAAAGGGGTGATAGACATCCTTTTTCACCCGACGATCCACATGGATCACAACAGGGCAGCCATGGCTCGCCCAATGGCGTGCCACCTGCTCGGCGCGATCAAGGGCGGTATGAACAAGCATCACAAACCCGACCGTCATGCCCAATTCCCCTTGGACATGAGACCGAGAATCTCAAGTTGCCGCCAATTGATGTATTTTTCCGACCAGTTGCACCACAGATCAGGATCATCCTTGATCCGGCTGCTGTAGGCGAGGTATTCACGGCTTCCGGCATAATGCTGACGACGTTTTAATTCCTCTTCGGTCTTTTGCACGAATGTGTTGAGGAACTTGGCATGCAACAGCGCGCCAGAGGCCATTTCGCCGCCATGGCTGTCATAGACTTTGTTCAATCGCCGCGGCAAAAGCATATGGGTCGAATGCAGATACACATAGCTGCGATCCCATTTGACCAATGGAATTTTGTTCAACGATGGCGCGTTGATCGGGTCGTTGTGAAAAAACAGCCGCGCTCGGGGGCCACCTTGAATCCACAGGTTTTCATACTCCCAATTGGTCGAGAGCATGTAATTTCCACTGTCAAACCATTCGGCAATCTCAAACGGATTTTGCCCATCCACATAGGGCTGCGCATCAATCGGACCCTTAGGATACATGTCGATCAACATGGCCGAGAAACTGCGTAGGCCAGAATTATCAAGCCAATCCGTCAAGGCCGGGATCGGACGGGTGTCGCTAAAGGGAAAGACGAAAAACTCGTCGACATCGACGGTCAGCGTCCAATGTCCATGGCAATATTTGCGCGCCAGAGCGTTCATCCAATGCACGCCAAACAGCGATTTTCGATAACTCGCCGTGGTGTGCCAGATCGACACATCCTCTTGGCCAATCAGAAATTCCCGTGAACCATCATCACTGTCATTGTCGACAAAAAGGAAATGAGAGACGCCCATATCTCTGTAATATTTCATAAAATATGGCAACCGGATGCGTTCGTTGCGCAGCGTGCAGACCAGCAAAACATCATTTTTCTTGATCTGGCTGGTATGGTTTTGAACACAGGTTAGCTCCCGGCCTTTCCGATACGCTCGGATCAGTCGGTGCTTGCGCCGAAGCCTCAGGCGATATTGCCGTAGTCGACTCACTTCAGCCCTTTTCCATTCCGTTCAGGGTTTCTCTTTTGCCTCTGCTATCACACAAACTTTAAGAGCCGCCTCACATGCCCATATTTTTTTGGGCACCTTGGATCGTTTTCATATGTTTCCGTAATGCGTCTTTTCCTATTTTAAATAGGGGTTTATTCAGTTTTCGTAAACAACACATTGTAAAATTAGAAACAATTCCCGGCATTTCGGCGTTAAGCCCAAGCCCCGCGCGCCATCACCCCGTCCGCCTCCAGCCCCTCCCAACCGCGATAGACCTGAGAGGATGCGTCCCACAAGATCGGGTCAGAGGTCACGGCGTCATAATAGGCATTGTAGTTTTCCGGCTGGGTGAAATGCTCTTTGCGGATCAACTCCGATGTCGATTGACGCAAAGCCTCATCCAAAAACTTGGCATGAAGCAGCACGCCCGTTGGCAGGTTATGACGCGGTTCAAAGCCTTCATTCAACTCGGTCGGAAGGGCGATATGCGTCGAGCTGGCATAGGCATAGCGCCAATGCCATTTGATCAAAGGGGTTTTGTGCATATGAGGTGCAAGATCTGGCTCATCCTTGAAAAACACACGTTTCCGAACGCCACCTCGAATAGAAACATTCCCATATTTCGGGTGCCTCTCCCGCGTATAACCCTTGGCATCATAATAGCCGAGCGCCTCCGTGAAGGGCCTGCCGGGGGTATATTTGGCCTCGCTCAACCGTGTTTTTGGATAGAGATCCAACATCAACGCCGAGAAAAAAGGGCGGTTTTGCGCGTTAAGCCATGTGGTCAAATCGTGCAAATCACGGGCGTTCTGATGCGGAATGACCAGCGCCTCATCGGCATCCAACGTCAAACACCAATGCCCGCGCCCATAGCGCATCTGCAGCCATGTGATCCAATCCATACCAAACCGCGCCGAGCGGTAGCTATGACCTGTGCGCCATAGTGAAACATCCTTTTGATCGGCCAAATACCCAGCCGTGCCATCGTCACTGTCATTGTCGACAATCAAAAATTGCGACACGCCCATCGCCCGGTGGTGGTCTAGAAAATAAGGCAGTCGAACGGCCTCGTTGCGCACGGTCGCGAAACACAAAATATCGGAGGGGGCAATTTGACCGGTCAGGCTGGTCACAGAGGTCAGCTCGCGACGCTTATGCAGCGCCCTAAGCAAAAGCCTGCGCCGACGAAGGCGCAGGCGGTACTTACGCCAAAGCTGCTGTGATGCCCTCATACGCCCCCCCCTAGAGAGGCGCATGCCCCTCGGATCACTGATCGTAATGGCCAGTTTGATGCCATTTCCACGCATGATCAATCATCGTGGCAAGATTAGAGCGTTCAGGCGTCCATCCAAGCTCTGTTATCGCACGCTCGGAGCCAGAGACAAGTTTGGTACAATCGCCGGGACGGCGATCACCCTCAACAATGGGCACATCCTTGTTGGTCACGGCACGGGAATGATCCACGACTTCGCGCACCGAAAACCCCGCCCCGGTGCCGAGATTGAACACCCGGCTGCCTTTGCCGTCCTCAAGCCATTTGAGACCCAAAACATGGGCATCGACCAGATCGCAAACATGGACGTAATCGCGAATACAGGTGCCGTCCGGCGTGTCATAATCCGTGCCGAAAATCGTCAAAGCGGCGCGTTTGCCCGCAATCGCATCCAACATTAGCGGGATAAGATGGGTTTCCGGTTGATGGAACTCGCCCACCTCACCGTCAGGATCACAGCCCGCCACATTGAAGTAGCGGAAAATCACGTGATTGAGACCAAAGGCCGCGCCGAAATTGTCGAGAATGTCTTCGATCGCGCGCTTGGACGCACCGTAAGAGTTGATCGGGTGCTGCACAGAGTCCTCATCCAACACCACATTGTCCTGATCGCCATAGGTGGCGCAGGTGGAGGAAAACACAAAATTTGGACACCCCGCAGCCACCGCCGCCTCAACGAGTGTGAGCGAGCCGATGACGTTGTTGCGCCAGTATTTCCCCGGGTCTGACATGCTTTCGCCAACCTGAGAAAAGGCGGCGAAATGCATCACTGCAACGGGTTTGTATTTGGCAAAGACCTCATCAAGACGGGCGCGATCCAAAAGATCCCCCTTCTCAAAAGGACCAAATTTCACTGCATCTTCCCAGCCCGTCGACAGGTTATCAAAAGTCACAGGCTGATAGCCCGCGGCCCGCAGCGCTTTACACGCATGCGAGCCGATATAGCCGGCCCCGCCGGTTACAATCACGGATTTGGTCATGGGTGGACCTTACTGTGCGGCGGTGCGAATGGAAGACAGGGTATCAAGATACTCCTGAAGCTCATCGTGCAGCTCAGGGCGCGACAGGCCAAACGCAATCGTCGCTTGAAGGAAACCAGCCTTGGACCCGCAATCAAACCGCTGACCTGAGAAACGATAGCCGTACACGCCGCGATCCGATTCGATCTCGTCGGCAATCGCATCGGTCAGTTGGATTTCACCACCGGCGCCCGCTTTCATCTGGTTGAGGTTTTTCATCACGTTGGGCGAAAGAATATAACGGCCAATCACAGCAAGGTTGGACGGCTCAGTGCCAGGCGCGGGTTTTTCAACCATACCTTTGGCCGAAACATAGGCCCCCATGTCCTCTTTGATGTCGAGCACACCGTAGGAGGACACTTTATCATCAGGGACTTCCATGGCCGCAACCATAGATCCGCCAATTTCCTCATAGGCTTCGACCATCTGTTGCAAACACGGCTTATCGGCCGCAATCACGTCATCCGGCAGGATCACAGCAAAGGGTTCTTTCGGGTCAAGAAGACGGCGTGCGCACCATACAGCGTGACCCAGACCCAGCGCTTTGTGCTGGCGGATATAGGCAATCGCACCACTGTCCATATTGGTCATTTTCAAAGTTTCAAGAAGCGCATCTTTGCCCTTTTTGCGCAGCTCTTGTTCAAGGACGGGAGAATGATCAAAGTAATCCTCAAGCGCGCCCTTGCCGCGCGAGGTGACAAAGATGAACTCCTTAATTCCGGCCGCCCGCGCTTCATCAATGGCATATTGAATCAGGGGGCGATCGACGAGCGTCATGATTTCCTTAGGAATAGATTTGGTCGCAGGCAAAAACCGCGTCCCCAAACCCGCCACAGGAAAGATCGCTTTCGTCACTTTACGTTTCATCTTTACTCCTCTGGGCTCGCACCATTGAACCCTCAAATTGAACTTTGCCAAAGCGACCTTAATGTTTTCCGCTCATAAGGTCAGCACTGGTCTTCAGCTTTCGCAGTTTATTGCCACAGTTTTACAACTGTGCCTTGTTAGCACACAGATACAGATCAAAAAACGATCATATGGCGTATAAATTCCCCTAAGATGCGCCCATCTCAGACAGCATTGCCTCAAGGCGCGGGACGTCTTCGGGGTTGTTCAACTCCCAAAATTGCCGCCCACGAGATTCGACCTCAACACAAAGAACAGGCCGCTCTTGTTCCAAAAAGCGGAGTTGCTCCAAGCCCTCGAGGCGTTCCAATGGGCCAACCGGCCATTTCGGATAGGCCCCCAAGGCAGACGGACGATAGGCGTAGACGCCGACGTGGTGAAACACGGGCGTTTCGGCGTCATCCGCATAGGTTTGAGAGGTATAGGGAATCACCTCTTTTGAGAAATAGAGACCCTTATGGTCACTGCCAAAGACGGCCGTCGTTCCGCCCACACGTCCCGCCCGCCGATCCTCAAGAAACCCGTTCAAAGCCCGGCCATCACACCGCAACACCGGAGTGGCAACCTCCGCTGTTGGATGCGCCCGCAAACCCGCCACAAGGTCTTCGACGAACCAAGCGGGGGTCAGCGGTGCATCACCCTGAAGGTTGACCACAATGTCATAACCGCCACCGAGATTTTCCAAGGCCTCAGCACAGCGTTCAGTCCCATTGGCGCAGGTCTCTGAGGTCATCACAACCTCTGCCCCAAAGGCTTCGGCAGCAGTGCGAATGCGGTCATCATCTGTTGCAACAACAACCCGATCCACACCGGACACCGCCGTGGCAGCATCCCAACTGCGCCGGATGAGGGATTTCGATTCCCCTGTGGCCCCGGTCAATTCCACAAGGGGTTTGCCCGGATAGCGCGTTGACGCGTACCGGGCCGGAATCACAATCAGAACAGACATTAAGCCTCTTTCAGCTCCACGCCAGGAGCATAGGCAATGAAGAACGGATTGGCATAATCTTCTTTGCCATAAGTCAGAGGCGTATGATCATCAAAGCGCACCACGTCCCCACCGGCTCCAAGCAAAACCGCATGCCCGGCAGCCGTGTCCCATTCCATCGTGCGACCAACGCGCGGATAAAGATCGGCCTCACCCGTCGCCACAAGACAGAATTTAAGCGACGACCCAGCAGATTTGCTGTCTTTTGCGTTGTATTTGGCAAGGTAATCTTCGGTCGCCTGATCACGGTGCGATTTCGAGGCAACGATCATCAAAGCGTCATTGTCCGGCGTCGACACCGAGATCTTTTTCATTTCACCCGGCGCCGAGGCTTCGAACGGGCCAATTTCCTCATAGGACTGACCATTTGCATCGGTGATAAACAGGCGGTCCTTGGCAGGCGCGTAAACAACTCCCCGCAGTGGTACACCTTTTTCAACATAGGCAATGTTCACCGTAAAATCGCCGCGACGCTTCACAAATTCTTTGGTGCCATCAAGCGGATCGACAATCAGGAACGTGTCCGATTTCAACTCATGCGAGGCGGATTGCTCTTCGGTGATCAGGATCACGTCAGGGAAAGCTGCACGCAAACCTGCCGAAATCAATGCATCTGCCGCCTCATCCGCTTCGGTCACAGGACTTTCATCGGCCTTTGTTTTCACCTCGAAGTCATCGGCATTGTAGATTTCAAGGATCTTCTCACCAGCTTCGATCGCCAGACTGCGCATGAGGGGGATTAGTTTTTCGAAATCCAAGGCATTGCTCCTGATTAATATCACATGTGTTTTCATTGAAAGAAAACCTCAACAACCTTATGCTATGTGGACATAGGAACAACAAGAAATCCCGAAGAAACGGGCACGATTAACCTACAGGACACATGAACGATGTTTCATTACGCAAAAAGCCAAAGCGGGTTCTCAGCCGCACTGACAATCCTGAGGCTTATTTTCGTGAACACCGTGCGTCATGTCCGAAAATCACACGGAAATCCACTTCTCGGTTTGATTTCGAACATGACACAGGCCCTGATTCTCGTGTTCGTCTTTACCTTCATGTACAGCATCCTTGGCATTCGCGGCGTCGCGATCAGAGGGGATTTTATCCTGTTCATCATGTCGGGGATTTTCCTGTTTCTAACCCACAACAAAGCGATTGGGGCCGTTGCCGGGGCGGAAAACGCCACCTCGCCAATGATGCAACACGCGCCGATGAACACCGCCATCTCAATCGCTTCCGCGGCTCTCAGCACGCTTTACATCCAAGTCCTGTCGGTCGCCGCGATCCTCATCGTTTATTCGCTGGGCTGGGGGGGCGTGCATTTTCAGGATGCCGCTGGCGCTTTTGGCATGTTGCTTATGGCTTGGGCCTCCGGGTCTGCCATCGGCACTGTGGTTTTGGCGGCCAAACCGTGGGCCCCGCGCATGGTGGGGATCGTGCAAACGGTCTACACCCGCGCCAATATGTTCACCTCTGGCAAAATGTTCGTCGCCAATCAAACACCGGGCTACATGCTTGCCTTTTTCTCATGGAACCCCCTGTTTCACACCATTGATCAGGCGCGTGGATTTACCTTCGTCAACTACAACCCGCATTACAGTTCGGTGGTCTATCCCGCCGTCTTTTCGATGATCTTTGTCACCATCGGGTTGCTCGCCGAATTTTTCACCCGCAAACGCGTGTCGCTGAGTTGGGGCGCGCGGTGATCGCGATCACGTCACAACGCGCAGAGTCAAATTGAGGCGGCCTCCATCGCGCAAAAGCGTGCTGGTACCGGTCTTGATCCGATCAATGCCGTGATACAACAGGCGCGCCTCGCCCCTCATGACCACCACATCGCCAGACTGCAACCAAACGCTTTCCGTCTTGCCGCCTCGGCTCGCCTGGCCAACGCGAAACAGCGCTTCATCGCCCAAAGAAATCGACACAACAGGTTGATCAAAATCTGCCTCATCGCGATCTTGGTGCATCCCCATTTTCGCGCCTTCACCATAAAAATTGATCAAACAGCACTCAGGAGGCCGGTTTGTACCCGAAACCTGGTCCCAAATGGTGAGAATGCGTTGCGGAATGGGCGGCCAGCCTTGCCCATTCGGATGTCGATCCGCATAGCGATAACCCGTTTCATCCGAGACCCAGCCAAACCGCCCCGCCGAGGTCATACGCACCGACATCGGCTTTCCATAGGGGGTCATCGGCGAAAAAAGTGGGGCACGCCGCGTCACCTCGCGCAGATCGTCAAGGATCGCCTTTTGATCCTCTGCCGCAATAAACCCCTTATAGATGCGCATCCCACGCAGACTTAAGGCCTTTGGTTGATCCATTTTCGCCTCCTTTGTCATTTTTCCTCTGAAATGACTCCATTTTTCCTGTCCTAGAGCGCCTCGCACAACTTGCAGGGGGCCAAACGCCTCCTTATATACGCCGAGAAGCAATGATCGGTTCGGATATTCTGATCGGTCAAGATCACTGGGATCAACGGCGGGTGCCAAAATGGGCCCCTCGTTTTAACATCGCCTAAGAGAGGATTTTGAGCATGGCCAAAGTCATCGGTATCGACCTCGGGACCACCAACTCCTGCGTTGCCATCATGGATGGTTCGCAACCCCGGGTTATTGAAAATGCTGAAGGTGCACGTACCACACCTTCGATCGTCGGTTTTACCGACAATGAACGCCTCGTTGGCCAAGCGGCCAAACGTCAGGCTGTCACCAACCCTGAGAACACAGTGTTCGCCGTCAAGCGTTTGATCGGTCGTCGCGTTGGCGACGCCGAAGTGGAAAAGGACAAGAGCCTCGTTCCCTACAACATCGTCGATGGCGGCAATGGTGACGCTTGGGTTGAAGTGCGTGGCGACAAATATTCGCCTTCGCAAATCTCTGCCTTTATCCTTGGCAAAATGAAAGAAACCGCCGAGTCCTATCTCGGCGAAGAAGTGACACAGGCCGTCATCACGGTCCCGGCTTACTTTAACGACGCCCAACGCCAAGCCACCAAAGACGCCGGTAAAATCGCTGGCCTCGAAGTGCTGCGGATCATCAACGAACCGACAGCCGCGGCTTTGGCCTATGGCCTCGACAAATCCGAAACCAAAACCATCGCGGTCTATGACCTTGGCGGCGGGACATTCGACGTGACCATTCTCGAACTCGGTGATGGCGTGTTTGAAGTTCAGGCCACCAACGGCGACACGTTCTTGGGCGGTGAAGATTTCGACATGCGCATCGTGAACTACCTTGCAGGTGAGTTCAAAAAAGAGCACGGCGTCGATCTGACCAAAGACAAAATGGCCCTTCAGCGCCTCAAAGAAGCTGCTGAAAAAGCCAAAATCGAACTGTCTTCGTCCAGCCAGACCGAAATCAACCAACCGTTCATTTCGATGGACCCGTCCTCCGGCACCCCGCTTCACCTCGTGGTCAAACTGACCCGTGCGAAGCTGGAAAGCCTTGTGAACGACCTGATCAAAAACTCGATCAAACCGTGCCAAGCCGCGCTCAAAGATGCTGGCCTGTCCACCTCTGACATCGACGAAGTCGTGTTGGTCGGCGGGATGACCCGTATGCCGAAAGTCATCGAAGAGGTGACCAAATTCTTCGGCAAAGAGCCGCACAAAGGTGTGAACCCGGACGAAGTGGTTGCCATGGGCGCCGCCATTCAGGCCGGCGTGTTGCAAGGTGACGTGAAAGACGTGTTGCTGCTCGACGTGACCCCGCTGTCCATCGGCATCGAAACGCTGGGTGGCGTGTTCACCCGCCTGATCGACCGCAACACCACGATCCCGACCAAAAAGTCGCAAATCTTCTCCACTGCCGAGGACAACCAGTCCGCCGTGACACTTCGCGTGTTCCAAGGTGAGCGCGAGATGGCCGCCGACAACAAAATGCTTGGCCAATTCAACCTCGAAGGCATCCCGCCCGCACCGCGCGGCATGCCGCAAATCGAAGTGACCTTTGACATCAACGCCGACGGTATCGTCGAAGTGGGCGCCAAAGACAAAGGCACCGGCAAAGAGCAAAAGATCACGATCCAAGCCTCTGGTGGCCTCTCCGATGAGGACATCGAGAAAATGGTCAAAGACGCCGAAGCAAACGCCGACGCCGATAAGGCCCGCAAAGCATTGGTCGAAGCGAAAAACCAAGCCGAAAGCCTCATTCACTCGACTGAAAAGGCCATCGAAGAGCACAACGACAAGGTCGATCCGACCACCGTTGAAGCCATCGAACTTGCGATTGCTGCGCTCAAAGATCAGCTTGAAACCGAAGACCCGGATAAAATCCGTTCGGGCATTCAAAACGTGACCGACGCTGCCATGAAGCTCGGTGAGGCCATCTATAAGGCCGAACAGAGCAAAGCGGGTGCAGGCGACGATGCCGACATGGATGACGGTCCGTCTTCCGTTGATGATGACATCGTTGATGCCGATTTCGAAGATCTCGGCGGCGACAAGCGCTCCTAACGCGTATCTGGGACCGATTGGCCGGTTCGACACCATCGAACCGGCCTCTCCCGTTTAGGGCGTTCCCGAAAGGATAAAATCCATGGCAAAACGCGATTTCTATGAGGTGCTTGGCGTCGAAAAAGGCGCGGATGCCGGGGAGTTGAAAAAAGCCTATCGCAAAAAAGCGATGGAATTTCACCCCGACCGAAACAAAGACAACCCCGAGGCAGAGGCCAAGTTCAAAGAAGCGAACGAAGCCTATGACACGCTCAAAGACCCCGATAAAAAAGCCGCCTATGACCGCTTTGGCCATGCTGCTTTTGAACAGGGTGGAATGGGTGGCGGCGGACGTCCTGGCGGCGGATTTGGCGGCGGTCACGGCGATTTCTCCTCGGCCTTCTCCGACGTCTTCGACGACCTGTTCGGCGATTTCATGGGTGGCCAGCGTGGCGGCCAGCGCTCGCGTGCGCAACGCGGCTCTGATCTACGCTACGACATGCGCGTCACCTTGGAGGAGGCCTATCAGGGCGCACAAAAGACCATCAACGTCCCGACCTCTGTGGCCTGCACGGGCTGTAGCGGAACAGGGGCCGCGAATGGGGCCGAACCGCAAACCTGCCCGTCTTGTTCGGGCATGGGCAAGGTCCGCGCACAGCAAGGCTTTTTCACCGTTGAACGCACATGTCCAGCCTGTGGTGGACTTGGCCAAACGATCAAAGACCCCTGCCCCGATTGTCGCGGTGCTGGGCGCGTTGAAAAAGAGCGCTCGCTGTCTGTGAACATCCCTGCCGGTGTTGAAACCGGCACCCGTATTCGTCTCGCTGGCGAAGGTGAAGCAGGGCTTCGTGGCGGTCCTACAGGCGATCTCTATATTTTCATCGAGGTCCGCTCGCACAATCTGTTTGAGCGCGATGGTGTGCATTTGCATTGCTCCGTGCCCGTGTCTATGGCCACGGCGGCCCTTGGTGGTGACATCGAAGTCCCGACCATTGATGGCGGTCGCTCGCGTGTGAAAATCCCCGCCGGTAGTCAATCCGGTCGCCAAATGCGTCTGCGCGCCAAAGGCATGCCAGCGCTGCGCGGTGGCGGTCAGGGTGACATGTTCATTGAGCTTGCGGTGGAAACACCGGTCAATTTGACCTCGAAACAAAAAGAATTGCTTCAAGAGTTTGAAAAGCTCGGCGAAGACAACAACAACCCGGAAAGCTCTAGCTTTTTCAAAAAGGTAAAGACTTTTTGGGATAGCGTGAAAAGCTAAAGACCTAGGACTGGCGGCATAGATTTATGCCGCCGGTTAAAAGCCGTTAACTACTTTTTTAGCGAATCGTGGGATGGATTCACTCCATGACCACAACACCGCACCCCTCCGCGTTTCGCGAAATGCCTGACTGGCTCTTCGATCTCGAAGAAGCCCGTCCCGTTGTCCTCCCATCGCGTCCGCCAAGCTACCTACGCAATCATAAAAAGCATCTTCAGGATCGCTTTTTTGATGGTGGCGCTCAGGCGATGCCGGATTATGAGCTTTTGGAACTCATCCTCTATCGTGCCCTCCCGCGTATGGATGTGAAACCGATTGCGGCGGTACTGATCGAGAGTTTTGGTGATTTCAACCGGGTCATTTCTGCGCCCATTTCCCGACTTTTGGAGATTGAGGGCGTCGATCTCGCGGTGGCACAGGATTTGAAAATTGTTGAGGCGGCGGCGCATCGTCTGGCTCGTGCCCGCGTCATGCAGCGCCCGGTGATTTCAAGCTGGGATGCGGTTTTGGACTATTGCCACACAACCATGGCGCATCGAGAAACCGAACAGTTTCGCGTGCTCTACTTGGATCGTAAAAACATCCTGATCGCCGATGAAGAACAGGCACGCGGCACGGTGGATCATGTCCCGGTCTATCCGCGCGAAGTGGTCAAAAGGGCGCTTGAACTCAACGCCTCTGCGCTCATTCTTGTACATAACCATCCCTCCGGCGACCCAACGCCATCGGATGCAGACATCACAATGACCAACCAAATCCGCGATGCCGCAGAGGCGCTGGACATTCAACTCCACGATCACCTGATCATTGGCAAATCGACAGAGCTGAGCTTTCGGGGGGCGGGCTATCTCTGAACTATTTTAAATCTCTCAACCAGATTTCCACACGGCGATTGAGAGACCGGCCCCAAGCGACATCATCACAGGCGAGTGGCATGACTTCGCCATAACCTTGGACGGAAAATCGGACGCGGTCCGGCTCAAAGGCCTCACCAAGCGCACGTTGCACGGCCAACAGCACAGCATTCGCACGCCGCTCAGACAACGTGCGGTTCACCGTTGCGGCCCCTTCCCCATCGGAAAATCCGGCGAACATCAATTCTTTGCCGTCATAGACTCCCGCCTCAATCAACTCTGCGAGCAAATGCACGTTGGACCGCGATTGCGCATCAAGGCCGATCGCCCCCCCTTCAAATCGAAACCCCAAGGTCAACCGTTTGGCCCCCTGCAGGGCCTCGGTGACATTCTGAAGATCGTCAAGCGAGATTTCGTCTCCGGCATGGGCGATGGCATTGGCAAACCGGCGTCCCTGATCACGGAATGACAGGTGATCCACCCCCTGATCCACAAAGGCCGTGCGCGCGACGATAACTTGTGCCGCGGGCGACACGGCAAATTCAAGAAACTCCCGCGCCAATTTCGGCAACCGTCGCGCGGGTGTGTAGAGAAAAACAGGACGGGTCAACGGATAGTCTTCGGTTTTGATGTCCGGTGCGATGGCTTGCGCCTCAAACCCACAAGCACCCGTCAACCCAAGGGACTTAACCGACCCGCCTGCTGACATCCGTCCCAATCCGATAGCATATGGATCATGCTCAACCGCAGCAATCAGAGCATCGTAATTGTCATGAATGGCCAACTCACCTGTCACAGATACCCCTTTCGCAAGGATCATTCGGCGAAATTCGCTCCCCTCTCGCAAATCATCGCGCATCACATGACGCGACACGGGGGCATCGGCGCCGCCAACCTCAGTCCAATTGGTGACAGACCCTGTATAAATATTGGACAAATCGGTGAGAGACAGCGCCTCAAGCTGGTTTGAGCGGGACACGACAGGCACCAACGCATCCAAGCCAATCACACGCGCCCGCAGGGGATTGGACAGATCGCCAACACCCGCCTCCTGAGCCAGAGATCGCTCCATCGGGGACACCTTGCGCAATGACACGACAACATCGGTGTTCTCAGACACGAGATCGGCAAACCCTTCGCCACTTGAGGTGGGCGCGATCAAAAATTCGCCAACCACCAAATCGTTTGCACCGTCCAAAAGCAAAAGCACCGTTTGACCATCCGCCTCCACCTCTTCGTCCACCACATAGCCATTGCGCAGGGCGAATGCTGTGATCAAAGCTGGAATTAGGCCCGACGTCCCCGTCGGATCACCAGACAAACGAATTTGGGCGTAATATCCATCAAGTTCAGGACAGCCCGGCCCCTCACAGCGTACACCGGTGCCGTCGACCGTGAGAATGCCAAGATCGGTATCGACCCGATAGAATTCACCATCGAAACTCAAAAATGTGCCGGTGATAGAAATGGCTCCATCACGCGACAAAAGGTTTACGTCTTGGGCTTGTGCCGAGAGGGGCAAGAGCAAGGAAAGGGCCAATGCGGCGATTTTCGCCACACTTTGACTGGACATGAGCGCTTAGCCTCGCATGAAAATCGGGTGCAATCAGTTGCTGGCGATTTTCAGCTCTGGGATCATATTTTTCAACTGGATAAAGTCACCAATCGCGTCACAATCCGGCATATCAATAAAAAAACTCTGGCCTTCCGCTGGTGCAAAGGGTGCAATTTCAAATATTTGCCCCCCAATTTGGCGGCCACAGGAGGCCTGTGTCACTTCGGCCTCAACAATCAACCCGACATGGGTCTCCGTTTCTGCCCAATCCACCGGGAAGGAATAGATCTGAGCGCGAGACGCATACGCGCCAATCTCTGAGCCCAATTCAACCATATAGCCGGAATGCGATGCCCGAGCGCTCTTGGGATCTGAGGGGGTTGCGCTCCAGATATGGCCCGCAGAGCCAAACTCGGCCCCGTTCTCGAACGCATGCAACTGAAATTGAGCTTCACCAAGCCACTGCAGAACGATGCGAGAATAGGTGTCGATGGTGAAGACATCCAAGCTGGCTTCAGCCTGTGCACCGGACGCAAGCGTCACCTCAAAACGCGCAGTTTTTTGCAAAGCGGGCACGGACAAGGAGAACTCGCCATGGACATCCAAAAGGGCAGAAAACACAAGACCGGCATGAGAGAGCGTGACGGTTTGATTCGCAGCACAGGGTGCGGTCATGGTGAGGCCAACCATCGCATCAGCCATTGAAACGGCCTTTAAACTGACGGGGCACATAAGCTCGTCCGAAGGACGCATCGCATCAGAGATCACGGACGGAGACAGGTGATTTTACTCCAAGGCGGCGACACGCATCAGAGAGGAATCTTTGATCAAGGGCCGCAGCTCAGCAATAGGAGGAAGCGGCACCATTGAGACCAAAGACGGCGTTTGCACGAAGGCTTCATCGGCAAGATCAATGCGCGCCGCAACTGCGCCCCCTTGCATCACATATCCGATCGCAAAGGCGACAGACATTGTACCCACAGCGGTTAAAACTTTACCCTTAGGGAGCATCACATTCTCCACCAAACCGTTGACCCTTTGTTAAGGATTTAGGCGGGAAATCTGATTTTTCTGAGGTCGCATCAGGGCAAGAAAAAGCCCGCCTCTGACAATCAGAAGCGGGCCAAGCCGGTGTAAGAGACTGATTTAAACAACGCCGTGGCAGTGTTTAAATTTTTTCCCGGAGCCACAAGGGCAGAGATCATTGCGGCCAGGATTGCCCCAGGTTGTCACATCCGCTTCATCAAAACCGGGCGCAGCATCGAGGCTCAACTCAGCGTCTTGATCGGGGGCAACGGGTTGTGCACCCGCCGTTGCCGCCGCTTGCTGTTCCATAAGCTGTTGCAACATCGTGTTGCGCTCTTCTTCGGTCATTGGACGCACACGCGACAGTTTTTGGGTCACTTCTGTACGCAAGCTGTCGAGCATGGTTTCGAAAAGCTGGAAGCTTTCGTTTTTATACTCGTTGAGCGGATCGCGTTGCGCATAACCACGGAAGCCCACGACAGAGCGCAAATGTTCGAGCGTCATAAGATGCTCGCGCCATTTTGCGTCGATGGTGTTCAACAGAAACTGCTTTTCGATCTGACGCATTTGATCGTCACCAAAGGCCGCCGTCTTTTCTGCCATCATCGCATCGGACTGTTCAACAATGCGATCAATAATCACCTCATCATCAACACCCTCTTCTTCCGCCCAGTCTTGCACGGGGAGGCCCATGTTGAGGGTCTCAACAATGGATTCTTGCAGTTTCGCAACATCCCACTGATCCGGATAGGATTTCGGCGGAATGGCCTCTGCGACCAGTTCTTCGATCACCTCGTGGCGCATATCCGCCACGATCTCGTTCACATCGGCGGCTTCCATGATGCCGCGGCGCTGGGAAAACACCACTTTGCGCTGATCGTTCATCACGTCGTCGAATTTCAAAAGCTGTTTGCGGATGTCAAAGTTACGGCCTTCGACCTTCGCCTGTGCTTTGGCGAGGGATTTGTTGACCCAAGGGTGCACAATCGCCTCACCCTCTTTCATCCCCAAAGACGACAGCATTTTGTCGAGGCGATCAGAGCCGAAAATCCGCATCAGGTCATCTTCGAGCGACAAGAAGAACAACGAACGGCCCGGATCACCCTGGCGCCCCGAACGACCGCGGAGCTGATTGTCGATGCGGCGGCTTTCGTGGCGCTCGGTGGCCAGAACATAAAGCCCACCAGCCTCAAGCACGCGCTGCTCTTCGGCGGCATGCTCCGCCTCGATTTGTGCGCGAATGGTGTCAGGATGAGCGTCTGGATTGGCTGCAAGCGCCTCCATCACCTTCATCTCAACGTTGCCACCAAGTTTGATGTCGGTGCCGCGCCCGGCCATGTTGGTCGCGATGGTCACCGCGCCGTATTTGCCAGCGTCCCCAACGATCTGTGCTTCTTGCTCGTGGTGACGGGCATTGAGCACATTGTGGACGATGCCCTCTTTGGTCAAAAGGTTTGACAAATCCTCAGACTTATCAATCGAGGTGGTGCCAACAAGAACCGGCTGACCTTTTTCGTGCGCTTCGCGAATGGACTCGACCACAGCGGCCAGTTTTTCTGCCTCCGTGCGATAGACCCGGTCATGTTCGTCGAGGCGTTGAATCGGACGGTTGGTCGGAACTTCGACCACACCGAGTTTGTAGATTTCCATGAACTCTTCGGCCTCGGTGGCCGCCGTCCCGGTCATGCCGGACAGTTTGCCATAAAGGCGGAAATAGTTTTGGAACGTCACCGACGCCATGGTGATGTTCTCGGGCTTGATCTCGACACCCTCTTTCGCCTCGATCGCCTGATGCAGACCCTCGGACAGACGACGGCCCGACATCATGCGGCCGGTGAATTCGTCGATCAACGCGACCTCACCATTGCGCACAATGTAGTGAACACCGTTCTGAAACAGCTTATGTGCCCGCAAACCTTGGTTCACGTGGTGCACGATGGTGGTGCTTTCGGGATCGTAGAGCGTCTGACCCTCGGCCAAAAGACCCGCTTGATGCAGGCGCTGTTCGAGGAATTCGTTGCCCTCTTCAGTAAAAGTCACCTGCCGGGTTTTCTCATCAAGCTCGAAGTGCTCGTCGGTCAATTCCGGGATCAATTTGTCGATGGTCAGGTACAACTCAGACCGGTCATCGGAAGGACCAGAAATGATCAAAGGTGTACGCGCCTCGTCGATCAGGATCGAGTCGACCTCATCGACGATGGCAAAATGATGCCCGCGCTGAACCATTTCGCCCAGTTCGGATTTCATATTGTCACGCAAGTAATCAAACCCAAGCTCGTTGTTCGTGGCATAGGTCACATCACTGGCATAGGCCGCGCGTTTCTCGTCTTCTGGCTGTTGGCTATAGATCGAGGCACAGGTCATCCCCAGCGCTTCAAACACATTCGCCATCCATTCCGCATCGCGTTTGGCCAAATATTCGTTGACGGTCACGACGTGAACGCCCTGTCCAGACAGCGCATTGAGATAACAGGGGAAAGTCGCCACAAGGGTCTTACCCTCGCCGGTTTTCATCTCTGCAATGTTGCCTTCGTGCAGGAAAATCCCACCCATCAACTGAGTGTCAAAGGCGCGCAGCCCAAGCGCACGACGCGCCGCTTCGCGACAATTGGCAAAGGCCTCTGGCAGGAGCGCATCAAGGCTTTCGCCGTCCGCCACCCGCTTTCTAAATTCTTCGGTCTTTGCGATCAAACCGGCGTCGTCGAGCTTTTCAAACTCTGGTTCCAGCGCGTTGATTTTAGCCACGAGAGGGCGGGTCGCCTTGACCTTGCGATCATTAGGGGTCCCAAAAACCTTTTTCGCGAGTGTACCGATGCCCAGCATATTATCTCCGCTCGATGCGTCCTGACAGGATCGTGTGAGAGGAGGGATTGCCCCAGTGCCATTCACCCCATAGAAACAGGCGGAAGGCTCCTCTTCAGTGACCTAAGGCGATGTAAGGGGCCACATCAACAGTGTCAACGTCGCGCCCCGATATGGGGACGACAGGAAGGATTTTCTCGATGAAATACCGCATTTCTGGTGCCGCAGCTCTCATTTCCGCCGCGTTTTTTGCCATGAGCCCGCTTCATGCCGAAGATGTGACCGCGCAAACCGTGGTCGCAACAATCAACGGCACGCAGATCACCGTTGGCCATCTCATCGCCGCGCGCCAGAGCCTTCCGCCGCAATATCAAAGCCTGACCGACGAACAGCTTTACGATGGAATCCTCAATCAAATCGTCCAACAGGAAATCCTCAAACAATCAGCGGGTGAAATTGGCGAAGCGCTGAAATACCAGATCGAGAATGAAGAACGCGTCGTGATTGCGGGCTCCATGCTTGAAACCATCGCGAAAGAGGCGGTGAATGACGCCTCCCTCAAAGCCGCCTATGACGCCAAATTTGCCGAATTTGAGCCGGGCCGCGAATACCACGCCGCGCATATTTTGGTGGAAACCGAAGATGAGGCAAAGGCCCTTATTGCCGATCTGGATGCAGGCGCAGATTTTGCCGATCTCGCACGCGAAAAATCAACTGGTCCGTCAGGTCCGAACGGTGGTGATCTGGGCTGGTTTGGCCTTGGCATGATGGTGCCCGAATTTGAACAGGTCGTCGTTGGCATGGAAGAAGGCACTGTCTCCGCCCCCGTCCAAACCCAATTTGGCTGGCATGTGATCAAACTGATGGAAACGCGCCTGTCCGAGGTGCCGCCATTGACCGACGTGCAGGATGAATTGGCTGCGGAAATCCAAGACAAAGCCATTCAGGACAAAATCGCCTCGCTCGAATCGGATGGTTCAGTTGAGCGTGTTGATGGCATTGATCCTTCCGTGTTGCGGATGGATGATTTGCTCGCCAACTAAAGCCTTTTGCCCTTCATCTGAGGCATGAGTTCATTGCAAAAGGCCGACAACATCGCAATGTTGCATGGCGTTTTGCAAAGTTCTGTGCCTCAGCTTTTTCGCGAACGCTTTGAGATCGTTTTGTAGCAAGGACGCCGACCATGGCCAAAATCGAACATGTTTCCCCACTCGCGCCCAAATCGGGCTTTCCCGAGTTGCCTGTCATCGAAGGTGTGCGTTTCGCCGCCTTGGAAGCGGGTGTACGCTACTCTGGCCGCGTTGACGTGATGCTGGCGGAGTTGTGCGAGGGAACGGCTATGGCTGGCGTCTTCACCCGCTCTTCGACGCGCTCCGCAGCCGTGTTGGATTGTCAGGAAAAAATCGGCCTTGAGGGTCCGGGGAAAGCCGCGATTTTGGTCAACTCGGGCAATTCCAATGCTTTCACTGGCAAAAACGGCATGGACGCGGTGCAAAAGATCACTACAGCGGTGGCGGACGCCATGGGCATTGATCAAACCCGCGTTTTCACCTCCTCTACTGGCGTCATCGGCGAGCCCCTGAAATGGGAACGGATCACCGCCAAAATTGCCGATCTCGACGCCGCTTTGGACGAGGCCGGGATCAGCGCAGCCGCCCGTGCGATCATGACCACGGACACTTTCGCCAAAGGCGCCACACAGACAGTCCAACTTGATGGTGCGACCGTCAAAATCGCCGGGATCGCCAAAGGCTCCGGCATGATTGCCCCTGATATGGCGACAATGTTGTCCTATATTTTCACCGACGCGAATATCTCCCGCGATGTGCTGCAACAATGTATTTGGCTCGACAACGCCAAGACATTCAACTGCGTCACCGTTGACGGCGACACCTCAACCTCAGATACGGTCCTTCTGGCCGCGACAGGCAAGGCGGATATGGCTCAGATCACTGATTTCGCCGATCCGCGCGTTCACGCCTTCCGCGAAGGGCTTCATGCGGTGATGAAAGACCTCGCCATTCAGGTCGCACGCGACGGCGAGGGTGCGACCAAACTGATCGAAGTGCAGGTCACCGGCGCCAATGCCAATGGTCCGGCGCATCGGGTCGCGATGGCGATTGCCAATTCGCCCTTGGTCAAAACCGCTGTGGCGGGTGAAGATCCGAACTGGGGTCGTATTGTTATGGCCGTTGGGAAATCTGGCGAGCGGGCCGAACGGGATCGTCTCAAAATTTGGTTTGGCGACATTCTTGTGGCTGAGGATGGCTGGGTGTCCCCCTCTTATTCTGAGGAGGCAGGCGCGGCCTACATGAAAAACGACGAGATTGTGATCCGGGTAGACCTCGGTCTCGACAATGGTACGGCCACCGTATGGTCCTGCGACTTGACCCACGGCTATATCACCATCAACGCAGATTACCGCTCGTGAAACTGGTTCTGGTTTCGGCAGTTGCCTTGATTGACGCCGAGGGGCGCGTGCTTTTGGCACAGCGCCCCGAAGGCAAATCCATGGCCGGTCTTTGGGAGTTTCCCGGCGGCAAAGTTGAGCCCGGCGAAACGCCCGAAGCCGCGCTTGTACGCGAGTTGCATGAGGAGCTTGGCATTGAGACCTGGAACTCATGCCTCGCACCGCTGACTTTCGCGTCACACAGCTATGATGACTTTCACCTGATGATGCCGCTGTTTGCCTGTCGCAAATGGAACGGTATTCCCCATCCGCGTGAGGGGCAGGTATTGCAATGGGCCAAAGTATCTGAGCTTCGTGATTACCCGATGCCTCCGGCAGACGTGCCCCTGATTCCCATGCTGCGCGACCTTTTGTGAAATGCTGCAAAGCAGAAACGGAATATTCTGTGTCTATCGTCTCTGTTTGCACAACATTTGTGCTTAAATAACAGTTTTGTCTTAAATTTGTGAATGATTTTTAAATATTTATAAGCTAATTTATTTTTAACGTCATTTCATTTGGGGGCAAAAAAGATGATGCGTTCTATCTCCGTCGGGAAATACATTTCCGTCCAAGGTCTGTTTGTCGGTGAAACCACCGATGGAAACATCCAAGTTCGCGTTGGTGACAAAACCTTCGAGGGCAAACCCGTTTCCGCAAAAAAAGCCGCCTGACTTCATAAATCAGCCTGCAGAATAAAAAAAGGCGAGCCGTTTGGCTCGCCTTTTTGTTTTGATGTATCGCATGAATCACTCAAGATTCCGTTGCACTTCTTCGCGCTCAAAGATCTCGATGACGTCGTTCGGACGAATGTCTTCGTAGTTCTCAAAGGCCATGCCGCATTCCTGACCGGACTGGACCTCTTTGACCTCATCCTTGAACCGTTTGAGCGTCTTGAGTGTCCCTTCGTGCATGACAACATCGTCACGCAGCAAACGCACACCCGCCGAGCGACGCGCAACGCCTTCGGTGACAAGACAACCCGCAACCTTACCAACGCCGGAGACCTTAAAGACCTCCTTGATCTTCGCGTAACCGATAAAGTTCTCGCGGATTTCAGCGGAAAGAAGGCCGGAAGCCGCCGCTTTCACATCATCCACAAGATCGTAGATCACCGAATAATATCGGATTTCCACGCCTTTTTGGTTGGCGGAATTGCGCGCCGGCGCATTCGCACGAACGTTAAAGCCAATGACCGGGGCACCGGATGCCTCAGCAAGACCGATGTCGGATTCGGTGATCGCACCCACGCCGTAGTGGAGAACGCGCACACGCACTTCGTCGTTGCCAATTTTTTCCATCGCCTGAACGATCGCTTCGGCAGATCCCTGAACATCCGCTTTGACCAAGATGGGCAATTCGGAGACGGTTTCATCGGCTTTCGCTTTCGCCAAAAGCTGATCCAACGTCGTCGCAGCGCCAGCAGCAGCACGTTTGTTCTTGGCCGCATGTTCGCGATATTCTGCGATTTCACGCGCCTGTGCTTCGGTCTCAACCACGTTCAAAACGTCACCCGCTTCGGGTGTACCGTTGAGGCCAAGCACCTCAACCGGAACAGACGGGCCAGCCTCATCCACACGCTCGCCTTTGTCGTTCACAAGCGCACGGACTTTACCCCATTGCTCGCCCACAACAAAAATGTCGCCGCGTTTCAAAGTGCCTTTTTGTACGAGCACTGTCGCCACCGGACCACGGCCCACATCAAGCTGCGCCTCAATCACGGCACCTTCGGCGGCGCGATCAGGGTTGGCTTTCAACTCAAGGATCTCAGCCTGAAGCGCGATGGCTTCAAGCAAAGTATCAAGACCTTTGCCGGTTTTGGCCGAAACTTCCACGTCCTGCACATCGCCAGACATCGCCTCGACAACAACTTCGTGTTGCAAAAGCGCGGTCCGAACGCGGTTCGGATCGGCATCCGGTTTGTCGCATTTGTTGATCGCAATGATCATCGGAACACCTGCCGCTTTGGCGTGAGCGATCGCTTCGATCGTTTGCGGCATGACCGAATCGTCCGCAGCCACAACCAAGATGACAATATCCGTCACCTGCGCACCACGGGCACGCATGGAGGTAAAGGCCGCGTGACCCGGCGTGTCGAGGAAGCTGAGAACAGCGCCCGAATCGGTGGTCACCTGATAAGCGCCGATGTGTTGGGTGATCCCACCCGCCTCACCAGAGGTCACATTCGCATGGCGAATCGCGTCAAGCAGGGAGGTTTTCCCGTGATCAACGTGCCCCATAATGGTGACAACCGGCGGACGCGATTTGAGATCTTCGGGTTTTTCTTCAACCTGTTGGATCACATCCTCAACGTCGGCATCAGACACGCGCAAAATGCGGTGACCAAATTCTTCAACGATCAACTCGGCCGTATCCGCATCAATAGATTGGTTCTGCGTGACCATCATGCCCATGTTCATGAGCGATTTGACCACATCAGCCACACGTTCAGCCATACGGTTGGCAAGCTCGGACACCACAATGGCTTCCGGGACACGCACTTCACGCACAACCTTTTCACGCTGTTCGTTGCCCATAGCTTTTTGACGCATGCGCTCTTGTTTGCGCTTCATCGACGCCATGGAGCGATGACGATTGCCTTCGCCGCCCGTCAACGCTTGGTTCACGGTGAGTTTGCCAGAGCGACGATTGTCCGCCACTTTGTTGCGATTGTTGCGATCGGTCTCTTCACGCTCACGCGCACGCGGTGCCGGTGTGGCCGGACGACCACCACGATCCATTTGCTTTTGCAAAGCAACCTGAGCGGCAGCCGGATCATCATCGACCTTGGGCGCTGCTGCGGCTGCCGGCTTTTTCGCCTGCGCTTGAGCCTGAGCTTCGCGTTTTTTGGCGTCTTCCGCCTCTTGCTTGGCGCGGGCTTCTTCTTCTTCCTTGGCTTTGAGCGCGGCTTCGCGCTCCGCTTCTTCGCGTGCCTTTTCTTCAATTTCACGGCGGCGGCGCTCGCGCTCTTCTTCGCGCGCCTTCTCTTCTTCCGCACGGTTTTTAGCATCCTGAACTTCGGCAGATTTTGCCGCAGCCAATGCCTTCATCCGGCGTTCCATTTCCGCATCGGAAATGCCCGCAGGACGTTTTGATGGGTCCCCGTAGTGGGCTTTCCCGGCACCCGACGCAGACGGTTTCGCGGACCCAGCTTTGGGGACCACGACTCGTTTACGCTTGGTCTCGACCACAACACTCTTGGTGCGCCCGTGGGAAAAGCTCTGTTTCACCGATCCGGGGCCGCCCCGAAGGCCGAGGGGTTTCTTGCCGTCTGTATCGCTCATTTCGTCGTCTTACCCTTCCCGGCGGAGCCCTCTCCACCGATTGTCTCGCGCACGCCCATCAGGCGTGTGGCTTCCTCTACAACACGTTTGCTGAGTCCGCCACCTGCGAGCGCGCCATGTATCACACTTTCGCGTCCAAAAGCCAAACCCAATTCGGAACTCGTCAGATGACCGAACCAACGGCCACCCTCCGGCGTCCAAAGTTTGCCTTTGCCGCGCTCTGATCCGTCAGAGGCCTGAAGCAAAATTTTTGCCCGCCCATCTGCCAACCAGCCTTTAACTTTTTCGAACCCACACACCGCATCTCCGGCTTTGCGCGCCAGAGAGATCAAATGCACGACACGGTCCGTCAAACCCACTTCAAGCAGATCAACAAACCCGTCAGGGATCGTCAAATCCATCCGCGCGGCCTTTGAAAAGAGACGCTTTTTGAGCGCCTCTTCCAAAACTTCGCGCTCTGCTGAGACGTAAATCCCACGACCGGGAAGCTTCTCTGACAGATCCGGCACGAGGAGCCCGTCCGGGCTAACGACGAACCGAATGAGACCACGCTTCGGCTGCGCTTCGCGCGTCACAATGCAACTGCGCTCGCTCTCATCTCTGTTTTTCGTTTGCCCACCTCGGGTCATATAGCACCTCGTCGCTCAGCCTCAAATCAGGCTTCGCTTTCCTCTTCGACTTCACCGTCCTCATCGGACACAAGATCGGACGGATCGACCCAACCAAGCTGAATGCGCGCCGTCATCACAAGTTTTTGTGCTTCTTCCAGGGACATGTCGAATTTCTCAAGGACACCGTCGTCCTTTACGCGTTCGCCATTGACCGTGGTCCAACCGCCGGCCAATTCCCAATCGGCACAGGTCGCGAAATCTTCGACGGATTTCACACCATCTTCGGCCAATGCTTCAATCATTTGGGGTGTCAGGCCTTCGAATTCAATAAGGCTGTCTTCGACACCCAATTCGCGAGCATGCTCAAGCGCCTTACGATTGGCGGCCTCCAACACGTCACGGGCACGAGCCTGAAGTTCCGACGCCGTATCCGTGTCCACGCCGTCGATGACCAAAAGCTCATCCACATCAACATAGGCCACTTCTTCAAGGTTGGTGAACCCTTCAGAAACCAGAAGCTGGGCAAAGAACTCGTCAAGATCGAGGTTGTCCATGAACAGTTTGGTGCGCTCAGCGAATTCGGCCTGACGACGCTGAGATTCTTCAGCTTCGGTCAGAATGTCGATGTCCAAGCCGGTCAACTGCGACGCAAGGCGCACGTTTTGGCCACGGCGACCGATGGCGAGCGACAGCTGCTCATCCGGCACAACAACTTCGATTTTGCCAGCGTCTTCGTCGAGCACAACTTTCGTCACCTCGGCGGGCTGAAGCGCGTTGACCAAGAAGGTCGGCGCATCTTCGTTCCACGGGATGATGTCAATTTTCTCGCCCTGAAGCTCGTTCACCACGGCCTGAACACGCGAACCGCGCATACCGACACAGGCACCGACCGGATCAATCGAACCGTCATAGGAAATCACGGCAATCTTGGCGCGCGAACCCGGATCACGGGCCACAGCTTTGATCTCGATGATACCGTCATAGATTTCCGGCACTTCCATTTTGAACAATTCGGACATGAATTCCGGCGCGGTGCGGGACAGGAAGACCTGCGGCCCGCGCGCTTCGCGGCGCACGTCTTTGATGAAACACCGGATACGATCGTTCGGGCGATAGGTTTCGCGGCCGATTTTCTCGTTGCGGCGCAGAATGGCTTCGCCACGGCCAACATCGACAATCACGTTGCCATATTCTTCGCGTTTCACCACACCATTGATGATGGTGCCAACGCGATCTTTGAATTCGTCAAACTGACGATCCCGCTCTGCTTCGCGCACTTTTTGCAAGATGACCTGCTTGGCAGATTGCGCCGCGATCCGGCCGAGTTCCACGGGCGGAACCTCATCCTTGATCTCGTCACCGATTTGCGGGTCGGCCATATATTGTTTGGCCTGTGTGACGGTCAGCTCCGCTTGGTAATTCTCAAGCTCGTCTTCCTCAACCACAGTGCGCACACGGGTAAAGGTGGCGCGGCCGGTCTTGCGATCAATGGACACACGAATGTCCATTTCGGAGCCGTAACGCGACTTTGCAGCGCGTGCGAGGCTCTCCTCCATCGCTTCAACGACCAATTCGGGGTCGATCATTTTCTCGCGGGCCACGGCCTCGGCGGTTTGCAACAGCTCAAGCTGGTTTGCAGAGGTGATTGCCATATCTCAGTCCTCTCTCAATCCTCTGAAGACCCGTCGTCGGTCTGGATTTCGTCAAAATTTGTTTCGTCGATTGCCCCGGACGCTTTGCGTTGGCGCAACATTTCACGGATCAACTCATCGGTCAGCACGAGTTTCGCGTCCGACAGCCAATCAAAATTCAAACCGATGGTGAGCGCTTCACCATTTTCTTCGATCGTCAGGAGAACCTCATCGCCTTCAACTCCGGCGATCTCTCCTTTGAACCGACGGCGGCCGTCGATCATCTCAGTCGTTTCAATCTTGGCCTCATAGCCCTCGAAAGATGCAAAATCTTTCAGGCGCGTCAAAGGCCGGTCGATACCAGGGCTCGATACTTCAAGCGTGTATTCGTCCTCAATCGGGTCTTCGACATCAAGAATAGCAGAAACTGCGGTCGAAATCTGCGCACATTCGTCCACCTCAATCCCACCATCGGGACGTTCGGCCATAATTTGAAGCGTCTTCGATTTGGTCGACGACATCAAACGCACGCGCACAAGTTCAAATCCCATCCCCTCGATAACCGGGGTGATGATTTCCGCCAAACGGCGATCAATGGCTGTCTTGGCAATAAGTTCGGACATGTCCGGGCTGCCTCTCAGATACGGGTTCACGGGTCGCCCATCGACCAGCTCGGTTTCAGGGCACAAAAAAACGGGCGCGCGGCCCGTCGATCTTTCCCGGTGGAGCTTTGGGACCTCCCAACGCGCCGCTGTTGGCACGTCCTATACGCCGCCACAGGCCGCTCTGCAAGTCTTATCGCATTTCCTGCCCGATCCGATTCATTGTTGCCACCAGTGCTTGCGTGATTCCGGGCTCAGACATGGCATGGCCTGCCTGTCCGACCATCACCAACCGCGCCTTAGGCCATACCTTATGCAGGGCGTAGGCGGTATGCGGCGGACAAATCATATCGAATCGCCCCTGAACAATGGTGCCAGGCACGTCGGCCATTTTCGCAATGTCTTCCAACAACTGCCCATCGCGGTCAAAAAACGCCTTATGGGTGAAATAGTGGTTCTCCAGCCGCGCAAAGGTCCGGGCGTAATCCGGCGCGGGTTCGCCCGCTGAACCATTCGATCCAATCGACGCCAAAGCATTTTCCCAACGCGACCAAATCCGGCCAAAACGCAGTTCTTCTTGGTGATTGCCACTGAACAACCGCCGATGATAGGCGGCGATCAAATCATCGTGCTCCTCCTCTGGGATCGCATCGCGAAACTCTGCCCAAAGCTCCGGCCAAAACTGACCCGCACCGCCCGCATAGAACCAATCCAGCTCGCTTTGGCGCGCCAAAAACACACCTCGCAAAATAAGGTGAATGACCCGTTCTGGATGGCTTTGAGTATAGGCCACACCCAGCGTTGCCCCCCAGCTTCCGCCAAACACCGCCCAGCGATCAACCCCAAGTTCGACCCTGATCCGCTCAACATCAGCGATCAGATGCCATGTGGTATTTGCCTCGACAGAGGCGAAGGGCCGCGATTTTCCACAGCCGCGTTGATCAAACAAAATGATGCGAAAAATGGACGGATCGAAATAGCGCCGCATATAAGGGCTACACCCACCCCCCGGACCACCATGGAACACAACCACAGGAATGCCATTCGGATTGCCGCTTTGCTCGACGTAAATCCGGTGCCCGTCCCCGACCTCCAACATCCGGTGGTCATAGACCGCGATTTGGGGATAGAGATAACTATATGCGCTCTTTTGGCCTGAGACCTTATCCATGGAGTTCCTATATAGAGCGATCAATCGGCATAGAAACCGATTTCTAAGTTGAACACGAAGGAGAGGATCATGCAAATGCATCAGTCCACCATTGACCCGCAAGAGGTCGCCAAATTCGAGGCCATGGCCGCCGAATGGTGGGACCCGAATGGTAAGTTTAAGCCATTGCATATGCTCAACCCGTGTCGGCTTGATTACATCACCTCACAAATCGCTGCTGAATTCGGGCGTGACCTGTCCGCTGAGCGACCCTTTGAGGGGCTGCGGCTGTTGGATATTGGCTGTGGTGGCGGGCTATTGTCCGAACCAATGGCACGATTGGGTGCGACGGTTGTGGGCGCCGATGCTGCGGCGGGAAACCTACCTGTTGCGCAGCTTCATGCGGAAAAATCCGGGCTTGTGATCGACTATCGCCACACCACCGCCGAATCATTGGCCGAAGCTGGAGAGCAGTTTGACGTTGTTTTGAACATGGAAGTGGTCGAACACGTCTCCGATCCACAGGGCTACATGACCGCCTGTCAGATGTTGCTCAAACCCGGCGGGCTGATGATTGCCTCAACAATCAATCGCAACCCCAAAAGCTATATGATGGCGATTGTCGGCGCCGAAGTGATCATGCGCTGGCTGCCGAAGGGCACGCATGAATGGAAAAAATTCATCACGCCGGACGAGCTCTATGCACTGATTGAAAAGGCCGGCCTGTCGCCGGTTGATCGCAAAGGTTTTGTCTTCAATCCGGTACTTTGGAGCTGGTCCCTATCTGCCCGCGATCTGTCGGTGAACTACGTCACGGCATCGACCAAGCCGAGTTAGGGTCTAATGTTCTTCCTCAAGACGAATACGCATTTCCCGCAAGACGGGGAGTGCGGCCTTGACCCGTTCAGTGCCAATCGCCTCGACAATATCAGACAGGATCGGCGCAATCGCCGCCAAAGCTGCGTCTCGTGCCGCACGACCTGAAGGGGAAATCGACACGAATTTACGGCGCGCATCGTCCCAATCCGGGCGAATGTGAACATGTCCCGCCCATTCGAGTTTGTTCAACGTGTTGGTCATCGCGCCACGGGTGACGTGAAACGCCCGCGCAAGCTGCGCCGGAGACCTTTCATCGTTGGCGCGCGCAAGATGGTTGAGCACAGAAAAGTGGCTGATTTCCATACCTTTGGGCATCGCCTTGGTCAGCCGGTTTCGGGCCAACTGATCCGCCATGAAAATTTCGGAAAACAGCGCCACAGACAGCGAATCATTGTTGGATGAACCACTCATTGCGGAACCTCAAAGTCACGGTCATGGGACAAAGAGGGGATGCGCGATCTGGCACGAGCAACATCATCCATATCAATATCAATCACATCCCACCCCGGCTCAACGCCGCCATCATAAAGCACCTCCCCCCAGGGCGAAATGGCAAGCGAATGACCATAGGTGCGGCGCGTTGACCCCGCGGTTTCGACGTGTTGCCCCGTTTGCGCCGGAGCGAAAACAAAACACCCGGTTTCAATCGCCCGCGCTCTAAGCAGGCTTTCCCAATGCGCGACCCCGGTCACCGCAGAGAACGCCGCAGGCACGGTGAGGATGTCCGCTCCAGCTTGCGCCAATGAGCGAAACAGCTGAGGAAAGCGCACATCATAGCAAATCGCCATACCAATCCGGCCCAGCGCCGTTTGCGCCAAAACCGCGCGATTGCCCGGACGATATCCGGCAGATTCCCGATAGGTTTCCGTTTCGCTCACATCGACGTCAAACATATGGATTTTGTCGTAGAACGCGGCAATCTCCCCCTCAGGCGTGATCAAAAACGAGCGATTGGCAAAGCGTCCATCTGGATCATCGGTCTTTAACGCCAGAGAGCCGATCAAGAGCCAAATCTGACAGGATTTTGCCGTTTCTCGCAGCCCGGCCAAGGTTGGGTCTTCAGACTCAGTGCGCAAAACCTCTCGTTGATGCGCTCGCGAACTTGACACACAATTGGTCACCTCTGGCGTCATCACAATCTGCGCCCCCGCCTCTGCCGCCTGGGTCACATAGCGCTGAGTGATCGCAAGATTGGCAAGCGGATCGTCAGAGGAGTTGAGTGTGATAAGACCGACGCGGGTCATGACTTAATCCGCCAAAAGCGGGTCGAGCTTACCGGCGCGTTCAAGGGCATGAAGCTCGTCACAGCCACCGACATGAGTGTCGCCGATAAAAATCTGCGGCACGGTGTGGCGACCATGGGCCTTTTGCATCATTTCGGCGCGGCGATTGGGCTCAGCCATCACATTGATGTCCGTGTAGGTGACCCCTTTGCTGTCAAGCAGGCGCTTGGCCGCGATACAATAGGGGCAAATCGGAGTGGTGTAGAGCGTGACGGGTTGCATGGGAAATCCTTTGATCTTTCGGCGACTATAAGGATTTAGACCTCTCTGGCAACGCGGGCCAGTACCGCGATTGAAATATGGGACGCACCGGCCTCAAGACAAACGCGTGCGCATTGCGTCAAAGTCGCGCCAGTCGTCATAACATCGTCGATCAAAAGCACATGCCGACCGGCAATCCGCTTGGCACGCTTTGGCGTGACTTTGATCGCTCCCGACACGGTTTCATGCCGTTGATCGGCAGTCATCCCATCCAATTTTCGAGTCGCAACAGGTCGGCGCAATAGATCTGGACAATAGTCTAATCCATGAAGCTTCGACACTTGGGCCGCCAACAAGGCGGACTGATTATAACGACGTTGAAGAACGCGCAGCCAATGGAGAGGCACCGGAGCCACAAGCGTATCCTCACACACCAGAGGCGCAGCCGCCTGTGCCAGCCATGCCCCCGCAGAACGCGCAAGATCGGTGCGGTCGCCATGTTTAAACTTCAAAACCATCGACCGGCCATTCTCCGCATATAACATCGCGGCCCGCCCCCGATCCCACAGGCGCGGATTGGCGCGACAGTCATCGCAAAGATCACCCTCCTGCGCCTCACCAATCAAAGGACGGCCGCAGGCGTCACAAGGTGGGTCGACAATAAACGGCGTGTGAGACCAGCATTTTGGGCATAATCCACGCGCCACCTCGATCATTTCGTCGCAGGTGAGGCATTGTGCCGGGTAGATCAGCTTGGCCAGTGTTTGCATTTCCCCGTCAACTTCCTACATTGCCCGCAGGTTTGAAACATGACCGTAAAGAAAGCATATCCATGTCCGACCCCGTTCCTTTGATCCATCGGGACCATCTGTCTCGATACCGCACCCGTGCTTTGCGCATGGGGGGCGATTTCTTTTTGCACGAAGAGGCCCGCGCTGAGATCGAAGATCGGTTAAGCATGGTTAATAAACCGTTTACATCGCCAGCGATTGTCACCGGTTTCCCCGACCTGTGGTCAAAATGGTTCCCCAAGGCACGCGTCATTGCCGATGACGATGTGCTCGACTTGGAACCGGGCGCGCATGATTTGGTGATCCACGCCATGTCCCTGCATTGGGCTAATGATCCCGTCGGTCAGCTCATCCAGTGCAATCGCGCGCTCAAACCCGATGGCTTGATGATCGCGGCCTTTTTCGGCGACCAAACACTGCACGAATTGCGCGCCTGTTTGGGTCAGGCGGAAACCGCGCTTTTGGGTGGGCTGTCGCCACGCGTTTTGCCGATGGGGGAGCTGCGTGATCTGGGTGCGCTATTGCAACGCGCCTCTTTTGCTCTGCCCGTGGCGGATAAAAGCCCGCGCACTGTGACCTATCCCGATCTGAAAAAACTCGTCACCGATCTGCGCACTATGGGCGAAAGCAATGCCCTGAGCGCACGACACATGGTGCCAAGCCCAAAGGCGCTTTTTGATCTCACTGAGCATCTCTATCAGACTCATTTTGTACAAGACGATCGGCTTGTGGCGACCTTTGATTTGGTGTTTCTCACGGGCTGGGCCCCGGATGAAAGCCAGCCGAAACCACTGATGCCCGGCTCCGCCAAACACCGCCTGGCCGACGCGCTTCAGGCGCAGGAATTTAAGCTGCCCACAGAGGCCAACTCTTGACCCGAAACCCGACCGCCCTAAGCCTATAAAAAATCAAACAATCAGGACAAACACATGGGACTTATGAAGCCAAGCCGGATGAACTCAAATGCGGCAGACGCCACATGTCCAATGCACGCTCAAACAGACCACCCCAAAGTACCGAAACAAAAAATCGGGGTCTTGCTGTCAAATTTGGGGACGCCCGACGCCACAGACTATTGGTCTATGCGCCGATATTTGAACGAGTTCCTGTCGGATCAGCGCGTGATCGACTATCCGAAATGGAAATGGCAACCAATCCTTCAAGGCATCATTTTGACCTTTAGACCATCGAAATCCGGTGCGGCGTATCGGTCGATTTGGAACAACGAGGCGAATGAAAGCCCCCTGATGACCATCACCAAAGAGCAAACGGCAGCGATCAAAGTGGCGCTTGCGGAGGAGTTTGGCGATGAGGTGATGGTTGATTTCTGTATGCGCTACGGCAACCCATCCACCAAATCAAAGGTGCAAAAACTCGTCTCTGAGGGCTGTAGCAAAATCCTGTTTTTCCCGCTTTACCCGCAATACGCCGGGGCAACCGTCGCCACCGCCAATGACGAATTTTTCCGCGCCTTGATGGAAGAAAACTGGCAACCCGCCGCGCGGACCGTGCCACCCTATTTCGATGATCCCGCCTATGTTGATGCGCTCGCGCAATCCATTGAGCGCGCTTATGAGGCGGCGGAGAAAAAGCCGGATATCCTGATTTGTTCTTATCATGGCCTGCCGGAGCGCTACCTGAAAGAGGGGGGCGACCCCTATCATTGTCAGTGTCGCAAAACCACTCGACTGCTGAAAGAGCGCCTCGGCTGGGATGACACGCAGATCATGACGACGTTTCAATCGAAATTTGGTCCTGAAGAGTGGCTTCAACCCTACACCGTTGAAGAGGTCGCGCGTCAGGCCGAAGCTGGCAACAAACGTATCGCCGTGTGTGCACCCGCGTTTTCCGCCGATTGCATTGAGACACTCGAGGAAATCAACGAAGAGATCAAAGAAAGCTTTGAACACGCGGGCGGTGAGGATTTCCTCTACATCCCGTGCCTCAACGCCGAGCCTTTGCACATTAAGGCCCTTGTGGATCAAATCCGCAAAAATCTAAGCGGGTGGATCTAGACGGGGCTCAAAAAGCCTTTGCTCTACCGCTTTTATAAAATGAAAAGGGCAGCTCGATGAGCTGCCCTTTAAAATTAGTAACTGTCGCGAGACGATTAGTCAGCAGCAACAGCAGCGGCAACGAGTGCCAAGATCAGCAACGGTACAACGTAACCACCGGCGGACGAGGAAGAAGTTTCTTCCACGATGACGGGAGCTTCGATAACCGGCTCAGAGTAGCCGCCAGCGAAAGAGGCGGTGCCAGCCAGAGCAAAAACGGCAGCAGCAGCAAATTTTTTCATTTTCATTCCTCCATGATCCCTGCATTGGCAGGTCAGGTTTGTTACACAGTACTCGTCTTGACGCCAAATTCGGGGAAAATCAATTCCTCGATCACAGAGGAACCATATTTCGGTCGGCTTGTCGTCAAATTAGCAACACCTGCGTACCTACTTTTGTCAAACCATACAACTCCGCAATGTGCTCGTTGTATAAGCCGATGCAGCCATTCGACGACCGACGACCAATTTTTCGCGTGTCGTGGGTGCCATGGATTCGGTAATATTGCCAAGATAGGTAAAGCGCGTGCGTGCCGAGCGGATTATTTGGACCCGGCCCAACAAACTCCGGCCACTCAGGGTTACGAACTCTCATGGCCGGCGTTGGAGACCAGCTCGGTCCTTCGACTTTGCGAATAATCTCAGTGCGGCCGCGACGGGTCAGATCCTCTGTCAACGGAACCGACGTTGGGTAGAGTTTATAGATCGACTGGTCTTCGCTCCAAAAATGCAACGCCCGCGACGTGGTATCCACAAGGATGGCGCCATTGCTGAGGTTGCTGAAATAGGGCTGCCAATCGAGCGAGCGGAAACTTGAGATGTTGCGACGTACAACGGTTGAGATGTCGCCTTCGATCTCTGTGGTGTTATCGGTTTGTGCCAAAGCAGGCAGTGCCAAAACAGCAGAGGAACCTGCAACAAATGCGCGGCGGGAGACCTTGAGGGCCGAAAGTTTGCTCATTGAACGAAGCCAGTCATGAATGTGAAAGCGGGTACTCAGCCTTTATATGGCGCGATTGCCTCAGTCGCAAATCAAACAATCATTCATGGCAAAAAGTCGCGAACAGGATTTGATCCCGGCAATCAAAGGGTCTACGTCATCAGAACACAGTTTTTGGAGTGTCTGAATGTCTCGCATTATTGCTGTCCTCATGATGGCCCTTATTGGTCTCTCCGCCTGCGACGCGCCGACCGAACGTCTTGGGCCAGATGGCAAGCCTCTGCCGCGCCTCTATCGAATCCACGCTCGGGATGAAGCGAAGATTCAATATCACATCCTTGATTCAATCAACGCACTGCGTGCCGCCGCCGGGACCTCCCCCGTTCAACTCAATGCCAATCTCAATGCTGCCGCGGCGACTCATTCGCGTGACATGCACGTCCAAAACCGTCCCTGGCATTTCGGCTCTGACGGCTCCTCGCCGCTCGATCGCGTCAACCGCTCCGGCTACACGGGCTTGATGATTGGTGAGAATATTTCGGAGACTTACGAAACCGAACTTGAAACTCTGTCCGCATGGATGGAGCAGTCCGACACGCGCGATATCATTCTTGATCCGCGCGCTACAGATATTGGCTTTGCCTGGTATCAAGAAGACAATGGGAAATTGTGGTGGACCCTATTGATCGGGGCCAACCCGTCCCAATTTTCAGGCCTCTAATGACCTGAAATTACGGAAAAATATCTACTTGAGTGCCATCTTGCACCATCATGTAGATCTTCTCAATGTTGCGATCGGAAACCGAGATACAGCCCGCCGTCCAATCACGGCCTTTGCCTCGGTTTTCGCCTGCCCTTCCGTGAATGAAAATGTCCCCGCCCGGACGCCGCCCCATCAACGCGGCATTCTCGGCATCAATTTGGTTTGGGTAAGAAATCCCCAGAGACAGATGATAGGCTGAGTTCGGGTTCCGCCGATCTACGATATAGCTGCCTTCCGGGGTCTTGCCATCACCCTCGAATTGCTTGGGTCCAATCGGATTTCCGCCCAGTCCAATTTTGTATTTCTTGAGCACCTTTTCACCACTCATAAGATACATTCTGCGGCGTCCCTTGTAGATCACAATCCGAGTGACTGCGGGCCCGGAATAGGCCCTGAGCTCACGCGCCAAAACGCCGAATGGCAGCACAATGGCGGCCACAGTTGATGCTAGAAAAGTTCGCCGATCCATTGGGTCTACTCGATTTGTGTTTTCCGCTGGATACACCGATTTGGCTGATCAGGCCAATGATTTGATTGCTCTAAACGCGCAGGAAGCGCGCTGCGATTTCGACGTGAGTCGACCAGCGAAACTGATCAATCACCTCAATCCAGTCCAAAACAAAGCCCGCATCGGTCAGTGTTTTGGCGTCTCGCGCGAATGTGATCGGGTTGCAGGACACAAAACCAATGGTTTTCAGCGCACTTTTCGCGATCTCATCACACTGTGCAGCAGCCCCCGGTCGCGGTGGATCAATGATCGCCGCATCGAACCGATTGAGTTCGTCGGCCCGAATCGGCTGTCGAAACAAGTCGCGAGTCTCAACTGTCACGCGTTTGAGACCGTCGGCCTGTCGCCACCCTTTGCTCAACGCGTCAAGCATCTCACTCACGCTTTCCACGGCATGAACCTCAGCTGTCTCCGCGCAAGGCAAGGAAAACGTCCCGCATCCCGCGAAAAGATCAATGACGCGCTGTGCATCTCCGACAGCTCGGCGCATTGCGTGCACAAGTGCTGCCTCACCTGCTGCCGTTGCCTGAAGAAACGCACCGGCGGGCGGTACGACCCGTGCTTTGCCAAAACGCAGATAGGCTGGCGCATCGCCCGCAACATCTTCGCCATTCCATGACAGGCGTGAAAACCGTTGATCACGCACGACTTGGCCAAGCTCAATTCTCAGATCCATATCGAGCGGCTTGCCATTCTCCACGGACACATCAAGACCGGTTTCCGTGGCGATCACCGCGAGGTTCATTTCGCCACGGCGCGAGGCCCCAAGTTGAACCAACCGTTCAAGCGCACCATAAGCCGACATGATTTCCGGGGTCATCAGAATGCAGTCAGACACCGGAACCAAGCTGCCAGAAGCGCGGCCATACAGCCCGACCATGACACTCTTTTTTGTCCGTCGTCCATGAAACACTGCGCGCCTTCGACTGCGGGAGGGGGATGTACAAATCGTCTCTAACCCAGCCGAAATACCGTGATTTTTGAGGGCAGTTGCAACGATTTCACGCTTCCAGTCGGCAACAAATTCGTCTGAGGCATGTTGAAGCGCGCAACCACCGCACGTCTTGTAGTGGCGACAGGCAGGCGCGACACGTGCAGGAGATGGCGTGATGATCCGAGCATTCATCACCCGGTCATTTTCAGCGTCACCCTCTACAATCTCACCCGGAAGCGCATTTGGCACAAACACGCCGTCTCTGGTGATTCCATCGCCTTTATGTCCAAGCCGGATAACTTCGAACTGCGTCATATCACTCACCTTTTGCCCGCGTAATCAAAGCATGCCTATCGAGCGTAAATCCACTTTCAATCCACGCCTGTTCCGCTGTTTTCAACGCAGAGCCAAGCGCGGGTCCTCTCACTTCTGGCATCAAATCTGCCGCACTGATAGGAAATCGAGCCTCGCCGCCTTTGGCAATGTCCGCCTCCACATCCGGTGAGACCGGCTGTTCAAAGAACGCAGATCGAAGACACGCAACCGCGCGCGCCACATCTGCAGTTTCACGATAGGCAATTTCTGCAAGCCTCTTTGTTCCGGCCGCAAGATCTCGATAGGTGTCATATTCTCGACATTGCACCTTGGACAACCTCAAAAGTTCGCTCACATCAAAGTTGCCCAGCGCCGCAAGGCGTAAGATCGGGTTTGGACGTGTCTCAAAAGCGGTCAAAAGAAAAAATGCCTTTGTCGATGCGCCCGGCAGAAGGGCATTCAAAACGCCGGATTGATCCATCGCGCCAATGGCTTGATCAGGCGACGGGGCAGACAGCAATTTGATGAATTCCGCCCCCACACGTTCCCGCGACAGTGTTGCCAATCCATCAAGATGTGACGCGCAGGCTGCCAAGCCATCAGGGTCTAATCCGGCAGAATGATCGCCATACCACGCATAGAACCGAAAGAACCTAAGAATACGAAGATAGTCCTCTTTGATCCGAAGATGAGGATCATCAATAAAACGGACGCGACCAGCGCGTAGATCCGGCAGCCCGCCAAGCGGGTCAATAATCTCTCCTGACGCATCGGCATATATGGCATTCATCGTGAAATCGCGTCGCCGCGCATCATCTTCCATATAGGTCGAAAATGCGACCACAGCACGCCGACCGTCTGTCTCCACATCCTTGCGGAATGTTGTGATCTCAAACGGTTCGCCATCCGCGATCACAGTGACCGTGCCATGCTCAATCCCGGTTGGAATGGCTTTCAGTCCAGCATCTTTCGCCAGTTTTAGGGTGAGTTCGGGTCGCACCGGTGTCGAAATGTCCAGGTCGCTGACTGGAACATCAAGCAGACTGTTCCTGACACAACCTCCAACAAAATACGCAACCTCGTCAATTTCGGAGAAGAGGGCCATCACTTGACGCGCCCCCGTACTGTTGAGCCAAGAGGCCGTGAGCCTGGTCACAATTGCACCCGATCCGCCAACCCGCGCAAAATGCGCGCTGTAGCGCCCCAGATATAATAAGGGCCGTAAGGCACAGTGAAAAAGGATCGTTTTTGTCCGCGCCATAGACGCGACTGTACATTAAAGTTGTCTGGGTTGAGGACGTGGCTCATGGGAACAGTGAAAATTTCAGAAACTTCGCCCGGCTCAGCAATAGGCGTGAAATCATCTCTAATCCAGCCTAAAACAGGGTACATCTGAAATCGCGTCACGGTTTCATGGGTGGGAAGAGTCCCGATGACATCAACACTCTGTCGCGGCAAACCAATTTCCTCTTCAGCTTCGCGAAGGGCTGCGTCAATCGGGTCCGTATCCGCTGGGTCCACCCGGCCGCCCGGAAATGCAATTTGGCCCGGGTGATGTTTGAGTGCGGATGAACGCTTGGTCAACACAAGTCTTGGCCCATTTGGGTGGTCCATAATGGGGATCAACACACCGGCCGCCCGCAAGTCACCCGTCACAGCGTCCGAAAAATCCGGGTTCAGATCGAAATCTGACGACGGCGCACCAGAGATATGGAGCGCCGCCTCAAGTGTGGTCCGATCAATCGGTGTTTCCATCCGGCTTAACCTCCGCATCGAAGCCAACTGTTTTAGGATCGAGCACATAATGCGCGCCGCAGAATTGGCAATCTGCGGTCACAGTGCCCTCCTCCGTCGTCATATGTCGAATGTCCTTTGCAGAGTACATCGACAGGCTGTTGCGCACACGATCCTCGGAGCAGTTACAACCGAAAGCGACAGGTTGTGGATCAAAAACCCGCGGCCGCTCTTCGTGGAACAGGCGGACGAGGAGATCGGTGGGCTGAACGCGTGGACCGATCAGTTCCATCTCCTCGACCGTGCTCAAAAGGATATTGGCACGGTTCCAATCTTCCAAATCATCCTCGGCCAGAATGTCGGCGGGCTTCAAGAGGCTCTGATCTTCAGTCCCCTCCAAAGGTGCGGCAAAGGGCGAAGCTTTTGGCATTTTTTGCAGCATAATACCGCCCGCACGCCACGACTCGGTTTCGCCAGACAGGCGCGATTTACCAAAGGACGTTGAGAACCGCGTCGGCAATTGTTCGGATTGAGCAAAATAAGTTTCCGCACAGGCAGACAAAGACCCACCGGCGATCGGCGTGATGCCCTGATACGGTGTCGTCCCGCTACCTTGATCAATTAGGATGGCAAAATAGCCCTTACCAATTTGCGAAAACGGATCAACACCGGGCTGAAGACGCTCTGCATCATAGGATGCATAGGCCCGAATACGCCCTGGTGCACCGTCCTTTTCTGGCGCGTAATAGTCAGTGGCGATCAGCCGAGCCGGGCCATCCCCGCGCACCTGCAGTGAGAGCTTCCAACGCAATTTGATGGTCTGACCAATCATTGCGGTCAGCAACGCGATCTCAGCGACCAGCGCTTCTATTTCTGGCGGATAATTGTGCTGCAACAAAACGCGGTCCAAGACCCCGTCAAGACGCGCGACACGGCCCCGGATGTCGGATGCATCCAGTTGAAACGGGAGAACGGTGTCATCCCATGCGATTTTCGATCCGATCATTTGTGCTTTCCTTGAGGTTCGGCGCTGACATATCGTGTTCATATAGGTGGAACAACCGCCGAAGGAAGGTGGAACACGATGCGGCGCTACGGAGAATCGAAAGTTTTAGGCCAAACCTACCGTACACGTCCCGGTGTTTACGCCCTATTGCCACGCAATGGACGTGTTTTATTGACCTACCAAAGCGGCATTCACCACGAGTTTCAATTTCCCGGCGGCGGTGTTGATCCGGGGGAAAGCCCCATTGCAGCACTTCATAGAGAGGTTTTTGAGGAAACCGGTTGGCGTATAGCCTCCCCAAGATTGATAGGGTCTTTTCGGCGTTTCGTGTATATGCCCGAATATGACATGTGGGCGGAAAAAATTTGCCGTATATACCGGGCCTTTCCCGTCAGACGACTTTCCGAACCTCTCGAACCAGACCACTCCGCACATTGGGTTTCACCTGAAGAGGCCGCAATCTTGTTAGAAAATCGCGGCGAACGTGACTTTCTGAACACTAGGCTTTAGAGACCTGCCCCGGGTATTCGAGAAGAATAGCAGAGATGTCGTCAGGGAAATCCTGATCGTTGTTAAAGTCGTTCAAATCCCAAAGGAAAGTGTCAAAGAACGCGTTGCCCGTTTCAGTCGAAACCTTTTTGCACATTTCAACCAATCCCTCTTCGCCAAGCATACCATCACCGCCATCGGGGCACTCCGTCACCCCATCGGAAAACAACAAAATCCGATCGCCCGGCGACAGTGTCATGCGAACATCCTCGTAAGTGGCGAAGGGGATCAGACCAACCGGCAATCCACCATCACCAAAAAAGGATATATCCCCATTGGAGCGCTGCACAATCGGATGGGGATGGCCGCATTGCGTCATAACAAATTCGCCGCTGAACCGATCAAAATGGCCAAGAATCATGGTGAAATAAAGATCCGTTTCCATTTCCTCCAACATCAGACGATTGAGGGCCATAGCCGCCTCAGACGGGCTGGCCGCAATGTATCCACCATTGTCGTCAGATCGAATTGCAAGATTTTGTTCGGATGTGGAGCCCGTAAGATAAGCGGCAAGCCGTGCGGTCATCAATGCCGATGCGATCCCATGGCCGGAAACATCAATCGAAAAAACGCCAAATTGCCGCTCATTGATTGGGAAAAATCCAACAAGATCACCGCCCACATGGCCGCTGGGGCGTAAAAGAAGTGATATTTGAGCCGTCTCAAAATCGTGAAATCGCTCCCGCACCAACGATTGCTGCAACTTTCGCGCTTCGACCAGATCGCGATCAAGGGAATCATAAAGCTCAGATATTTCTTTCAATGTTGAACTGACCAGTCGGTTCTTTTCTGTCAGTTCGCGCTCCATCCGCAAGATGCGCTCCCCGGCCCGAATACGCGCAAGCAATTCGTCCCCGGCAACTGGTTTGGTCAGAAAGTCATCAGCCCCAACATCCAAACCCTGTGCAACTTCAGTCTTATCGGATTTCGAGGTCAACAGGATGAAATACCCATAGTTGATCCGATCAAGTTGCCGAAATAATTGACAAAATTCCAAGCCGCCCATACCGGGCATCATCCAGTCGGAAACGATCAAGTCAATGCTTTCGCTTTGACAGACGTCCATCGCTTCCTCGCCAGAACCAGCTTCGAAAACGGTGTATCCCCAGCGCCCGAGATAGGAAGACAGAATTCTTCTCTGAGCTCGGGAATCATCAACAATCAATACGTTATTGACCACGCCGCGCTCTGGCACAGCTTGAAGATAGGCTTGTTTTTCTTGTGCGATGGCCAAAATCAGAATCCTTAAAAGACGTGCTTTGATCGGACAATGCGCCTTGCGGTTTAATGCAGCCTTAAATCTAAAATTTTCTGGAATCATTGAGACACGCTTACGTAAAGGTAAGGTTTTTCCACTCTGATGCGTTGGAAAAAGGAGAGCGTCATGATTGATTGGAGCCGAGTGGACGATCTGCGCGATGAAGTTGGCGCTGAGGACTTTCGTGAGGTCGTTGATCTCTTTCTTGATGAGGTGGATGAGGTGATTGAGCGGATGAAGCGTCATCCAACCCAATCCAGTGTTGAGGAAGATTTACATTTCCTCAAAGGCAGCTCACTCAACCTCGGGTTTGCAGCATTTTCAAGCCTCTGCGCGGCAGGCGAGCGTGCAGCGCGAAATGGCGAGGCTAAAACCGTCGATCTCGGCCAAATTTTTGACGCCTATGCGCAATCGCGCGACGCCTTTGTGGCAAAAGTCGTCTTGTAAGGGCATGAGATCAAAGAACGAATTCAGCCAAGGCCTGATCATTGGTGATGTCGCGATAAACAAGACCAGCATCGTCCATCTTTTGAAAGAGCTGTTCAAAGCTGCTTGAATCTGTCGTTTCAATTCCGATCAGGACAGATCCGAAATTTCGAGCAGACTTTTTAAGATACTCAAATCGCGCGATGTCGTCCTGTGGGCCAAGCATATCCAAAAAATCGCGCAAAGCGCCGGGGCGCTGCGGCATACGCAAGATGAAATATTTCTTGAGGTTGCGGAACCGCTGAGCCCGTTCTTTGACCTCCGGCAGCCGCTCAAAGTCAAAGTTCCCCCCAGAGGTCACGCACAAGACACGCTTGCCCCGAATGTGGTCGCGGATGTCACAAAGCGCATCAATCGAAAGCGCGCCGGCTGGTTCAAGCACAACGCCCTCCACGTTCAGCATCTCGATCATCGTCGAACAAATTCGATCTTCTGGACAAGATAAAACGTGATCCTTCGGCACATCTTTGAGAACGCCAAATGGGATTTCCCCAATCCGAGCAACAGCGGCACCATCGACAAAGCTATCAACATTTTTCAGCGTCACCAATGCGCCCGCGTCCAGAGCAGCGGCCAAAGATTGTCCGCCGGCCGGTTCAACAAAATAGACCTCAGCCTGTGGCGCAACCTCTTTGAGATAAGACAGGACGCCAGACGAAAGACCGCCACCACCAACCGGCAGCACAACAACATCCGGTGTCATTTGCGCCATAAATTCCACCGCAACAGTGGCTTGCCCCTCAATCACATCCGCATCGTTGAAAGGCGAAAGAAAATGCCCTGCCTCCTCTGCACAATAGGTGCGCGCAGCCTCTAAAGTGTCGTCAAAATAGTCTCCAACCAAGCGGATTTCGACCATATCCGCACCGAACACTCGGGTCTTGTCAATTTTCTGCTGAGGCGTGGTCACCGGCATAAAAATGACACCACGCACGCCAAATTCACGACAAGCAAAGGCGACACCTTGGGCATGATTGCCCGCAGACGCACAGACAAAAAGCGAAATGTTCGGATCATTTTCCCGCGCCTTGACCATCGCATTCCAAGCGCCACGCAACTTATAAGACCGCACGGGCGTGAGGTCTTCGCGCTTGAGCCAAACGTCACAATCATAAGCCACTGAGAGGTGATCATTGCGCAAACATGGCGTTGGCTCAAACAGGCGTCTCACACGAGCTTCGGCCCCCCGCGCCTTATCTGCAAAATTGGTCCAATCAGTCATTGAAGCGCCCTCGAAAGGAAATCTCGTAAATTGAGGACAAAAGGCTGACGTTCACCATCAAAACGATCCACCCTGTGACCAATTCGTAAATCAGCCCAAACAATCCGCTGCCAAAAAGCATACCAATAATTTGCAGCGCGACCAAACTCACGATCGACAGGATGGCTGCCTGCAAAATTGTAGCGCTGTGCGGTTTGGTGGCGCTCCAAGCCTCTGCAAACCGCATTTTTCCGCCCAATGCGATCGCGGGAAGGACTGGGGACACGCGCAAAAAGCCATAGATTGCTGGCAGACCGATCACGACCATAAGGAACAAGCCGCCGAGGACCATAGCACCTTGCGATCCCAAAATCGACACCAAGAATGCAGCCAAAACACCAACAAAAAGTCCAATCAATAGGCCGATCAGCAAAGACAGACCAAAATACCCCCAAACGCGCGAGCCGCTCCACGACGGAAACGCGGATGTCGGGCGCCTGCCCTCAAGTACATAACGGTGCCACTCGACCGCGACCCAGCAGGAACCGATCGCCATCACAACATTGGACAAAAGAATGAGGAAAAGAGATGTGCCGTCCACCATAGGTACGTCATTTTCCGCCAAGCCTTCCATATCCAACGATCCGAAGGATAAAATTTGGCAAACCAAGATGGCGATCCAAATGAGGCCCGAGACGGCCAGTGCTTCGTCGAGATTGCGGAACACACGCAAAATAGCGTGTTGGAACAATTGAAATCCGGTCATGATCGCCCTTTGAGACTGTGTTTGGGGATGGTTTAGGGCTTTTCGGGCCGAAGCTAAAGCATTCTGACGGTGAACTGAGTGCGAAACCTTGCTCTTGGGCGAAAAACCCGATACTCGCCCGTGCGATATCCGAAAAAGGAAAGTCTCATGTCTGCGCCCAAAAAAGTCGTTCTTGCCTATTCCGGCGGTCTTGATACGTCGATCATTCTGAAGTGGCTCCAGACCGAATATGGCTGTGAGGTTGTCACCTTTACCGCCGATCTCGGTCAGGGAGAGGAACTGGAACCCGCGCGTAAAAAGGCGGAGATGCTCGGCATCAAGCCGGAGAACATCTATATCGAAGATGTCCGTGAAGAGTTCGTGCGCGATTTTGTTTTCCCGATGTTCCGCGCCAATGCGGTCTATGAAGGGCTCTATTTGCTCGGCACCTCTATCGCCCGTCCGCTGATCTCCAAACGCCTTGTTGAGATCGCTGAGATGACCGGCGCGGATGCCGTTGCGCACGGGGCCACCGGCAAGGGCAACGACCAAGTGCGGTTCGAACTTTCCGCCTACGCCCTCAACCCCGACATCAAAGTGATCGCGCCTTGGCGGGAGTGGGATTTGACCTCGCGCACCAAGCTTTTGGAATTTGCCGAACAAAACCAAATCCCGATCGCCAAAGACAAACGCGGTGAAGCGCCATTCTCGGTCGATGCCAACCTGTTGCACACCTCGTCTGAAGGCCGCGTGTTGGAAGATCCGGCACAAGAAGCACCCGATTACGTCTACCTGCGCACCGTGAAACCCGAAGATGCGCCCGATGAGGCGGAATTCATCGAAGTCACCTTTGAAAAAGGCGATGCGGTTGCGATCAATGGCGTGGCAATGAGCCCGGCGACGATCCTGACAGAGTTGAACGAATATGGCCGCAAACACGGCATCGGTCGTTTGGATTTCGTTGAAAACCGTTTTGTTGGGATGAAATCGCGCGGCGTGTACGAAACTCCGGGCGGCACGATCCTTTTGGAAGCACACCGTGGCATTGAACAAATCACCCTCGATTCTGGCTCGGGTCACCTCAAAGACAGCCTGATGCCGCGCTATGCCGAGCTGATCTATAATGGGTTCTGGTTCAGCCCGGAACGTGAAATGCTTCAGGCCGCCATCGACAAATCTCAGGAACATGTGTCCGGCACTGTGCGTCTGAAACTCTACAAAGGCTCCGCAGTTACCGTGGGTCGTTGGTCTGATGCCTCGCTTTACTCAGAAGCGCATGTGACCTTTGAAGACGATGCTGGCGCTTATGATCAAAAAGACGCTCAGGGCTTTATTCAGCTCAACGCCTTGCGCCTGAAACTTTTGGCCGCGCGGAACCGTCGCCTGAAAGACTGAGACGTCTAAAACCCAAAGAGAAAGGGCGCTTTCGAGCGCCCTTTTGCATTTTTAGCTCACGCAGCCCGAAAAGATTTTACCTCATCGGCGGTCGGGATCGCATCGGCGGTCCCGTGGCGCGTGACCTTAAGTGCGGCCGCCTGAACCGCCCATTCCATCGCCGCCTTGATTGGCATGCCAAGGTCGAGCCCCGCCGCCACATAGCCGATGTAGGTATCCCCTGCGGCGGTCGTATCCACAGGATGCACCACAGGTGAGGGCACTTCGATCACTTCTCCGGTCTCATTGGAGCGCCACATCGCGCCCTGCGCACCAAGGGTAACCATGACCTGCGGGGCAGGAATTTTATCGAGAGTCACGCCCATTTCGGAACAAAGCTGTGCCGCCTCAACCGAATTCATCACCAGCATCGACACATCGGGCACAAGATCGGTGACCGCTTTGATCGAAAAGGGCGCAGCAGAATAGATCACCCGCATGCCTTTGACGATGGCAAAAGTCGCAGCAAAGGCCTGAAGGTTGGTTTCGTTTTGGATCAAAAGCGTGTCAGAGGACGCCGCCTGATCAATTGCATCTACAACAAATTCGCTGTCCTGCTGCATATTCGCGCCGGCTTCCAAAACGATGGTGTTTTCGCCCGCCGCATCAACATAGATCACGGCATGACCCGTATCCTGTTCGACCAGGCGCAAAAATTTACAATCCACCCCGTAGGACTGGACTTTATCACGCACCCATGTGTCCCGTTTGCCAATCGCACCAATGTGAAACACGGACGCACCCGCCTTGGCGGCGGCAACGGATTGATTCATCCCTTTGCCACCCAACCCAAGGCTGTGCTCGCGTGCGCTGAGTGTTTCGCCCGGCGCAGGAAGATGTGGCAGTGTATAAAAATGGTCGATATTCACCGAACCCAGATTAAAAATCGCCATCCACTTCCCTTCCGAAATCCGTTAGCGCGTCTGACCCACCTTGCAGGCCGCAAGGATCGCCATATTCAGAATATCATTTACAGTAGAAACAGTTGAACAAATCTGAATAGGCCTATCAACCCCCGTCAAAATTGGTCCAATCACGGTCGCACCGGCCATTTCTTGCATCAGTTTCACCGAAATAGATGCAGAGTGTCGCGCAGGCACCACCAAGATATTGGCCGGTCCAGACAAGCGACAAAACGGATAGGCCGCCATCGCATCGGGATTGAGCGCCACATCGACCGTCATTTCCCCATCATATTCGAAATCAACGCCGCGCTTATCAAGCACTTTCGGCGCAATGTGCATTTTGTTGGCACGTTCAGAGACCGGATACCCAAAGGTCGAGAAAGACGCAAAGGCCACACGCGGCTCGATCCCCATCGCACGCGCCACCTGAGCGGCAGAGACAGCAATATCGGCAAGATCGTTCTCATCAGGCCATTCATGCACCAAAGTGTCAGCAATAAAGATGATCCGGCCTTTGTGCAGCACGGCGGTCACACCCACAGCACCATCTTCGGCCTTGGCATCAAACACCGAATTGATCCGATCCAACACATGCGCCGATTTACGCGTCGCGCCAGTCACCAGACCATCGGCATGGCCATGCGCCAACATCAGTGCCGAAAACGCGTGACGATCACGGGCCGCCAGACGGTGAATGTCTTTTTGGTCAAACCCGGAGCGCTGTAGGCGATTGTAGAGGAAGGATTTATACTCGTCCAAATACGGTGTGTTGGCGGCGTTTACGATCTCAAGCTCCGCCATAGCCTCGCCAAGACCCTCTTCTTGAAGTCGAGTGCGCACATCGTCGTCACGCCCAACCACAAGTGCGCGGCCAAATCCACCACGCTGATAGGCAACGGCAGCGCGCAAGACGCGCGGATCATCGCCCTCGGCAAAAATCATCGTCGCTTGCGCCTGTTTCGCCCGCGCATAAAGACCCTGAAGGATCTGCGCCGTCGGGTCCATGCGCGCTTTCAGTTCCTGTACATAGCCTTCCATATCGACAATCGGGCGACGCGCCACGCCGGTGTCCATTCCAACCTGCGCCACAGCGGGCGGGATGGTGTAAATCAGGCGCGGATCAAACGGCGTGGGGATAATGTAATCACGGCCAAACGACAGCTTTTGCCCATAGGCCAAAGCAACCTCATCGGGCACATCCTCACGCGCCAGCTCAGCCAGCGCACGCGCACAGGCAATTTTCATCTCGTCATTGATCGCGCGGGCATGGATGTCCAAAGCGCCCCGGAACAGGTAGGGAAAGCCCAGCACGTTGTTGACCTGATTGGGGTAATCCGAGCGTCCCGTGGCCACGATGGCGTCTTGGCGTACCGCATGGGCTTCTTCGGGTGTGATCTCCGGGTCAGGGTTCGCCATGGCGAAAATCACCGGGTTGGGGGCCATATCCGCCACCATATCCTGAGTCACTGCCCCCTTGGCCGACACGCCAAGAAACACATCCGCGCCCTTCATGGCTTCTTTCAAGGTCCGCGCGTCAGTCTTGGCCGCATGGGCGGATTTCCATTGGTTCATACCTTCGGTACGCCCTTGGTAAATCACGCCTTTGGTGTCGCACATGATGCAATTGTCATGCTTTGCACCCATCGACTTGATGAGCTCCAAACACGCAATCCCCGCGGCCCCCGCGCCATTGAGCACGATTTTACAGTCTTCGACCTTTTTACCCGACAGATAGAGCGCATTGATCAAACCTGCTGCACAAATCACCGCCGTGCCATGTTGGTCGTCGTGAAAGACCGGGATGTCCATCTCTTCTTTGAGCCGTTGCTCGATGATGAAACACTCAGGCGCCTTGATGTCCTCAAGGTTAATCCCGCCAAAACTCGGTCCCATCAAGCGCACCGCTTGGATGATCTGTTCAGGGTCTTCGGTATCAAGTTCGATGTCGATCGAGTTCACATCCGCAAAGCGCTTAAACAACACCGCCTTGCCCTCCATCACCGGCTTGGAAGCCAGCGCCCCGAGATTACCAAGACCCAAAACCGCTGTTCCGTTGGAAATCACCGCCACAAGGTTGCCCTTGTTGGTGTAATCATAAGCCGTTTCGGGATGGGCCGCGATGGCTTCGCAAGGCACAGCCACGCCGGGAGAATAGGCCAGCGACAGGTCCCGCTGGGTGTTCATCGGAACACTTGGCGTGATGTCGAATTTGCCTGGGCGCGGCTCCATATGAAATACGAGCGCTTCTTCGCGGGTTTGTTTGATCTTGGACATGCGGGTGGGCCTCCTCCTCGTCAGGCTTGCATCCTTATCCAGACTGAGCCCCGGCCTCAACAAAAAGAACGCGTTCTGGGCCTTTACGCCACATATAGTGCGAGTAAGTTGGGGCAACCCAAACCGGAGAGACAAACCCGTGTCCAACGAAACGCCCGCCGCCACCCCGATGATGGCGCAATATCTTGAGATCAAATCGCGTCATCGCGATGCATTGCTGTTTTACCGCATGGGTGATTTCTATGAGATGTTTTTTGATGATGCGATTGCCGCCTCACAAGCGCTCGACATTGCGTTAACCAAGCGCGGCAAACATGCGGGTGACGACATTCCGATGTGCGGCGTGCCCTTTCACGCCGCTGAGACCTATCTTTTGAACTTGATCCGCAAGGGGTTCAAAGTCGCGGTCTGTGAACAGCTCGAAAATCCGGCCGATGCGAAAAAACGTGGCGCAAAAGCTGTGGTCAAACGCGATGTGGTGCGTCTTGTCACCCCCGGCACCTTGACCGAAGACAGCCTGCTTGATGCACGTCGCCACAATTATCTTGCCGCCTTCGCTGAGGTTCGAAATGAGGGCGCGCTGGCTTGGATCGACATTTCTACAGGGGCCTTTCATGTCATGCCCTGCCCTTTGGTTGGCCTCGGCCCGGAGCTTGCGCGCCTCAACCCATCTGAGATCGTGATCTCTGAGGCAAATGACGCGAATTGGGCTGAATTGGTCTCTGATTTTCATCCAAATATGACACCTCTTTCACGCGCATCCTTTGACAGTACCTCGGCACAAAAGCGCCTGACGGAGCTGTTTCGGGTCTCATCTTTGGATGCATTTGGGGCATTCTCTTTGGCCGAATTGTCGGCGATGGGCGCGATCATCGACTATCTCGATATCACCCAAAAAGGCAAATTGCCGCTTGTTCGACCGCCCGTGCGTGAATCCCTTCGGGGCAACATGCAGATTGACGCCGCCACCCGACGCAACCTTGAGATCACACATTCCCTGTCTGGTACACGCGATGGGTCGCTTTTGTCCGCTATGGATCGCACTGTGACCGCGGCTGGTGGGCGCCTTTTGGAGCGTCGCCTCTCAAGCCCATCCCGAGATGTCGACATTATCACGGCGCGGCTTGATGCCATCAGCTTTGCCATAGACAATCCGAAGCTCTCCGAACCGTTGCGTGAGGCTCTACGACGTGTGCCTGATATGGAACGCGCGCTGTCTCGTATTGGTCTGGAGCGCGGCAGTCCGCGCGATTTGGCTGCCATTCGCAATGGTCTATCGCAGGCGGAAACCATCGCCGATACCCTTTCAAGCGCAGAACTTCCGAGCCTAATCCAGCAAAAAACAGCATTTCTTGTCGGCCATATTGAACTGATCGACCTTCTCGATACGGCCCTTGTCGCTGAACCACCGCTTCTTGCGCGCGATGGTGGTTTTATCGCGCCCGGCTATGACACTGAACTCGATGAATGCCGCACCCTGCGCGACCAAGGTCGAGGTGTGATCGCCTCACTCCAATCCAAATACGCCGAAACGGCGGGCGTCTCCTCCCTAAAAATCAAACACAACAACGTGCTGGGCTACTTCATCGAAACAACCTCGACCCATGCAGAAAAAATGTTGTCTGTTCCACTCAATGAAACCTTTATCCACCGCCAAACCACCGCCAACCAAGTGCGGTTTACGACGCTGGAACTCAGCGAGCTTGAGACCAAAATTCACAATGCTGGCGGACGGGCTCTTGAGATTGAAAAGCGCCTGTTTGACACTCTGTGCATGGCCATCCTCCAACGCGCGCCTGCGATCAACGATGCGTCCTCCGCTCTGGCGGAAATGGACCTGATCAGTTCGCTCGCCGATCTAGCAATTTCAGAGGATTGGACCCGTCCAAAGGTGGATCTGGGTCGAAGTTTTGAGATCATTGGTGGGCGTCACCCCGTTGTGGAACGAGCTTTACGCAAGCAAGGTGGCAATAAATTTGTCGCCAATGATTGTGATCTCTCGGATGGTCACGACGGCGCGGCGATCTGGCTTTTGACCGGGCCGAACATGGCGGGTAAATCAACGTTTCTGCGCCAAAACGCGCTCATCGCGCTCATCGCGCAGGCCGGGTCATTTGTTCCCGCCAAAGAGGCGCATATCGGCATTGTCTCGCAACTGTTTTCACGTGTCGGAGCCTCGGATGATCTGGCGCGTGGCCGCTCGACCTTTATGGTTGAAATGGTCGAAACCGCGGCCATTCTAAACCAAGCCGATGATCGCGCGCTCGTTATCCTTGACGAAATTGGCCGCGGAACGGCGACCTATGACGGGCTGTCTATCGCATGGGCCACGCTTGAACATCTCCATGACGTCAACGCCTGTCGCGCACTTTTCGCGACCCATTACCATGAGATGACCAGCCTCTCCGACAAACTCAAAGGGGCAGAAAACGCCACCGTTTCGGCAAAGGAATGGGACGGTGAGGTGATTTTCCTTCACGAAGTGATCAAGGGCAAGGCGGACAGGTCTTATGGCGTTCAGGTCGCGCGCCTTGCGGGCCTGCCAACGACTGTGGTTGAGCGCGCCAAGGCCGTGCTTGAGGCGCTTGAAAAAGGCCAATCGCAACATGCGGCCAATCCGAAGGCGATCATTGATGATCTGCCGCTGTTCTCAGCCATGCCCGCCCCTGCTCCTGTGCCGAAGGCGAAAGAAAGTGCTGTGGAGAAGGCGCTTTTGGATATTCTGCCGGACGAATTGACGCCCCGTGAAGCGCTTCAGGTGCTTTATGATTTAAAGGCGAAAATCGGCTGAGTCTTAAATGGAGAAAAGCCCCCACTGCTGTGAGGGCTTTTTGTCTTTCGAATTGCTTGAGCTTAGGCCGGGTTGGACGACACGCCAACCTGAGCCGGGCGCAACAAACGATCGTGGATCATAAAGCCCACATTCATCACCTGAATGATGTCGCCCGCTTTTGTGCCGGGCACCGGAGCCTCGAACATCGCTTCGTGCTCCTGCGGATCGAACGCATCACCGACTTCGGGTGCAATGATGACGATCCCGTGCTTTTTGAACACGCTGACCAGTTCGCGCATGGTCAATTCGATGCCTTCGATCAGAGCCGCTTGGGCCTCACGCTGATCTTCGGCAATCGCATCAATCGCACGTTTCATGTTGTCAAAAATCGGCAACATATCCCGCGCCAATTTCGACCCACCGTAATTCTCCGCCTCACGCCGATCCCGGTCGGCCCGTTTGCGCGAATTCTCGGCATCTGCAACGGCGCGGATAAACCGATCTTTGAATTCATCACGTTCCGCGCGTAGCGTCTCCAGCTCGTCGATCTCTTCTTCGGCCGCAGCCTCAAGAAACTCCTCGAGCTCAGCATCCAGTTCGGTTTCGATCTCTTCAGCCATGTCTTTTTTTGGATCCGTCATGTTCCACCTTTTCACGCCTTGCCGGACAATATGCGACCGACAAGTTGCGCCGTGTAATCCACAATCGGAACAATCCGCCCATAATTGAGACGAGTCGGCCCGATCACTCCCACAGCACCAATTATCTTTCGTTCAGCGTTCATATAAGGAGAAACCACCAAAGAGGAACCCGAAAGAGAGAAAAGTTTGTTTTCTGAGCCAATGAAAATGCGCACGCCTTCGCCATCTTCGGTCAGTTCGAGGAATTCAGCGATGTCGCGCTTCTTCTCCAAGTCATCAAACAGGCTTCGAATGCGGTCCAACTCCTCGGCCTCTGCACTTTCTCCCAAAAGATTTGACCGCCCTCGCACGATGAGACGTTCATAAACGGCCCCCTCGCCCTCCCAAAAGGCGCTGCCATTTTCGATCAGATCAGCAGCAAGGCTATCCAACTCTTGTCGACGCAATTTGATCTCGCGCTCCACCACAGTGCGCAGCTCACTTAGGGTTTTGCCCTCAATCAGTGAGTTCAAAAAATTCGTCGCTTCACGTAGCGAAGATGGCGTTTGTCCAATCGGTGGCGTGAAAATCCGGTTTTCCACATGACCATCCGCAAAGACCAAAACCACAAGCGCACGATCTGGCGCCAAATTAACAAATTCCACATGTTTTACAGGGGCTTCGTGCTTGGGCGCCAAAACAAGGCTCGCGCCCTGCGTCAGCCCAGAGAGCGCCGAACCGACCCGATCCAACATCCCACCAACGTGAGATTGATCATCGCGCACGGTCTCTTCCATTTTCGCACGCACGTCATCTGTCACGGTTCCAAGTTCAAGCAACCCATCCACAAACAAACGTAGCCCGAGCTGCGTCGGAACGCGCCCAGCCGACACATGCGGACTGTCCAGCAGACCCAAATACTCAAGATCCTGCATCACATTGCGCACCGTAGCCGCCGAGACTTTTTCGTTCATTGTCCGCGTCAAGGTGCGCGAGCCAACCGGATCACCATTTTCGAGGTAGCCCTCCACAACACGGCGGAACACCTCGCGGGATCGGTCGTTCATTTCGCTGATTAAATTCGCACGGTCGTTCATATGGCAAAGGGCTCCAACGGTATCGTCATTAAAAGACATGCATTGCCGGGGTCAATGACACTTGCACCTTTCACACCCACTTCGTTATGTCTCAGCCAACAAAAATTGGAAGGAATGACCATGCGACCCTCCGGACGGAAATTAAACGAGATGCGCCCGATCTCAATCGACACCAATGTGACAAAACATGCCGAAGGCTCATGCCTGATCCGCTGTGGCGACACGCATGTTTTGTGCACCGCCACCATTGAAGAGCGCGTACCGCCGTTTATGCGCAATTCTGGCCAAGGTTGGGTCACAGCGGAATATGGCATGTTGCCGCGTTCGACCTCCTCGCGCATGCGCCGCGAAGCCACTCAAGGCAAACAAGGCGGCCGGACCGTGGAAATTCAACGCTTGATCGGCCGCGCCCTGCGCGCTGGTGTGGATCGCGTTGCCCTTGGCGAACGTCAGATCACCATCGACTGTGACGTCATTCAGGCCGATGGCGGCACCCGCTGCGCCTCGATCACGGGCGGTTGGGTTGCTCTGCGCATTGCCACCAACAAATTGTTGAAATCCGGCGCACTGATTTCTGATCCACTGATTTCCAACGTCGCTGCCGTGTCCTGTGGCATTTACGCAGGTCAGGCTGTGCTCGATCTCGACTACCCTGAGGATTCCGAAGCCGGCGTAGATGGTAACTTCATCATGCTCGCCAATGGTCAGATGATCGAAACACAAATGAGTGCCGAGGGGGCCACCTATTCCCGCGCTCAAATGAACGAACTCCTTGATCTTGCAGAAAAAGGTGTCGCTGAACTGGTTGCTGTACAAAACGCTGCGGTCGCCTGATGCGCACGTTTGATGGCGACACACTGGTCCTCGCCTCCCACAACAAAGGCAAGCTTCGCGAAATCGCGGAGCTTCTTGCGCCGTTCGGGATCAAAGTCATCTCCGCTGGCGATCTTGGGTTCGAAGAACCGGATGAGACCGAAGATACATTCGCCGGAAATGCCCGAATCAAGGCCCATTTTGCCTCGAAAGAAAGCGGGCTTCCTGCGCTTTCCGATGACAGCGGTATAATGGTCGATGCCTTGGGCGGGGCCCCTGGCGTTTACACCGCCGATTGGGCGGAAACACCCAATGGCCGCGATTTTCCGATGGCGATGAAGAAAGTCTGGGACAAGCTAGAGGCTATAGATGCCTCCGAGCCCCGCACCGCACGCTTTTGCTGTACTCTTTGTCTCGCTTGGCCCGATGGTCATGACGAGATTTTCGAAGGCAAAGTCGAAGGTCGCCTTGTTTGGCCAATGCGTGGTGATTTGGGTTTTGGCTTCGACCCGATCTTCTTGCCTAAGGGCGAAACAGAAACGTTTGGTGAAATGGACCCTGCCAAAAAGCAGGACATGAGCCACCGTGCCGATGCTTTTCGTAAACTGGTCTCCGGACCCTTCAAGGACCTCTCTAAATGAGCACTCGTAAACTCATCTCGTCCGGCTCTGCTTTTGAAGCAACCATGGGCTATTCCCGTGCTGTCGCCCAAGGCGATTGGTGTTTCGTCTCCGGCACAACCGGCTACGATTATGCCACGATGACCATGCCCGACAGCATCGCAGATCAGGCGCGTAATTGCTTTGAAACCATCTCAAATGCACTGGAACAGGCCGGGTTTTCCCTCTCAGACGCTGTACGTGTACAATACACCGTCAGTGACAAAACCTTGGTCGACGAGCTCATCCCGGCACTTGGCGAATTCCTCTCCGACATTCGCCCTGCGGCGACAATGGTAATTGCCGATCTCATCAAGCCTGAGATGAAAGTCGAAATCGAAATCACGGCATTCAAGGGCTGATGATGGAAGACTGGCAAAACGGCGGATTTGGTCTCTATTTTCACTGGCCGTTTTGTCAGGCAAAATGCCCCTATTGCGATTTTAATTCCCATGTCGCGGCCACAATTGACCAAAAGGCCTGGGAGCGCGCGTATCTCTCTGAAATTGACCGGATTGCAGCGCTCACACCGGGGCGCTTGGTCAACACGATCTTTTTTGGCGGCGGAACCCCATCCTTGATGGAACCGGAGCTTGTGAATGCGATTTTAAGCCAAGTTAGAGCCTCATGGACGCTTGCAAATGATGTCGAAATCACGCTTGAGGCCAACCCAACCTCCGTGGAAGCGGGTCGTTTTCGTGGTTATCGCGACGCAGGTGTTGATCGTCTGTCCATGGGCATTCAATCACTTCGTGACGACGATCTCCGCCGCCTTGGTCGACTTCATTCCGTGTCAGAAGCGAAAAAGGCCTTTGATGTCGCTCGATCTGCCTTCGATCGGGTCAGCTTCGATCTCATTTACGCTCGCCAAGGCCAAACTCTGGACGACTGGCGTTTAGAGTTGCGAGAAGCGCTTTCTATGGCGGTCGATCACCTATCCCTCTATCAACTGACCATCGAACAAGGAACCGCCTTTGGCGATCGCTACAATCGCGGCCAATTGCGCGATCTTCCTTCCGATGACGATGCCGCTGACATGTATTTCCTCACCCAAGAAGAATGCGACGCCGCCGGTATGCCGAGCTATGAAGTCTCTAATCACGCTCGAAAAGGATCTGAGAGTCGACACAATCTTATTTATTGGCGCTATGGCGACTATGCCGGCATCGGCCCTGGCGCTCATTCTCGCCTCACTCTTTCTGGGCAAAAATACGCAATCGACACACCACTCTCTCCGGCACTCTGGCTCGCGTCCGTTGATGCAAAAGGACACGGCGAACACGAACGCAGCGCCCTGCCCGGTTATGATCAAGCTCTTGAATACCTCATGATGGGGCTTCGAATATCAGAAGGCGTTGATTTAGCTCGGCTATCTTCCCTTTTTGGATATGATTACTCTATTAAAAACAAATATTTATTGGACGACGGGTTTCTAAAATCAGAAAACGGGTGCCTTTCCGTAACTGGAAAAGGGCGCCCGCTGTTAAATGCTGTCATCCGAGATTTGATTCCAGACGCCTAAACGCCTTTCGACAAAATCCTACAAATCGTATCCAGATCATCCAAAGTCGCATAGGTGATCGAGAGTTTACCGCTCTCCGACCCGTCTTTGTGATCAATCTCCACCTTCATCCCGACCGTAGCCGACAAATCAGCCTCCAAAGCACGCGTATCAGCATCCTTTTCAGAGGGGCGAAATACTTTTGCGGCTTTTGGCTGAGGTGGGGTTTTTTCCGCCTTAACCAGTTTTTCTGCGTCCCGTACGGAAAGCCCGCCTTTTACAATCCGTTTCGCAAGCTCGCCCGGATGTTCAGCCGTCACCAACGCTCGTGCGTGCCCAGCCGAAAGCTGACCATCAACCACCAAATCCTGAACATCCGGCGGCAGATGCAGTAGACGCATCAGATTGGCAATATGACTACGGCTTTTACCCAACGCATCAGAAAGCTTCTCCTGCGTGTGGCCAAATCGCTCCATCAATTGCTTGTAGCCTGCCGCTTCCTCGATTGCATTGAGATCTGCGCGCTGAATATTCTCGATAATCGCAACTTCGAGAACCTCGGTGTCGGTATAGGCCCGCAAAATAACCGGCAACTCATGCAATTGTGCAAGTTGCGATGCGCGCCACCGGCGCTCACCCGCAACAATCTCATACTCACCGACATTCTTGGGGCTTTCCCGCACGATTAAGGGCTGAATCACACCTTTTTCACGGATAGAATTCGCCAAATCGTCCAATGCACCTTGCTCAAAGGTTCGCCGTGGCTGATCTGGATTCGGCACGATCTTTTCGATAGGCACCATCATATCAGGACGGCGAGGTTCTTTTGCACCAGATGACCCGCCCATTTCCGGCGCAACATCAGCCATTAGCGCTGACAAGCCACGGCCGAGCCCTCGGCTTTTTGGTTTAGACGGATTTTCCATCTGTTAATTTCCCCTCTTTGCGGCAATTTCAGTCGCCAAAGCCCTGTAGGCTAAGCTGCCCTTAGAATTAGAATCGTATTGAAGAACCGGTAAAGCAAAAGACGGAGCTTCGCTAACGCGCACATTGCGTGGAATCACCGTTTGAAACACCAATTCTCCCAAATTCTCACGGGCATCCAACTCAACCTGTCGAGAAAGGTTGTTTCGTTGATCATACATCGTCAACACAACCCCTTCTATTCTCAACTTTGGATTTGCCGTCTGACGCACCTCTCGCACGGATAACATCAATTGAGACAAGCCTTCGAGCGCAAAAAATTCACTTTGAAGCGGCACCAACACGGAATCAGCGGCAACCATCGCGTTCACAGTCAACAGGCTAAGCGAGGGAGGGCAATCAATTAAAATGAAATCAAACAGATAACCATCAATCGCAGGCTGACGCAGCGCATCATGCAAAAGGAAGCTGCGTTTTTCGCTTGAGACCATTTCAATGTCAGCAGAGCTCAAATCAACGGTCGCGGGTGAAATCCACAGGCCCTCAATATCTGTTGTTTGGATAACATCGTGCAAATCCACATCCCCAAGGACCAGGTCGTAAGTGGTGTAGTTACGGCTTTCTACATCAATACCCAGACCAGTCGATGCGTTCCCTTGCGGATCAAGATCAACAACAAGAACACGAAATCCATTTTCGACCAATGCGGCAGCCAGATTTATTGCCGTCGTCGTCTTTCCGACACCGCCCTTCTGGTTTGCGACTGCGATAATCTTTGGGCTAGGTGGGCGGGTGGGATCAGACACGTCCTATATCTCCAATAAGAAGGGTGACGGCATCTTGGCCCGTCGCGCTCGGATATTCTTCATAGGTGAAGCGCCAAGTTTCAAGAGATTCCGCAATCTCGCCTGACACATTGGCCCCTTTTTGGAAAATAGCCAATCCATTGGGAGCAAGGTGGCGCTCAGCAAAACTTAAAAGCAGTGGTAGGGCTGCAAGCGCTCGTGCAGAAATGACATCCGCATTGAGGGGGGGGATATCTTCAATGCGTTTTGCCAGTACAGTAACGGAAATATTTAGATCTCGAGCAACTGTGCGAAGGAACTCCGCCTTTCTTTGATCAGACTCAACCAAAGTAAACTCCATATCAGGCGCGAGCTCAGCGGCCAAAACAGCGGAAACCAAACCTGGGAACCCTCCCCCGCTCCCGATATCGAGCCAGGATTTGCTTTCTCTCGGTGCCAAAGCAAATACTTGAGCTGAATCCAGAAAGTGCCGATCCCAAGCGTTTTCAATTGTGGATTTTGCCACCAAATTTATGACAGGATTCCATTTCTTTAAAATTGAAAAATAGGCCTCAAGTCGCTCGAATGTTTCACGTGAAACATCCAAGCCCGCAAATGAAATTTTATTCATTAAGATGCCTTTGCTTTCTTTCCTTGACGCATCCGCGCAAGAATAAGAGTGGTCGCCGCCGGGGTCATCCCCTCAACACGGCCTGCTTGCGCGATTGTTTGTGGGCGCACGCGCTCAAGCTTCATTCGTAGCTCATTCGAAAGGCCGACCAGCGATGAATAATCGAAATCATCTGGGATAATTTGCTTTTCGTCCCGCTTCATCGCCAAAACATCCCGCTGTTGCCGCTCTATGTAAGTTGCATACAACGCATCTTTTGAAAGTTGCTCGCGGATATCGCAATCAATCTGAGAAAATATCTGATCAAGCTTGATTATCTCATCATACTCAACGTCAGGAAATGACAGAATTTGAAAGGCGTTGCGACGGCTTCCATCAGAGCTTGCAAGAATGCCAGCTGCTGACATCTGTTTTGGAGTAAAAGCATGACTTTCCAAAAGACCCCTACCATACGCGAGGGCCTCCATCTTTTGAGTAAACGACTGTTCACGATCTCGACCAACGAGGCCCACATCCAAACCCATAGGCGTTAATCTTTGATCTGCATTGTCTGCACGCAAGGACAGTCTAAACTCAGCCCGAGATGTGAACATACGATAGGGCTCGGTCACCCCGCGCGTCACCAAATCATCAATCATCACACCGATATAGCTTTCAGATCGCGCAAATACAGTTGTCTCTTTACCCAAGGATTTGCGTGCGGCGTTTAAACCAGCCACAAGTCCTTGTGCGGCGGCCTCTTCGTAGCCTGTGGTCCCATTGATCTGCCCTGCAAGGAAAAGTCCCGGCACATCACGCAATTCGAGTGTCATTCGGAGCGCACGGGGATCCACATAATCATACTCAATCGCGTATCCTGGTTGAAGAATCTCAACGGCTTCAAGGCCACGAATGGAGCGCACATAGGCCTCTTGAATATCGACCGGAAGAGAGGTCGAAATGCCGTTTGGATAAACTGTGTCATCATCCGCACCTTCAGGCTCTAAGAAAATTTGATGAGAGGTCTTGTCGGCGAAGCGCACAACTTTATCTTCAATCGAAGGACAATAACGCGGGCCGACCCCTTCAATATGCCCTCCATACATCGCAGATCTCGACAGGTTTTCGCGAATGATATCGTGAGTGCCCTCATTTGTATGTGTGATTCCGCAGGATACCTGACGCGCTGTTGGAGCGTGATTTAGGAAGGAGAACATCACAGGTGCATCATCACCCGGCTGTTCTTCTAAAATATCCCAATTGATCGTTTTACCATCCAAACGCGGCGGTGTTCCCGTTTTCAGACGCCCCATTGGCAAGCCAAATCCATAAAGTCGCTCAGCCAAAGCGATTGAAGGTTTATCCCCCATCCGCCCACCTGAGTGACTGACATCACCAATATGTATCAAGCCATTCAGGAATGTACCGGTGGTCAGGACGGCAGCGCCGCAGGAAATTTCAGAACCGTCAGCCAAAATGACGCCTGAGATCTGCGCATCCTTCATCATAAGATCGGCAACTTCCGCCTCAATGATGGTTAAGTTTTCCGTGGCAGAAAGTTCTTTTAGCATCTCTTCGCGGTAAATCTTTCGATCCGCTTGTGCGCGCGGGCCCTGAACCGCAGGACCTTTTCGACGGTTCAGCAAGCGAAATTGAATTCCCGCCTTATCTGCAATCCGTCCCATAACGCCGTCCAGAGCATCAATTTCACGAACAAGATGCCCCTTTCCAAGCCCACCGATAGCAGGATTGCAGGACATGACGCCAATATTACTACGCTTAAGTGTGATCAGAGCGGTGCGAGCCCCTGCCCGAGCTGCCGCAGCCGCAGCGTCAGATCCGGCATGACCACCGCCAACGACAATAACATCAAAGTCGGTATGTTTCACGTGAAACACTCCTTGCGTCATTTTCATTTCCCAATGCAAAAACTGGAGAAAATCTCTCCGAGGATATTCTCGACATCGACTCGGCCCACGAGGCAATTGAGTGCGTGGATTGCTGTACGCAACTCTTCTGCCGCCAACTCCGTCCGATCTGGCCCGAGCAATACCTCATTTCTCGCCGATTCTAAAGAGAGCAACGCATCACGAATTGCAACTCGGTGACGCTCACGAATGGCCGAGGACGCGCACGAAGCGCGTTCTGTCAAGGTCGCAGAAATCTGAGCGACCATCACGTCGATCCCCTGCCCGGTCTTTCCAGACACCGAAAGCCATGTGCCGTGCTTCGATCCGTCGTCGTCCTTACTGAGCACCAAAAGATCGCCCTCTTCAGGTATCATCTCCGCAACAGCATCTTTCTCCGCTAAAAGAATAACACGTAGATCAGCGTGTTTTGCCCGTTCACGCGCACGCTCAATACCAATCGCTTCAACCACATCATCCGTTTCGCGCAGGCCCGCCGTGTCCAAAAGAGTTACGGGCAACCCACCAAGCTCCATCCGAACTTCAATCACATCTCGCGTGGTCCCAGCAACCTCAGACGTGATCGCGGCATCGCGTCCAGCCAGGGCATTCAACAGCGTGGACTTTCCAGCATTCGGAGGGCCGACAATGGCGACTTCAAAACCATCACGAATCCGTTCCGCCATATGTGCACCGCGTGCCTCGGTTTCGAGATCCAGCATGACACTTGCGATCAGTTCAAGCACCTCTGGTGAAACATCAACCGGGACTTCTTCATCGGCAAAATCAATCGTCGCTTCAATCAAAGCCGCTGCACGGACCAGAGCAGTCCGCCAACGTTCGACCTTATCGCCAAGTACCCCTGAGAACACCTTTAAAGCTTGACGTCTCTGCGCCTCAGTTTCCGCTTCGATCAGATCAGCGAGGCCTTCGACCTGCGCCAGATCGAGACGTTCATTTTCCAACGCTCGACGCGTAAATTCGCCCGCCTCCGCAATGCGCAAACCCTCCATTTCTGAGAGACTGCGCAACACTGCATTCACAATTGCAATGGAACCATGAAGTTGTAGTTCAGCGCTTTCTTCTCCGGTGAAAGATGCGCCTTTTTCAAAGCAAATCACCAAAGCCTCATCAAGCACCTCACCTGCCACATCGCGTAGAACGCGCAGCGCCGTGCGCCTTGGAGCGGGCACATCCCCAGTGAAATTTTTGACAGCCAAAAACGCAAGCGGCCCGGAAATCCGGACCACTGCGACGCCTGCTTTGCCGCGGGCGGATGCCAGGGCGTAGATCGTATCCATAGGCTAACCTATTGATATTAAATGTTAAGCGTTCATAGAATCGAAGAATTCGCCGTTACTCTTGGTCTGTTTCAACTTCGAGATCAGGAATTCGATCGCATCGGTTGTTCCCATTGGGTTCAAGATTCGGCGCAGCACATAAGTTTTCTGAAGATCTTTAGAATCGACCAAAAGCTCCTCTTTTCGTGTGCCGGATTTGAGAATATCCATCGCCGGGAAGACACGTTTGTCCGCAACTTTACGATCCAGAACGATCTCTGCGTTGCCGGTGCCTTTGAATTCTTCAAAGATGACCTCATCCATCCGCGAGCCGGTGTCGATCAAGGCGGTGGCGATGATGGTCAAAGACCCGCCCTCTTCGATGTTACGGGCGGCGCCAAAGAAGCGCTTAGGGCGCTGCAAGGCGTTGGCATCGACACCACCAGTCAAAACCTTGCCAGACGATGGCACAACGGTGTTGAAAGCGCGGCCAAGACGCGTGATCGAGTCGAGCAAGATGACCACATCGCGTTTGTGTTCAACCAGGCGTTTGGCTTTTTCAATTACCATTTCAGAAACGGCGACGTGACGGGTTGCGGGTTCATCAAAGGTCGAAGAAATAACCTCCCCTTTCACAGACCGCTGCATATCCGTCACCTCTTCGGGACGCTCGTCGATCAAAAGAACGATCAGATAGCAATCTGGATGGTTGGTTTCGATCGAATGGGCGATATTTTGCAGCAAAACTGTTTTACCCGTGCGCGGCGGAGCAACAATCAGCGCCCGCTGACCTTTCCCGATCGGAGCAACAAGGTCGATGATCCGAGCAGAGCGGTCTTTCAGCGTCGGATCTTCGATCTCCAACTTGAAACGTTCATCCGGGTAAAGCGGTGTCAGGTTGTCAAAGTTGATCTTGTGACGGGCCTTTTCAGGCTCCTCAAAGTTGATCTGCGTAACCTTGGTGATCGCGAAATAGCGTTCGTTTTCATCAGGTGCCAACATGACACCTTCCACGGTATCGCCGGTGCGCAACCCATGCTGACGGATCACATCCGGGGAGACATAAATGTCATCAGGACCCGGAAGGTAGTTGGCCTCAGGCGCGCGTAGAAACCCGAACCCATCTTGCAGCACTTCAAGCACGCCATCGCCAGAGATTTCCCAATCATCCTCGGCCCGCTCTTTCAGGATCGAGAACATCATCTCGCCTTTGCGCATGGTCGAGGCGTTTTCGATCTCAAGCTCTTCAGCCATGGAAAGAAGGTCTTTGGGGCTCTTAGCTTTGAGATCGGCCAGATTAAGGGTGGTGACTGTCATGAAAAATCCGTCTCGACCAACTCGATGAGTGGTCTCTTGGTCAAATTATACTGGAGAATCCCATTTGTGCCGGACGGCTGGGATTTGAGAGTACATAGGAACAGAAAGAGGTTAAGTCAATCTTTCTCAGACAGCATTCGTCAAACGGGCTTAGGTCAAAATGGTTTGGCGATGATCATGATCACGATGATGATCATCAAAAGCGTCGGCAATTCGTTCATCATCCGATACTGACGCCCTGTCCGGGTGTTGGTTCCCGCTACAAACTCTTTGCGCCGCAAGGCAAGCCAATGATGAAACCAAGTCATTGCAATCACAGAACCGGCTTTGATCCACGACCAACCTGCAGACCAATCAACGATCCCTGGCGTCATCACCAGACAGAGGCCAAAAACCCACGTCGAAATCATCGCTGGGTTCATGATCAGCTTGAGTAGCTTCAACTCCATGTCCTGAAATAGGATATCGGCTTCACTGCCCCGTTTCACGCTTTCAGTGTGGCGAACAAAAAGTCGAGGAAGATAGAAAATCCCAGCCATCCAAGCGATGACAGAAATGACATGTAGAGATTTCACCCATGGATATACGCTCGCTAAAATATCGCCCATGATCGTCTCCCTTGGTTCGCTCTCTTAATAAAATAAAAAGAAAGAAAAGAAAGATGATGTTGTTAGTAAGGCCTGTGGATAATGGGGATTATCGAGTTACTCACACAGTTCTCCTCCGGTTTAAAAGGCCGTTTCATTCTATCCACACTTTTGGATAAATAAATTTTATAATTTAAATTCAGTGATTTGAAAAAGGAGACCTCAAAAAATATGGGGATAAAATAGTTTCAGATGATGGATGACTAAACCGTACCGTCACCGAGAGATTTCTTTTCCACACAGGAGAAAGAGTGCGTATTTTTCCTCAACCAGCCCTGATATCCCCATGTGAGATGGATTGAGCTGATTTCGGCTATTTGATCAACGCAAACGCACAGGAGTTTTCCACAGAGTGATAAACAGTCCCAAACCCCTCATCCTTGCGTCCGGCTCCGAGATACGGCGTGTTCTGTTGCAAAATGCTGGTTTGAGCTTTGATGTGATCGTCGGACGAATTGATGAAGAAAGCGTAAAAGATGCGCTCTTATCTGAAGCCGCAACGCCGCGCGAGATTGCCGATGCTTTGGCTGAGGGCAAGGCCCGCAAAGTGTCGATGAAACATCCAGAGGCCATGGTTATCGGTTGCGATCAGGTCTTGTCCTTTAAAGGGCGCTTGATTTCAAAAGCTAAGGACATCGAAGAAGCTCGCGGGCTTTTGAGTGAAATGCGCGGAGAACGGCATTCGTTGCTTTCCGCTGCTGTCATCTATGAAAACGGTGAACCAAAATGGCGTCATGTGGGCGAAGTGCGCCTCTCGATGAATGTCTTGTCTGATGCCTATCTGAACGCCTATTTGGAGCGAAACTGGGACAGCATTCGCCATGCTGTTGGCTGTTATAAACTCGAAGAAGAAGGCGTGCGGCTTTTTTCGCGCATTGATGGCGACTACTTTACGGTCTTGGGTTTGCCCTTGCTGCCACTTCTGGCATACCTGTCGGAAAGGGGGATGATTGCATCATGAGTGACAAAATTCCACTGGCGGGTGTCATCGGTGCGCCAATCAGCCATAGCCAATCACCAAAATTGCATGGGTACTGGTTGAAGCGTTACGGGATCAAAGGCCATTATGTGCCGCTTCATATTGAACAGATGGACCTCAAAGAGGCCCTTCAAACCCTGCCAAAAATGGGGTTTGTTGGTGCAAATGTGACCATTCCGCATAAAGAAACCGTACTGGGCCTTGCCGATATTGTCACCGACCGCGCGGCTCTCATTGGGGCCGCCAACACGTTGATCTTTCGCCCGGATGGCAAGCTTTATGCTGATAATACAGATGGTTATGGTTTCGTTGAAAACCTGCGTACCAGTGCCAAATGGGATCCGACGTCTGGTCCTGCCGCTGTGCTTGGCGCGGGTGGCGCAGCCCGGGCTGTGATCGCCTCTTTGCTTGAGGTCGGCGTGCCAGAAATTCGGCTTTCTAACCGCACCCGTATGCGTTCGGATGTGTTGCGCTCTGAGTTTGGCACCAAGGTTGTGGTCTGCGAATGGGTCAATGCCGCTGACATGCTCGATGGGGTTGCCACGCTGGTCAATACCACCTCTCTTGGCATGGTGGGTCAGCCAGAGCTCAAACTCTCTTTGGATCGCCTGAACCCCAAAGCAGTGGTCACAGACATCGTTTATACCCCCTTGCGGACTGGATTTCTCAAGCGTGCCGCTGAGATGGGCTGTCAAACCGTAGATGGTCTTGGCATGTTGCTGCACCAGGCCGCACCTGGGTTTGAGCGTTGGTTCGGTCGGCGTCCCGATGTTGACGAGGCCACTCGAAACTTCATCCTCTCCACATGACTTCCCGGCCTTTTCTCATCGGCCTCACCGGCTCTATCGGAATGGGCAAAAGCACCACGGCGGCAATGTTTGCCGAGGAGGGTGTTCCCGTCTGGGACGCCGATGCCGCTGTGGCACGGCTTTACGGCAAAAATGGCGCGGCTGTCGGCCCGATTTCCAAACTGTTCCCTGAGGCCATTCGTGATGGGGCTGTCTCTAAAGATCGGCTTAAATCCATTATCGCGGCCAATCCCGGCGCACTCAAACAAATTGAAGCCATTGTGCATCCCCTTGTCGCCGTAGATCGGCATAGCTTCATTTCTGATTGTGCCGCGCCTATTGCTTTGGTCGATATTCCGCTTTTGTTTGAAATCGGTGCGGATAAAACCGTCGATGCTGTTGTCGTCGTTTCAACCGATGCAAAAACCCAAGCCACGCGTGTGCTTGCCCGACCGGGTATGACGGAGGCGCATTTTAACGCCATTCTGTCAAAACAACTGCCAGATGCGGAAAAACGGGCCCGTGCTGATACGGTTATTGAAACCGACACTCTTGAATCCACCCGCGCTCAGGTTCAAAATCTGCTCTCAACTCTCAGGACCAAAATAGCCCATGCGTGAGATCGTTCTCGATACCGAAACCACCGGATTTGATCCACATAGCGGCGATCGTCTCGTTGAGATCGGGGCGATTGAACTGTTCAATCACATGCCGACCGGGCGGACCTATCACCAATATATCAACCCGCAACGGGACATGCCCGATGGCGCATTCGGCGTTCACGGCATTGGCCCCGATCTTTTGACGCCACCGCGCGCGCCAAAAGAGGGTGAGGTGACGCTCAAAGATAAGCCGTTGTTCAAAGCTGTGGGTCAGGCCTTTCTTGATTTCATCGGACCTGAGTCCAAACTCGTGATCCACAACGCCAGCTTTGATATGAAATTTCTCAACGCAGAGCTGAAATGGATCGGCTTACCGGAAATTCCCTTTGCCCGTGCTCTTGATACCCTCGCCATCGCACGCAAAAAATTCCCCGGCTCTCCGGCCACTTTGGATGCATTGTGTCGCCGTTTTGGCATCGACAACGCTGCGCGCACGCTGCACGGCGCTTTGCTTGACTCGGAAATTTTGGCTGAGGTCTATCTTGAACTCATCGGTGGGCGTCAACCCGATCTGGTGCTCGCGCCGGAACCATCAAAAAAATCTGCGGCGTCTTCGGTTCCTGAAAACGACACATGGCGGCCCACACGTCGCCCTGCCCCACTTCCGCCGCGTATCTCAGACGAAGAAACCGCCGCCCACGCCGCCTTTGTGGACGGGTTGGGCGACGGCGCAATTTGGAAAAAATACAGCTAATATAAGATCTTAGTTGGTCGTAGCAGTGGCCTTTTGAGCTTCTGCACGACGCATCATGTCTTGGCGATAGAGCTGAACAAAGTCGATGTTATCCAGGTTCAGCGGCGGGAAACCCCCATCGCGCGTCACATCATGAACAACCCGGCGCAAGAACGGGAACAGCATCCGCGGGCATTCGATCATCAGGAATGGATGCATTTGCTCGTCCGGTACGTTTTCGATCAAGAACACGCCCGCGTAATCAAGCTCAAGGATGAACAGGGTCGCATCCTCTTCGGTCTTGGATTCGACCTTGATTTTGGTCGCCACATCAAACTGATTGTCCTCAGTGCGCTTTTTGGCATCAAGGGCCACTTGAACAGAAATATTCGGCCGACCTTCGACCTTCAAACCTTTCTGCGCAAGAATATTTTCAAACGACATATCGCGGATATATTGGCCCAAGACCTGCATTTTCACAGGGGCAGCTTGTGCTGTCGCTTCGGGAGCAATCGCGGAGTCGCTGGTGTCGGTTCCATTTTCGGCCATGGGTTTCGTCCTTAGAAGTATGAAATTCGCGGTTTTGTATCAGGTTGCCACTCATGCCTCAATGGCGAGTCCAACCTGATGGGTTTTGCGGGTCATTTGGGGCACTGTCGCCGTCTTGATCAATCTCTTGCCATTCGCCGTCAATGGTCGTGGGACCACCCGGTTGATCGCGAAACTCATCCCCACGCGGGGGCATGGTTTGTTGGCCCATGGTAAAGCTCTGAACCTTAACCCTCTTGCGTAACTCACGAAACGCAAAGGATCTAAATGCTGGAATCAAAAGTAAAAATCCGACCGTATCGGTGAAAAATCCCGGTGTCAGCAACAGTGCGCCAGACAAAAGGATCAACGCACCATGGGCCAAAGGTTCGCTTGGATCATTGAGCTCAGCAAAAGATTGGCGCAATTGTGATAGGGCAAGCGCGCCTTGTTGACGCACCAACTGCGTTCCCAAGATCGCCGTCACAACAACGATCAAAAGTGTCGGCCAAAGGCCAATAAGGCCGCCAACTTGAATAAAAAGTGCGATCTCAATGATGGGCACAGCAACAAAAAGTGCAAAAAGCCACATAGGAACTCCTGTCTTCTCTCTGTGGCACCGGTGGACTTGGTGCCAGTCAGCACCTACATAAGGTCAGTAGACAGATTTTGCCACGTTGCAACGGAGAAGAACCGCCGATGGGTAATTCCCTTCTTTCCATTTTGGTACTTGCGGGTATCGCCATTTTTTTGATCCTGCGTTTGCGCAGCGTTTTGGGTACGCGCGAGGGGTTTGAAAAACCGCGCGCCGATCTTCCCGGTGCGGCTGATGCCACACACGCCCGACAAAATTTCGAAGTCATTGATGGCGGTGTCGATCATGACATCATCGACAATGTCGAAGCTGGCACCCGCGTCGCCGAAAACCTAGCCGCAATCAAACGGGTTGATCCGTCGTTTAGCGTCAATGAATTTCTCTCCGGTGCCCGTGGTGCCTATGAGATGATCCTTATGGCGTTTGAGCATGACGAGTTGGAAAGCATCCGGCCTTTCCTGTCTGAGGATGTGTATGAGGCGTTTTCCTCCGTCGTGACCGATCGCCAAGCCAAAGGCCTGACGATTGAAAGCCAATTCGTCGGTCTGCGCGAAATTCAGATCATCGACGCCGATTTGGATCGGGCCAGTGATGAGGCGGAAATCAAACTGCGTTTCGTTGGAGAAACCACCTCTGTGGTGCGTGATGCGACGGGCCAGTTGGTTGAGGGCAATCCCAACGACATCAAACGCCAAAAGGACATTTGGACCTTTGCGCGCACGATCGGGGCGGACGATCCGAATTGGCAACTTGTGGCAACGGGTGCCTGATGTGGACGAGGTTGGCGAGCGCTGCCTGTGCGGCCTTGCTGGCTTTGAGCGCGCCAGCCTCATCTGCGGATGATCTTATGGCGCGCGTTCTTTCCTTTTCTGATCTCAACACCTGGGCCGAGGATGATCATGCCGCGGCCCTTGCTGTGTTTCGCGACACCTGCGATCTGATCGACGGTGATGAGTGGCCACAACTGTGTAAACTTGCCGCCACGCCGATCAATGCGCGTAGCTTTTTTGAGCTGTTTTTCCGCCCGGTCCTGATCGAAGACGGTGCAGATCCGATGTTCACCGGCTATTTCGAACCCGAGTTGCGTGGTGCGCGCTCCCCCAGCGGCCCCTACCGTTATCCTATTTACCGCCTGCCCCCGGATCGTGTCTCCGGCGCGCCATATCTAAGCCGCCGCGATATTGCCGATGGGGCTTTGGCTGGGCGTGGGCTTGAGATTGCATGGGTCGATGATCCGGTCGAGTTGTTTTTTCTTCAGGTCCAAGGCTCTGGTCGCATTCGCCTCACCGATGGGTCCACCATTCGGATCGGCTATGCCGGCCACAATGGCTATAATTATCGCTCCATCGGTCAGGAATTGATCCGGCGCGGAGTTTATGAGCCGCATCAAGTGTCCGCCAAGGTCATTCAAAATTGGGTGCGGCGTAATCCGGTCGAAGGTCAGGATTTATTGAACTTCAATCCGTCCTACGTCTTCTTCCGCGAATTGCCGCGATTGCCTGCCGACAAAGGCCCGATCGGAGCCATGCACCGTTCGATCACGCCGATGCGTTCCATCGCCGTGGACCCGGCCTTTGTGCCTCTTGGTGCTCCCGTTTGGGTGGAAAAAGACGGTGCCACGCCATTGCGCCGCTTGATGATTGCCCAAGACACCGGTTCGGCCATCAAAGGGGCACAGCGGGCCGATATCTTTTTCGGCTCCGGTGCGACGGCGGGTGATATGGCGGGGCAAATCCGTGATCCCGGACGCATGGTCGTCTTGATGCCAATTCAAATCGCCTATGGCCTTGAGGAAAAGGCCAAAGGATGACCCGTAAACGCAAACCCGGCACTTCCTCACTTACGGAAGAGGATCAAACCCTTTGGGATTTGGTCAAAAAAACCGCGACACCTATGCATGGTGCGCTCCCGCCTGCGCCGATTGCCCGTCCGGTCAAACCAAAGGCGTCCACGCCCATCGCCCCGCGCGACGTTGCTCGTGACATACAGCTTTTTGAACTCGAAATTGGCCGTCACGCCAAGGTGGAAAAAGGCCATAACCTTGCGCCCACTCTTACTGAGCGTTTGGCGCAAGCACCGTTGCGGATGGATCGCAAACATTTCACCAAAATGCGTAAAGGCAAGGTTTCGCCGGAGGCCCGTATTGACCTTCACGGCATGACCATAGCCCAGGCGCATCCTGCGCTCACCCGGTTTATCCTCACGGCTTGTGCGATGGATCGGCGGCTTGTGTTGGTTATCACCGGCAAGGGCAAACATCGCGACGATGAAGGCCCAATCCCGGTGCGCAAAGGCGTTTTGAAACATCAGGTGCCGCATTGGCTACAAACACCGCCCCTGCGTGAGGCGGTGCTACAGGTCGCAGAGGCGCATTTGAAACACGGCGGGTCCGGGGCCTATTACGTCTATCTCAGACGGCAAAAATAGCCCCAAACCTCAGAGCATATAGCGGCTTACGTCGACCTCTTTGGCCATCTCGCCGACATGGGTGCGGACATAGGCCTGGTCAATCAAAACCTCCTCACCACCCCGGTCCGGCGCACCAAAGGACAGTTCCTCAAACACCCGCTCGATGATGGTGTAAAGACGACGCGCACCGATGTTTTCAACGGTGGTGTTTACCTCTGCGGCCAACTTTGCGATCGCGGCAATGCCATCTTCGGCAAACGTGACTTTGACCTCTTCGGTCGCCATCAAGGCGCTGTATTGCAACGTCAGCGCATTTTCCGTTTCGGTCAAAATCCGAACGAAATCACCCTCTTCCAGCGCGCGCAATTCCACTCGGATCGGCAACCGACCCTGTAATTCTGGCAACAAATCCGAAGGCTTAGCGATGTGGAATGCGCCTGATGCGATAAACAGGATGTGATCGGTTTTCACCGGCCCATGTTTGGTCGACACGGTGGTGCCTTCGATCAAAGGCAACAAATCCCGCTGAACCCCTTCGCGGGACACATCGCCGCCGCGAGCATCGGAGCGCGCGCAAACCTTGTCGATTTCGTCAATGAACACGATGCCGTTTTCCTGCACCGCCTCCAACGCCACCCGCGTCACGGTCTCGTCGTCCAAAAGCTTGTCGGCCTCTTCCGAGATCAACAGATCATAGCTCTCCGCCACCGTAACTTTCTTTTTCACCGTGCGCCCGCCAAAGGCTTTGCCAAAAATGTCGCCGAGATTCATCATCCCGCCCATCTGTGGCTGACCAGGCACTTCAAACATCCCTGTCGGAGTGCCGCTGTCTTGCACTTCGATCTCGATCACGGTCGCATCCAACTCACCCGCGCGCAGTTTCTTGCGAAACATCTCGCGGGTCTGTTCACGTGCGTCCGTCCCGGCAATGGCTTCAATCACGCGATCTTCGGCGGAACTAAACGCCTTGGCCTTCACGTCCTCGCGCATATACTCGCGGGTCTGAGCAATCGCAGCATCCACCAGATCGCGCACAATTTGTTCCACATCGCGACCAACATAGCCAACTTCGGTGAATTTCGTTGCCTCCACTTTGACAAAAGGTGCCTTCGCCAGCTTCGCCAAACGCCGCGAAATTTCGGTTTTACCAACGCCGGTGGGCCCAATCATCAGGATATTTTTCGGATAGACCTCATCGCGGATGTCATCCGACAAATGTTTACGCCGCCACCGATTGCGCAGCGCCACAGCAACCGCGCGTTTGGCGTCATTTTGACCGATGATATAGCGGTCGAGTTCAGAAACAATTTCACGGGGGGTCAGGTCAGTCATTTTGAAATCTTCTCAACCGTCAGGTTGCCATTGGTATAAACACAGATGTCAGAGGCAATTTTCATCGCTTCACGGGCAATTGTTTCGGCGCCCTTGTCGGTGGACATCAAACCGCGGGCGGCCGCCAACGCAAAATTTCCGCCGGAGCCAATCGCCGCGATGTCATGTTCGGGTTCCAAAACGTCACCTGCTCCGGTGACAACCAAAAGCGCGTCGCCATCGGTCACGATCAACATCGCCTCAAGTTTCGACAGATATTTATCGGTGCGCCAATCTTTCGCCAATTCAACGCAAGCCCGTGCCAATTGGCCGGGGCTGGCCTCCAATTTGGTTTCAAGGCGCTCCAAAAGCGTAAACGCATCCGCCGTCGATCCGGCAAACCCCGCGACAACCTCATGCCCGCCGGGCTTCAAGCGCCGCACCTTGCGTGCAGTGCCCTTGATCACAGTTTGGCCCAGGCTCACCTGCCCATCGCCCGCGATCACAACTTCACCCCCACGCCGCACGCCTATTATCGTCGTGCCGTGCCATCCGGGAAACTCTTCTCTCGACATCGGTTTTCCTTTCGCTTCGTGGTTTATATGAGCGCGCGACCCGCTTGGCGCAACCCGGCCACGAAAAAGGGCGCCAAGCGGCGCCCCAAATCCGTAATGTTAGCCAAACTCAAACAGCTTCGGCAATCCAACCGGCCAATGCGGCTTTCGGCGCTGCACCGATTTTGTTGGAAATCACTTCGCCGTCTTTGAACATGAACAAGGCCGGGATTGAACGCACTCCAAATTGCGCAGGCGCATTCGGGTTTTCGTCGACGTTCACTTTGACGATTTTGACTTTGCCTTCGTACTCATTGGAAAGCTCTTCGAGGGACGGGCCGATTTGTTTGCACGGGCCGCACCATTCTGCCCAGAAATCCACAACAACGGGGATGTCTGAATTGAGAACTTCGGATGCGAAAGTGTCATCGCTTACTTTAACAGTCGCCATGGGGCTTCTCCTGAATGCTGAACTTGACCGAAAACCTATGACTTGTGTGGCCAAAGATCAAGATGTGGCGGCTCGACGCAGGGCGGACATCACGATGTCGAGAGGCACCACAGCAAGTTCCGCCGTGCGCGTCCAAAGGATTGCGGTTTCAATCTCTCTCTCCGGGTAAATCTGCGCCATTGCCTCCGCATAGGCACCCAACTGCCGCAGTAATCCGTCCGGGATGTCTTCGACACGGTCTGGGATCACCGCATTGGATTTGTAGTCGATGATTTGCACGCGATCGGGGGTGATGATGAGACGGTCGATAATCCCGTGGATCACCTGTCCGCCCTTTGCGGAAAACCGCGATGTATAGGGCACCTCCGACAAAGAATTGGCCCCAAACACATCCCAGTCATAGGATGCATTGAGCACACCAAGCGCTTCTGCCAACAAATCGTCGACCTCGGCATCAAGCGCGGGATCTTCGCTGGTGGTTAAAACGTGATGGGCCACTTGCGCGCGCCGCTCGGTCTCGACCTCCGGTAGGATTTCAATCAAACGGTGAAGCTGACTACCACGCCGCATTGCGGCCTCTTGGTCCAAAACATTCGCTTCACCGGGCAAGGCTTTGGCGCCGCCAAGATCAGACGGGGACAAAACCGCAGCGGCCAAGTCCGGTTCCGGTGCTGGAAAATGACACCAATCGGGGAGAATGGGCGACATTTGCTTGGTGTGCACCTCTCCGGTTTGCGGATCAGGCCAGTCGCCATAGGCATAGCGGTCCACTTCAAAATCGCCAAAATCGACCTTTTGCGTCGGCAGTTCGGCCAATCCGCGCCGCACAAGGTTGTACCAACTGTCCGCCGTCTCTTTTTCTTCGCCCGCCCCGCAGACGACAAGCCACTTTTCCGCGCGTGTCATTGCCACATATAACAGTCGCCGATCTTCCTCTAAGTCAGACATTTTAAGCTGGTTCAGGGTCTGTTTCACAACGTCGGAGCGCTGTTCTTTCGGGCCCTTCCAAACCACCTGACCACTGTCAGGTTCGACAAACTCATCCCGCGTTTCGCGAAGGGATTTTAACGTGTCTGGCAAGATCACAATCGGCGCTTCCAACCCTTTGGACCCATGCGCCGTCATGACCCGAACAAGGTTTGAAGTCTCATCCAGAACGCGTTTGAGTTGAATATCCTGCGCCTCAAGCCACGCGATAAATCCGGTGAGACTTGGCGTTTCCGCCGCCTCATATGCTCGTGCTTGGTACAGCAGGGCGTCAATGCCGTCTTCAGCCTCTTTGCCCAGACGCGCGATAAAGTTTTGTCGTCCGTTATGGCGGATCAAAATCCGCTCGATCAGGTCATAGGGTCGTAAAAAGTCTGATGTTTGACGCAAATCCTCAAGGATTTCAAAGGTCTCTGGCCATTCAGCCCGTCTTTCATAGAACGCGCGCCAAAGTGTGATCGTTGTGCGGCCATGGGCCAATTTATACAGATCGCGTTCGGACCAATTGAACAAAGGCGACTTGAGCGCTTCGGCCAAAGCCAAATCATCGTCCTGCAAAGACAGAAACGCCAAAAGTGAACGAATGTCTTTCACCGCGAGTTCGTCGTTCAACGTCAGTCGATCCGCCCCCGCCACTGGAATGCGTGCCGGGTGAGATTTGAGCGTCCGCAAAATCCTCCCAAAAAGTTCAGACCGACTGCGCACGAGGATCATGATATCTCCCGGTGTCACGGGGCGTCCGTCACCATTTTTGTCAGGAATTGAGCCGGATTTGAGAAGGTTTGCGACAAAATCTGCCACTCTCTGCGCCAGCCGTGCGGAGTGGTGTTCGGGTGTGATGATATCGACCGGATTTTCCCAATCCTCGGGATCATCTGCTCCTTTTTCCGGCTCGATCAAGGGCCAAAGGTCAACGCGCCCGGGAATGTCGTCAAAGAACGCAATATGTTCCGTCGCGCCTCCAACCCCGACCCCCTCACTGGCGCGAAAGACCTCATCGGTGACCGAGAGAATCGCGCGCGAGGAGCGAAAAGAATACTGCAATGCAAGATCTTGCAGGGGCTGACCAACGGCGGCCAAACGGTCGCCAAAATGCGCTTTCATCTTGTCGAACGCTTCTGGAGCTGCGCCTTGAAATGAGTAAATCGACTGTTTGTGATCCCCAACCACAAAGATCGTGCGTGTCACATCGGCGCGTGCCCCCTCTCCCGCGGTAAATTCCCCGGCCAAAAGCTGCACTACCCTCCATTGATCCGGACTGGTGTCTTGCGCCTCATCGACAAGGATGTGATCAATCCCGCCATCAAGGCGATAAAGGACCCATTGCGATACGTTTGAGATCGACAACAAATCCCGCGCACGCCGGATCATGTCGTCAAAATCCAAAAGCCCAAGTTGCGCTTTGCGCTCCAAATAGGGTGGCAAAACCACGCGCGCCAATTGATGAAGCGCCCAAGTTCGCCGCGCATCATAGAGGCCAAAGACTCTCGGACGGACCGCCTCGATCCGCTTCATGAACGCTTCCAGTTGATGAAACGCATCGGGATGCGCATCAATCAGTTTGCGCGTTGGAAAGCTAGAATGCTGCGCATAAAATTTTGAAACATTTGGGGTTTTGCTTGTTTCGCCGGACAAAAGCTTTTGGCAGCATGTCTCAATCATAGCCATAGAAGGCTCTAATCCGGCCCAAAATCGAAAGAGTGGCGCCAGTTTTTCATCTGCTTTTGTTGAGCCTTCTAAAAGCGTAGCAACCGATTGAAACATCTCTTGCTCGCCGCCCATGAAAACATCGGAGAACAGCGTGGCCTCATCATAGCCCTCTGGTAGATCAAACCAGGACCAAATCTCCGCCTGACTTCGGGTTGGCAAAAACCCCTCTCGTTTGGACACAATTCGAAGTGCCAAATCCGTCAAATCCAAATCGTTGACATAAACCGCCGCCGCGTCGATCGCATCACGCGCTGGCCCCAATGCCAACTCGTCCAAAATGTCGGCCACCATCCGCCGAGATTGGCGTTCGTCCATTTCTTTGAACTGGGGTGAAACACCGGCTTCTAGGGGAAACCTGCGCAAAAGTGCGCTGCAAAATGAGTGGATGGTTTGAATTTTCAATCCGCCCGGCGTTTCCACGGCGCGGGCAAACAAGGTACGTGCATGTCGAAGGGTTTCCGCATCCAGAACCTTGCCGGGTGCGAGGGCCGTCAATTCGCCAATCAGCTCTGCATCGGGCAGCATCGCCCAGCCACCAAGCCGCGCAAATAGCCGGTTTTGCATCTCTGCCGCCGCCGCTTTGGTGTAGGTCAAACACAAAATATGTTGCGGCGGGGTGCCATCCAGCAACAGCCGCGCCACGCGGTCGGTTAGCACCTTGGTCTTGCCTGATCCGGCGTTTGCGGAGAGCCAAGTGGACATGTCAGGTTGTGCCGCCATGATTTGGCGTTGGGTCGCCTCATTAAGTGCGCTCATTGCAAATCCTCCGGCATCGGCTCATCCGCTTCCGACCATTCACCAAAGCGCGCAAGATGTTCAAAGTCGGTTTTGAACCGCACCTTCGCCATCATTCGCCGCGCGCTATAGCCCGTTTCCGGATCATCGTAATTGCGGATCAAATCCCGCAGTTTGGCCTGAACCTCTTCAATATCGCTCTTTTCCAGATCAAGCGATGTTTCCGTCAAACCAGAATCAAGCCCCAAGTAGGTCACTTCGGTGACCCTTCCCATAGGCAGGTTTTCAAACCGCCCAGCCTCGAACATGGCCGCCTCAAGCAACAACTGAATGTTGAAAATTCGGGTTTGTTTCTCCGACGGTGGACGCCCAGATTTATAGTCATAGATCACGAATGTATCGTCGTTTTTGCGGTCGATCCGGTCGGCCTTGCAGGTCAAAGAAAAATCAATATCGGTAAAATGCATTGCGCCCTTTACTTCAATGCCTGCAGGTTGCCCTCTGGTCAGGCGTGCCCGTTCTTGGCGGACCAAATCCTCAGCGATTTTGCGCACACGCCCCAACCACACTCGGCGCGCGGAAGGCCAAGCCACCTGATCTTCTAAGACGCGTTCGGCCGTCGCCATGAATCGCGCCAGTGATTGACCGAATGTTTCGTATGAAATATCAGATAGATAGCTTTCCATGATCGCGTGAAATGCGGTGCCACGTTCACGTACATCGGGGTCGCGGCTCAGCGGATCAAGCTTGTTCAACCGAAGGATGCGGCTGGCGTAAATGTCATAAGGATCGCGGATCAGTGTTTCGATTCGTGTCACTGAAAGCTGCCTTGGGCGTGCCTCAACGGGAGGGCGCGGACTCGGTCGTTTTGCGGGCGCTAAGGTGAAATTGGGTCGATCAAGCTCATCGGCCATCTTGATCCAATCTGCGCCACGTTTGCGCATTGCCTCAAGGGCGGATCGACCCTCATCTGACATGCCAGACATCAGATTGGTCAAGCGGATCAGCCAACGCGAGGCAACAGTTTCCGCCTCCGCATCGCGTTTTGCGCGGGTCAAAACCACCTCGGGCGCGCCAACGGCCTGTTGGAAATCATGTGCGGAAAGTCCTGTGGCTTGTTCGGGTGACAAAAGCCCTGCCTGCTTACGCATGTCTCGACTAAACCATGGATCTTGCCCCGGCGCTTGCGGCCAGATGGTTTCGTTCAGCCCACCCAAAATGACCAAATCGGCCCCCAAGGCCCGTGCTTCCAATGTGCCCCAGATCATCACTTGCGGATGTTTTGGCGACGGATCGCGCGCCAATCCTCGACCCAAAACTGCGCGAAAGAGATCAGCAAAGGCCAGCGCATTCATAGTGCCGCCATAGTCGGCCTCTCGGCGCAAATCAGACACAAGCCGCAACGTTTCTCGCCCGGCATTTTGGCCCCAAAGTTCGCGGTCATCCGTGCCTTGCGCGCCTTTTACAAAGAGAGACGCGACCGACACGAGATGATCAATGTGATCTGCCAAGCTGCGTTCATGCGCTACGGCAAGCACATCCAAAAGATCGGCAATCCAGGCCGCCCAAACTTCGCGGGCCTCCTTGTCCGCCTTTTCTGCTCCAGACGAAATAGCCCACTGCAAAAGGCTTTCACGGTCGGGAAACACCACCCCCTTGCGGCGCAAATTCACCTCAAGTTCACGGGTCCACAAAAGGTGATATCCTCGCCCCTCATCACCCGCATGTCCGCGCGACGTGAGCGGATGTTTCAAAAGGACCAATACGTCTTCAGAGGATAGTTTTCGTCCCAAAATCCCTACAATATGGCGTAAAAGTCGACCCGGAGGGGTCTGATTGAGTGGTATCCCGGCACTGTCATCTGGTGTGATGTTCCACCGGCCCAAAAGCGCCGTCACCCGCCGCGCGAGGTCACGATCTGGCGTGATCAGAGCAGCCTTGCGTTTGCTTTGCGCTGCCTCACGGAGGATCAAAGCAATGGCATTGGATTCAATTCGCATATCCGGCGCTTCAATCAAAGTCAGAGCAGAACAGGCTATGTCTGTATTTTGAAATGCAGGGCCTTCTTTCATCCACTGATAGGTCACGGGCGCAGGCCGTAAAGAGAGTGAAATCAGACGGTTTCGGATCGCATTTGGCGGCGAAACCTGCGCCCAATTTTGAATATCCCCGGCAGCCAAACCAAGTTTTTCAGCCAGACGCACTGTGCGCTCTTGCGGGTGCTCAACAGCGGGCGCGTTTCTATTGCCCTGCCCTGCAATCTCCCGCCAGACCTCAAGTGGAATATCAAAATCAACGCCCGGCAAAACCACTGCCCCCATGGGCAGACGGGATACCAAGGCCATAAAGCGTGCCATTGTTCCGCGCGAGCCAGTTGAACCCGCCACGATGATCGGGTGATTTGGCGGCGTTTCTGCCCATTGGATTTCAAGGCGATCTACGATCAATCTCAACCGATCTTCTCGGCCGGGCTCTCGGGCGGATGTTGGTCCGAAGTAGTCAAAAATGATCGACAAAAATGCCAATGACTTTTCCCAATGTCCTGACGCATCGGGAATTTTCAGCGACTTTAGACACTCTGGCGTTACGCCCTCATCCTGCATTTCAGAGAGCAAGGCCGCGAGACTATCGGAGAGATCAAACACGGAGGCGCGCGTGGCGAATTGCGGCTCTTGGCGCAAAAAGTGCGACACGAGTTGCGATAATTCCAACCGCCGCCTTAGCCCGCTGATTGGCATAGGTAGGTCCATGAATTCGGGCGATGATCCCAATTCTGAAATCAATTTTACCTGCGGCAAAAGTCGGGATGAGCCGTCGTCAAAGGCGGATAAGATGTCCTTTTTCATCCGTGATGTGTTCACGAATACCTGAGTGCGGGCCAAGACTTCGGGAGGTGTGTCACGAAACCGTTCCAAAATCCCCTGTTTAAACGCCACCGGATAATCGACGCCGCAGGGCAGACCAAACAAATGTGGCATCTCGATGGGTCCGAACATAATCCGTCCTTTAATTGGCGTCCTTCAAGAGGCGCTCCGCAATCTCAACCCCTTCGGGATGACCGACATCACACCAATGCCCAGGATATTCCACACCGAAAATTCGGCCTGTTTGAAACAGACGCTCCCAAACGAGGTTGAGCGAAAAACACGTCTCATTGATGTTGTTGAGGGCGCTGGTTTTCAAGATTTGAACGCCAGTGTAAACCGAGCCGCGCCCACGCGCCAATCGCCCGCCTGGTAAAATGTCAAAATCACCCTGTCCAAGATGCCCATGCGTGCGCCCAAATGGCACCGTTAACAAGAGCGCATCCATTTTTTCAGGGTCCCAGGCCTCTGCCAAAATCTCAGCGGCCATCGGGCCTTTCCATACCGCATCCGTATTGACGGTAAACACGACATCCGCCTTGAGGTGCGGCAAAGCGTTGCGAAGCCCGCCGCCAGTTTCAAGTAAAACCTCTTCGAAAATAGTCTCTATTCCAGCTGAATTCAGATGTTCTTTAAGCATATCTGGCAAATAGTGAAGGTTTGCGACCCTGTGCTCGACGCTCCCGATTTGAGCCAGCGCATGGTCGACAAGCGGGCGTCCTGCCACCTGAATCATCGGCTTTGGTCGATCCGATGTCAGGGCTTTCATTCGGGTGCCGCGCCCCGCGCAAAAAATCATTGCAGTGTTGGGATGGTTCCGCATTTTTCTTTCAGACACTGAAGGGTTTCTTTTGTGGGTTCTGGTAAATGTGCGCGAATGAGGTGCGCAAGAGCCGCAAGGTCAGGGTGATCTAAATCGCGTTGCAAATGCGCCCACACGCGAGGGATCAGGCCAACGTAATGCGGGCGTGCAAAATGAAGTGACATGCGTGCGAAAATCATCAAAATCCGCAGGTTCCGCTGCACCGAACAAATCGCCGCGTCACGACTAAAATCAACCGGATTGAGATTCAATCCGTTACTAAATCGCGCAAGGCATCGGTTTTGAATCGCAATCGGGACATCGCGCCGTGCATCTGTTGTCAGTGAGATCAAATCATAAGCGGGATGGCCGATCATCGCATCCTGAAAATCCAAAAGCCCAACGCGCGAAGGGCCTGTTCGATCCGGCAGCCACAAGAGGTTTTGCGCGTGATAATCGCGTAAAATCGTGGCGCGGGCATGGCCGAGAGTCGCAAGGAGTGGCGTTAAGGCGGCGCGCGCCGCCTCTCGTTCTGTAGACATATCGCGATCCAAAACAGGTTCGGCGTACCAGCGGTAACAGGAGAGCGCGAGGTCGGTCATCAAAGGAGCGTAATCCGCAGCGCCGTCAAGTGGCGTTGATGAAGCAATGTGAATCAGAACATCGACAGCAGCGTCATAAAGTTCGGGTTCTAAACGTGGCTTCTGGGCGCAGACGACATCGTACAGGTCTGTGCCAAAATCTTCTAAGATCAAAAAACCGTTGGCTTCATCGGCGGCATATATTTCAGGGGCCGACAGTCCGAGATCGCGAAGATAGGCGGCAACGTTGAGAAAAGGGCGAACATCTTCTCCGGCCTCTGGGGGCGCATCCATTGCTATCGCGTATCGACCGCTCGAACGATCCATCAGCCGATGGTATCGCCGCCGAGAAGCATCTCCCGCCAAGGCGGTTGCGTTAGAATTGGCCCAAGGGCTAGCCCCGAGAAACTCTTGGAAAAGCTGCGCGCGCTCAGTCATGAGGCCGCTGAAATTTGAGAAGGAGGGGGGCGAAAAGCATTGCGGGGAGCCTTTGATGGTCGGGCAAAACATGTGCCCGACTTTAGGCTGCCCCGCAAGGGACGCAAGGGAAGAAGGGCGTTACATTTCCACGAACTGGCTGTCCGCCTGTGGTCGAATCGCGGGGCGTGCAGTGGAGCCGCGGGCTTCAGGCGCAAAGCCGACAAGGGTTTGGCCGGACGGCAGGGGCGCAAAACGGCAGGCAAGGCGTCGTCCATCCCAAAGCCGGGTGGCACCAGTCCATTCTTCGCGCACACCAACACGGCTGACGAACTCCCGAATGTCATTCCAAAGCGGAGATGGCGCACATTTCGAGTGCCATATCCGGGTTGCTTCCAGGATGCTTGTCTCGGAAATGCCTTCCATCTGTTCGAGACCCCAAAGCGAGGTGTAGGCCGAATTCGCCATCATCAAAATGCCTTCGCTGTTAAACACGGCAATTGCTTCAGCCAGGCTGTCGAGCACAGCCTGGCCCGTTTCGATCTCTGATCTAAACCGTCGTGTCAGAGACATTTCGGCTGAAATGTCTTCGAACAAAAAGGCAATGGCGCCGTCGGGATGCGGGCGTCCAGAAATTCGATACGTCATACCTCCCGGCAGGGTCCAAACCTCTTGATAGGTGCCATCTTTGGCAGCGGATTCCAACGCGGCCATTTCTTGGCGCCATGATTTATAATCTTTTGGTTCAGGCATCATTTGACTGTCGCGCAGCCGATCGAGGAAGGTGGTCAAAACTGGGCGTGAGATCAAAAACTCAACAGAAAGGGCGGTCAGATCCGTCAGCGCGGGGTTGAACAAAGCCAACCTGCGATTGCGATCAAACACGGCAAGTCCGATTGTGAGATGAGAAAAGGTTTTGGTTAGGGTTTGAGTGAACTCGCGAAGAGTTTCCTCCGCTTTGACCACATGATCGGCGGAATTGGCTGTGAATAGGAAATCGCCGCCCATTTCAAACCGAAATACCTCAAACCAATGTGCGCCGTCGTTTTGATCTTTGATCGTGAGGCGGCGAGATTCTTTTGCGTCAGTGTTGGCCAGAAGCGATGTGTCGAACAGAGAAACCGGTGGCCAGCTTGGAATATCATCACCCTGCGCCATACTGTCGGCAAGAGTGATATAGGCAGCATTGGCCCAGCTGATTGTGCCATCTGCCAGCTCGCGCCACACAAGATAGGGCACGTTTTCCGTGGTGGCGCGCAGAGTTTCAAGCTCCCGCTCCATTGCCATGAGGGAATGACGATCCAGCTCGATATGGCTGTGGTCCGTTTCGCGATCCAACAAAGTCAGACGCGCAAGGCCGTTGCGCCATTCGCATTTTATCACCGAACTGCCGTCTCGGGACTCGATGATCAATGTGCCGCGGTCGGCGAGCTCGACGATTTCCTTTTGAAGTGTTGGGAATTTTGAGATCATCACTGATAAAAGCCGCGACCAATCGGAACCAACATCTGCCGCCGCCGCAAGCACGCTTTGAGCGGAGGTCGTCGCGTTTACCAGCTTTTCGTCATCGAACAAAAAGACGATGTCATTGTCCTGATCCCTTAGAGTGATCGCCTCTGACTTTTCTTTTCTGGCGGCCATCCAAGCAAACCCATAGAGCGCCAAAAAGGCTATGCACAGGCTTCCAATGATAAGGGAAGCAAGAGTGGAAAGGAGTTCGACCGACATGTGATTCCCGACAAAAATACGCTTCTGCGACGGGATGATTTTGGGTAAGGATAGTTAACGCACCGTTAAAACGACCAATAAATCATGTGTCAAATCGGGCATTTTCACCCAAAGCCTTGTTTTGTTCCCCCTCTTGAACGCTGATCCGCTCCCTCGGCCAACTCAGTTCAACGATCGCACCAGACCGACGACCTGCATGCAGGTGGAGGTCGTGGCGATCCGATCCATTGGCAAACGCAATCTCGGCTCCAGTCCGCTCCAAAAGCGTTTTGGCAATAAAAAGCCCAAGCCCCATACCCTCATAACCAGGGCGCCGATCAATCTCGCGCTCGGGCCGTCTGCGTCGCATGAAAGGGTCGCCAATCCGCCCAATCACCGATGTCGGAAATCCAGCTCCGTCATCAATAATCCGAAGCGTGATGGTGCGTGCGTCCCAAGTGACATCAATCCACGCCGTCGTTTCAGAAAAATCCACCGCATTTTGGACCAGATTGCGCAGCCCGTGAATGATTTCAGGCCGCCGATAAACATAGGGCTGCGATGTCCCATCTTCGCTGCCCAACACCTCAAGCTTGACGGTTTTTCCCCGCGCGATATGCGGCTGGGCGGCCTCTTCAACCACAGCCTGAAGTGGCGCAAACCGCATATGTAGATCGTCCTTGCCAGCCTGCCCCATCGAACGCAAGATATCGCGACACCGATCCGCCTGTTCGTTGATCAACTGCGCGTCCTCGCGCAAAACGTCATGGTCTGCCAGATCATCGACCAATTCGCTGGACACCAGTTTGATCGTGGCCAGTGGCGTGCCCAATTCATGTGCTGCGGCGGCGATCACCCCACCTAAATCCGTCAACTTCTGTTCGCGTGTGAGTGCCATTTGGGTTGCCAAAAGCGCCTCTGACATGGTGTGAATTTCGGAGGCGACTTTCCACGAAAACACCCCCAAGAAGACCACCCCAATTACAATCCCTGCCCAGCTCCCGAACAAGAAAATTCTCGGCATACGCAAAATTTCACCGTCTAAAAGCTCTAGGGGGACGTGATAAAGCGCTGCGATGGACACCAAGGCGATGGCTGCGCCCCCTGTCAGCACCGATGATTTGGGTCGAAGGGCTGAGGCTGAAATCGACACGGGTGCCAAGATCAAGAGCGCGAAGGGATTGTTCAATCCGCCAGATAGAAACAAAAGTGCCGACAACTGTACGATGTCGAACAGCAACATCAACGTCGCCCCGCGTTCGCTCAATCGGGTGTTTTCTGGGTAAATGAACGTGATCACGACATTTAAAATGATCGACGCGCCGATCACAACGGCAAATCCGCCCAGATCAAATTTGAGGTGAAACACCACCATTGCCAGAATGATCGTGGCAATTTGCCCTGTGATCGCGATCCAGCGCAGTGCCGTGAGGGTTCTTAGGCGAACCCAATTGGATCTGCGCTCTTCGGTGATGAGATCGTCACTATTTTCAATCATTGACAGACTTTTGTTCCAACTGCGGCATTAAACCCCTTGTTAGTCCGTGCTGTTGCACCGATCAATGCGTCGCACACGTGAGGAGAGAAAACATGTCGACGAAATCTTTCGCTATTGTCGCTGGTGTCGCCGTTGCCGCCCTATTGGGCGCAAGCGCATGGTATGCCACGCGTCCGGCTGCTGATGATCAATTTGCCCAATGCCGCGGTTCCGCTGTCAGTGGTGGCGCGGGGTCCATTGGCGGGCCCTTTGAACTTGTGAGCGAAGATGGCGTGACCGTGACCGATCAAGATGTGTTTACCAAGCCGACGATCCTCTATTTTGGCTATACCTTTTGCCCCGATGTCTGCCCGCTCGACAATGCACGCAACGCGGATGCCGAGCGCATCTTGGATGAGCGTGGCTATGACACGCAAACCGCCTTTATCTCCATCGACCCGGACCGCGATACACCTGAGGTGGTCAAAGAGTTCACGGATCTTTTCCATGAAAACATGATCGGCATGACCGGTTCTCCTGAGCAGGTGAAAGCCGCCTCTATGGCTTACAAAACCTATTACAAGAAACAAGAAGAGGGCGATCCGGAATATTACCTCGTGGATCATTCGACCTTCACCTATTTGGTCTTCCCAGAAATTGGGTTTGTCGATTTCTTCAAACGTGATGACACACCAGAGCAGATGGCGGATCGTGTGGCCTGTTTTATTGATGCGGCTAAATAGAACGCAGGGTAGAAATTGACCCGCCGCCATCCGCGCTCTAGGTTGATACGAATTCAAATAATCACGCATATTGGCGCAAGGGGGTCCCATGACCGGGGATGAAATGATGGACTTGGGAGTGGACAAGTCGCTGTTGCTGGTCGATGACGACGAACCGTTTTTGCGTCGCTTGGCGCGGGCCATGGAAAAGCGCGGCTTTGACGTTGAAATGGCGGGTTCTGTCGCGGCTGGAAAAGCCATCGCCACCGCCCGCCCGCCCGCCTATGCTGTGGTTGATCTTCGGCTTGAGGATGGCAACGGGCTTGATGTGGTTGAGGTGTTGCGTGAAAAACGCCCCGACAGCCGGATCGTTGTCTTGACCGGATATGGCGCGATCGCCACCGCTGTGGCGGCTGTCAAAATCGGTGCCACGGATTATCTGTCAAAACCCGCCGATGCCAATGATATCGTCAATGCGCTTTTGGCCAATGGCGATGCCCTGCCCCCTCCTCCCGAAAACCCAATGTCGGCAGATCGGGTGCGTTGGGAACATATCCAACGCGTCTATGAGCTTTGTGATCGCAACGTGTCCGAGACGGCGCGACGCCTCAATATGCACCGACGCACGCTTCAACGCATATTGGCCAAACGCAGCCCGCGCTAAAGTGAAAACATTGGCCAAGGAAGACACAAAAAGACCTGCTCACGCGGGTCTTTTTGATTTAAGCCGATTGCGGCCCCAAGGTCTTGAGCCAGTCAATGAACAGCCGGGTCGAGGTCCTTTGCGGGCCTTTGGGTGTGACCGCGAAATAGGAAAAATCGGCGTCAATTTCAAAAGGCACATGCAAAAGAGCCCCGGAGGCAAGGTCATCACTCACCGCGATTTCAGACACAAAGGTCACCCCTAATCCACGCACGACGGCTTGCACCGCATCGGATTGCCCCTCGATAAAAATTGCCGGTGCTTTGTGGCCATCGACGCCACCCTTTTTCATGTAAGCCAAATCTTGGCTATGCGCCTGAGATCTAATCCAAGGCATTGTCTCTAAAGGGAGATTGTTTACGTCCCCACCGTATTTGGCGACCAAAATCGGACTGGCAACAAGGATGAATCTCGTCTCCCAAAGCAATTCAACATCTACGTCCGGCCAATTGCCCGACCCAGACCGGATGCCAACATCAAATTGCCGCCGCTTCAGGTCGTCAACCGTGCCGGACGGGGTCAGGGAAACGGGAATATTCGGGTGTGCATCCCAAAATTGACCAAGACGCGGAATGATAAACGCGTAGGACAAAGCGGGCGTACAGGTGACCCGAAGCCCGCGCGAGCGTGGCCCATTGCGTAGGCGCTCGATGCCCTGTGCAATCGTCGAAAATCCTTCGCCCAAAGCCTCGGCCAATTGCGCGCCCGCTTCAGTCAGCGCCATCCCCCGCCCCTCTCGCTGGACAAGCGCCACACCAAGCTCTTTTTCAAGCGCGCGCACCTGCTGCGTGACTGCCGCATGGGTCACATTGAGTGCACGCCCGGCGGCGGTAAAACCACCCAGCCGCGCTGTCGCCTCAAAGGCGCGCAGCGTGGAGAGGGAAGGTATTTGGCGCCAGTCAATGTCGATCATGTGTAATTACAGCTTACATGTTAAAAGAATCGTTGAGTCGCGATATGGCTCTATAGGCGCTAAACACGGATCATACCCAAAGATTTGGAGAGATCAAATGTTACAGATTGTTGCGACCGATATGATGCGTCAGCCAGAGGTGACGCCAGAGATTCAGCATCTGCGCGCCCACATGGAACGTCAGCACGCTGAATCCCAAGCCGCACGTGCCGCATGGTTCGCAGAGCTTCAGGCTTGGGTCGGAAAATTAGGCTTTGTGTCTCGGCTTAAAGCGCGGCCATCAATTCGGCGTGTCGCGCCGTAAAGGCTGTGCGCGCATAGATCGGCGGGCGCAGGTGAATCCGCAGATCACGCACCAAATCAGGGTCCATTTTACCAAAAAGCTTATTGCCTTCTTCAATAGAAAACCCGGCGATTTGTGTCGCTTCGAGCCAAGCGGAGACCTTATCCGCCTGTTTGATCTTTTTCTTAATTGTCACAGGGATTTTCGCGGGCAACCCAAATCGAATGTGAATGGCTGCGGTGAGGCGTTCGTCCAACTCACCGTAATTCGGCCCAACAGCGGCCTTCACTGGCGAAATCATATCGCCGATGACATACTCCGGCGCGTCATGCAAAAGGGCTGCCAGTTGCCACTTGACTGGCTCTGACGGGTAAAGTTTGCGAAAAATCTCCTCGACCAAGACTGAATGTTCGGCCACGGAATAGGCAAAATCACCGCGTGTTTGCCCGTTCCAGCGCGCCACAAAGGCCAGCCCATGGGCAATATCTTCGATTTCTATATCCATTGGAGTGGGGTCCAAAAGATCAAGTCTCCGACCCGATAACATCCGTTGCCACGCGCGTGGTTGAGCCATGGTTGCCTCATATGTGTTTGGCCCTAGGTAGCGTCTGAGCGGCACAGTTTCTATGATTTTTGTCGACTTAACCGGAAATCAATGCCTCTGCGTTGTAAGGAGAGCGTCAAGCTGGTAACCAGCGCTCAAATTAACCATATTTATGCAGGAGCCAAAGATGGGCACCGATTACATCGTGAAAGATATCGCGCTCGCCGCTTTTGGGCGCAAAGAGTTGGATATCGCAGAGACCGAAATGCCGGGCCTGATGGCGTTGCGCGAGGAATTTGGCGCAAGCAAGCCGCTCAAAGGGTCCCGTATTGTTGGCTCGCTGCACATGACGATCCAGACTGCTGTGTTGATCGAAACGCTCGTGGCGCTTGGTGCCGATGTGCGCTGGGCCTCGTGCAATATTTTCTCAACGCAGGACCATGCAGCGGCGGCCATTGCTGAGGCGGGTGTGCCGGTGTTTGCCATCAAAGGTCAGTCTTTGGTTGAGCATTGGGACTACCTCGACCGTTCCTTCCAATTCCCGGAGGGGCCGAACCTGATTTTGGACGATGGTGGGGATGCGACGCTTTACGTTCTGTTGGGTGCGCGTGTTGAGGCGGGTGAAACCGATCTGATCGAAGTGCCGACCTCTGAGGAAGAAGTCGCAGTTTTTGCCCAAATCAAAAAACGCATGAAAGAGAGCCCGGGCTGGTTCACCAAAATGCGTGGTCAGATTGTTGGCGTTTCCGAGGAGACAACCACAGGCGTCCATCGTCTTTATGATCTGGTGAAAAAAGGCCAACTCCCCTTTCCGGCGATCAACGTGAACGACTCGGTCACCAAGTCGAAATTCGATAACAAATATGGCTGTAAAGAGAGCCTTGTGGATGGCATCCGCCGCGCGACCGACACGATGATGGCCGGCAAAGTGGCCGTTGTTTGTGGCTATGGCGATGTGGGTAAAGGCTCCTCCGCCTCGTTGCGTGGAGCAGGCGCGCGGGTGAAAGTCACCGAGGTTGATCCGATCTGCGCGCTTCAGGCTGCTATGGATGGGTTTGAGGTGGTTGTGCTTGAGGATGTTGTTGGTGACGCCGACATTTTCATCACCACCACGGGTAACAAAGACGTCATCCGCATCGAGCATATGCGCGCAATGAAAGACATGGCCATTGTTGGAAACATTGGCCATTTCGATAATGAAATCCAAGTTGCTGCGCTTAAAAACCACAAATGGACGAACATCAAAGATCAGGTCGACATGATCGAAATGCCGTCCGGTGCGCGTCTCATTCTGTTGTCTGAGGGCCGCCTTTTGAACCTTGGCAATGCGACGGGCCACCCGTCCTTTGTGATGTCCGCCTCCTTCACCAACCAGGTGTTGGCGCAGATTGAGCTTTGGACCAATGGCGACACCTATGAGAACCAAGTTTACATTTTGCCGAAACATCTTGATGAAAAAGTGGCACGCCTGCACCTTGCTCGTATCGGCGTGAAACTCACTGAACTTTCGAAAGATCAGGCGGATTACATCGGTGTGACTGTCGAAGGTCCATTTAAGCCCGAGCATTACCGCTACTGAGGCCAAACATAAAAGCAAGACAGAAACCGCTCATGGAAACATGGGCGGTTTCATTATGAGTTCATCCGCCAAATTTTCCCTTTTTAAAGCGCTGTGATCCCACTAGGCTTTGCCCGAGCCTCCGTTAGGTTCTGAAATAACGACATAACACTTTGAATGGTGGGAGAATAAAATGGGAAAACGTGACGATCTGATCGCCAAATACGCAGAGGATCTGAAATCCAAATGCGGCGTCGAACCTGACATGGATTTGTTGACCAAGGTGACCATTGGTTGCGGGCCTGCGATCTACAAAGAAGATGCGTCCACAGTCGCAGCTTCGCAAGACGGCGAACTGGAAACGGTCAAAACCAATTTTCTCATGAAAAAACTTGGCCTCGCAGATAGCCCCGAGCTTATGGATGCGATCAATGTTGTGATCGACACATACGGTCGTTCTGAGCGCAACAAATATCGCGCCGTTTTCTACTACATGCTCGTCAAGCATTTTGGCAAAGAAGCCGTCTATAGCTGATCTTGTTTAGATCTATTGAGAGCCGCCTCGATTGTTCGGGGCGGTTTTGTATTGGGCTCAGCTCACTCAAGTTAATCGGAGGTTTCAAAATCCGATTCAACCCTAGCTACTTCGGATTTGCAGTGAATCGCCAAAACCCCTAGGTTGAATACACGGACCAGGACGGACCGGACCTTATATCGAACACGTGTGGTGCCTAAGGGAGCACGTGGGGTGGTGGAGGGTCCCGGGGGGTCGGGGCCCTCCTTTTTATTGAAATTTCACGTTGAAACGGTGCTAGATCAATTTGATCAAAGCGTTAGGCCGGATCGGTGTCCCCTAGCTCACAGACAATAGCCCATTCCGCCTCCGACACTGGTTGCACGGAAAGCCGTGTGTTGTTGACCAAAACCATCTCGGATAGACGCGGATCGGCCTTGCACATGGCGAGGGTCACGGGCGTATTAAAGGGACGCACCGCTTTAATGTCGACGCAGTCCCACCGTTCATCGTCGGTTGTGCTGTCTGGATGCGCAAGCGCGCAGACCTCAACAATCCCAACGACCTCTTTTTCTGCGCGCGAGTGGTAGAAAAAACCGCGATCGCCCAGTTTCATCGCACGCATGTTGTTGCGGGCTTGATAGTTGCGCACGCCATTCCATTCCTCGCCAGCGTCACCTTTGGCAACCTGTTGATCCCAGGACCAAACTTCCGCTTCGGATTTAAAAAGCCAATATACCATTAGCCAATCACCTTGTTCCAAGCTTCAATCCGTACATCTGCAAACAGCCCGGCTTTGGCATAGGGATCATTTGCAGCCCAAGAATTTGCGGCCTCAAGATCGTCGACTTCGATGATCACCAGTGAGCCACACATCTTGCCGTCTGTGTCCAAAAATGGCCCGGCCTGCTCAACCACGCCGCAAGATTTCAAATAGGCCACGTGATCCGGGCGCGTTTCGGTACGAATGTGAAGCGAACCGGGTTTGTCGGTGCAAATGATAGCGTATTTCATGGGTTACTCCCTTTTGAGTGGACGGGAGAGCAACACCTCTACCGCTGCAGAAATCGAAATGTGACCATCCAAAATCTGTGTGATGGTCGTTGTGATGGGCATATCTAGGTCTAAGGTGCGCGCAAGATGCACGACAGCCCTGGCTGTCGCCACCCCTTCGACAGTAACGGTCGGGTCAACCGTGGCACCTGTCCCAAGTTTAAAGCCGTGCGAAAAGTTGCGCGATTTCTCAGACGTGCAGGTCAACACAAGGTCGCCAAATCCTGAAAGCCCTGAAAGCGTGGCGGGATCAGCCCCGACACGGGCCGCAAGCCGCTGCATTTCGGCAAAGCCACGCGTCATCAGCGCAGCACGCGCGCTTTCGCCAAGCCCGGCCCCGATGGCGAGACCGCAAGCAATGGCAATCACATTCTTTAATGCCCCACCAAACTCGACTCCAACCGGATCAAGGCTCGAATACAGGCGGATGTTGTCGGTGGTCAAAACAGATTGTAGCGCCTCAACCACCCCCTTGTCGCGCGCGGCAAGGGTCAATGCGGTGGGCAAGCCCTCAGCGATATCGACAGCAAAGGAGGGGCCGGACAGAATGGCCAACTGCGCCTCTGGCACCACGTCCTCAAGAACAGCCAGGGGGCCACGATCAGATTTAAGATCAATCCCCTTACAGCACGCAATAAGGCTTTTACGCCGGATTAGGCTCTTATTTTGGGTCACGAAATCCGCCAGCTGTTGCATGGGAACGGCCAAAAGAAGGATGGGCGCTTTGCAGGCCTGAGGTAAATCAGACGTGACACTCAGGCGGGATGGAAAGGATTTCCCCGGCAAGCGGCCAAGGTTTTCGCGAGCGGATTGCATGGATGAAGCGGCGTCAGTGGAGCGTGCCCAAAGGGTGACAGGCTTCCCCGATCGCGCAAGAGAAATAGCCAAAGCCGTCCCAAATGCACCTGCGCCGAGCACAGAGATTTGATCCTGGTGTCGCATTTCCTCAGCCAGCCGCATCGGTCGCCCTCCGTTGAGCGTTGTTCTGATGTCTTTTGGGAGGTATCACCGAGTGAACCGTCAGACAATCCCGAGACCGATTTTGCCCCAAGCCGTCCTCATCACACGTCCCCAAGATGACGCCACACGACTGGCGCAGGATTTGCGCGCATTGGTGCCGGGGGTGGCTGTGCTGACAGCGCCGGTTTTAGAGATTGTACCTTGCGTCCCAAGTGTCACCACGCAGCGCTATGATGCCGTCATTCTGACGTCGCGCCACGCCGCCCAAGCGGCGATGGAGATGTTTCCGAAACTAACGGCTTATTGTGTTGGAGATGCGACCGCGCAGGCGGCTCAGTCGATTGGATTGATGGCTGTTTCCGTTGCGGGGTCGGCGGATGATTTGATCGCATATCTTGCGGAAAAACCGCTGTGTCGGGCCATCCATCTTCATGGCAAGCATACGCGTGGCGATGTGGCAGGCCGATTGACGGCCGGCGGTTTGGAGACGGATGATGCGGTGGTCTATGATCAGCAGGCTCGAACATGGACAGCGGAGGAACAGAACAGCGTGGCGCAGGCGCAATCGCTCGTGGTTCCGCTCTATTCTCCGCGCTCTGCACAAATCCTGTCGAAAAGACTTGAAATCTACCGTGGGCGATTGACCCTTGTCGCGATGTCGCAAGCCTGCCTTGATGCATGGTCTGGGCCTGCTCCCATTTGCTCTATTGTTGCGCAACATCCCGATGGTGCGACGATGAAGCATGCCATTGCGTCGCAATTGACCTGATCATCGCTTGAGGCACAGGGCCTCAGGGTCTAAGTTCCAGAGGCAGTTGTAAAATTGGTTCTGGATTCGAAAGGTTGATCTTTTGGCACGAGACAAAAAAACTCCGCAAAATGATGTGAAAGCCGAAGTGGAGGCGGTTCAGGATCAAGAGAATACGCCGGTTGAAGGACAGGTGTTGCCGGAAACCGATGCGCCAACTGAGGATGTGCCTGAAACGCCTGAGATCGTCGGTGAGGCATCTGACCCGGAGACTGAGGGGGCGCAAGAGCCTGTCACTGAGGACCAGGATGGCCCCGAAGAGACAGAAAAGCCGACGCCGGATGAAGAAGAGATCCCGATTGAGCCCGCTGAAGTGACCCCGCAGCCGGTGGTTGAAAAGGTGGTTGTGAAACGTGGCGGTATTGTTCCGGCGCTTTTGGGGGGCGCGCTTTGTGTGGTCCTCGGTTACGCAGGCGCTCAGTTTGTCAAACCTGAGGGTTGGCCTTTCCCAGGGGCGAACACAGATGAGCTAACACAGAAGATCACAGATCTGTCGGCGCAATTGGCGGATCTGAAATCGGGCACACAGGATCAAATCGCGGCGGTTCAGTCGGCGCAGGACAGTTTGAAATCCGATATCGAAACGCAAGTCGCGGCTAGTGATCCAACAAGCGTTATTCAGCCGCTCCAAGATCAGTTGTCCAACTTTGAATCTCGGCTGACCGAATTGGAAGCGCGCCCCGTGGCTGAGGCTGTGGTCTCGCCTGAGGCGACAGCCGCATATGAGCGTCAATTGGCGGAGATGCAGGACTTGCTGACAGGCGAGATTGCGCGACTTGAAGCTGCCAAAGCACAGTCTGTGGCCGAGGAAAAAGCCGCCACCGCCGCAACACAAAAAGCACGATTGCAAAGGCTTGTGGACGCAGGTGATCCTTTTGCCTCCGTTCTGGGTGAGCTTGGCGAGAATGCACCCGCTGCGCTCACAGAGGCGGCGCAGGATGGGATTGCCAGTGTGACGGAGTTGCAGGACACCTATCCTGAGGCCGCAAGGGCAGCTCTCATGTCGGCGTCGCGAGCCGCCTATGAGGCGGGCGAACAGGGCTGGTTTGACACCGCACTTCAAACGCAACTTGGTTTGAGATCGACGAAGCCAAAAGAAGGCGAAGACGCCGACGCGATCCTGTCTCGAGCCGAAGACGCCGTGCGCAAAGGTCAGTTTGCATCAGCAATCACCACGCTTGAGGCTTTGCCAGAGGCAGGTCAGACGGAGATGCAGCCCTGGATCGAACAGGCGCAAAAACGGGTGGATGTGATGACCGCTCTCAATGAAATGCTTGGTCAGTAAGGTAGGCGAAACATGCTTTGGTCCCTCGTTAAAATCGTTCTTTTCGTCATCCTTGTGGCTGCACTTGCCTATGGCGGCATGCTTCTTATGGAAACCGAAGGCGGCGCGCAGCTGAGTTTTGGGAACTTCGAAATTACCCTTACACCGCTCAAAGCCGTACTGGCGTTGATCGCCTTGGTCGTTGCGTTTTATGTGGCACTCAAGCTCATCGGGCTGTTGATCGCTGTGGTGAAATTCCTTTTGGGTGATGAAACCGCGATCTCGCGTTATTTTGACCGCAATCGTCAGAAAAAAGGTATTGAAGCCCTGACGGATGGGATGATGGCGCTGGCCTCAGGTGAAGGGCGCATGGCACTGACCAAGGTTGCGCGTGCCGAGAAATATCTGCAAAGGCCGGAGTTGACCAACCTGATCAAAGCGCAGGCAGCGGTGATGACGGGTGACAAAAAGACCGCCGAGCGCGCCTACAAACAATTGGTTGCGGATGACCGCACCCGTTTTATTGGCGTTCAGGGCATCATGAAGCAGAAGCTTGAGGATGGCGATACGGCGACTGCGCTGAAACTCGCGGAAAAAGCTTTTGCCCTCAAACCGAAACATGTCGAGACACAAGACATTTTGCTCCGGCTTCAGGCCGAAAAGGGCGACTGGTCGGCGGCGCGTTCGACTTTGTCGGCCAAGTTAAAACACGGAGCGATCCCGCGCGATGTTCACAAACGTCGCGATGCGGTTTTGGCCCTGTCAGAGGCCAAGGGAGTGTTTGAAAAAGGTGCCACGATTGAAGCGCGTGAAGCCGCGATTGAGGCCAATAAAAAGTCGCCTGATCTTATTCCTGCCGCCGTGATGGCCTGTGAAGAATATGTTGCCGACGACAAGCCGCGCCCGGCGGCCCGTGTGATTAAAAAAGCATGGGAAGCGCAGCCACATCCCGATTTGGCCGCGGCTTTCGCTGCGATTGTCCCGGATGAAACGCCGGAGCAACGGATCAAACGCTTTGCGGCGTTGACCAAAATCCACCCGGAAGACCCGGAAACGAAAATGTTGGCCGCAGAACTGAACATCGCGGCCGAAGATTTTCCGGCGGCCCGGCGTGCGTTGGGCGATTTGGCCGAAATCAATCCGACGTCGCGCAGCCTGACGATCTTGGCGGCGATTGAACGCGGCGAGGGTGCGGATGATGTTGTCGTGCGCGGCTGGTTGACCCGCGCCCTGACAGCGCCGCGTGGGCCGCAATGGGTCTGTGACAATTGCCAAACGATCCATTCGGAATGGGCGCCGGTTTGCGAGCACTGCGGTGGATTTGATACGCTGAGTTGGCGTAAACCAACGCGGTCCGAGGTGGCGATGCCGCAAGGCACCGAAATGTTGCCAATGATTGTGGGTGCATTGCCGGAGCCAAAAGAGGATTTTGTCGATCCGATTGAAGAGGAGCCACGGGACGCACCGAAAGGTATGGTAGATGTGACCCCCGTTGAAGAAGACGAAAACCCAAAGGTCGAAAATTAGGGCTACACACCTTTGAAAGAGGGTGATAAAGACCCGTTCACGTCACGCGCAATAGCGCCTGACAGAGAAGAGTGCCGCTGTAGCTCAGATGGTAGAGCACGTCATTCGTAATGATGGGGTCGTAGGTTCGAGTCCTATCAGCGGCACCACTTTTCTACGCACTCCTGGGAATTCCCCGCACAGAAAAGCCTCCCCTGAGGGAGGCTTTGTTGTTTTTCGTTTGGCTAGAATTAGCTGCGTGGGCGTTCCTTTTTGGGATCGTAATGTGGGAAGGCCGCGACCGTGGCGCTGTAGCGTTTCAAATGACCGTCCAACTGGCCAACTTCGACCTCGGTGCCCACCTCAGAATGCGCCACATCGACCCGCGCCAATGCGATGACTTGCCCGGTCCGCGGGGATCGCATCGCGGAGCAAACCTCTCCCACCTGCGCGCGCCCAATGCGAATGCAATCGCCATGGGCAACGTGGTTTTGTCCCTCGACTTCAAGCCCCACAAATTTACGAGCCGGATGTTCTTTGCGCCGCAAAAGCGCGTCACGACCGACGAAATCCACGGTCTTTGATTTGAGGGGGACGGTGAAGCCGATCCCCGCTTCAAACGGGTCGGTTTGATCGGAAAAATCATAGCCTGCGAAGACAAGTCCGGCCTCGATCCGCACCAGATCAAGTCCGGCAAGTCCCATCGGGCGCATGCCATAGGCTTGGCCTCTTTCCCAAACGGCCCTGAACACTGTGTCACCGTCTTTGGGGTGACAAAAGATTTCATAGCCCAATTCACCAGTATAGCCCGTCCGAGACACCACAACGGGTACGCCTTGATCATCCCCAATCCGACCCACGGTGAAACGGAACCAGTCGAGATCGGAGATCGGCGTTTGATGTGGGGCGGTCCAGATGATCTCTTTCATCAGATCGCGGGATTTCGGACCTTGAACAGCAAGGTTGTGCATCTGATCGGTCGAGGCGCGGATCATCACGTTGAGGTTCAGCTTTTCGGCCTGTTCGCGCATCCAGGCTCCGCCCTCATCCGAGCCACCAATCCAGCGGAAATTCGCCGGACCAAGCCGGAAGAGCGTGCCATCGTCAATCATGCCGCCATGCTCGTAACACATCGCAGAATAGACCACCTGACCGACGCCGAGCTTTTCGACGTTGCGGGTCAGAACCCAATTCATCAATGCTTCGGCGTCCGGCCCGGTGACCTCAAATTTGCGCAGGGCAGAGAGGTCCATGACCACGACAGCCTCACGACAGGCCCAATATCCTTCGACTGCGTCGGTTTGCGGAAACGAATTGGGCAACCAAAAGCCACGGTATTCGACGAAATCATTCGTCAGCTCGGCAAAGTTTTGATGAAACGCGCTTTCACGGGTCATGACAGGGTCCTCGTCGGGAGTGGCGCGCCAGGCGACGGAACGGCTGAACCGTTCCTCGGCGGCATAGGTGCGCACATGAATGTCGGTCAAATTCCAGCCATTGGCCGGGGAGGTGTCATCGGGGCAGGCGGAGGACACACAGATCAGGTCGGTGAGAGCACGCAACAACACGTAATCGCCCGGACGTGACCACGGTTCGTCGGCCAAAAGCACGCCATGTTCATCAACATGGGTGTTAAAAAAGAAATTCGCGGCCATCCATCCTTTGCGGGCCGGGATGTCATAGGCCAAAAGTGCGCCGTTGAAATTGTCGGAACAATTGGCATGACCGGGATAGCCGATGTCATCGTAATATTTCGCAGAACAGGCCATGGCGAATGCGTCATGCCGACCACAGGTGTCCTGCACCACTTCGATGAGAGGCGTCATGTCCTGATCGAAATATTTCCCGTGTAGACCGGGCATTGGGTAGGCGTGGTTGAGGATGGTGCGAGTGGTGGTGACATCAAGAGGGAGGTAGTCGCCACGATCCGCTTTGCGCGCGTCGAAACATTGGAAATCGGTACATTGGCGACCATCGACATCGAGGATCTGGATGAACTCACCCTTGCGTACAAAATAGGCCTGTGCTGTCGCTGATTTGACCCGCAGATCCTGAATGGGATCTGCCAAAGGATCGGGCAGGGCGAATTGACCGGATTGGCGAGATTTGGCGCGGGTTAGGATCACACGCAGCGGCGTTGTGGTGTCTTGCGTTTCGAAATCCATCCCGTCACCAGGGGCGGCAATGATGACCCAACATGGGCCTTGCGCCGTAAAGGCGGCCCTGTCTTTCGCGGGGCTTTCTGCGCCAAAAAGACCGATGGCGGATGCACTCTTTAGGTCAATATTCCGATTGATTAGACCCTTTTTGAGACGATCAAAGCCGGACAGCGGCGACAGGAGCATCGCGCGGAGGCCAGCGGCGGGCGTGTCAGCAGGTACACCCAAAAGGCCACAATCCAAGCGGCCATCTGGGTGTGCGCTTACAAGCTCACAGCGTTGACCGCCTTCGATATTTTCGATCACGATCTGATCGCCTTGGGCGAGTTCGACCATGATCGCGCCAGAGCCGGGAACGGTGAAGCGTTCTTCGTTGGATTGAAGCCCATAGGCCGCCGCGCGGCGAGGGCGCGAGGCGGCAGGCGGGCCGGGACGCAACAGGGTTGCGGGAATGTGCGTTTGCATTTTTTGTCCTTGTAAAAAGGAGAGAGACGGGCCTCGCGAAAGGCCCGTCCATTGCGTCACATGTTAGATCAGTTTTGCAGATAGACTTCCATGGAATCGTCCAGCGCATCTTTCCATGGCGTGTGGTGCGCTGGCGCCATGGTTCCGGTGATGACCGATTTATAGCTGTGATTTCGGAAACCCATGATGTCCTCGACCTTATGGTGTTTCCACTCAAAAAAGGCCTCACAGGCACCATCCACATCAAAGGACGGATAGTCGGTGTCTGCGATCAGTTCTTTGACATAATCGCCCTGATAGACGATCGCGTATTTCACATCATCCTGACGTTCTTCGCGCTCAACGCGTTCCGCAACATCGGCCAGAAGCACGTCTTTGTCAGTGGGTACCTCAATGCGATCCATAATAATGTCGCGCACATACCATGCTTGGGCGTCGAACATGTTAAAGGTGAACCACTGGTCCTGCATCCCAAGGTAGAACATCTTTGGATTGTGGACATAGGCGACGCCTTTATAGAGGTCGGCCGTGGCCAAGCGGTTGGCGGTTTTCAGGCGTAGATCATCGGGCAGGAATGGGAAGTAGTGGCGATAGCCGGTGCAAAGGATGATCGCATCGACATCTTTCGTGGTGCCGTCTTTGAAAAAGGCGGTTTTGCCCTCGACCTTCACCAGCGCAGGTCTTTCTTGCCAATTGTCCGGCCAGTTAAAGCCCATGGGAGCGGACCGATAAGAGGTTGTGATCGACTTTGCACCGTATTTCCAACACTGCGATCCGATGTCTTCCGCTGAATAGGACGCGCCCACCAAAAGCACATCTTTGCCCGAAAATTCGCGCGCATCGCGGAAATCATGGGCGTGGACGATGCGGCCATTGAACGTCTCAAATCCAGGGTATTCGGGTACATTTGGCGAAGAAAAGTGACCTGAGGCGACGATCACATGATCAAACACCTCTTTGTACATCCGATCTTCGACCATGTCGTGGGCGGTGATGGTAAACTTGCCTGTGTCCTCATCGTAATCCACCCAACGGATCACGGTGGAAAAGCGGATCCAATCACGGACGCCTGCCTTTTTCACACGACCTTCGATATAATCGACCATGACAGCGCGCGGCGGATAGGAGGCGATTTGTTTGCCGAAATGTTCCTCAAAGGAATAGTCGGCAAATTCCAAGCCCTCTTTCGGGCCGTTGGTCCACAGATAGCGATACATTGAGCAATGCACGGGCTCGCCATTTTCATCGACGCCGGTGCGCCATGTGTAGTTCCACAACCCACCCCAATCGGATTGTTTTTCAAAACAGACAACGTCGGGAATCTCTGCGCCTTTTTGCGCGGCGGATTGAAAGGCGCGGAGCTGTGCGAGACCGGAGGGGCCTGCTCCGATAATTGCGACACGTTTGGTCATGAGTGTCTCCCTTGGACATTAGAATTCATTGGATTGAACCGAATTAAGAAATTGGTTCAATCGGCATGAACCAAATAAGGACCAACTTTTTTCGTGGTCAATGAATTTTCTTTGTGGGAATATATTTGGAGGGGCCATTTGGCCGTGATGATCATAAAATTAGGCCAACGATGAAAATATGAGCATTTCCTCCCTCTCTCAACGCCTGCTTGTGACAGGGTCTCTACCGAAACTGGGCGGACATACCCGCGCGCCCATTCGGATTGGCTTTTTGATTCCCATGTCGGGGGATGAACAGGCGTGGGGCCTGCCCGGATATGAGGGCTGCAAGATTTGGGTGGACTGGATCAACACCCATGGCGGGCTGATGGTCGGAGGCCGCAGGCACAAGATCGAAATGCGTGTGCATGATAGTGCAATTGGTCCAGACCAAACTTTGACTGCCGCGCGTGATATGGTCGAAAAGGATCACATCCCGCTGATTGTGACGCTCGGCGGAAATGATGTGGCGCAGGCGATTGATTACCTGATGTCCCGCAAGGTGCTGGTGGCGACCCTGTTGCCCAGCGATCTGTCACCGGATCGTCCGTATTTGATCGCACCTGCTGAGGTGCACCCCCTGTTCAATGTTACGGGTATTGAGTGGCTGGCGCGGACCCAGCCTCAGGCCAAGCGTGTCGCCCTATGTAGCCAAACCGATCTCATGGGATTGCCCTCTTTGGCTGTTTATCGCGCCGGGTTTGAGGCGGCAAAACACGAGATCGTCAAAGACATCCAATACAGTGCTGACACCAAAGACGCGCTGGGTATTGTCAAAGCCATGATGGCCGAAACCCCCGATATTCTCTGTTGGTGTTCCTCGCCTCCCCCGATGGTCAAGGCTCTGAGCGAAGCCGCCTACAAGCTCGGCTTTGAGGGCCATATCCTGTCTTGTACCGGCGACAATTATGATCGGCTGATCGCGCGGACCTCAACGGCATTCATGGAGCGCTTCGTCTTTCAGTTCCCGGACTTCGATGATCCAAAACTGGCAGATAACGCGTTTTTCTTTCGTCAACCCAAAGCCTTCTTTGATACTTATTGTTCGCGCTTTCCTGGCGCATGGGGTGCGGTAAGTTGGGAATATGCCTCCATCTTGGATCTGTGGCACAACGCGGTTGAACTTGCGGATTCGACCAATTCCGTCTCGGTGTTGGCGGCGATGAAACGCGGGCGTAGGATGTCACATGTTTTCGGACCTGCCCGCTGGTGGGGGGAGGAAATTTTCGGGATTGATAATGCCTTGGTCGGAGATTGGCCTGTGGTTACAATCCGTGATGGCAAGGCCCGGATTGAAGACTTCGTATCCGTCCTGGACTGGCTTGAACAGAATGGACCGCTTTTAAAGCGGCATATGGAAGAGCTTGGACAATTGTGGGATCAACGCCTTTCCCCAGATCGCAGTGCCAAAGCGGCATCGCAGTAAACAGAGCATAGATTTAAGACCAGTTTCGAGACAGGATTCCGAATGACAAAATCACAAACCACCCTGCAACAAGATCCCCATGCAGTTCGTGAGACCCGTGAAAAGAACCTTGAAGTGGCGATCGGACGCCAGGTGCGTGAGTTGCGCAAGCGACAGCGCATGACGGGCGCAGATCTTGCGGGGCAGGCGGGGCTGTCGGTTGGCATGTTGTCCAAAATCGAAAACGGAGTGATCTCACCCTCTTTGAATACGATTCAAACCCTTGCCAATGCATTGCGGGTGCCGCTGGTTCAACTGTTCTCCGGTTTTGAAGAAGAGCGTGGCTGTATGCATGTGAAAGCGGGCGAGGGTGTTGAAATCGAACGTGCTGGGACTCGCGCAGGGCACCAATACAATCTGTTGGGGCATATTGGCTCAAACAACTCCGGCGTTGTCGTTGAACCCTATCTCATCACTTTGGACAATGAGAGCGACCGTTTCCCGGCGTTTCAACATGAGGGCATTGAGTTGCTCTATATTCTTGAGGGCGTGATCGACTATCGGCATGGCGATAAGCGGTACATCTTGGAACCGGGCGACTCGCTTTTGTTCGATGCAGATTCGCCGCACGGGCCGGAGGCGCTGATTAAGCTTCCTGCGCGCTATCTTTCGATCATCACCTACCCTCAACAAAAATGATGCGTTCCAGGGCAGCCTGTTTTTTGTGCGATCTTCGCCGCCTTCGCCAGATTTTGCGACATTTAAGGGCAATTCTTTCCTAAATGGAAAAACTTGCTCCTACAGAGAAAAACTTTCTTGATGAGAAATAAGTTTTCCTTTTAATCAGATCATGACGGCGATTGGCCGAAGACTCTGATGGAGGGATATATGTGTGGCATTGTAGGCCTGTTCCTTAAAAAGGACGAACTGCGCCCCAAGCTGGGCGATATGTTGACTGATATGCTGATCACCATGACCGACCGCGGCCCGGACAGTGCCGGGATCGCGATCTATGGTGATGAGACGGGCGGCATCAAAATCACCGTTCAATCGGATACGCCGGAGACAGCATTTGCCGATCTCGACGCCGAGCTGTGCGCGGCAATCGACGGGCCTGTGGCGATCAAGTCAATCAGCACACATGCGGTTCTCACTGTCCCCGCCGGATTGGAAAAAGCAGCAATTGCTTTCCTTGAGGACAAAGGGCTGCGCATCATGGGGTCGGGTGAATCCATGGAGATTTATAAAGAAATTGGCCTGCCAAAAGATGTGGCGGCTCGGTTTAACCTGCGCGAGATGGGGGGCAGCCACGGCATCGGCCACACGCGTATGGCAACAGAATCCGCCGTCACAACCATGGGCGCGCACCCGTTTTCGACCGCAGATGACCAGTGCCTCGTGCACAATGGCTCGCTGTCGAACCACAACCAAATGCGCCGCGTTCTGGCGAAAAAAGGTGTGTTCACACGCTCGGAAAACGACACCGAAGTGGGGGCGGCCTACATTTCCTCCCGCATTGCGGATGGCGCAACGCTTGGCGAGGCTTTGGAAGGCACGCTGAAGGATCTCGATGGGTTTTTCACCTTTGTCACTGGAACGAAAAACGGCTTTGGCGTTGTGCGCGATCCGATCGCCTGCAAGCCCGCCGTCATGGCAGAAACAGACGACTACGTCGCTTTCGCCTCCGAATACCGCGCGTTTGCGGACCTGCCGGGGATTGACGCCGCCCGCGTTTGGGAACCGGAACCTGCAACTGTTTATTTCTGGGAGCGCTAATCCATGACCAATACGCTCGATATGACGCAGACAGAACTGCGCGACATCAACAGCACGCTACAGGCTGCTGCAAAAGCACAGGCCAATGCGGAATATATCATCACCAACCCACGCGGCAGCCACGCGATGGCCTGTGGTCTCGATGGCCCGCTTGATGTGACGATCCAAGGGTCTACCGGCTATTACTGCGCTGGCATGAACAAAGAGGCGACAGTTACCGTCAAAGGGTCCGCTGGTCCCGGTGTCGCCGAAAATATGATGTCTGGCACCGTCACCATCGAAGGCGACGCTTCGCAATATGCGGGTGCAACTGGACATGGCGGTCTCTTGAACATCAAAGGCAATGCTTCGTCGCGCTGTGGTATTTCGATGAAAGGCATCGACATTGTCGTGCATGGGAACATCGGCCACATGTCTGCGTTTATGGCGCAAAAGGGCAACCTTGTGGTGCTGGGCAACGCAGGCGATGCACTTGGTGATAGTCTCTATGAAGCGCGGCTTTTTGTGCGCGGGACGGTGAAATCCCTCGGCGCCGATTGCATCGAAAAAGAGATGCGCTCTGAGCACATCGAGATCCTCAAAGAGCTACTTGAAAAAGCGGGTGCCGATGCAAAGCCCGAAGAGTTCAAACGCTACGGCTCCGCCCGCAAACTCTACAATTTCAACATCGACCACGCAGACGAATACTGAGGAGCGCGACATGGAAAAAACACCACAAACCGAACCGCGCCAGTCGTGGACCTTTTCAAAGGATGTGAATGCTGAAATCCGTCGGGCCGCGGCCACCGGGATTTACGACATCCGTGGCGGTGGCGCGAAACGCCGTGTGCCGCATTTCGATGACCTGTTGTTCATGGGCGCATCAATGTCGCGTTACCCCCTCGAGGGCTACCGTGAGAAATGCGACACCTCCGTGACCCTCGGCACGCGTTTTGCGAAAAAGCCGATTGAATTGAAAATTCCGGTGACCATTGCGGGCATGTCCTTTGGCTCTCTGTCGGGACCGGCAAAAGAGGCGCTGGGCCGCGGTGCGACCCTCGCGGGCACGTCAACCACCACAGGTGACGGCGGCATGACTGAAGAAGAGCGCGGCCATTCCGAGAAACTCGTCTACCAATATCTGCCGTCTCGTTACGGCATGAACCCGGACGATTTGCGCCGCGCTGATGCGATTGAAATCGTGGTGGGGCAGGGCGCGAAACCCGGCGGTGGCGGGATGCTTTTGGGTCAAAAGATCACCGAACGGGTCGCAGGAATGCGCGATCTTCCGGTCGGTATCGACCAACGCTCCGCCTGCCGTCACCCGGATTGGACCGGCCCGGATGATCTTGAGATCAAAATCCTCGAAATCCGCGAAATCACCAATTGGGAAAAGCCGATCTACATCAAAATTGGTGGCGCGCGGCCCTATTACGACACCGCTTTGGCGGTCAAATCCGGTGCCGATGTGGTGGTTTTGGATGGGATGCAGGGCGGTACGGCTGCGACCCAAGACGTGTTCATCGAACATGTCGGTCAGCCCACTTTGGCCTGTATTCGCCCCGCCGTTCAGGCGCTGCAGGACCTCGGGATGCATCGCAAAGTTCAGCTTGTTGTCTCTGGCGGTATTCGCACCGGGGCCGACGTGGCCAAAGCTTTGGCATTGGGCGCGGATGCGGTGTCCATCGGGACGGCGGCTCTTATTGCTTTGGGGGACAATGACCCGAAATGGGAATCTGAGTATCAAAAACTCGGCACAACCACTGGGGCCTACGATGATTGGCATGAAGGTCGCGACCCGGCCGGTATCACCACCCAAGACCCTGAGTTGATGAAGCGCCTCGATCCGGTCGCAGCCGGGCGTCGTTTGCAAAATTACCTCAATGTGCTGACCTTGGAATGCCAAACACTGGCCCGTGCCTGTGGTCACAACCATGTTCACAATCTTGAGCCAGAGGATCTTTGTGCTCTGACCATGGAAGCCGCCGCAATGGCCCAAGTGCCGCTTGCGGGGACCAATTGGTATCCGGGCAAACCGGGCTTTTGAGCCAGCGATAAAAGGGGAGGGGCCATGTGCCCCTCATCCTGCCAACAGGGACTAGAAAAAAGGACAAGACGATGAGCGTTCTTGCAGATTTCGCCGCAAAGACCGGCGTAAAATATTTCATGATCTCCTATACCGACCTCTTTGGTGGGCAGCGGGCCAAGCTCGTGCCTGCACAGGCGATTGCCGATATGGAAGAAGACGGCGCAGGTTTTGCCGGTTTCGCAACCTGGCTTGATTTGACGCCCGCACACCCAGACATGTTGGCCGTGCCGGATGCCTCCGCCGTGATCCAATTGCCATGGAAACCTGATGTTGCCTGGGTGCCCGCCGATTGCGTCATGGAGGGCACTCCCGTCGAACAAGCGCCGCGCAACGTGTTGAAGAAACTCGTCGCACAGGCCGCTGAAGCCGGCCTTCGCGTCAAAACCGGGATCGAAGCGGAGTTCTTTCTTTTGACGCCCGAGGGTGATCAGATTTCCGACCCTTTCGATACGGCGGCAAAGCCATGTTACGATCAACAGGCGGTGATGCGCCGCTATGATGTGATTGCGGAAATCTGCGATTACATGTTGGAAATGGGCTGGGGCCCGTATCAAAACGACCACGAAGACGCCAATGGTCAGTTCGAAATGAACTGGGATTTTGACGACGCACTCGTCACCGCCGACCGTCACAGCTTCTTTAAATTCATGGTTAAATCCGTGGCCGAAAAGCACGGATTGCGGGCAACCTTTATGCCGAAACCGATCGAAGGTCTGACCGGGAACGGCTGTCACGCGCATATTTCGGTCTGGGATTTGGATGGTAAAACCAATGCCTTTGCCTCAAAAGACGGCAAAGGTCAGGTGGGCGAAGTTGGCCTCTCTGAACAGGGCGGGTATTTTCTTGGCGGCATTATGAAACATGCCGAAGCCTTGGCGGCGATCACCAACCCAACGGTGAATTCCTACAAACGCATCAGCGCGCCACGCACGATTTCTGGTGCAACATGGGCGCCGAATTCGGTCACATGGACCGGCAACAACCGCACGCATATGGTGCGTGTTCCGGGGCCGGGCCGTTTTGAATTACGCCTGCCGGATGGGGCGGTAAACCCCTATCTGTTGCAAGCCGTGATCATCGCCGCTGGCCTGTCTGGCATCAACTCCAAAGCTGATCCCGGTCAGCGCTACGACATCGACATGTATGCCGAAGGTCACCTTGTCAAAGACGCACCTCGCTTGCCTTTGAACCTGCTCGACGCGATCCGCGCCTATGACGAGGACGAAGGTTTGAAAGCCATGATGGGGACCAATTTCTCGACCTCTTATTCCAAGATGAAGATGCAGGAATGGAATTCCTTTGTCTCCCACTTCTCGCGTTGGGAGCGCGAGAACACGCTTGATATATAAGCGTTTTCCTCTTCCCAGTTCCCCTTTAGCGGCCCCTTCGGGGGCCGTTTTTTTGTCAGTGCCTGCGCAGCGCCGAGGGCGGTTGACCAAACTGGCGGCGGAAGCTTTCGGAAAAATGCGCCTGACTGACAAATCCGGTCATCATCGCGATTTCCCCAATGCGCAATTGGGACTGGCGCAGCAAATCTCGTGCAGTCTCAAGACGAATGTCGCGATAGGTTTCCATGACCGAACTGCCGAGGCATTCGGTGAATTGTCGCTGCAATTGTCGCGAAGAAAGCCCCGATAACTCAGAGAGTTGAGTGATGTCGAGCGGATCCGCAATATGAGATTCCATCAATTCAATCGCCGCCAACACGGGACGAGGCAACGCACCATAGCGCGCCGCAATGCTGGCCTGTTGTGGTGCCTCAGACAGCCGCACTTCGGTTTGAATAAACCAGTCGCTGATCCGTTGGGCAAAACCGACCCCATGATCGCGCGAAATGATCGCATGCATCATATCCAACGGCGCGGTCCCTCCGGCGCAAGTGTAACGATCACGGTCAATTACGAACAAACGGCGCTCAAGCAGGAGCTTTGGAAACAGTTTTTGAATGTCCTCATAGTGATGCCAATGCAGGGTGAAGCGACGATTGTCCAAAAGCCCCGCCTTGGCCAAAATCGCCGCCCCACCTGAGATGCCGCCAAGAGCTGCGCCCGCTCGCGACACACGCCGCAACCATGTCTCTAATTCAGGGTCATTGACGGCCAAAGGGTCGCCGCCCGCCACCACAAACACAAGATCGAAATCGGTTCCGGCTGTAAGCAATGGTGTTGTTTCAAACGTGCTCCCCACAGAGGAGCGGACCCTTACGTTTCGGGGGGACAAAACCTGAATATTGTAGAGAGGTTCAGAGCCAAAAAGATTGGCCGCGCGCAACGGTTCAAGCGCTGCTGCCGTGGACATAAGGGCGTGGCCTTCGAGCAAGACGAATCCGATTTTTTTCATGTGCGAACTGGCCCAATGTTTTGTCTCAATAAGGAAAATAAATGTCTTTTAAAGAAAAGAATAGGGGCAATTTACAGGGTAAAACGGTCTTAGTCGAATGGAGCGATATGCATGAAATTCTCCGGATTTAAGGTCATCAAAGAGGCTCTGACAGGCCACAAAGGGTGGAAACCCTTGTGGCGTGATCCCGAGCCGCAATCAGACTACGACATCATCATCGTTGGTGGCGGCGGACATGGGCTTGCCACGGCGTTTTATCTTGCCAAAACCTTTGGGCAGGCGCGGATTGCTGTGCTCGAAAAGGGCTGGCTTGGGTCGGGCAATATTGGCCGAAACACCACCATCATACGCTCTAACTATCTGTTGCCGGGCAATGAGCCATTCTACGAATTCTCGATGAAACTTTGGGAAAATCTGGAACAAGAAACCAATTTCAACTCCATGGTTAGTCAGCGTGGGATTATCAACCTGATCCACACCGACGCACAACGCGATGCCTATCGTCGGCGTGGAAATGCGATGCGGTTTGCCGGCGCGGATTCGGTGCTTTTGTCGCGTGAAGAGTTGCGTGAGAAGGTGCCGTTTTTGAACTATGACAACGCGCGCTTCCCGATCAAAGGCGGGTTGATGCAGCCGCGTGCGGGTACGGCGCGTCACGATGGAGTGGCTTGGGGCTATGCGCGCGGGGCAGACATGCGCGGCGTCGATATCATCCAGAATTGCGAAGTCACCGGGTTCAAAATCAAAGCTGGCAAAGTCTTGGGCGTTGAAACCTCGCGCGGCTTTATCGGTGCCCAAAAAGTCGGCGTGGCCGTGGCAGGTTCGTCCAGTCGCGTCATGTCGATGGCTGGAATGCGCCTGCCGATCGAAAGCCATGTGCTTCAGGCCTTTGTCTCTGAAGGTCTTAAACCGACCATTCCCGGCGTGATTACATTCGGTGCCGGGCATTTTTACATCAGCCAATCTGACAAAGGTGGGCTTGTGTTTGGTGGCGACATCGACGGCTATAACTCCTACGCTCAACGCGGCAATCTTCCGGTGATCGAAGACGTGCTTGAAGGTGGCATGGCGCTTATGCCGATGATCGGCCGCGCTCGGCTTTTGCGCGGGTGGGGCGGCGTGATGGATATGTCGATGGACGGGTCTCCGATCATTGATCGCACCGGTGTCGAAGGTCTCTATTTCAACGGCGGCTGGTGTTACGGCGGGTTCAAAGCGACGCCGGCCTCAGGCTATGCCTTCGCGCACTTGCTCGCCACTGATCGTCCGCACGACACCGCCAAAGCCTACCGTCTTGATCGTTTTGCCAAGGGCTACGTCATTGATGAACGTGGCGCTGGCGCTCAGCCCAACTTGCATTGAGGTCCACAGATGTTGATCCCTCATCCCCTTCTCGGCCTACGCGATGCTCAGGAGTTCACCTATCTGGGTGACGCGAACCTGATGAACCGTCCAGACCCAAATGCCCCCGATGCTGAAGCGGCGTTTTGCGACTATGTGTTCTTGCGAGACAACCCGGCGGGTGTGCACCGCGAACTTTGGTACCACGAACAAGGCGACCGGAGTTGGCTTGTCGTCACGCGCAACACAGTGACCCATGAAATTCTCAGTGCAGAGCTCGCCTCTGACGTGGCTTTGGCACATAGAGAGGGATCAAAATGACGCGTTTGTCCGGCGGTCTGATTGACCGGAACTCCTCCTTTTCTTTCACCTTTGACGGCAAAACCTATACAGGCCACGCGGGCGACACCTTGGCCTCCGCTTTGCTGGCCAATGGGGTGCGCCTCATGGGCCGCAGCTTTAAATATCACCGCCCGCGTGGCGTTGTGGCGGCGGGATCAGAAGAACCTAACGCCATGGTTGAGCTGCGCAGCGGAGCGCGCACCGAGCCAAATACACGCGCCACGGTGGCCGAATTGTACGATGGTCTGGTCGCCAAATCACAAAACCGCATCGGCTCTTTGGCCTTTGATGCACTTGGCATGAACGACTATTTCGCACCATTCTTTGCGGCCGGGTTTTACTACAAAACGTTCATGTGGCCGCGTGCTTTTTGGGAAAAACTCTACGAACCAATGATCCGTCGTGCGGCAGGTTTGGGGAGCCTGTCGATGCAGGCCGATCCAGACAGTTATGACAAAGGCTTTTTGCATTGCGATGTCTTGGTCATTGGTGGAGGTGCAGCGGGTCTTGCGGCGGCTTTGACGGCGGCACGCACGGGCGCACAGGTCATTTTATGTGACGAAGACTTCCGTTTGGGTGGTCGCCTTTTGTCCGAAAGCCATAGGCTTGATGGTGCGCCCGCAACGGATTGGATTTCGGCGCTTGAAGCTGAGTTCGAGACTTTGCCAAACCTGCGCATCATGCGACGGACCACAGTGTTTGGGGTCTATGATCACGGGATTTACGGCGCGGTTGAACGTGTTTCTGATCACGTGGCTGAACCGGGCAATAAAGTGCGTCAAACTCTTTGGCGCATCACCGCGAAACGTGCGGTTTTGGCGGCGGGCGCGACCGAGCGGCACATTCCCTTTGCCGATAATGACCGTCCGGGCGTGATGTTGGGCGGTGCGATGCGAGCCTATGCCAACCGTTGGGCTGTTGCTCCGACCAAGTCCATCACAGACCCTGTGGCGATCTTTACCAATAACGACGATGGCCACCGTACGGCGCTTGATTTGATGTCGAAAAATGTCCCAATTTTGGGTGTGATCGACAGTCGTGAAAATGCGACGAGCTTTGGCGATTACGACCTCTTCGCGGGGTCTATGGTGACCGGCACGAAAGGGCGTCTTGGCCTAAAAGAGATCGAAATCACCAAAGATGGCACCGCCTCTTGGCATAAATGTGCATCCCTTGGTGTGGCGGGCGGCTGGAACCCGAATGTGCATCTTGCGTCACATCATCGTGGTCGTCCGGTTTGGGATGGCACGCTTTTGAGCTTTGTTCCAAGCGGTGATGGTCCGGCGGGGTTGATCCCAGCGGGCGCATGTGCCGGGTTGGGCAGCACCGCAAAGGCACTCGCCGATGGCGCAAAAGCGGCGCGCACCGCCTTGAGCGAATTGGGCATGAAAGCCTCTGAAATCGCCTTGCCGGACGCAGAGGACATGGCCGTATCGCAAGCTGATTTCTGGTATGTGCCTGGCAAAAAACGCGCTTGGGTCGATTTCCAAAACGATGTGACGGTCAAAGACATCGCATTGGCGCATAAGGAAAACATGAAGCCAGTGGAGCATCTTAAACGCTGGACCACCCTTGGCATGGCGACGGATCAGGGCAAAACGTCGAACGTCTCCGCGTTGGCTGTTATGGCCGAACTCACCGGGAAATCCATTCCTGAAACCGGAACAACGATCTTTCGGCCTCCTTACACCGGCGTGTCCTTGTCCGTGTTGGGAGGCGGGGATACAGGCGTTAATTTCCGTCCGCGCCGCCTCACCCCGACCCACAGTTGGGCCAAGTCGCAAGGCGCGGAATTTGTCGAAGTTGGCCAATGGATGCGGGCACAGTATTTCCCGCAAAAAGGCGAGGCCGATTGGCGTGAAAGCGTCGATCGCGAAGCCAAAGCCGTGCGCGCGGGTGTTGGACTGTGTGACGTGACCACGCTGGGTAAAGTCGACGTGCAAGGCGCGGATGCCGGGGAATTTCTGAACCGGATGTATTCCAACATGATGGGCACCGTTGCGGTTGGCAAAGTGCGTTATGGTCTTATGCTGCGCGAAGACGGGTTTGCCTATGATGACGGCACCTGCGCGCGGCTGAGTGAGGATCACTACGTTGTCACCACCACGACCGCGAACGCCGGGCTGGTCTATCGCAATATGGAATTCGCGCGGCAATGCCTCTGGCCGGAGCTTGATGTCCAACTGATTTCTACAACCGATGCCTGGGCGCAAATCGCCGTGGCTGGTCCTAAATCTCGGGTACTCCTGGAGCGCATTGTGGATGCGTTTGACCTGTCCAACGAGGCCTTTCCCTTTATGGGCTGCGCAGAACTTACGGTTTGCAAAGGCCTACGTGCGCGGTTGTTTCGGATCTCGTTTTCTGGCGAGCTGGCCTATGAAATCGCGGTCCCTGCACGTTATGGCAATGCCTTGATGGCGCGGCTGATGGAGCTTGGCTCTGATCTGGGCGCAACACCTTATGGCACCGAAGCCTTGGCTGTGTTGCGGATCGAGAAAGGTCACGCCGCCGGGGCGGAACTCAATGGCCAAACCACCGCCACTATGCTGGGTTTGGGTCGTATGGTCTCCGCGAAAAAGGACTCGATTGGTGCTGTGATGTCGCGTCGCGAGGGCCTCGCAAGCGATGCGCGCCGCCTTGTTGGGCTGCAACCCGTTGGTACAACAGAACGCCTGATGGCCGGGTCGCATCTTTTCACTCAAGGGGCGGAACAGACCACCGAAGCGGATCAAGGTTGGGTCACCTCCGCCTGCTATTCGCCACATGTCGGGGCCTATATCGGTCTTGGATATCTTGAAAACGGGGACACGCGGATGAATGAGGAAATCATCGCCGCCAACCCGCTTGAGGGCCGTGAAATGCGCCTGCGCGTTGTACCCGCCCATTTCGTTGATCCAGAAGGGGAGCGGCTCCGTGACTGATCTGGCACCCATCACCGCCTTGGGCGGAACCATCGCCCGCGTTGAAACCTATGGCGCGCTGAGCTTGGCTGAAAATCCCGCCATGGCGCTTGCCTCTCTGGCGTTGCGTAAGGGCCAATCGGTGCCGTCGCCCTTTGCGATGACATTGCCTGAACCGGGAAAATGGACCCAATCAGGCGCGATTGGGATCTATTGGATGGCGAAAGGTCAATGGATGGTCGAGGCTGAAGGCCGCGCCGACGAAGACTTTGCGCGGGTCTTGAAGGCCGAAGTGCCCGAGGCCTCTGTGACGGAGCAGACTGACGGTTGGGCCGTGATTGAAATCACCTCATCAAAAGGGGCCGCCCCGATCAAAGCGCTGCTTGAGAAGCTCGTGAATATTGATGCAGAGGCATTTACCCAAGGATCGGCTCTGCGCACCGGGCTTGAACATATGAGCGTTTTCCTGATCCGTCGGGCCGAAGATCGGCTGGCGGTTTGGGGGATGCGCTCATCGACTGAAACGCTGTGGCACACCCTTGCGGTGGCTGCGCGCCGATTGGAGGACATTTGATGTCTGCACAACTCATCGACGGCAAAGCCTTTGCCGCCACCGTGCGTGAAAAAGTTGCGACACAGGTTGGAAAACTCAAAGAGGTCCATGGCATCACGCCGGGGTTGGCCGTGGTCTTGGTTGGCGAAGATCCAGCCTCCGAAGTCTATGTGCGCAACAAGGGTAAACAGACCCATGAGTGCGGCATGAATTCCTATGAACATAAACTCCCGGCGGACACGTCCGAGGCGGATTTGCTAACGCTGATTGAAACTTTGAACGCCGATCCGGCGGTGCATGGCATTCTGGTGCAACTGCCATTGCCGGACCATCTCGACAGTGATCTGGTGATCAACGCGATTGACCCCGCAAAGGATGTGGATGGGTTTCATATTTCCAATGTCGGTCTTTTGGCCACCGGACAAAAAGCGATGGTACCGTGCACGCCGCTTGGCTGTTTGATGATGCTGCGGGATCATTACGGTAGCCTGTCTGGTCTGAACGCTGTTGTGGTTGGACGCTCCAACATCGTGGGGAAACCGATGGCGCAGCTTTTGCTGCGTGATAGTTGCACCGTGACCATTGCGCACAGCCGCACGAAAGACATCGCAGAGGTCTGTCGTGGCGCGGACATCCTTGTTGCCGCTGTGGGGCGTCCCGAAATGATCCCCGGAGCGTGGGTCAAGCCGGGTGCGACCGTGATTGACGTGGGCATCAACCGGATCGAACGCGACGGCAAACGCAAACTTGTCGGCGATGTGGATTTCACCAGTGCTGTTGAGGTGGCGGGTGCCATCACGCCTGTACCCGGTGGCGTTGGTCCGATGACCATTGCTTGTCTGCTTGCCAATACACTGACCGCCTGTTGCCGCGCGCATGATTTGCCCGAGCCCAGCGATCTGACCGCTTGATTTCGAAAAATAACAGACGAACCGAAAGCCCACAGGGGCGAGGTTCGCGATCCAACAGGAGACCCTGATGACCAAATATTGCCTCACCGTAACCTGCCCCACCTCCCGCGGTATCGTCGCGGCCATTTCCACGTTTCTGTCCGAGATGGGCTGTAACATCACCGACAGTTCGCAGTTTGATGATGTGGAAACCGGAAAGTTTTTCATGCGTGTCAGCTTTGTCTCGGAGGACGGGCTTGATGATGTGGCGCTCGCAAAAGATTTTGACGAGATCGCCAAATCTTTTAGCATGACCTACGCTTTCCATGATGAGAGCGAAAAGATGAAAGTCGTGATCATGGTGTCACGCTTTGGTCACTGTCTCAACGATCTGCTCTATCGTTGGCGCATTGGTGCTTTGCCGATTGAGATCGTCGCAGTTATTTCAAATCACATGGATTATCAAAAGGTTGTCGTCAATCACGATATCCCGTTCCATTGCATTCCAGTGACCAAAGAGAACAAACCTGTGGCCGAAGCTGCCATCATGAAAGTGGTCGAAGACACCGGCGCGGAACTGATCGTTTTGGCGCGCTATATGCAGATCCTTTCGGATGCGATGTGCCAGAAAATGTCGGGTCGGATCATCAACATCCACCACTCGTTCTTGCCGTCGTTCAAAGGCGCAAACCCGTATAAACAGGCCTATGAGCGTGGTGTGAAATTGATCGGCGCGACCTCGCATTATGTCACCGCCGATCTCGACGAAGGTCCGATCATCGAACAGGACATTGTGCGCATCACCCATGCTCAATCGGCGGCGGATTATGTGTCGCTGGGCCGTGATGTTGAAAGTCAGGCGCTTGCCCGTGCGATTCATGCCCATGCCAATCACCGTGCGTTCCAAAACGGCAATAAAACCGTGGTTTTCCCGGCCAGCCCCGGCTCCTACTCTTCCGAACGGATGGGCTAACAGCCGCATCAACCCCATGGTCTTTTAGGGCATTATCACGCCCAAAGAGACCAAAACATGCCCCGCCCCTCTCCCCTGAGGGTGGGGCATGCGTTCTTGGTCTGGATTTCGCCTCAGCGAAGGCGTTATCTTGTACCGCGTTCCAATCGGCGCGGGCAAAGGACCAAAACGTGACAAACTCTCCCAAAGCATCGACCCTGACCGGACCAGCGCAGTCTTTGCCCGGTGCCACTGTGCGCTATGTGATTGATACGTTGAGCACGCGCATTGCGGCACAGGAATTTGCTCTTGATGAGCGCTTGCCATCTGAGCGCCAGCTTTCGCAGGATTTGGGTGTGGCGCGCAACACCGTGCGCGAGGCGTTGGACCACCTTGAACTGCGCGGTATGATTCGTCGTCGGGCGGGATCAGGGTCCTTCGTGACGTTTAATCCGGGTGGATCGAGCCAAGCGCTCTCAACTGTTGCCGCAGAGACAGGTCCCTTACATCTTCAGGCGGTGCGCGGGATTTTCGAACCGGAAATGGTGCGCCTCGCCATCATATCCATGTCGCCGAAACAGATCGACGCCCTGTCCGAAGTCTTGTCAAAAATGGAAACGGTTCAAGCGGATGCGCTGGCTTTTGTGCGTCTCGAAGAAGAGTTTCATCGGATGATCGCCGAAGGTACAGGCAATCCGCTTTTGGTGGCCTGCTACAATCTGGTGATTGATGCGCGCCGTCAGGCCTTTCGCGCCGCAATGTACCGCCGCCATCTGACGCCCGCGCGGATCGCGACCTACCAGCGCGGCTACAATGGGCTGTTCAATGCCATCGCTGCGCGCGACATCGAAGAGGCCACAGAATTCATGAAGCTCTCTTTGATCGAAGACCAAAAGCTTTTACTGCAAGACGAATAATTGGTTCCCTGAGTGGACTGAAATCCTCTCCGCAGCAGCCTCTCTTTAAGCCAATTTTCTGATCGGCCAATTGCTACAAAAGCGTTGGCCGCTCCTGTCTCCAATGGCGGATTTTTTGCGCATTTTCGGATCGTCTTATGGGAAATAGGGGATTCGCATGTTTTCCCTTTTTTTATTGGTGCCTTCAATCTCAGCCTCCGCGTTTTTGCGGGCTGCGTAATAATTGCCCATTTGGGGGTGCGGATGTCTGATTTGTCCTAAAATTTGGGTTTCATGAAATTCCCACGGAGAAAAAATGTTGACCTGTAGTGATTGTTTCGCGTGAACTTGATCTATCCGGGATACCAATTTCGGAATTGGTTCAGGCCAAAATAGGGCTGGCCATTCAATAACGACCTCCACAGGACAGGGAGATCTCAAGTGGAACAGGACCTTGCATCTTTGGCCGCCGCAGTGGCGGAACTCAAAGGCAGCGTAGCCGCAACGAACGGCACGTTTTCCGAGACTTTTTACTTTTTGACGATCCCGCTCATGGTGCTCATCCATGCCGGGTTCCTCGCATATGAAATGGGCGCATCGCGTTCGAAAAACGCATTGGCATCCGGGATTAAAAACATCCTCGCCTTCGCGCTGATCGTGCCCTTTTTCTATTTTATCGGCTGGTGGATCTATTGGGCGTTCCCGACAGGTCTTTCGCTGTCTGAAGGTGCGATGGGCATCTCTGGGCTGGCCTACGCCAATGACGTGGCTTTGCCATGGAGCCAATACATGGGGCCAAACCTTGATGATCGCTCTTCTGGCGTGTTCTGGGGGGCTTTCGTGCTTTTCGCGGCGACCACCGCGTCCATCCTTTCGGGCGGCGTGATTGAGCGGATCAAACTCACCGGCTTTGTGGTTTTGGCGATTGCTTTGGGATCCTTTGTTTGGATTCTTGCGGCCGCTTGGGGCTGGCACGCAGATGGTTGGCTCGTCACCAAATTCGGCTACCATGACTTCGGTGCCGCAGGTGTCGTGCACATGATCGCGGGGTTCTTCTCCCTCGGTGTGATCATCAATCTTGGGCCGCGGATCGGCAAATTCAATGCCGATGGCTCTGCCAACAACATCCCGGGCCACTCTATGCCAATGACCTTGATCGGGCTTATGCTGATCATCGCCGGCTTCTGGGGCTTCCTCATGGGTTGTGTCATCGTTCCGGGCGAAGCCTGGTCTTGGGGCACTGAAATCGAAGCCACGATCTATGGCACTCCAATGACCATCTCCGGCATGACCTTCAACACGTTGATGGGCTTCTCCGGCGGTATCGTTGGTGCTTGGATGATCACACGCGATCCGTTCTGGATGATGTCCGGCGCGCTTGGTGGGATCATTTCCTGTGCGGCGGGTCTCGACCTTTGGTATCCGCCCATGGCCTTTGCCATCGGTTTCATCGGTGCAGTTGCTATGCCGTTTGTCGCCTCCTTCATCGAAAAACGCGGCATCGACGACGCCGTGGGCGCCTTTGCCGTGCACGGTTTCTTGGGCATGTGGGGTTTGCTTGCGGTCGGTATCGCGGCTCAGGGCTACCCGGCTTTGTTTGGCGAAGATGTCATCGAGACCTCCTTTATGGGTCAGCTCGTTGGTGTCGTTGTCATGGGCGCTTTGGGCTTTGTTCCCGGCTACGTGATCTCCTGGCTTTTGAAAGTGACCGGCCAGTTGCGCGTCCCGAAAGAGGCAGAACTCCTTGGTCTCGACGCCGTCAAAGTTCCGGCTTCCGCCTATCCCGAAGCCATTCACCCCTCTGTCAGCCCTGCTGAATAACGCAGGGATCAGGAAAGGAAATATCAATGGAAGCTCCTTTTGAAGCCACAAGCTGGGACGGGATCACTGGCGCTATTTATGCCGGATACGGCAGCGTCGAAGGTCTCTGGCTCGCTCTCGTTCTTGCCATGGTTGTGGTGGCCGTCGTGCTTGGCTGGCGGCACGAAAAACACGCCTACAATGCGGTCAAGTCCAAGGACTGATCTTGCCGACATCGGCACAATCCGGGCGGCGGTTTTCCGTCGCCCGGTTTCAAAATCAAAAAGACAAAGCAAATTAAAGGACACGTTTCATGACCGCATCATGGAGATTTTCGGCGCTGGCAGACCGGCATCGTGCGCTGGGCTCAAACCTCGAAGACTGGAGCGGAATGGGCACCGCTTGGACCTATGACAAGGACCAGACGGAAGAATACCTCGCCATTCGGACCAAGGCCGGCGTTATGGATGTTTCGGGCCTGAAAAAGGTCCACCTCATGGGGCCGCACGCGCAATATGTGATCGACAAAGCGACCACCCGTGACATTGAAAAACTCAAACCGGGTCGTTCGACCTATGCGACTATGCTCAACGATGCGGGCAAATTTGTCGACGATTGCGTGATTTACCGTATGGGGCCGCACAGCTTTATGGTGGTGCATGGCTCCGGTGCGGGGCATGAGCAACTGTCAAAATATGCCGCAGGCCGCAATGTCATGATGATGTTTGACGATGATCTGCACGACATCTCCCTTCAGGGTCCGATGGCTGTCGATTATCTTGAAAACCACGTCCCGGGTATTCGCGACGTGGTCTATTTCAGCCATATCCAGACCACGCTGTTTGGCAAACCTGTGATGATTTCGCGCACGGGCTACACCGGCGAGCGGGGCTATGAAATCTTTTGCCGCCGTCAGGATGCTGTAGAAATTTGGGACACGATCGTCTCTGAGGGTGCCGAGATGGGCATCATCCCCTCGCGCTTCACCACGCTCGATCTGTTGCGGGCCGAAAGCTATCTGTTGTTCTTCCCCTATGACAACTCGGAAATGTACCCGTTTGACGACGAGGCCGCAGGCGACACTTTGTGGGAACTTGGTCTCGAATTCACGGTGTCTAAAGGCAAAACCGGGTTCCGTGGGGCTGAGGAACACTATCGCTTGCAAGGCAAAGAGCGGTTCAAAATTTACGGTGTCAAACTTGAGGGCACCACACCCGCCGCTGAAGGCGCGCCGCTTTTGCAAGATGGTAAACCCGTCGGCGTTGTCACCATGGGCATGTATTCCCCGCTCAACGAACACAACGTCGGTATCGCACGGATGCCGGTTGAGTGCGCAGTCGATGGCACCAAGCTGACGGTTCAGAATCCGGACGGCGAGATCGCGGCCATCGCTCATTCGATGCCTTTCTATGACGTCGATAAAAAACGACGCACAGCTAAGGGTTAATCGCCTGTCATAGATCTGGGGCAGGGCGCGGTAAAGCGCCCGCCCTGACACGACAACAGGACCAAAAACAATGCCGAACACTTCATTTTCACCCTCGATTGAAAGCCGCCCCACCTACGCGGGCCTTGTGCCACAGGGGGCTGCTCCGTCGATCATGATTGCCGATGCCGAGGGCGCCGAAGCGATCATGGATCTCGCGGATCGGGACGCCGCTGTGCTGGATCAAGCGCATCTTATTTACATCCCTAAAGGTGCTAAATTCGGCTCTAAACTGGCTGAACTCGGTGCAAAGGGCTATCATGAAGAGGCGTCTTTGGACGCAGCCATGACCCTGATCAACCGGCTCTTAGGGTCCGCCCATATGGGCACACAGCTTTACCTTGCGGGGTCTGAGGGGATGATGGGGCGCGTGTCGGCGCTGGCTCTGTCGCTCGGGCTGCCGCTGGATGCGATCCAGATGGAACATCGCGGCTCCATCGGGCGACCAATGCAATGCGTCCATTGCAAAGGTGTGACCCAAGACGTCATCACCGATCCGTTTACCTGCTCTCATTGCGGGCTGACCCTGTTTGTACGGGACCATTTTTCCCGTCGTCTTGGTGTGTTTCAGGCCGTTTGTGTCGACGCAGAAACCCCCGGCGTTATTCCTGAAACACAGGAGATCACAGTATGAGCAAACAGATGATGCTTGAGGTCACCGAGGTTGAGCCTCTCACTCCGCTTGTGACCCGATTCCGCTTTGAACACCCTGAAAAATCCCCCCTGCCGATCTTTTCCGGCGGCGCGCATGTGGTCGTCGAAATGCCCGATGGCGAGATGCTTCGGCGCAATGCCTATTCTCTGATTTCTGATCCCAATGATGCGTCCGGCTATGAGATCGCCGTGCGTCGCGAAGAGGCTGGTCGTGGTGGCTCGCGCTATATGCACACAGAGGTTACGCCGGGCACTCAGATGCGGATTTCTGTGCCGACCAACCTGTTTGCTCTCGATCCGCGCGCCCGCAAACATGTGTTGATCGCGGGCGGTATCGGCATCACGCCGTTCCTGTCGCATCTGCATCAACTTGATTTGTTGCAACAGCCCTTTGAGCTTCACTATGCTGCACGGTCGCGCGATGAGGCTGCCGGGCTGAAACTTCTGCCAAAATCCGCGCGCATTCATGCGCATATCTCGGAGGAGGGCAATCGCATGGATCTGGGGGATATTCTGACCGGTCAGCCGATTGGCACCCATGTTTATGTCTGCGGTCCTGAGGGGCTAATCTCCTCGGTGATGGACGCAGCTGCGCGCCATGGGTGGCCCAAAGGCGCACTGCATTTTGAAGCCTTCGCTTCGCCGCCGCCGGGCAAGCCCTTTACCGTTACCCTCGCCAAGTCCGGCCGCACGATTGCGGTCAGCGCCAGCCAAAGCCTGCTTGAAGCCCTTGAGGCCGCCAAGGTCGAGATTGATTGGAGTTGTCGTGGTGGTGCCTGTGGTCGCTGTGAAACCAAGGTGACGTCTTGTGATGGTCAGATCGAACACAATGACCATTGGCTGTCGCGCGATGAACGCGCCGAACAGAAAAAAATCATGCCCTGCATGTCGCGCTTTACCGGCGACGCGCTGGTCCTCGACCTTTGATGGAGAGAGAGTATGCCCCTTCAATTCAATGACGAAACCTTCCGTGGTGATTACAGCTATTTCAACACGGAACACGCGATCAAACGTTTGCCCTTTCCGTTTGATCGCGATGAATACATGTACTCGGTCAACATCGAGGCTCATCCGGGCGGCCCCAAAGGTTCGCCGTTTGAATTCCGTTTCGATGTTGACGAGCACTATGTCTCTGAGATGAAAGATCGGGCGATCACGCTGGATGACGATCCTTTACGTTGTCAGTCCTTGCCGCATATGGAGTTGGCCGGATGGGATCTTTTGGAGATCATCATGGTGTCCAAGGCCGAGGATTACCCCGACCTCTTTACGCTGCACCGCGATGGCAACCGTTGGCATTGGATCAATCGCCCTTTGGGCATTGAACAACGGTTTACGTTTCTTGACCCGACGACCCTGCCCTGTGGTCCGATGGAATACATCACCCGTCAGACCCAAGGCGATTTTGCCCTTTTGCACGAACGCGATGGTAACCTGTGGATGGATGCCGGAATGGTTACATCTCAGGCGGATTGGTCTCTTGATTTCGACATTGGCATGAATTTTTTCGAATGGCACGCGCCAGTGCCCAAGGCCAAGCAGATGGGTGTGTTTGATAAGGCGCTGAAATTTCTTTTGGCGATGCAACAGGGGCAAAGTTATCGTCGTCTCAATTGGACGATGACGGTCAATCCCAGGCTCGATACCAGCCCGGAGAATTACCACAAATGGGGCCCGGAAAAGCGCACCATCACGCCAGAAAATGTGGGTCGAAAGCAGCATCTTCGGATCGAATTGCAGAGCTTTTGGCGTCTGCCACGTTCGAATGCGATCGCCTTTCCGATCCGCTGTTACCTTGCCTGTCTCGAAGACATTTGCACGCAACCGAAATGGGGGCGTCGCCTTCATCGCGTTTTGCGCGATATTGATCCGACCTTGGCCGAATACAAAGGCTTTGCGGTCAATCAGGAGATCATCGTCAACTACCTCGCCCAATTTGATGATGGCGCACCAACGTCTGCGGGGATTTTTCCTGACGATTAATGGGATTCAATGTCTAAGTCTTTGATTATGGGGTCGCGCCAATAAGAGGCGCGGCTCTTGCCGTTTACAGCGTCAAAATTCATACAATTGTAGGAGTTAAGCTGCCTTTCATTCCTCTTTGCTACACCTGTTTTTGGGTGAAGAATGAGGTGGTGTGATGAGCGCTAAAGGCAATGCGCCAATTATCATCAAAAGAAAGAAAGTTATCGCCGGTGGCGGTCATCATGGTGGCGCTTGGAAAGTGGCTTATGCTGACTTCGTGACCGCGATGATGGCATTTTTTCTTTTGATGTGGCTGTTGAATGCGACGACGGAAAAGCAACGCAAAGGGCTTGCGGATTATTTCAATCCGACCATTCCTGTAAACCGTATTTCCGGCGGTGGGGATGGGGCTTTTGGCGGAGATTCGGTGTTTACCGAAGAAACGCTGTCGCAAAACGGCACAGGCGCCTCAAGTTCGCATGCCGCGGGTAAAGACGGCTCTTCCAAATCATCCACCTCCACCGAGGACGCAAATGCAGAAGCCATGGAGGCCAAAGCTTTTGCTGAAGTGCAGGACCTGCTTACAGCCTTCAGTGGTGAAAGCATGGCCGCCGATGAGGCGATGCGCCATATCGTGACGCGCGTGACGGATGAGGGGTTGATCATTGAGCTGCATGATCTGGATGACGAACCGCTGTTCAAAGCGCGTTCGTCTGAGCCGGAAGAGATCATGACGCTTCTGGTCGACATGCTGACTGATGTGTTCAAAATTGTCCGCAATGACATCGCGGTCACGGGGTATGTTCAATCGCAACCTTTGGTTGTGGCTGATAATCCGGTTTGGGATCTCTCGACCAAACGTGCCGATCAGGTGCGCCTCCTGCTTGAGGGAAATGGAACGCCGACCAACCGCATTCAGCGTGTGACGGGTTATGCGGACCGCAAACCTGCCGTTGGGAACCCTATGTCGGCGCGCAACAACCGTGTGGAGATCATCCTTTTGCGCAATAATGCGAAAAAGAAATAGATTGGATTTTACGCGTTAGGGGGGCGTTAAGCCTAGGTGTGCATTCTGTGACTCGACCTTCGGGTTTTAGCAGCAGAAAGGCGCTACCTATATGTCTATTTCCTCCTCGCTCAATGCTGGCGTGGCGGGCCTTGCGGCCAATGCCACCCGCCTTGCGACCATTTCAGATAACATCGCGAACTCTGGCACCTATGGCTACAAGCGAGCCGAGGCTGATTTTCAGTCTTTCGTGATCACCAACAGCAACAACTCCGGCACCTATTCCGCCGGGGGTGTGCGAGCCTCCACAAACCGTCTGATCGGCGAACAAGGCTCGTTGGTCTCAACCTCAAACGCCACCGATATCGCAATTTCGGGAAATGGGTTTATCCCCGTGACCACCGAAGTTTCGATTGACGGGTCGATGGGGGATCAACCCCTGATGATGACAACCACCGGGTCATTTTATACCGATGCCGATGGGATTTTGAAAACCGACTCTGGCCTTGTTCTTCTGGGTTGGCCTGCCGAAGCGGACGGAACAATCGCCACATACGCGCGGGACACAATGACAGGGCTTGAACCCGTCGTGATCAATTCGAACCAAACTGCGGGTGACCCGACGACGAAAATCAATTTGGGCGTGAACCTTCCGGCCGAGGATGCCACGGATGTTCTTCCGCTTTCTGTTGAGTATTTTGGCAACCTTGGGACGTCTGAGTCGCTCAATGTGACGTTTACGCCGGATACTGTCGCCCCCAACACATGGGTGATGTCGATCACAGATTCGGCCTCCGCCGGAGCGATCATTGGCGAATACACCATCGTTTTTGATGACTCTCGCGGGTCTGGCGGTACGCTTTCGACTGTCACGCCAACCGTCAATAACCCGGCAACAGCGACCTATAACGCAACCGATGGAACCTTGGCGTTGACCGTTGATGGCGGCCCGATTGAAATGACCATCGGCAAACCGGGCGATACGAATGGGTTGACCCAGCTGTCTGACACGTTCGCTCCGACGTCGATCACCAAAGACGGTTCGCCCGTTGGTAACCTCACCTCGGTAGAAATTGCCGATAACGGATATGTCACCGCCACCTATGACACCGGATTCACCCGGACGATCTACCAAATTCCCTTGGTGGACGTGCCAAATGCCAACGGTCTGACCTCGTTGGGCAACCAGACCTATCAGGTTTCACCTGACTCGGGTTCCTTCTTCCTTTGGGACGCGGGAGATGGTCCGACGGGTACGATTGAAGGCTTTGCGCGCGAGGGCTCTACCACGGATGTCGCAGCGGAATTGACCGATCTGATTCAGACACAAAGGGCCTATTCGTCGAATGCGAAGGTCATCCAAACGGTTGATGAAATGCTTCAGGAGACCACCAACATCAAACGGTAACAGTGAGCGGGTCCGGGGCAAAGGAGGATAAGCGATGAGTATCTCTAACGCTATGGCGAATGCCTTGACGGGCCTGAACGCTGTCTCACGTGCGGCTGATGTTGTGTCGTCCAACGTCGCAAATGCCATGACCGAGGGCTATGGTCGGCGCGACATTGAACTGTCATCGCACCAAGTTGGCAAAACCGGCTCCGGCGTGGCGGTGGACGGTGTGTCGCGATTTTATGACCCCGTCACCACGGGCGAGCGGCGCATCGCAGATGGCGATGTCGCCCTCGAAGATGTGCGAGCAGAGTTCTATGACACATTCACCACGGCCATGGGGCAGCCAGACGAAGCGAACTCGGTTGCTGGCCGCATCACTGGATTGGAAACCGCATTGATTGAGGCGGCGAGTCGTCCAGATTCAGAGGCGCGATTGACCACCGTCTTTGATGCGGCGACGGAATTGACGAGCCAAATCAAAACGGCAGCCGATAGCATCAAAGACATCCGTATGGATGCGGATAAGCAAATCGGGAAAGCCGTCGATTTTCTGCAATCTTCTCTTCAGCAAGTGGTTGATCTGAATGTTGCAATTCAAAAACAGGTTTCTCAAGGCTACGACCCAAATGCATTGATGGATCAACGGCAAACCCTTGTTGACCAAATTTCTGAAATCATTCCGGTCAAGGAAATCCAAAAAAACAATGGCATGATCTCGCTCTACACCTCGGGTGGCGCTGTTTTGGTCGATTCCAAAGCCGCGACGATCGAGTTCACAGCCACTCCGACCATTTCGCCCGATATGACCGTCGAAAACGGTGCCTTGTCGGGCCTGACCATCAACGGTCAATTGGTTTCGACGGACGCGGAAAAAGGGGCGATTGCCGGAGGAAAACTGGCGGGCCTCTTTGAAGTGCGTGACACGCTCGCGCCGGATGCACAGGTTCAATTGGATGCCCTTGCTCGCGATCTGATCGAGCGTTTTGAAACCACAAATGCGGACCCCACGCTTGGCATAGGGGCTGCTGGACTTTTCACGGATGGAGGAAGTGCCCTTGATCCCCTCACAGAAGAGGGTCTGTCCGGCCGGATTTCGGTCAATGCCCTCGTAGATCCCGATCAAGGCGGCGATCTTTGGAAAATCAGAGATGGTCTTGGTGCCATCTCTGAAGGGGATCAAGGCGATGCCACCATCCTAAACTCTCTGGCCGATGCCCTGCAGGAGACCCGCATAGCGTCCTCGGGCAGCTTGACCTCAATCGAACGGTCCGCTCTGGGTTTTGCATCGGACATTTACTCACTCGGGAAAACCAATCAGCTCAAAGCTGAGGCGGATCTGACGTTCGCAACAGCGCGACAAGAGTCCCTTCATTCGATCGAATTGGAGAATGGTGTGGATACAGACAATGAGATGCAAAAACTGCTCGTGATTGAACAAGCCTACGGGGCAAACGCAAAAGTTATTCAAACGATCCAAGCCCTTATGGATCAGCTGATGGGGATTTAAGATGACAGCAATTTCCTACGGCGATATGGGCGCATCCTTGCGCAACATGCGCTTGATCACCCAAGTAAAACAAGACCTCGACAAATACAGCTACGAGGTCTCAAGCGGTCAGAAACAGGACCTTGCCGCCGCCGTGTCGGGAGATTTTACGCCGCTTGCCTCAATCGAACGCTCCTTGCGCACGCTTGAATCCTACGATGTCGCAATCCAAGAGGCGAACCTCTTTGCCACGAGTATGCAAACGACGTTCGGAGCGATTTCATCACATGTCGCGGACTTGTCCTCCACACTTTTAACCTCTTCGACCAACGGGGACGCAACCAGCATTTCGGTTGCAGCGCAGGATGCCCGGACCCGCTTTGACGCGGTGGTCTCAGGGCTCAACACACGTATTGGGGATCGGTCTTTGTTCTCGGGGACAGCCACGAGTAAGACGGCACTGATCCCCGCGGCAGACATGTTAACAGAACTCCAAACTGCGGTGGTTGGCGCGACAACTGCGGCGGATGTCGAAACCATTGTGGATGACTGGTTCATGTCGGCGGGGGGCGGCTATGAAACGCTTGCCTACCAGGGCTCCGACAATGTGCTTTCTCCATTCTCGCTTGGAGAAAATGAATCCGTTCGACTGGGCATCACCGCGAAAGATGATGCAATTCGTCAAACCCTTAAAGGGCTGGCTTTGGCGTCTTTGGTGGACGACGGTGTATTTGCTTCAGATGTGAGCCAACAGGCAAGTTTGATGCGCTCTGCCGGCGAAACCCTCATGGGATCCCAGGCCGGTATGGCCGACCTTCAGGCCCGCGTGGGAACTGTCGAGGCCCGTATAGAGGACGCAAACCTGTCCAATTCCAGCATGACCTATGCGTTTGAAACTGCAAAATCCGAGATCATTTCATCGGACCCTTACAAAGCCGCATCGCTTTTGACGCAGACCGAGACACAACTCGAATTGGTCTACACCCTCACCGCGCATATGTCGCGCCTCAGCTTGTCGGACTATATCTAATGCTCAAAGCCCTCCTCGCGGCCGTTTTTTCCGTCCTCTTGCTCTCAACGGCGCATGCGAATCCGATCCGAATCAAAGACCTTGTTGAATTCGACGGCGTGCGTGGCAACGATCTCGTTGGGTACGGTCTTGTTGTTGGCCTCAATGGCACAGGTGACGGCATTCGAAACGCGCCGTTTACCGAAGAAATCATGTCGAACATTCTGGAACGCCTGGGGGTAAACATCACGGGCGAACAATTCAGACCCAAAAACGTCGCGGCCGTCTTTGTGACCGCAACACTTCCGCCCTTTTCGCGGGCAGGTGGTCAGATTGATGTAACTGTGTCGGCCATTGGCGACGCCAAAAGCCTTTTGGGTGGCACGCTGATCATGACGCCGCTCAATGCGCCGGATGGACAGATTTATGCAGTTGCACAAGGGACAGTGATTGCGGGCGGAGCATCCGCACAGGGCGATGGCGCCTCGGTGACACAGGGTGTTCCCACCTCCGGCAGTATCCCTGCTGGCGCGCGGGTTGAGCGCGAAATTGATTTTGATTTTACCCAAATGAAGTCCATCCGGCTGGCTCTGCGTGATCCCGACTTCACCACCGCCGAACGCATCGAAAATGCGATCAACAAAGATTTTGGTCGTGTGGTGTCGCGTATGCTGGATGCGGGCACTGTGCTTTTGGACATCAAGGCGACCCGTGAACTTTCTCCCGCGCATGCCTTGGGCCGGGTGGAAAACATCTCGGTTCAACCAGAGCGCAAGGCGCGCGTGGTGGTGGATCAACGTTCTGGCACCATTGTGATGGGAGAGGATGTGCGCATCTCTCGTGTGGCTGTGAGCCAAGGCAATCTGACGCTTCGGATCGAAGAGGAGCCCCTTGTCATTCAGCCTAATCCCTTCTCTGAAGGTGGCACTGTTGTCGTGCCCCGCACACGTGCAACACTTCAGGAGGAGCCGGGCATTGGCCTTGCGGAGATCGACGAGGGCACGTCTTTGTCAGAAGTGATCGCAGGCCTCAATGCTTTGGGAGTGTCTCCGCGGGATATGATCGACATTCTTAAAAGCATCAAGGCTGCAGGAGCCCTGCACGCAGAATTCCTTGTGCGATGAATGTGAGCGCGACGTTCGCATGCCGAGTTTAATGGGCGTGAAACTAATAACGGAACCCTTTCAAACATGGGCTTTTGCTTCGTCTTGGGTTTGGCGGCATTTTCAATCGAGAGCGGTTTTAAGAGAAACGTTCGCAGGGTGTGTGTGGGACGGCTTGTTTTGGCCCAAAGTCGGCGCGGCGTGGTCGAGCTGAAGTTTGCTGCGCGAAAAAACGATCGGTGTACGCAATCCAGCAATCCCTTCAGGTGCAATTTGCATCTTACGGGACAAAACTTGCGGCTCCTCGAGTGCTTCGCGGACCGAGTTGATCGGGCCAACGGGCACGCCGGATGTTTCTAAGGTGGCAATCAACTCCGATTTCGGCAGCGCAGATGTTTTCTCAGTGAGGATCTCAATCAGCGCGCTTCGATTCGCGACCCGGTCTGGGTTGGTGGAAAATCGGGCGTCTATTGCGAGGTCTGCCAATCCTAAGCTTTTGCAAAGCGCTACAAACTGTCGGTCATTGCCGCAGGCGATGATTAAATGGCCGTCTTGTGCAGGGAAGACTTGGTATGGGACGATATTGGGATGCGCATTGCCCAAACGTGTGGGGGTTTCTCCGCCCAGCAAGAAATTGGTCGCTTGGTTGGCTAAGACGCCGACACCACAATCGAGTAGAGATAAATCAACATGTTGCCCCAGTCCCGAACGGGACCGCTCCGCAAGGGCCGCTTGGATGCCAATCACACCGTAAAGGCCAGTGAAAACATCAATCCAGGCAACGCCAACTTTTTGCGGTTCACCCTCCGGGTCGCCTGTCAGATCCATGATTCCACACATGCCTTGGATCAAAAAGTCATACCCAGGCTGTTTGGCGCGCGGGCCATCCTGTCCAAATCCAGTAATGGATGCGTAGACCAATTTCGGATTGATGGCAGAGAGGGTTTCGTAATCGAGTCCGTATTTTTTGAGACCGCCCACTTTGAAATTTTCGATGACGACATCTGCCCGTGCAATCATGTCGCGCAGAGTGCCGAGCTGGGTCGGATCTGAAAAATCACAGATGACGGACGTTTTTCCGCGATTGGCCGAGTGAAAATAGGCCGCAACGGTTTCTGTGTCACCGTTTTCCAATGTGCGGGTGATAAAAGGCGGCCCCCAGCGACGCGTGTCATCGCCCTCAGGAGCTTCGATCTTTGTGACATCCGCCCCAAGATCGGCAAGCGTCTGACCGATCCAGGGACCGGCCAGAATGCGTGCAAGCTCAATGACTTTAAGACCCTTTAAAGGTGCCTCGTTGCTCATCACTTCTGCCCTTTATGCAAAAGCCGATAGGCCAGTGATGGCGCGGCCCAGGATCAGAGCATGCACATCATGTGTGCCTTCGTAAGTATTCACAGTCTCCAAGTTTTGCGCATGGCGCATGACGTGGTATTCGATCGAAATGCCGTTGCCACCGTGCATGTCACGCGCATTGCGAGCAATATCCAAGGCTTTGCCACAGTTGTTGCGTTTGATGATTGAAATCATCTCGGGCGCAAAACGACCCTCATCCATGAGGCGACCAACGCGCAAAGAGGCTTGTAGCCCGAGGGAAATTTCAGTCTGCATGTCAGCCAGCTTTTTTTGATAAAGCTGCGTTGCTGCCAGTGGTCGATTGAATTGAATCCGATCTTGACCGTACTGATGCGCGCGGAAGAAACAGTCTTCTGCCGCCCCCAAGACACCCCAAGAAATGCCGTAGCGTGCGCGGTTCAAACAACCGAATGGCCCGCCCATACCTTCGATATTCGGCAATAGCGCCTCTTCGCCGACGTCAACATTATCCATCACGATTTCACCGGTGATAGATGCGCGAAGCGACAGTTTGCCGCCAATTTTGGGGGCCGAAAGACCCTTCATGCCTTTTTCTAAGATAAATCCACGGACCTTGCCTCCGTGGGCTTCGGATTTTGCCCAAACCACAAAGACATCGGCAATCGGACTGTTGGAAATCCACATTTTCGAACCGATCAGGCGATATCCGCCTTCGGTTTTGATGGCACGGGTTTTCATGCCGCCCGGATCAGACCCAGCGTCAGGTTCGGTCAGGCCAAAACAGCCAATGGATTCACCGCTTGCCAGTTTGGGAAGATATTTGAGTTTTTGCTCTTCGGACCCGTAGGCATAAATCGGGAACATCACGAGGGAAGATTGAACCGACATCATCGACCGATAGCCACTGTCAACGCGCTCAACCTCACGGGCGACAAGCCCATAAGACACGTAAGATGCACCAACGCCGCCGTATTGCTCAGGGACCGTCACACCCAAAAGACCCTGTTCACCCATTTCGGCAAAAATCTCGGGATCAGTGATTTCGTCCAGATACGCCTTTTCAACGCGTGGCATCAGGCGGTCTTGGGCAAAGGCCGCAGCGGCCTCAGAGATCATTTTCTCTTCACTGGTGATCTGATCATTCAACAAGAACGGATCTGTCCAATCAAATGAGATACCCTTGTGGAATGTAGATGACATGCAGTTTCCTCCAAACAGTGCGAGACTGTGATTTCATTCTTTATATCGCTGTTATCAGTAGGAATATCGGTAAAAAATCATTATTATCGCATCAAAACATTCAAAGGATGAATGATCATGCGGCCGAGACGATTTTTACCATCAATCAAATTGCTACAGGCTTTGGATGCTGTGGTGCGGCATCGTTCCGTCACAGGTGCCGCCGATGAGTTGAACCTCACGCAAAGTACGGTGAGCCGTCTGATCATGACGCTTGAACAGCAGCTTGGAAAAGAATTGTTCACACGACACAAGAAACGGCTGATCCCCAATTCGGCAGCTTTGACGTATCAGCAAGATATTTCCAAAGCGCTGGATATGATCCAAAGAGCCAGCACCACGGTCGTAACCAACCCAGAAGGAGGCACAATTTCTCTCGCCGTGCTGCCAACATTTGCAACGCGTTGGCTTGGTCCCAGGTTGAGCTATTTTTTGAAACAACACCCAGGTGTGGCGGTGAATCTTGCAACGCGCATACGGCGTTTTGATTTTGAGAACGAGGCCTTCGATGCCGCAATCTATTTTGGCGACGCGGATTGGCCGGCTGTGCGGCACCTAAAGCTGTTTGATGAAAAGGTTACGGCTTGTGCATCGCGTGATTTCATAGCTCAAAATACATTGTCCAGCCCTGCGGATTTGGCCAATCAGCCCCTCTTGTATCTTGAGTCGCGGCCAAATGCTTGGCCGGATTGGTTCGCGGCACATGGTGTGGATGCCAAAGTGGGCGGCGGCATGCTCATGGATCAATTCTCAATGATGATTCAGGCCGCGATTTCTGGAATTGGTATTGCATTGCTGCCTGACTATATCGCGCAAACCGAGATCGCAGAGGGGCGGCTACAGATACTGCACACCCCCGCAGTTCAGATGCGCGGAGCATATTGGATGGTGTGGCCTGAGGAAAAAGAAAGCTTTTTGCCGCTCGCATCCTTCCGGGCCTGGTTGCAGGAGCAGTCCGACGACGAAGGGTCGTCGCTTATGGCCGAGGTCTGAGCGCCACACTGTGAATGTGCGGGGTGGAGGGTTGCTTCGCCTATGTGTGCCATGTGCAGCGAATCTTTTGCAGGTGCAGCGTCTGCCAAATCTCACTCATCCGACGCAACGAGGCAAACTGTACGAGCCCCTCAAATCAACCGACCTGAGACAATTTCATCACGCAGACAGCGGACACAAAAGGCCTTTTCGGATTCGGTCTTGGGAAAGACAGAGTCAAGCGCGAAGTTCGATTGCGCGGAGGCTCCACAGGTTGCTAGCTTGCCCCTGCGATTCACGTCGTCTTGGGGGACATTCAGGGATCGTGCGAGACAAACGAACAGGTAGACTATGCTCGTTCGGGATTCATGTGATCCGTCTGCACGCCATTGAGGCCGTTCGTTTGGGTAGGGGTACCCAAGCGTATAGCCATCTAGACCGATCACGCTTCGGCGTATTGTTCGGCTCTGGTATGTCCACACAACCCGCGCTTGTCGTGTGCAAATTCTGTTGAAACAGGGTGTGAGGTCCCTGTTTTGCTAAAGGGTTTGTACAGGTTAAGCGCGATACACTTGGGCACCGGCGCCGGTAGCATGCGACTTTGTGAGGGAGTCGTATGAACGGCATTTATTTGCTGGTCCCATGGATATCGAGACGACCCGAGGCGCAAGAGCCACAATTCAGGCAGTCTGCTGCCTGAACCCGATGTCGGAAAACCCGACATTGAATGAACAATGATAATGGGTCGAAAATAAAAAATGAAAAATGATACGTGGGGACGTGTTAAGCAACAATTGCTCGAAGCCGTTGGGCGCAATAACTTTGCGAACTGGATTGAGCCGCTGGAACTGACAAAAGTGGACAACGGTGTTGCGGTTTTTTCCGTGCCGACCAGCTTTATGGCCAACTGGGTGTCCCGCAATTTCGCCGATACCATCCTGACACATCTCAAGGCCGCAAATGCCCCGGCGTCCCGTGTTGAATTTAAGGTTGTGGCGCATCAGCCGCAACCTCAGACATCAGAGGCAAAACCCGCTGCCGCCGCGCCTGCCGTGGCCCCGGTTGAACCCGCCGAATTGCCCGGCGCGCCGCTTGATGCGCGGTTCACATTTGACAATTTCGTTGTGGGCAAGCCGAACGAATTGGCTCATGCCGCCGCAAAGCGTGTCGCCGAAGGTGGCCCTGTGACCTTTAACCCATTGTTCCTTTACGGCGGTGTTGGCCTCGGCAAGACCCACTTGATGCACGCCATCGCGCATGAGACCCGCATGCGCAACCCGGAGCTGCGCGTTCTCTATCTCTCCGCCGAACAGTTCATGTACCGCTTCGTTCAGGCCCTGCGTGATCGTCAGATGATCGACTTCAAACAAATCTTTCGTTCGGTCGACGTGTTGATGGTCGATGACGTGCAATTCATTGCCGGAAAAGACAGCACCCAAGAAGAATTCTTTCACACCTTCAACGCGTTGGTCGATCAGGGCAAGCAGATCATCATCTCCGCTGACCGCGCGCCGGGTGAGATTAAGAACCTCGAAGATCGGATCAAATCGCGTTTGCAATGTGGCCTTGTGGTCGATCTGCACCCGACCGATTACGAACTGCGTCTCGGTATTCTTCAAACCAAAGCCGAAGCCTACCGCGCCCAATATCCGGGGCTTCAGTTCTCTGATGGCGTGTTGGAATTTTTGGCGCATCGCATTTCAACCAACGTGCGCGTGTTGGAGGGGGCTTTGATGCGTCTCTTTGCCTTTGCTTCCTTGGTGGGCCGCGAGATCACCCTTGATTTGACCCAAGAATGTCTTGCCGACATCCTCAAACAATCGGATCGCAAAGTCACGGTTGAGGAAATTCAGCGCAAAGTGTCAGAGCATTATGCCATTCGCCTGTCTGACATGATCGGTCCCAAACGAGTGCGCTCCATTGCTCGCCCGCGTCAGGTCGCGATGTATCTGGCGAAACAACTGACCTCGCGGTCCTTGCCGGAAATCGGTCGTCGTTTTGGCGGGCGGGATCACACCACGGTCATGCATGGGGTGCGTCGGATTGAGGAACTCAAAGGCACAGACAGCCAAATCGCCGATGACGTCGAAATGCTGCGCCGCGCCCTAGAAGCTTAACTGCGCGGGTGCGTGAAGGCACATTTTGACAAAAACTGAGCCCAATCCGCTGCATCGCCGCGACAAATGTCTCTGGCGATGCGCGCGGCCCTTGACGCTCTGGTTCCAAAACAACACAGTCCCGTTAAACAATATCTTGCGCCCGGGGATGAATGGTTTAGGCTCAACTCCCCGGCTTATGAATTCTACGAGGGTGGCATGAAAATCAGCATCGAACGCGGCACGCTTTTGAAAGCCGTCGGCCAAGCGCAATCCGTCGTTGAGCGTCGGAACACCATTCCGATCCTCGCCAACGTCTTGATTGAGGCTGAGGGCGACATGGTGTCCTTCCGCGCCACCGATCTTGACATCGAAGTGGTGGACAAATGCAACGCTATGGTCGAACGCGCCGGGGCCACGACGGTCTCTGCCGTTATGCTCCACGAGATCGTGCGCAAATTGCCTGATGGCGCAATGGTTCAGCTCACCGATGATGGCACCAATGGTCGTTTGACGGTTGAGGCCGGTCGGTCGAATTTCTCTTTGGCGACATTGCCCAAAGAAGACTTCCCGATGATGGCCTCTTCTGAATATGACAGCAATTTCGCGATTCCTGCCCCGGTGTTGCGCCGCCTGTTCGACAAATCGAAATTCGCTATCTCGACTGAAGAAACCCGCTATTACCTCAACGGTGTGTTCATGCACATCGCTGATAGCGAAAATGGCAAATCTCTGCGCTGTGTCGCGACCGATGGCCACCGGTTGGCGCGCATTGATGCTGTGCTCCCCGACGGAGCTGCCGAGATGCCCGGCGTGATCGTTCCGCGCAAAACGGTGGGCGAATTGCGCAAGCTGTTGGATGATGACGACATGACCATCGCGGTCTCCGTGTCTGAGGCGAAAGTACGCTTTGCCACGCCAGAAATCACTCTGACCTCTAAGGTCATCGACGGCACCTTCCCGGATTACACCCGGGTGATCCCGGTTGGAAATACCCGCAAACTCGAAGTCGATGCGGCGGATTTTGCCAAGGCGGTTGACCGTGTGGCCACCGTGTCCTCCGAGCGTTCGCGTGCAGTCAAATTGACCCTCGAAGAAGACAAGCTGATCCTCTCAGTGAACGCCCCGGATTCAGGGGCCGCTGAGGAGGAACTGGCTGTGGCGTATAATGACGAGCGCTTGGAAATTGGATTTAACGCCAAATACTTGCTCGAAATTGCTTCGCAAGTGGACCGTGAAAATGCGGTGTTCTTGTTCAACTCCTCGGGCGATCCGACCTTGATGCGCGAAGGCAATGACACCTCTGCCGTCTATGTCGTCATGCCGATGCGGGTTTGAGCCGTTCAACCACCTGAAACACAAGTGAGCAGCAATGGGCCGTCTCTATATCGAAGAGCTGAGCCTGTCGCATTTTCGCTCTCACCGGGCCGCACGTCTTGAATTGGACGGGCGGCCTGTTGCGATTTTTGGTGCCAATGGCGCGGGCAAAACCAACATTTTAGAGGCGGTGTCTTTGTTGTCGCCGGGGCGGGGCCTGCGCCGCGCCGCGCCGGATGAGATCGGGCATAAATCCGCCGGAGTCGGTTGGAAAATTCGTGCCGATCTCGTCTCTCTGCATCACATGCATGAGTTGGAAACCTGGGCTGAGCCGGGCTCCGCGCGCACTGTGCGGATCGACGGGAAATCCGCGCCGCAGGTGGCGTTGGGGCGGGTTGCCCGCGTGGTGTGGCTGATCCCGGCGATGGATCGACTTTGGATCGAAGCGCCTGAGGGCCGGCGACGGTTTTTGGACCGGATGGTGATGTCGTTTGAGCCGCGCCATGCGGAGGCCGTGTTGGCCTATGAAAAGGCGATGCGGGATCGCAATCGCTTGCTCAAAGACATGGTGCGCGATGCGCATTGGTACGACGCGCTTGAGGCGCAAATGGCCGATCAAGGTGCGGCGATCATGGCCAATCGCCTGTATGCACTTGATCGTTTGGCGCGGGCGCAGGAGGGGGCCGAAACCGCCTTTCCCGCGGCGCATTTGACGCTGAAGGCCTCCGATGATCTGCCTTTGCCGGTGGAGCGCGCTGATTTGCTGGCCGCTTTTGCCGACAATCGGCCGCGCGACATGCATGCCGGACGTACATTGATCGGGCCCCACCGCGCCGATTTGGCGGCGGTTTACACGGCCAAAGATGTGTCTGCCGATCAATGTTCGACCGGGGAGCAAAAGGCGCTCTTGATCTCGCTGATCCTCGCCAATGGGCGCGCCTTGGCCCAAGACTTTGGCGCTGCGCCAATCTTTCTGCTCGACGAGGTTGCGGCCCATCTTGACGCCAACCGTCGCGCCGCGCTCTATCATGAAATCTGCGCGCTGGGCGCTCAGGCATTTATGACCGGAACCGGTCCTGAACTTTTCGCAGAACTCGACGGGCGTGCCGCCCAATATGAGGTCTCTGAGGAGGGTGGATCGTCCCTTTTGAAAGAGAGTCTATGACCATCGCATTTGGCGATCTTGGCCTCTACGCCATTGCCCTTTTGGCGCTGTTTCTGACCCCTGGCCCGGTGTGGTTGGCGATGTTGGCCCGCGCGCTGTCGGGCGGGTTCAAGGCGGCCTGGCCTTTGGCATTGGGCGTGGTGTTTGGTGATGTGCTGTGGTCGCTGTTGGCGATCCTGGGCGTGTCTTGGATCGTATCCGAGTTTAGCGGCTTTTTGACCGTGCTCAGATGGGTCGCGGTGGCGATGTTTCTGTTCATGGGAGGGATGTTGATCCGCCATGCCGACAAACAAATTGCCGCTGACAGCCGCCTTACACGCCCCGGCATGTGGGCCGGTTTCGCCGCGGGGCTGATTTGCATTATCGGAAATCCCAAAGCGATCTTGTTCTACATGGGCTTCTTGCCAGGCTTTTTTGACCTGTCCACCCTCGCGACCCCCGACATCGTGGCGATTTGTGCGGTCTCGGCATTGATCCCGCTGGTCGGCAACTTGATTTTGGGGGTCTCTGTTGGTGCTGTGCGCAAGATTATGACTTCGCCGCACGCGCTCAGGCGGATGAATATCGGCGCTGGCAGCCTGTTGATTTTCGTCGCTTTGGTGATCCCCTTCGTCTGAGCCGGAAACCGCCCTTTTCTCGTGTCAATTGCGTGACATCCCTCCTGTGGTCGCGTATAAATTGATCAAGAAATAACAAGGTACTCCGCATGTCCGATACGCCACACGATCCCTCCGAATACGGTGCAGATTCCATCAAGGTTCTCAGGGGCTTAGAAGCCGTTCGCAAACGTCCCGGTATGTATATCGGGGACACTGACGACGGCTCTGGTCTGCATCACATGGTCTATGAGGTGGTGGATAACGGGATTGACGAAGCTTTGGCTGGTCATGCCGATTATGTGACCGTCATTATCCACAAAGACAGCTCGGTTTCGGTGCGCGACAACGGTCGGGGTATTCCAACCGACATGCACCACGAAGAGGGTGTCTCGGCCGCTGAGGTCATCATGACCCAACTCCACGCGGGCGGCAAATTCGACAGCAATTCCTACAAGGTTTCCGGCGGTCTGCACGGCGTGGGCGTGTCGGTTGTGAACGCTTTGTCTGACTGGCTTGAACTGAAAGTCTGGCGCAATGGCAAAATCCACCAAGCGCGGTTTGAGCGTGGTGATACCGTTGAGCACCTCAAGGTGATCGGCGATGCGGGCGATGAAACCGGCACAGAGGTGCGGTTCATGGCGTCGGCCAAAACGCTTGATCCTGAGGTCGGCACGTTCTCCAACCTCGATTACTCCTTTGACACGTTGGAAAAGCGTCTGCGCGAATTGGCGTTTTTGAACTCTGGCGTTCGGATCATTCTTGAGGATCACCGTCCCGCCGACCCGCTCAAAGCCGAGCTGTTTTATGAGGGGGGCGTCAAGGAATTCGTCAAATATCTTGACCGCCATAAATCTGGGATGATGCCCGAGCCGATTTTCGTCACAGGCGAACGGGATGACATTGGCGTTGAGGTCGCGATGTGGTGGAACGACAGCTACCATGAAAACGTGCTGCCCTTTACCAACAACATCCCGCAACGTGACGGTGGCACCCATTTGGCGGGCTTTCGTGGCGCGCTGACCCGGACGCTGACCAAATATGCCGCCGATTCCGGGATCGCCAAACGCGAAAAGATCACCTTCACCGGCGATGACGCGCGCGAAGGTCTAACCTGTGTTTTGTCGGTCAAAGTGCCGGATCCGAAATTCTCGTCCCAGACCAAAGATAAATTGGTGTCTTCTGAGGTGCGTCCTGCGGTTGAAAACCTTGTGAGCGAAAAACTCACCGAGTGGTTGGATGAAAACCCGCGTGAAGCCAAGGTCATCGTCAGCAAGATCGTCGAGGCCGCACAGGCCCGCGAAGCGGCGCGTAAGGCTCGCGATCTGACTCGCCGCAAATCGGCGCTTGATGTGAATTTCCTTGCCGGCAAACTCAAAGATTGCTCGGAAAAAGACCCGTCGCAAACCGAAGTCTTCCTCGTCGAGGGTGATTCCGCTGGTGGTTCTGCCCAAACGGGCCGGGACCGTCGGACACAGGCAATTTTGCCGCTCAAAGGTAAAATCCTCAATGTCGAGCGCGCGCGGTTTGACCGGATGCTGGGCTCTCAGGAGATCGGCAACCTTGTCATGGCGCTGGGCACGGGCATCGGGCGCGACGAGTTCAAACTTGAAAAACTGCGCTACCACAAGATTGTCATCATGACCGATGCGGACGTCGATGGTGCCCACATTCGGACGCTGTTGTTGACCTTCTTCTTCCGCCAAATGCCGCAGCTGATCGAAGCTGGTCACCTGTTTATCGCTCAGCCGCCGCTGTACAAAGTCGCGCGCGGCAAGTCTGAGGTGTACCTCAAAGACCAAGCGGCGATGGAAGAATATCTGATCCAACAAGGTGTTGACGGGGCAGTGTTGCGCCTCAAATCCGGCGAAGAGATTGCCGGGGCGGATTTGGCCCGTGTGGTCGAGGGCGCACGCACGTTCAAGCGGATTTTGGAAGCCTTCCCAACGCATTATCCGCGCCACATCATCGAACAAGCGGCTCTTGCCGGGGCGTTTGAGCCGGGTCGCGTGGACGCTGATCTGTCAGGCACTGCCGATATGGTGGCGCGTCGTTTGGATATGATCGCGCGTGAATTTGAACGCGGTTGGACTGGTCGTCCGACCCAAGATGTCGGCATCCGTTTGACCCGCGTTCTACGAGGCGTCGAAGAGGTGCGCACTCTTGATGGTGCGATCCTGCGTGGCGGCGAAGCGCGCCGGATCAACCAAGAGGTTGCGGCCACCAACGGTGTGTTCAAAGATCCGTCGCGCCTTGTGCGTAAGGATCGCGAAACGCTGATCCATGGTCCGATCGAACTTTTGAACGCCATCCTTGAAGAGGGCGAAAAGGGCCTCTCGCTTCAGCGCTACAAAGGTCTGGGTGAGATGAACCCGGATCAACTTTGGGAAACCACGCTTGATCCAGAGGCCCGCACCTTGTTGCAGGTCAAAATCGAAGACCTCGCCGAGGCTGATGACATCTTTACCAAGTTGATGGGGGATGTTGTTGAGCCGCGCCGCGAGTTCATCCAAGACAACGCGCTCAACGTCGAAAACCTCGACGCGTAGCATGTCTATTGAGCTCCCTTGTACGTTGGCACTGATGAATGGCGCCCCCGCCATTCGCCTGAGGGCAATGGCGAGCGGATAGGTCTGCTCCGCGAAAGATCATAAACGCCGACTAAGGCGGGGTCCGAAAATGGATCAAGGTCTATTAATGGCAAACGCCCACGTTCTGCTTTTGGCGGGACGTGGGCGTTAGTCTCTATTCTGATGCTGCCGCAACATCAAAAGGCCAAAGGCCAATAGCACCAGTGCCGGGCCGAATATGTAAGGCAAAGACACAAAGGTCGCGTCATATGTTGAGTAAAGGCCCCGTCTCATAAGGCCGACAACGTGGACCAGCGGGTTGAACCACAACAAGGATTGGAATGGTTCTGGTGCGCTTTCGAAGAGGTAGAAAATCGTCGACAATAGGAACATTGGACGGTTCAAGATGCCCCAGAGCTGTTCCCAAATGGGAAACTTTGCAAACAAGACAGCATTGATAACGCCGAGTGCGCAGGAGATTACCGTTATCGCAAAGAAAGACAGGAAAACCCATTTGAAATCTATGGTTACACGAACATTTTCCAGCAGTATGATGCCACCAATGATCACGATCACGATTAGGATTTGGGTCAACAGATTTAGGATAAGCCGCGCCAGAATGGCGTCCATGAATGTGACCGCCGGGTAGGACAGCAACTTTTCACTGAAGGCCAATGATTTTCCGATTTTCGACGACAAGTCCCGATACATCGTAAATGGCAACATGCCTGAGGCATAGAACAAAGCAAAATGTGTGCCGAGAGCAGGTTGACGGAAGATGAAAGAAAACATCAGCGTCATAAGAGTGATGCCGGCGACGGGTTCCAACACGGCCCAGATATACCCGCCCGGCGATTTACCGTAATTCGAACTCATCTCACGGATGATCAGTGCCCCAATCGCCGCGCTTGAGCGTCTGAGAGTGGAATGTTGAATTGGGGTCGTCACAGGCTCTCTTTCACGTTGGGCACAAGGTTTCACAATTCTAATAAGATAGTGTTAACCTTCTTGGTTCAACCTTGGCTTGTAGGTCCGGTTGCGATAAATACAGGATCAGATAAGTGTTTAGCGGGACAAAGGGCGCGTGCAGATTGTCAGAACAAGAGTCCCCAAAGCGTGCCAGAGCGAGGAGGAGAGGTAAAGCTCAGCCTAAGCCCAGTGTCGCAGAACCACAGATCATCGTAAGGCCTGTTGCGCGTCCCGCCAGCTTCAAAGGCCGACATATCAATCTGACGCTGTCCTTTGTTCTTTGTGTGATTATCCCCACTTTTCTTGTGGGTCTGTATATGGGTGTGATTGCCCGCGACCAATATGTGTCGGAAGTCGCATTTTCCGTACGCAGTGCGCAGACACCGCCGGCTTTGGAACTCTTGGGTGGGATCAGCACCTTAGGTGGAGCTGACACGATGGATGCCGAAATCCTCTATGCTTTTCTGCAAAGCTCTCAGATTGTGTCAGATATCAATGCGGAAATTGATATTAAAACCAAGTATCTCTGCCCAAAGGGCACAGCGGACCCACTCTTTTGTCTGAATGCGGACGCAACGATTGAAGAGTTGGTCGCCTACTGGAATCGGATGATTGAGATTTCATATGAAAGCGGTTCTGGTATTATTGAGCTGTCGGTGAGGGCCTTTACTCCAAATGAGGCGAAGACAATTGCAGAGGCGGCGTTCGCCCGCAGTGGAGCAATGATCAACGAACTTTCAGATACCGCTCAAGCCGATGCAACGCGCTATGCCAATGATGAACTGATTCACTCCGTGGAGCGCCTTAAAAATGCGCGCCGATTGCTGGCTGAGTTTCGAAACGAAACGCAAATCATTGATCCGAGTTTGGATTTCCAAGGTCAAATGGGGGTGATTTCATCTTTGCAGGAACAGTTGACTGGCGCTTTGATTGACCGCGGTCTCGTTGAACTGACGGCCACGCGGCCTGATCCTAGATTGGATCAACTGGACCGCAAAATTGATGTGATCGAACAACAAATCAAATTGCAACGGGGACAGTTTGGCCGATCTGATGTCAATGATGCCGATGCTTATCCGCAATTGATTGGCCGGTTTGAGGAATTGAATGTGGATGTCGAATTCGCCGAGCAGGCCTATATTCAGGCGCTCGCAAACCTAGATTCCGCACAGGCTGAGGCACAGCGACAAAGCCGATATCTTACGGCGCATGTCCAGCCTACTTTGGCCGAAACCTCTGAATACCCCAAGCGATTTCTAAATACGCTGCTGACGGGATTCTTCTGCTTCTTTACATGGCTCGTCGGCGCACTCGTCTATTATTCGCTGCGAGAAAGAGCGTGAAATGGTTCGATTGGAGAACCTGACTAAAGCTTATCGAACACGGGGGCGTTTAAAGTATATTGTTGATCGTGTCTCTTTGGATCTGCCGTCCAATCGAAGCCTTGCGTTGCTTGGACGCAACGGGGCCGGAAAGTCCACGCTCCTGCGGATCATTTCCGGCAACCTCAAACCGGACAGTGGAACCGTCACGATTGATGGCACGATCTCTTGGCCGGTTGGCTATGCGGGGTCTTTCCATGGTGCCATGACGGGAGCGCAAAACACTCGGTTTGTGGCGCGCGTATATGGTGTAGATACGGATGAATTAACTGATTTTGTCCAAGATTTTTCTGAACTGGGAGATCACTTTCATATGCCAATACGCACCTATTCTTCTGGCATGAAAGCGCGTTTGGCCTTTGCTGTATCCGTCGGCATTCCGTTTCAGACCTATATCATCGACGAGGTGACCTCTGTTGGGGACGCTGCTTTTCGTCAAAAAAGCAGCGCTGTCATGCGTGAGCGGCTTAAACAGTCCGGTGCAATTGTCGTGTCCCATAATATGCGCATGGTACGTGATCTTTGCGATTGTGCGGCTGTGCTTGAAAATGGAAATCTGCGCTTTTTTGACGATGTACGCGATGCCATCGACGTTCATGAGGGCAACATGAAGGCAAATGATTATGGGGAATAGGAGATTTTGACGTTGTCAAAACGGTACACAGCTACAAACACAATGGATTTTTACAATGCTTGATGTCCTTATCCCCCACTATAATGACGCCGACCAACTCGATTTTTCACTTCGTTCGGTTGCGGATCAAACGTGGCGCGGTGATTTGCGTGTGATTGTGGTGGATGATGGTTCAGACAAAGATCAATTGTCCCGTGCGGAAAAGGTCATTATCGACAGCGATCTGAACATTGAATTGATCCGGTGTCCGGAAAATCAAGGGCGGCCGAAAGCCAGAAATACTTTATTGGATGCCTCAGACGCCCGTTTTGTGGCTTGGTTAGACGCTGGAGATGTTTGGTATCCGACCAAACTGCAAACGCAGTTCAATCGTCTCTATAAACTTGACTATGAAGGAGCCGATTTGAATTCAACTTGGGTCACCTGTAACTATGATTGGCAGTGGACGGGGCGTCGGCGCCGAACCGTGAAACAAGACACCACGGGCAATCAACTTCACGATCTTTTTGTAGGGGATCGGTTGCGGGCCTATCTGTGGACTCTGTTGGGCACACGCGCCTCTTTTATGATGGCCAATCGCTTTGACGAACGTCTGACACGATTACAGGATCTTGATTATTTTATCTCCTTTGTGCGGGGAGGCGGCGTCCTTGTGTCTACAGATACGGCAAAACCGCTGTGTTGCTATTTTAAGTCCGACATTGGCCGTAATGCGACAGAAATCCGGAAATGCTACACGACGATCTTTGACAAACATAGGGCCCCGCTTGAGGCGTTGGGCCCCCGTTTTGTGCGTCGCGCCAAGGCCAAGGCGGATTTCGTGGCCGCACGCTTTGCCAAAAGCAATGGCGATCGCTTGCGTGCGCTTTCCTATCATATGGACGCATTGCGCACCGATCCATATTACGTCGCACATCGCGTTAAAAAATCTCTTCGAAAAGGCTGAACAATGGACCTTTGCATCATTTTTGGCGAGAAAAGGCTGCTCTTGCCAAGACATACTCAAGTTGACGCCTTTGAGACGTTTTTACCCGACACTCACCGCGTGTTTGAAATGCCTTGGTATTCACGCAGTGCAGGGCGATATTATCACGACCGCTTGTTGGATCACGCAGGGGATCGTCGGGTCGAAACGTCCGCACTCGCAATGCGCGCTGATTATAAAGCTGGGGATGTGCCGGTTCTGATCTTTTCCGGTGTGTTGGAGGATAGCTCGGATCTTGCATCTTTATGCGCCCTTTTGGAAAAATTGGCCGCAGAGCTTTCAGACACAACTATAAACATATCCTCACGGGTTCTGAGCACGCGTGGTCTTGATGAGGCAATGCGGGCACAGTCGGTCGCACGGCTGGACAAAGCTCTTGGTGCGCTTGACTCTCTCCAGATCGCGCCGTCTGAGATTTTGTTCCTCGAGGATCTTCCGCATTCTGCAATACACAATGCCCAGCTTAATCTGATATGCGACCAGATTGCGGATGGTTGTCTGGCCAGACTGGCGGATCTCGGATTTATCCTGGGTCGCGCGCGGGCCATAGACATTTTGTCCAAGCGCCTTGACGTGTTGGAGCAAGCGGGTTTGACAATCAATCCAGACATACCAGATGCCTATTTGGATCGTTTCACCGAGAGTCTTTTGGGCGAATTATTGCATCGTCGGCCCAGAGGTAAGGCTTGATGCAATGAGACAGACACCGTGCCGCAAAACGCGCCTATGTTTTATTATTGATAAACTCGCCCTGCGCAGTGGGGGGGCTGAGCGTGTGCTGATTGAAACGGCCAATGCCCTGTATGATCATGGTTATGCGGTTGAAATTGTGACCCATGAAGCGCGCGGCAAACGTCCGTTTTATCCGTTACGCAAAGGCATCATACTCTCCAATATTCGGCCCCGTGATCACAATAGATCGCAGGTCTGGCGTGTGATGAGTCGGGTGCGATCTATGCTGCACCGAAATCGCTTTTTCATTCCCGGTCTCTCGCATCTGCAATGGTGGAGTCAAAACGGAAGTTTTCGCCGTCGTCTCGCGGCGCATATTGATGCGACGGCACCTGATGTTGCGATCGCTTTTTTGCCGCCCGCTGTGACCGCGTTGGGACATGCGCATTTTTCGCATCAGACAAGGCGCTTTGCATCCCTTCATAACGTGCCAGAACAAGATTTCGATAATCCAGGCCGTTGGGATCCAAATCCGGTGGACCGTAAATTGCGCCGCGCGGCATTGGCGCATTTCGATGGGATTGGCATCTTGTTGCCAGAGTTTAGGGATTGGTTTGATGACGAGTTGCAAGAGCGTTTGATCGTGATGCCCAATGCGGTGCACCCGGTGGATCCGGCTTGTCTATCTGCGGCTAAACGCAAAAAGCGGGTGATTTCGGTTGGGCGTTTGGCGGATGTAAAACAGCATCGGTTGCTGATTGAGGCTTGGAGCCATCTCAAAGATGATTTCCCCGATTGGATTTGCGAAATCTATGGTGTTGGTCCGTTGGAATCCGCACTCAAAGAGCAGATCGAACAGCTCCAGCTTGATGAAACTGTCATTTTACGTGGTGCTACCAACGCGATTGAAAAAGAGTACCTGAGTGCTAAAATCCTAGCTCATCCTGCCGAGTTTGAGGGCTTCGGCCTTGTGATTACCGAGGCTCTTGCGCACGGTTTGCCTGTGGTCGGATTCGAGGATTGCTCTGGGTTTAACTTTATTGTCCATGATCAAGTGTCGGGTCTTTTCGTCTCGGCAGCGGGTGATCGGGCTAAAAATCTGTCAGGATCATTGGCAAAGTTGATGCGTGATCCGGCGCTTTGCACCGCCCTTGGTGACGCCGGCTTGAAAGAAATCGAACGGTTTTCCCCCCAATCTATTCTGGCACTTTGGGAGCAAGCCATTCAGGGCACTGATCAACGCTTGGTATTGGAGGCGTGAATGGGGCGGATTATTTTACATATCGGAACGCATAAAACCGGAACCACTTCGCTTCAAAAGGGGCTGTCGCGCAATCGCGAACAGCTTGAGGCGCGCGGTATTTACTATCCGGACTATGATCTGATTGGCGCAAAGTCGCACTACGCGCATATCGGAATCGTCAATGCGTTTTCAAAGGCGCACCCTGACCTGTCGCGGGAACAAGCAGAAACCTTTTTCGCAGAAGTTCATCGGCGTTCAGCAGACTATGATTTGACCATTCTGAGCGCTGAGCCATTCTTTCGTCATGTTGGCTTTGGCGCAAATGGCCAACCCCGCAAGGTTCCCCGTAATGGCGAAGCCTATTGGGTGGCTCGGAATGATTATATTCGCGATGTGCGTGATCAGTTTGTGGGGGCCGATGTCGAAATCGTCATGGCTGTGCGCAGGCAAGTAGACTACGGCATGTCACTGTATCAAGAGCATGTTAAGACCAGCAGATATAGTGGGGATTTTTCCACGTTCCGCGAGACGTTTTGGCCCCGGTTTGACTATCTGCGCCAAGCGCGCGCCTGGCGAGAGGCCTTTGGTGCTTTTCGGTTGCTGCGGTTTGAAGATCTGGTGCGTCAAAAAGATGTTTTAGCCGCCTTTGGCCGTGCGATTGATGCAAATTTAGATGACCTGCTCCCCGCACCTTTTACCAATGCGGCCCTACCACCCGATCTTGTGGTGTGGAAGCGCATGATGCATATGGCTCAGACGAGCGAAAGGACCCTGCGCAAACAGGTGGACACGTTGTTGTCAGGGCCGCTTGCGCCGCTGTTTGCTGCTCTGCCCAAACGTTCACTCTACACAAGTTTCGAGGACATGCGGGCTTTTCACCGACAGTTTGAGGATGCAAATGAGCTATTGAAACGTGAATTTATGCCTCCGGATCTACAGGGGACACCAATGTTTTCGAATGATCTGCGTGAAGACTATCTGTTCGGTGACGCGCTGCATCCTGAATTTTTGATTCATCTCGCGGCGCATTTGTCGAAACTATGACTGAGACATGATCAAACGCCATCACATTTGCCTCGCCCCCGGTGCCCTGACCGCTGGGGGGATAAGAACGGCATTTTTAATATTGGCAGAGGCATTGTTGGCGCGAGGGCATTGTGTTGATCTGCTTGTGACGCGTCAGGTCATGACGGAGGTAGCGCTACCCAAAGGGCTGCGTGTCATTCAAGCTGGCACCAAAACCCGCAACGCCTTGCCCGCCGCTACCCGATATTTGGCACAAAACACCCCGGACGCGGTGATTTCAGCACGCCCCTATATTGATCTCTTAATGATGGCGGCGCGCGCGCTTTCTGGACATCAAAAATGTAAATTGGTCTGGAGTTTTCATACCCATCAATCCAGCGACTATGCCACCCGGGGTGTTGGCTCGCGTCTTTTGGTCCGTAGCGCCTTTGTTGCGTCTCGCTGGGCCGATAGTCTGGTCGCCGTGTCCGATGGTGTCGCAGAAGATATAGCTCTGGCGTTCTTGCCTGCCCCGAGACCTGTGCATACTATCTATAATCCGGTTAAACGGGCCGATCGCTCAGCCGCCGTCTCTGAGCCGCCACATCCATGGTTGAAAGACAAAAGCATTCCCGTTCTCCTTTCAATCGGCCGACTGGTTCAACAAAAGGACCACATGACGCTTTTGCAAGCCTTTGCCGATCTGCGCAAACAACGTCCCGTGCGGCTTTTGATTTTGGGTGATGGTCCGATGCGAAGTCAGCTTGAGGCAGTAGCCCACAGCTTTGGATGCGCCGAAGAGATCGACTTCCTTGGACACCAGGTGCAGCCAGAGCGATTTTTAAGCAAAGCTGATGGGTTGGTCTCAACATCTTTGTGGGAAGGCTTTGGCTATGTGTTGGCTGAGGCCCTAGCGTGGTGTTGCCCTGTGATCGCCGCCGACTGTCCATCAGGTCCTGCGGAGGTTTTAGGTCACGGGCGCTATGGGCGTTTGGTTCCGCCCAATGATCCGAATGCACTTTGCTGTGCCATCGCTCAGGCGCTGGACGACCCTAAGCGCACATACACGTTTAAGGATGATCCATTGGATCGTTTCGATCCGGATCGTATCGCGCAGGCCTATCTTGACCTTCTGGAGGGGTGACGCGTCATTCGGCCCATTTGAGTGCAAGCGGATTGCTGGCATCGTTGGCCAATACCGCACGGGCATATGTGCGCAAATCTTCGTCAAGTCCGCAGCGAGGAAAAATATGCGCAACAGCGCGCAGATGGCGATGCAAGCGTGTGTTGCGGGTCATAATTTCGCGGCCAATTCTACGAATTTCCTTTTTGTCTTTCAGCCGCCAAGAGCTTCGCAGATACACAATGAGTTGGTCATCTGAGAGGTCCTTGAACGCTGGGCGGGCTTGAGCCAGAGCGGTAAAGGCATTCGTTTCATCTGGGCTTAGATTCGATCCCAGTGCCACTGCGGCCTCTTGGATCAGCGCCGAAAGATCATCGGGGACTTCGAAATAGTGTTTGATCAATTGTTTGACGATTTTCCCGACAAACCCATCGCGCACATGACGCAAGTCGGGTTCAAACGCATCCTGTTTGGGGGATAGAGTGGCATTTTCATAACTCGGGAAATAGTCTAAGTTCTTAAATTCGGATGCCAATTTACCCGTTGCGGCACAGAGTGTGGATTTCGACAATGCGTTGGCCAATATGACATCCCGACCGGTGAACGTAGCATTCAAAGCAACGGGAGATACGGTGATGATGATCGAGATTTCGGGGTTGATGCGCCTCAACGTTTGCACGGTGCGCCGCATGTAAGAAAGGCAAGCCTCGTAATCCAAATTGACAAAATCGTACTGGGTGGCTGCGCGCAGGAGTTGGCGTGTTGCTGGCGCTTGATGGATATGCAGGCCAGTGTTCTGGTCCACCCAGCTTTCTGTCAAACCAAAAGTCAGAGCGACAAGATTTGCCGAAAAGGCATGGGCGTAAAGGTCATAGATTTCACGCCGGCGTTCGATAAATCGATCCTTGCTGACCGGGATAAACCCACCCAAATGAAGGTCGATCACCTGTCCATCTTGGGTATCAAACTGCATCTCTTTTGCGTCGTCTTCGAAAAATCCGGTGCCACGTTCATAGATTTTTGCAGCCCATTCAATTTCTTGGCAGACGGTGGCCGGAGTGTATTTGTTCAAAATACCGTTGCGGCGTAATCCGCCCCATTCGGCTTCTGGCGCGGAAAACTCAAGAGTGGGCAACTCAAAGCCGAGCAAGGATAGGTGTTCCTCGATGTTGCGGGCAAAACAGCTACCGATAGTGAACACCTTTGCCCCGGGAGCAATCCGGAAGGTTGGCTGTAGATTGGGCCAAGCCTGTGGCACAAGGCGATCATGTACATGCGCCCAATTCGCAGTGTCATTTCGGGTTTTCAAAGCCATACGCGCATTACTGCGTTCAAAATGAGTATCTGTCATAGGCGCATACCTTTATTTAACTTCTACCCATGAGCACTTGGGTTACTCATAAGGGGCAACTCAACATTCGTAACTCGAGGGTAGGTTTCTGAAATAGAAAAGCCTAGTCTTATCTGGAGACAAAGAGGTTAATATATGTCTGACACCCCTGAAGTTTCGGTGATAGTGCCAATTTATCGACAGTGGGATTACCTTGAGACGTTGCTTGTGGCGCTCAGCCAACAAACCCTTGAGGTTGCCCGGTTTGAAATCATTCTCGTCGCCAACGAAAGACCACCGCAGGGTTTGAATGACTGTGATTGGCCCGTGTCGGTTAAAATGATCACATGTTTGACACCTGGTTCATATGCCGCGCGCAATGCAGGACTCAGAGAAGCGCGCGCGCGCTTTTTGGCATTTACCGATGCGGATTGTCGCCCCGAGCACAGATGGCTTGAAGCGCTCTTGGTGCGCCTCACATCGGGTAACGCTCCGCTGGTCGCCGGGGCGATCAATATGGATGCACCAAAATCTGAAACGCTGTGGTCCTGTTACGATATGCTGCGTGGCATTCCGCAGCACCGATATGTGGCGCGCGGTTACGGTGCTTGTGCCAATCTTGCGGTGGCACGAAAGGTGTTTGAACAAGTTGGAGAATTTGATGAGACTCGCCTGTCTGGTGGTGACGCGGAATTTTGTCGTCGTGCCGGAGGACAAGGTCATGCCATAGCCTATGATAATAGCGCGTGCGTATGGCACCCATCACGCGCAACATTTCGCGAGGTGTTCACCAAGGCGCGCCGCATTCGCGGTGGTCAAATTCGCGCTGGCACGGTGCAGCGTCGTATCGCATGGGGGCTGATGTCCTTTGTTCCACCCATGCGAGAAACCGGTCGCTTTTTACAAGCCAAACACCCGGCTTCGTGTAAGGCTAAGGCCATTTTAGGTCTGTATGCCTTATGGTTGGCGACGCTTGGTGAAACAGTGCGTCTCACTGTTGGCGGCTGTCCGGAGCGTCAGTGATCAACATGCCCGAGATGTTTCAAGCTGGTGCGGATAAGATAGGTCCCATAGGCCATAAATGCTCTCATACGGCTGATTTCTGGTAGGGTGCTATAGACCTGCCACGTTGCCAAAGCGGCGCGCATACGGTTGTCGGATAAAGACCCTGTGCGCCGTCGATACTGCGTCAGAGGAGCGTGCAGCCCATGGCAAATGACACCTCTTTGCGTCAGTTTTAACCAAAGGGCATAATCTTGACGCCGATGCAAATCCGGAAACCGCAAATCCCCCAAAGTGTCGCGCGCGATGATTACTGTCGATGTGCCGATGGGATTGCCCTTGAGCAGTTTCTTGAAATCACTTCGCGCGGGCACAATGCGGCGGGCAAGCTGAATGCCCTCTTGCGAAATCACCCCATAATCCGTCGCGCCAAACACAGCGTTCTGTGCCGTAAGAAATGCCAAATGCCGTTTCAGTTTGTCCGGTGCCCAAATATCGTCTGCATCTAGGAAGGCAATCCAACGGCCCTGGGCGCGCTCGAGCGCGGCATTTCGGCTTTTTGCGGCACCCTCGTTTTTTTCATTTTTAATCAAATGGATGCGTGAGGTTTGCTTTTGAAACTCTGTAAGAATTTTATCACTTAAATCTAACGATGCATCCTCCACAGCCCAGAGTTCCCAATCGGTCTCCGTTTGATCCAACACAGATTGCAACGCTGCCCCAAGAAAGGCTTCGGCATTGTAAACTGGCATGATGATTGACACCTTCGGTGGCACACAGATGTCCTTCTTTGGTCTGTATTTCGCAGCTTATCCATCCGGTGGAGACATTCCAAGTGCGAGCATTTTGATTAAACTAATCGGATGATGCCGAGATTTTGCCCGGATTGATTGAGGGTTCAGTAACACCAGTGGCGCACCCTGATCGCGTGGGAAATTTGGGTGTGACAATGCCATTGTTTGGATACTTGGGTGCAGATGCGACCGGCGATGATCGTCTGGATTATGACATCTCCGAAATGTTAATCTATGAGGGGGAATACCATCAGTTCGTGGTCGCATTTAATGGCCCATCCGGTGGCATTTCGACCTATTCCATTGCTGACAACGGTGCGCTGACTCTGTGCGACAGTCGGGTGTTTGGATGGGGTTTGCGTGCGCTTGAAACGAGCCAAACGGCACTCGTTGAAATCTCGGGGCGAACCTATGCAATCGTTGGAGCTTCGTCTTCGGGCGATATTTACGCTTATCGTATTGGAACCCAGGGGGGAATTGGATCACCGACTATTTTACCAAGCTCTGCGGTGGATTTCTCCACCGTGCGCGCGCTTTTGACTGTTTCAGAGGATGGTGACAGTGCTGGCATGATTGCGGTCGGGATCGACGGGTCCGTGCAATATGTTCATGTTGCCGAAGCACCCTCGACCATTGTCGGCATGCAAAGCTCATTGCTGTTCACAGGTGATATCGTCGCTATTGATGTGTTGGATATCGGTGGCACGCAGATCGTTCTTGCGCTTGATCAAACCTCCGCAAATCTGCGGTCCTATCAGTTTGACCCAACATCAGGGACTGCAACACTTATTTCGGTACACGGGGCTGTGGATCAGGTCGGACTTGGTCTGCCCGAAGATTTCACCACTGTGACCGTTTCTGGGGCCACCTATGTTGTGGTCGCCTCTCCTGGCTCTGGGTCTCTGACCGTGTTTAGTTTGTCCGAGACAGGCGATTTAGCCCCAGTGGATCATGTCCTAGATACCAGCAATACGAATTTTGCAAACGCCAGCCATGTAGACAGTTTCGACCTCAACGGAGTGACATTTATTGTGGCAGCTGGGGCCGACAATGGGCTAAGCCTCTTGACCCTCACACCTGAGGGCCGGCTTATTCTGGTTGAAAGCCTGACTGCCTATGCCGGTATGCCAATCTATGATCCCGCCAGTCTTGTCGTTGATTCAGATGGTGGGCAAGTTATGATTTATCTGTCTTCGGAAAGTCAGGCGGGCCTCCTTCAATTTTCGTTTGATACGGCGGCATGGACCGGCGCCTTTTACGGTGGCAGTGGCGCCGATACGGTGCAGGGGCAAAGTGGCAATCAGCTTTTGGATGGTGGTGCCGGAAACGACACTATCCTTGGCGGCAGTGGTGATGACATTTTGGTCGACGGGGCAGGGACCGATACGCTTGCAGGCGGAGATGGGCGCGACGTTTTTGTTTTTGACCGTGATGGGGACACCGATACGATCTCGGACTTTCGCCTAGGATATGATCGGATCGATCTTTCCGCCTACCCAATGGTCTACACGCCAAGCGCTGTCGATTGGTCCTACCTGAGCGGCGGCATTCGCCTGATAATTAATGGTGAACAGCTCAATATCTATTCCCACGACGGATACGATATTTCTTTCGATCAGTTGATGGCTACCGCTTTTGTGACACCGCACCGCCCAATGCTGGCCTCGTCTGGTATGATTAGTGGCAGCACACAGGCAGATGTCCTGTCCGGGTCTATCGTCGATGATATGCTTGATGGGGGTGCAGGGGGCGACATCATTTATGCCGGAGACGGCAATGATGTCATCTACGGTGGCGATGGAGCTGATACCATTTATGGTGGAATAGGCGACGACATCATCTATGGCGATGCTCAGTATGATTTGATTTTCGGTGAGGAGGGCAATGACATCGTCTATGGCGGTTCCGGCCAGGACACTGTGTATCTCGGTGAAGGTGATGATACATTCTATGATGACGATCAAACCGGCACGCATGGGCGTGACACAGTGTATGGTGGCTCTGGGCGCGATGTGATCTCGGGTGGTGGCGGCAATGATGTGTTTTATGGCGGTACCGGATCTGACCGTATTTATGGCGGCGCTGACAACGACTCGTTGTTTGGCGAGGAGGGTTGGGATCGCCTTTACGGTCAAGAGGGCGATGACATGCTCGATGGTGGTGCCGGGACAGACTATCTCTATGGCGGGCTTGGCAACGACACGATTTACGGTGGCGCAGACGATGACATCATCAGCGGAAATGAAGGCGATGATACGCTGTACGGAGATGCAGATGCGGATCGGATCTATGGCGGCAGTGGGGCGGACAGGATCGAAGGTGGGGATGGCCGCGATCGAATTTACGGTCAAGACGGAGACGACGTGCTCTTGGGCGGTGACAGTAAAGATTACCTCTACGGGGCTGGCGGCAATGACCGGATTGATGGTGGGACGGGCGATGATGTCGCTTATGGCGGTGACGGATGGGACCGCCTTTGGGGTGGGGGTGGAGACGATCATATCTATGGTGAGGCTGGCGTAGATCGTTTGTATGGCCAAGAGGGCAATGATACACTTGATGGTGGTCTTGACGCCGATTACCTCTATGGCGGTTTGGGCAATGATACTGTTTTCGGTGGAGATGGAGATGACATCATTTCTGGCAATGAAGACAACGACTCTTTGTTCGGAGATGACGGGACAGATCGCCTTTACGGTGGAACTGGCAATGATGCGATTTCAGGCGGCGTAGGTTCGGATCGCCTATATGGGCAAGAAGATGACGATTCCCTTGCCGGAGAAAGTGGCCGCGATTTTCTCTACGGAGGCGACGGAAATGACCGACTTGATGGCGGCACAGGTGATGATTTTCTCACCGGTGGCACAGGCGTAGACAGTTTCGTTTTTGCACCAAACTTTGGCAAAGATACAGTGAATGATTTTGAGTTGGGTGTCGATGTTTTGGAGTTTGGTGTTGGGGTTCAGGCCTCTGATATCGCCTATTTCACTAGCACCGAAGGGTATCTCGTCATCACGCCAGATGGAGGGGATTCACAGATTATTATGCTCAACCTGACCGAGGCAGACATTGGTGCGGTTGATATGACTTTCGTGTAGCGCCAAGGGAATATGTTCCATGGCTCAACGGTCAAAGACGTTCATTGTGCCATGGTTTTTTGATGGGATGCTGGATGCCAAAGTTTGTTAAATCAGGCTGATATCCGCAGACAGCGCGTTAAGGTCCGTGAGCCCGCTCAGAGTGATGATGGTGTCGCCAAAATCCAAGATAATGTCGGAGCCAGAGACGCCGCCATATGTCGCGACAATCTGAGCTGCGGTCAGGTTTGCGCCATCCCAAAGAGCATCGGACAGCTCAAGCCTGTCGATACCAAGCTCAAAATCTTGAATCAAATCCGACCCAAGCGCATCCGTGTCAAACACGAAACTGTCGCTGCCGCCGTTGCCCTGTAGCACGTCATCTCCGGTGCCCCCATTGAGGGTATCCGCACCCAGCCCGCCATAGAGATAATCGTTGCCTTGATCGCCAGAGAGATCGTCATCGCCATCCTGACCATAGATGCGGTCCCAACCGTCGCCGCCAATGAGCGTGTCATTTTGGGTGCCGCCGTACATACGATCTCCACCGCCGTCGCCATAAAGCGTGTCCAAACCGGCATCGCCGGTCATAATGTCAGCGCCGCCCTCTCCTCGGAGAAAGTCATTGTCGTTCCCGCCATACATATAGTCACCATCGGCGCCGCCATAGAGCGTATCGTTGCCATCTTGGCCATACAGACGGTCGACCCCGTCATTGCCGTAGACATAGTCTGCACCATCTCCGCCCCACAGGCGATCCCAGCCGTCGCCGCCAGAAATCCAATCGCCTCCATCATCGCCGTTCACACGGTCCGCTCCGGCGTCGCCGTAGATATAATCAGTACCTGCCCCGCCCGAAATAATGTCGTTGCCGTCTCCACCGTTGAGAGTATCTATTCCAGCATTGCCAGAAATGGTGTCGTTGCCGGTTCCGCCGTTGACTTCGTCATCGCCATCGCCGCCCAAAAGCGTGTCATTGCCCGCGTCGCCGCTGATGGTGTCATTGTCGGTCCCGCCAGAGACCCAATCATCACCATCTCCGCCATAAATGAGATCGTCGCCGGCATCGCCGTAAATCGTGTCATCGTCGTCCTGACCATAGAGACGGTCAAGACCGTCTCCGCCGACCAACGTGTCGCTGCCGATTCCACCGTAGAGGCGATCCCAGCCAGCTTCGCCGCGGAATTCGTCATCACCGTTGCCTCCAACCATCGTATCGCTGCCGCTACCGCCATAGACAAGATCGCCATAGGCGTCACCTGTTGATCCATCAAAGCGGTCATTGCCGCTGCCAAGGTCGGCGGTATCTTCGCCAGCATCGCCATAGACTGTGTCGTCACCCCCCATGGCTTCGATGGTGTCGTTTCCGGCACCCGCGTGGATTTCGTTGTCTGCGCTGTTGCCATAAATCGTATTGTTTCCAGATCCTGCAAACAGGTTCTCGATCACCGTGCCAACAGCGATTCCAATATTGCCAGTCAATCCGATTACATTTGAAAACTGACCATCGCGCATGTCGATCATGTCGTTATATGGCGAAAAGCTTAGGTCAATTGTATCAACACCGTTGGCATCAAAAATCGTAAACGCAATAGGGTCGCCCGAATAGCTGTTGGTGCCCCCGCCCGCAATGTCTTCGATGATATCGCCCAGATAGTTGTTCAGACCCGTTCCTGCCCCCCAGCGCGTGTCGCCGTCTGTCGCACTGCCCGCATTTGCTGCGCCATAGAGGTCTTGGATGGCGTAAATATCGGCCATCATGGTCGTGATAAGGGAGGCATAGCTCGCATCAACCGCAGTATTGTCGTCCTGCGAAAAATAGGACATGATCGACAATTGCCAGCTGTCGTTGATAAAATCGGCATCAGCGGGATAACTTGCTGATCCGTTGTAGTTTGACTGGTGTCCAAGGCCCAACGCATGGCCAATTTCATGGATATAGGTCTGGAACCCGTAGGTTCCGATTTCGTCCCCCATCGAAGAATTGACCCAGCCGCTGGAAATAATGACTTCCGAGGATGTAATCGTGTTCCCGCTGACGCTCGAGGTGGAATAGGCGTTCAGGGACGTCGAGTTCCCATTTTCATCATTGTAAAACGTGATGTCAGCACCGGCGGATGTGGTTTCTTGAAACGTGATGTCTGCGACCATTTCCCAAGCCTCGAGCGCGGCCCGTGCAAGTCCCCGTTCAGTGGCATTCAAATCCGAAATATTGACTGTGATGACATTTGAGGATGACGTATCGAAAGCGCGTCGAGCTGCGCCATTATCTTCCCAAAATCCATTGGTCAGATATGTGGCGAGTTCTTCCACAGTTGCGACGTCTGGTGGCGCGATTTCCGTCAGTTCAACGGAGTAGCTGCCGTAATTTGATGCCCCATATTGGTAGGCTTCGACGCCAATATAGTAGGTGCCGGTTGATGAGGCTGTGTAGGACAAGGCGGAATAATACCCTGGTCCGCCATCATCATTATAGCCCACAATGGTGCCATTGCTGTTGTAAAGATAGAGCACTGAAATCCACGAAATTGGTGCTGCCATTTAGATTAATTTGGTAGCTTTCGCCCGCGACAAGATGAACTTCAATCCAATCCACATCGGTCTCTGACGACAATGCTCCCGTGAACATATCCCCGACTGAAATATCATACGCCGTTCCAGCATTACTCGCGGCATCGGCACCTTCGATGACGGTTGAAAAAAATTGGCTGGCCTCTTGATAAACGCAATCGTCATCAAGCGGCCTGAATTGGCTACAAATCTCACACATAAAACACCCCGAATGCCCAAGTTATGATCGCAAATATTAAGGAGACTATATTGGATGATGGAGAAAAAATCGCGTCAAAAATATGCTAATTCCGTGGTTGATTTTGCCGCATTCGCAGGAGCGTCATTCAAAAATTTCGGCAAAAAATCGCATAAAAAATCGCGAGTAAAGCGCAGATTTATCGCCATCTTGTTTATCTACAACAGAGAGGGTTCGATCAAAATGTTGAATGCCGCGTTTTGATCCGTTGAGTGTTGCTTGCATAGAAAGGCCGAGCTGGGTTGGTCGAATGGTCAGGTTTAGACGTGTCAGTTGCGTTGTTTCTGTTGCCTGAGTGACCTCAATACCCGATGCGTTCAAGGCCGTCAGAGCCAAATCACAAAGAGTGTCGTTGGCGCTGCCTTGGAGGTTTCCCTCGGCCTCGCAATGGAATGAAATTTGTGTCACGTCCTTGCCTTTCGATGTTCCGTCAGCCAAGGCGAGGCCACATGCCAACAAAGCCAAAAAACCAAATACAGCCACGATGAACAAGTTGTGCCCCTTTGGCGATTTAAAACGACTCATGTCAAACCTCTTGTCTGAAATGAGTTTCTCCACGCGCTTTCGCCAAAGCAATCTGGTGTTGCCGCTCGCGGAACCGTTCTTTGCGCGCCTCATCCGTTTCATCCACACATTGATGACAGGACACGCCCTCTTCATATTCAGGCCGTGCTTTGTCTTCGGGTAAAATCGGACGCCGACAAGCATGGCACAGCTCATGCGGTCCCTCGGTCAACCCGTGTCCAATCGACACCCGACCGTCAAAAACGAAACACTCGCCTTCCCAAAGACTCTCCTCTTTGGGCATCTCTTCGAGATATTTCAAAATCCCGCCCTTAAGGTGATAGACCTCCTCAATCCCCTGACCCAACAGGAAATTGGTCGATTTTTCACAGCGAATGCCGCCAGTGCAAAACATAGCAATGCGTTTGTTGTGAAACCGGTCTTTGTTCTCTTCCCACCATTTGGGAAAGTCACGAAAGCTCTTGGTCTGCGGATCAATTGCGTTCTTGAACGTGCCGATGCCAAATTCGTAATCGTTGCGCGTATCGATCACCGCCACGTCATCGGCGGAGATCAGTTCGTTCCACTCGTGCGGATCGCAATAGTGTCCAACGCGCGCGCGCGGGTCGACATCCGGTTGTCCCATGGTCACGATCTCTTTTTTCAACCGCACTTTCATGCGGCCAAACGGCTGCGCCGCCGCTGTCGAGAGTTTGTACTCAAAATCGTCACAGCCGGGCAGGGCGCGGATATGCGCCACCAAGCGGTCGATTGCCGCAGGCGTTGGCCCTGCGACGGTGCCGTTGATGCCCTCGCGGGCCAGCAAAAGCGACCCGGTGATACCTTCCGCGAGGCACAGGTCCAAAAGCGGCCCCCGCAAAGCGGACGGGTCATCGAAGCGGGCAAAGTGATAGAGAGCGCAAACTGTAAACATAATGTGTTCGATACTCCCGCCTGTGGGCGCAGGCAAGACCTTGCAAAGCGGCAAAAGGGCGCGTCATTTATACACATCCCGCATTAGACACGAGGTCCCGCAATGAAACGCAGCGCTCTTTTGGTCGCTTTTTTTGTGCTTTCCGTCTCAAACCCGGTGCAAAGCGCCGTGGCTGACGCGCCAAAGACCCCCGAAACCCGCGCCGAAATTCAACTGTCCTTTGCTCCAGTGGTCAAAGAAACCTCCCCTTCTGTGGTCAATATCTATGCCTCTCGCGTCGTCCAAGATCGCTTGTCTCCTTTCGCGGGTGATCCGTTCTTTTCGCAATTCTTCCAAAACGGCCCTGCCCGCCAGCGGGTTCAACGCTCCCTCGGCTCTGGGGTGATTGTCTCAAAAGAGGGGCTTGTGGTCTCAAACTACCATGTGGTTGGCGAGGCCTCTGACATCCGCGTCGTGCTCAATGACCGACGCGAATATGAGGGCACTGTTGTCCTCGCCGACAAAGATGCCGACATCGCTGTCCTGCGCTTGAATGGTGCTGCCGACCTGCCTGCCTTGCCTTTGGCCGACAGTGACGCCTTGGAGGTGGGGGATTTGGTTCTGGCCATCGGCAATCCCTTTGGTATCGGTCAAACCGTGTCCTCCGGTATTGTCTCCGGTCTTGCCCGTTCGGGCAGTGCCATACCGGGCGGCGCGGGCTCCTATATTCAAACCGATGCGGCCATCAATCCGGGCAATTCCGGCGGCGCTTTGGTCGATATGGCGGGCCGTTTGGTGGGCATCAATACGTCTATTCTGTCCCGCTCTGGCGGCTCAAATGGCATCGGCTTTGCCATTCCCGTCAACCTCGTGCGTGAATTCACCCGACAAGCCAAAGCGGGGCAAACCACGTTTATCCACCCGTGGTCCGGTGTTACCACCCAAGCCGTCGACGAAGCCGTGGCCGAGGCTCTGGGCCTGCCGCGTCCCGAAGGTGTGGTCCTGTCCGAGCTGCATCCGCAATCCCCCTTTGCCAAAGCTGGGCTCTCTGCCGGGGATGTGGTTTTGACCTTGGACGGGTTGCCCGTCTTGTCGCCTTCCGATCTCGAATATCGCCTGTCCATTTCTCCGATTGGTCAAACCGTGCGTCTGGGTGCCATGCGTCATGACGAGGCTATTACGCTGGATTTGGCTCTTATTGCTGCCCCCGGTACGGGTGACACACAGGATCTTACGATCTCTTCTTCCGGCCCTCTTTCGGGTCTTGTTGTGGCAAACCTCACCCCGGCTTTGATTGATCAATACGACTTGCCACTGATGTCGAAAGGGGTGATCCTGATGTCACTGACTGGACCTGCCGCACGTTTGGGTCTTTTGCCGGGGGATGTGCTTTTGGATGTGAATGGTGTCACGTTGAACGATGTGGATGCCTTGTCTGCGGTGGCAAACACCAGACCGGAGATGTGGCGGGTGACTTTCGCGCGTGCTGGGCAGGTGTTGCGGATGCAAATTAGGGGTTAGTTTCCCTTCCTGTCCCAAGGCCTCTTAAAGAAGCGTACCCCTAACGCCTGATGCGATCGGCCGCGCCATGACCCTTGCAATGCCAAGCCAACGCGCGCTACCCCTGAGACAAAGGAGACTCCCATGCGTTCAGCCAATGAAGCCTTGATCGTCATCGACATCCAAAACGATTTTTGTCCCGGCGGTGCGCTGGCCGTGGCCGGGGGGGATGAGATCGTGCCCAGCGTCAATGCTTTGATGGATGAGTTCGCTGCCGTGATCCTGACGCAAGACTGGCACCCTGCGGGGCATTCGTCCTTTGCCAGCACCCATTCGGCACCGCCCTTTAGCACCACCAAGATGCCCTATGGCCCGCAAGTGCTTTGGCCCGACCATTGCATTCAGGGCACGGACGGCGCGGCCTTTCATCCAGGGCTTCGGGTTGATGGCGACCTGATCATTCGCAAAGGGTATAACCCTGAGATAGATAGTTATTCGGCCTTTTTCGAGAATGATCATGTGACCCCAACCGGACTTGAGGGCTATCTCAAAACCCGTGGGATCGACACGCTCACACTGGTCGGTTTGGCGTTTGATTTCTGTGTGAATTTCTCCGCTGTCGATGCAGCGCGTCTTGGATTCAAAGTCTCTGTTCGCGAGGATTTGTGTCGTGCCATTGATATGGATGGCTCAAAGGCGGCGGCGATCGACGGGATGAAAGCCGCCGGGGTTGAGATCATTTAAGAGCATGACGCCAAAACTTTTCACCACTCTCAAAACCTACTCAAAAGCCCAATTTAGAGCCGATGTCTTTGCGGGCATCACCGTGGCTTTGGTCGCGCTGCCACTGTCCATCGCCATCGCCATCGCCTCTGGCGCAGGGCCTGCGGAGGGGATTGTCACCGCAATCGTCGCGGGTTTTTTGATCTCCGCGCTGGGCGGCAGCCGGGTTCAGATCGGCGGACCGACCGGGGCGTTTATCGTGGTGGTCGCCGGGGTGGTGGCGACGCATGGCTATGACGGATTGGTCACCGCGACCTTCATGGCCGGGATCATCCTGTTGGTGGCGGGGGCATTCCATGCCGGTGGCTTGGTGCGCCATGTGCCCGAAGCGGTGATCAACGGCTTTACCATCGGCATCGCTGTGATCATTGCCACGAGCCAAATCCCCGATCTTTTGGGGCTGACCGGCACGATGCCCGCCGATTTTATCGCGAAAATTCCCGCGATCTGGCACGCCTTGCCTGTCATGACCTCGTCGGCCTTTGCCATAGGATTGGCCACCATGGTGTTGATCGTTTTGTTCCGCCGGGTTGCGCCGCGTTTGCCGGGGCTGATTGTGGCGGTGGCGATCACCTCTGCGGCAGTGGCACTTTTTGATCTGCCTGTCGCAACGATCCAATCGCGGTTTGGCGATTTGCCACGTAGCCTGCCGATGCCGCATCTGCCTGACCTGAGCTTTGAGCGGGTGCGTGCCCTTTTGTCTTCGGCCGTGATCATCGCGTTTTTGGCAGGTGTTGAATCGCTTTTGTCCGCCATGGTTGCGGATCGCATGATTTCGGGCAAACATCGCTCGAATGCGGAGCTTTTGGCACAGGGGGCGGCCAATCTGGGATCGTCATTGTTTGGCGGTCTGCCCGCGACAGGTGCCATTGCCCGCACTGCGACCAATGTGCGCGCGGGCGGCAAAACCCCGGTGGCGGGGATCGTCCATGCGCTGACTATTCTCATGATTTTGATACTAGCCGCGCCATTGGCCGGGTATCTTGCGATGCCTGCCCTTGCGGGTCTGTTGCTTTTGACCGCGTGGAACATGTCTGAGCCGCATCGCTGGGGCAGTTATCTGCGTGCTCCCCGTTCGGATCAGGTGCTTTTGCTCATCACACTTTTGCTCACGGTGCTCACCGATCTGACTCTTGCCATCGGTGTGGGTATCGCGCTTGGGCTGGCGATGAAACTGAGGCATCGCGGTGACAAACGGGTGGAGACAGACGAGGATTGGACCCCGCGCGACCGATAATTACGGGATCACGCCGACCCCGGAAAATCCGCATTCGTCTGCGGCCTTTAGGTAAGCCGCCGTAAACCCATTGAGTTGAAATGCCGCCACAGGCCGCCCCTGAATGACCAAATCCAACCGTCCGTTGGCCTGCATCTTTTGCAACATCCATTGGCTGTAGGGCTGATCATAACTCACCCGTGCAATTTTATAGCCGTCGGGGTCATAGCTTGTGATGGGGGTGGCGGCGGCGGTCTCATAGCTGTCGAAGATGATGTAGCCGGTCATGCCGTCCTGCATCTGGGTGTCATAGCCGCGTGGTGCGTATTCTTCGATCACCACGGAAGGGTATACCGTCGGCGGGCCCGCATCATGGCTCATGAACTCAATCGAAATCCGCGGGTCACCATCGCCGCCACTGCTGGCGATACAATAGTGATAGACGTCCTCAACGATTCCTGCCGTTCCCACGTTTTCGGAAAAGGTGGACACCCGCCACGACCCGTAGTCCCAATCGCTCTGCGCCATGGCCGACCCTGTGGCCAAGATCCAAAACACCATTGCCAAAATCGCTTTCATCATCTGTCCTTTTGTCACAATTCAAATCCCGTCTAACACGCAAATCTTTGCAAATGACGAACAAAACCATGGGCCTGCTTGCCAAACCCCTCTCGGCCCTGCTTTAACCGTTTTGTCACAAGAAGGGGCCTGCTCATGGTCGATATCGCCACCCGCGTCTACAATCACAAATGGAAAATCGACCCGATTGTCCGCTCCCTGATCGACACCGATTTTTATAAACTTCTGATGTGTCAGTCGGTGTTTCGCAACAAACCTGACACTCAGGTCACCTTCTCGCTGATCAACCGTTCCAAATCCATCCGCTTGGCCGAGATGGTTGATGAGGGCGAGCTGCGCGAACAGTTGGACCATGTTCGCTCTCTCTCCCTGTCGCGTGGGGAAAGCACATGGATGCGTGGCAATACGTTTTATGGCAAACGCCAAATGTTTCGCCCGGATTTCATGGAGTGGTTTGAAAACCTGCGCCTTCCGCCTTATCAGCTTGAGAAAAAAGACGGCCAATATGAACTGACCTTCGAAGGCTCGTGGCCCGAGGTCATGCTTTGGGAAATCCCGGCGCTCTCGATCTTGATGGAGCTGCGTTCGCGGGCTGTGCTTGGGCCGATGAAAAAGTTCGAGCTTCAGGTGCTCTACGCCCGTGGCATGACCAAACTTTGGGAAAAAATCGAACGGCTGAAACCGCTTGAGGGGCTCAAAATTGCTGATTTCGGCACCCGTCGCCGCCATTCTTACCTTTGGCAGGATTGGTGCGTTCAGGCGATGGTTGAGGGGCTTGGCGAGAAATTTTCGGGCACCTCGAATTGCCATATCGCGATGAAACGCGATCTCGAAGCAGTTGGCACCAATGCCCATGAACTTCCCATGGTCTATTCCGCGCTGGCCCAATCCGACGCCGCGCTGCGCCAAGCGCCCTATGAAGTGCTGGCCGACTGGCACGAAGAACACGATGGCAACCTGCGCATCATCCTGCCCGACACCTACGGCACGCGCGGCTTTTTGGACGGCGCGCCGGATTGGCTTGCGGGCTGGACCGGCATCCGCATCGACAGCGGTGATCCCGCGACGGCGGCGGAAGTGGCGATTGACTGGTGGAAAGCCCGCGGCGAAGACCCAACCAAGAAACTGGTGATCTTTTCCGATGGCTTGGACACCGACAAAATCATCGAACTGCACACGCAATTCGCGGGGCGGGTCCGCACGTCTTTCGGCTGGGGCACTTTGCTAACCAATGACTTCCGAGGCCTGACCGCAGGCGATGCCTTGGCACCGTTCAGCTTGGTCTGCAAAGCGGTCGAAGCCAACGGCCAGCCGACGGTGAAACTGTCGGACAACCCGAACAAGGCGATGGGGCCAAAGGCCGAGGTCGAGCGGTATAAACGGGTGTTTGGGGTTGGGGATCAGGAAAGTGTGGCGGTTGTGGTTTAGTCTTATTCCCTGTCTGCAACCCGCAGTATTTCGGGCGCTATGAAGACAGTAGGGTGGTAGCTCCCTACTTCCACTAAGATGTTTTGTTCTATCAATTTGTCAATCGTGCTTCTTGCGGCACGGTATGTGACTGAGAAGGCATCCTGAACATTTCTAACCGTAACCAAAGGTGTATCGAACAGCATATCTACAAGGCCTACAGCATTCGCAGCTTTGGTCGCTTGTGTGACTCTGCTGCGGTATGTCTCTTGTAGATTTATGAGCTTATCTACCACTTTGATTGAGCCCTTTGCGCTTTCCTCGACGACATTCAAAAAGAACAAAATCCACTCATGCCATGCGCCATGTGTCGAAACAGCTAACATCAGATCAATATACTGATCCTTGCGGCCTTCGAGTTCGGGGCTGACATACAGTAGAGGCGTGTCAAACAGGCCCCTTTCTACGGCCATAAGTGATATTAGCATCCTCCCCACTCGTCCGTTTCCATCAGAGAAAGGGTGAATGGTTTCCATTTGGTAATGAACTAAAGCTAAGTCGATTAAGATCGGAGTTTCGTCGCGATTTGGTCTGTTTATGTAAGCCTCGAGTTGATCCATGCATATTTGTGCTTGCGCAGGTGGTGGTGGCACAAAACGTGCGTTTTCAATACCGCGCCTTTGCCCGCCGATGGCGTTTTGGTCTGTTTTATATTCGCCCCGGTTTCTATTTGCGCCACGATGGCTGCCTACGCCTGACAGCAGAATAGCATGTGCGTTACGAATGACTTTGTGACAAATAGGCAAACCATCTTGCTGCAACAATGCTAAAGCACTTGAAAGCGCCCTAAGGTAATTTCGAACTTCTATCGAAGCTTGGTCACTTGCTTCATCCATGCCAGCATCTGCGATCAGTAGATCATCATCCGTTGTAAACGTCCCCTCCATTGCGGATGAAGTTAACGCTTCGCGGCGTTGTAGTGGTCTAACTAGAATATTTGGGTTACTCAGTCGCCTGCTTGCGCCTCTGAGTTCGGCTATTGCGTCGCGTGCATTTTGTAGAGGGACAATCAACTTCGCTAAGTCGATTTCTGGTGGTAGCGGATAGGGAACAAACGCTTTAACAGAGTAGGGCGTGTCTACGAGTTCACCGGTTTTGAATGGGCCAAATAGAGATACGTCCATATCTTACTCCAAAGTATAATGTTGACGCCCAAGTTATACTTTGGAGGCTTAAAGTACAATTTGTGATCTCAGGTTATACCGAAGTACTGACGCTGAACACTACATAGTGTATTATATAATTGATGTTGCACAATTTCACTCCACCCGCCCCCGTAGCGCCTTCACTTCCCCCCGGACCTTCTTCGCCTTGATCCGCCGCTCGACACTCCCGCGTGTCGGTTTGGTCTTGACCCGGAATTTCGGCTTTTCCGCCGCCTGTTTGATCAACTCCACCAACCGTTCTCGCACGATCTCGCGGTTGCGGGCTTGGTGCCGGGTTTCGTCGCAGAACATCACCAGAGCGCCGTCTTTGGTCCAGCGCCGCCCCGCCAAGCGCCGCAGTCGGTTTTTCACTGGCTCCGGCAAGGACGGTGAGCGCGCCGCCTCAAAGCGAAGTTCCACCGCCGTTGAGACCTTGTTCACGTTCTGCCCGCCGGGACCGGAGGCGCGCACGAATTGCTCGGTGATCTCCCAATCGGCAATTTCGATTTTATCTGTGACAAACAGGGGCATGACAGGGTCCGTGTGAGGGGCAAGAGGGGGCAGATGCGGTGGAATTCAGGCGCTACGACCATATATGATCTTTGCGCGGCTGACTATGGCGAGGGTCGGACGCGTGGGCATAGAGTTGCACAGGTGTTCTTGGAGCCGAAGCTGCGGTTGACACCTCTGGCGACTCCTCCCAAGGTCGACCCATAGAACAGGCCCGAGAGGGGGTTCGACTTTGATTTTCCGCCCTTTTTAATGCCAGTTCCACAGAAGGAGTTTTCGATGAAAAGTGAAACCAACACCCCCGATGCTGCGTCTGTTGCCAAAGATTTCGAAGAACTGACCAAGCAATTGGCCGTTTTGCGCGAGGACATTGCAAAGCTCGCACAGTCCGTTGGGTCGACCGCGACCAAGCAGGGGCACGACATGAGTGCCGATATTGCCGAAGGGCTTGAGGAAGCGCAAAAATATGTTGAGCGCAAAGGTCGCAGTGCCGAGGCACAGTTTGAAGCATCGGTCACCACCCATCCTTTCATGGCCATCGGTCTGGCCGCAGTTGCGGGGCTTTTGGTTGGGCTCGCGTCGCGGCGTTGAGGCGAATGGTGTTCCCTTTATTGCAACGCGCAGAACATGACATCAAAGCGGGCGCACGCAGGATGCTCTGGTCGGCCATCGCCATTGTGATTGCTGGGCTGATTGCGGGCGCGGGCGTCTGCTTTGTTTTGCTCTGGGCCTACCTGACGTTAAGCGTAGAGCTTGGCCCGCCAATGGCGGCGGGTGTGATGGGCGTCGGCTTGATTGTCAGCGCAGGGGTGATTTTGGCCCTGTCGCTGCACGAAGCGCGACAGGACCGAACCGACCCACCCAGCCCCCAGCCTGCACCCGAACCCACCGCGGCAAATCCCGAAACAGACACGCTTCCCTCGCTCGTGGCCTTTACGGCTGCGTTTGTGTTGGCCAGGTATCTGTCAGATCGAAATACGGACGAATAAGCCCTTGCGCATGCCAGATCAGAGGTGACGTTGTGCAGGACGAAAAGGAGGCAAAATGCCTGATGATCCTTACAAAGTGCTTGGCCTGACTGCATCGGCGACGGCAGATGAGATCAAAAAAGCCTATCGCAAACTTGTGCGCACCAGCCACCCTGACTTGCACCCGGATGATCCCGATGCGGAAGATCGGTTTAAAGCGATTGGCGCGGCCTATGATCTTTTGAAAAAGCCGGAAACCCGCGCACGCTATGATGCGGGTGAGATTGACGCGCAGGGGGCGGAACGACCTCCGCGCCAATATTACCGTGATTTTGCGGATGCTTCCGACAATACCTATCAGCAACGGCGGGGCTATGGCGCGGATACCGATCCCGCCGATATTTTCGCTGAAATCCTGCGCAATCGCGCGCGGCAATCCGGCGGTGGCGGGTTTGGTGGCCAAGGGACCTCAGCGCGTGGTGCTGATCTGCGGTATAGTCTTGACGTGCCGTTTCTGGAGGCTGCTTTGGGCACCAAAACACGGATCACCTTGCCGGACGGGCAGGCTCTTTCGGTGAGTATTCCCAAAGGGACTGCGGATGGCCAAACCCTCCGTCTGCGTGGCAAAGGCGCGCCCGGATTTGGACAAGGCCCCGCCGGAGATGCGCTGATCACCGTGTCTGTACGCCCGCATCCGGTGTTTCACCGCGACGGGGATGATATTTTCCTGACGCTGCCGATTACCATCGAAGAGGCGATTTTGGGCGGCAAAGTCAGCACGCCGACGATCAACGGTCCCGTGGATTTGACCATTCCGCCTGGCAGCAGTTCGGGGCGCATTCTGCGGTTGCGGGGGCGTGGCATTGAACGCGCTGGGGCGAAAGAGAAAGGCGATCAAAAGGTCGAGCTTAAAATCGTCGTCCCGCCTGAGGTCGATGCAGATTTACGAGACTTTATGGCCGCGCATCGTGACAAAAATGCCTTTGATCCTCGCGTTGATCTGATGAAAGGGGGCCACTCATGACCGAGCATTTTTCCGAAGAAGACGTGATCACCACGATCACCCGATTGAGCCGGGACCAACTTGTTCGCTTTGTCGAGGCCGAGTTTGTAAGGCCCGATCGGGGTGAGACTGGGTATGTGTTTCGGCGCATTGACATTGCACGGCTGGAATTGCTCTGCGATCTGTCGTTTGATTTGGATTTGGATGAGACAGCTCTGGGCGTGGTGATTTCGCTGATTGATCAACTCCATACCGCTCACCAAGAACGGCTTGCCATTGAACGCGCCATTCAGTCGTTGCCCGCAGATGTACATGAGCGGATTTTGGAGAGCTTGAACGCGTCTTAAGGCCCTTACAGAAGGATGTGCGGCTCCTGTAGCCCTTTCACACCCGCGTCACAGGCGTAGACCACGCCCTGTGCCGCATCCGGTGCGAGGATGTCTTCGCGCGCGGTGGTCACAAACAGCGTGTTCAAATCCGGCCCCCCAAAAGCCGGACAGGAGCTATGCACCCCACCAACTGATATGGCGCGATCAAACGTCCCATCCGGTAAATACCGCGCCACGCGGCCCGCGCCCCATTGCGCATTCCAAATCCCGCCTTCGGCATCCACGACTGCGCCATCGGGGTTCAATCCCGCATCGTTCAGGTCAAGAAATACCTCAGGTGCGCCCACAGGCCACCCCGCCGCATCGAGCGGCTGACGGTTGATCTGTCCGGTCTTGGTGCAAGCATAATACGCCATGCGCCCATCGGGGGCAAAACAGATGGCATTGGGGATGGTCAGCCCGTCAAACAGCCGCACCACCTCGCCTTTGTAAAAACGATAAATCGCGCCCAAACCGGGCTCGGCGTGCTTGCCCATGGTCCCGATCCAAAACCCACCCTGCCGATCGGCACGACCATCGTTTGACCGGGTTTCGGGCCGATCTGCCTCCAAGGGCGCAACCAAATCACGCTGTCCGGTTTCAATGTTGAACCGCCAAAGACCCGTCTCCGAGGCGATCAAAAGCGTATCGTGATCAACCCAACCCGCCGCCGAATGATGTTCGTCAAACTGCCACATTCGTGTGATTTCGCCTTGGCGGGCCAAGAGGCGGCATGCGATGATGTCGAACCAAAAAAGCTCTTGTCGCTGCGGGTGCCAGAGCGGCCCTTCGCCCAAAACACAGGGGCGGGGATCAAAAGCCTGCGCTCTCATTGCGCGAACACCGCATCATAGGCGGTGACAATGCTGCGTGCCTTGTCGCGGACCACATCGACACTGTCGCCGGGTTTGTAAACCGCCGAGCCAATGCCAAAGCCATCAACACTGGCCGCGGCCCATTCGGCAAAATTATCTGGACCCGCCCCACCAACACAAAGCACTTCGGTGCCTGCGGGCAAGACCGCGCGGATCGCTTTCAACCCTTCGGGTCCCAAAAGCACGCCGGGGAACAGTTTCAACCCATCCGCTCCGGCTTTGAGCGCAGCAAAGCATTCGGACGGGGTCATCACGCCAGGATAGGACAGCATCCCGGCGGCTTTCGTCGCTTGGATCACCTCGGGGTCCATGTTGGGCGAGACCACAAGCTGTGCGCCGATGGTTTTGAGCTGCGCCACTTGCGCAGTCTCAAGCACGGTCCCCGCACCAATCACCGCCCGTGCGCCGCAGGCCTTGACCATATCGGCAATCGAGGCAAACGGGTTTGGCGAATTCAATGGCACTTCAATCTTGGTGATGCCCTCAGCAATCAGAGCTTCGGCGATGGGCACCGCCTCATCGGGGGTGATACCGCGCAAAATGGCGATGATGTTGCGTGTCATGCGATGTCCTTATGGCTCAAACATATGCGAGTAGGCGGCGTGCAATCCGCACAGAGCAAGATCGCGCCCGTCCTCAATGTGCGGTGTGGAACCGAGTTCAGACAGCGCGCGTGCGTAAAGTGTGGTCAAGGGTCCAGCGCCGATCAAAGTCACCTTGTGTCCGCTCCAAAAATCGCGAGTTGCGGCCAATTCGATGCCAATCAAAAGCCCGGAAAGTCGAGAACGCAAGGTCGAGGAGGGTGTGGCCTTCAAAAGGCTTTCGGCGCGCAGAGCAAACAGCGCGGCAAAGGCCGTCTCCCCCGCATCCAAAGCGTGGAGCACGCCCCGAATGAATGCGGCCTCATCGAGCGTATCCCCGGCAATGTTGCGGCCAACACTGTGCCGCAACACGGAGTGTTCGGATAAAAGCGCAAACATCTCACCCGTCATCACTGTGCGAAAGTGGCGCACTGTTCCATGCGCCAAAGTCACCCATTTGCTATGGGTGCCGGGCAGACAGAGAGTGCCGTCAAATTCGGGATGAAGGGCTGCGAACCCGGCGATTTGGGTCTCTTCACCTCGCATCACATCGGCGGGCGTGGCTTGGGACAGGCCGGGAAGGATACGCACGGCGATCAAGGGCGATGTGATCAAAGGCGCAACGCCCCCGGTGCCAAGTGCGCCCAAGGTGACGGGGACCGGCAAATAGGGGGCCTCGGCCCAGCCTTGTCGCGCCCCCGCCATGCCACAGATCAGTACGGGGGTCGTGCGCGCAGGATCAAGCAGACCGTCGCAAAGGTTCAGGAGCACCGGCTCAAACTGCTCCGGCGTCAACCGCCCCATGCCTTGATCCGAACTCCGCTCGATCCTCACCTGACCTTGGGCGTCTATCGCCCAAAGCCTGAGGTTCGAGGTGCCCCAGTCGACGCCAATCCAGTCTGCAAATGGGCTCACCCGATCAGATCTCCCGGCAAGACGGCCTCTGGGATGTTTTGGTAGCTGACAGGGCGTAGGAAACGACGGATCGCCAGGGTGCCGACCGAGGTCGCGCCAAAGTTGGTCGAGGCCGGATAAGGCCCGCCATGCACCATCGCGTCACAGACCTCGACCCCGGTCGGAAAACCGTTGGCAAGGATGCGCCCAGCTTTGCGTTCAAGGATTGGCAAAAGGCAACGCGCCAGATCGGCATCGCCCGCGTCCATGTGCAGCGTGCAGGTCAATTGTCCCTGAAGCGATTTGGCCACCGCGCTCATCTCATTCACATCCGTCACCCGAACAATCAGGCCAAGCGGCCCAAACACCTCTTCGCCTAAAACCTCATTCGCGAGCCATTCGGCCCCGGTCGTGGCAAAGAGATAGGGGGTCGCGTTGCGCAGGTCGCAGGTCGAGGTCAGCACCTCTTGGACACCGCTTGTGGCAGCGATTTTGTCTCGGCCAGAGCGGTAGGCCTTGGCGATCCCATCGGTGAGCATGACTTGCGCGCCGGTGGCAGACAGGGCTTTGATCGCGGCGTCCATATAGGTGTCGGCGTCAGGCCCGTCGATGACGATGGAAATGCCCGGGTTGGTGCAAAACTGCCCCGCTCCCATTGTCAGCGATCCGGCCCAGCCTGTGCCCAACTCTGCCGCGCGCGTGGACATCGCAGCGGGCAAAAGGAACATCGGATTGACCGAGCCCAATTCGCCGAAAAACGGGATCGGGTCCGGACGCTGGGCACAGAGATCAAACAAGGCCCGACCGCCACCCAAGGAGCCAGTAAAGCCCACGGCGCGTATGAGTGGATGCTGCACAAGCGCCGCACCCACCTCGCGCGAGCCACCTTGCACGAGTGAGAACGCGCCGGGGTGTACGCCGCATTTTTGAATCGCGGCATGAATCGCCTCGGCGATGATTTCGCCCGTGCCGGGGTGGGCATCGTGGCCCTTGACCACAACCGGACAACCCGCCGCCAGCGCCGACGCCGTGTCACCGCCTGCGGTGGAAAACGCCAGCGGGAAATTAGAGGCTCCAAACACGGCCACCGGGCCGATCGGGCGCTGTATCATCCGAATGTCGGGGCGTGGCAAAGGCTGACGATCCGGTAAGGCCACGTCATGACGGCGGTCCAAATAATCGCCCTTGAGGATATGCGTGGCAAACAGGCGCAACTGGCCCGTGGTGCGGCCGCGTTCGCCCTGAAGGCGGCCTTCGGGCAGGCCGGATTCCTGCGATCCGATCTCGGTGATCGCTTCGGCGCGGGCTTCGATCTCGTCTGCGATTGTGTTTAATAATGCGGCGCGATCTTCGCGGGAGCTATAGCCAAAGGACCAAAATGCCTCTTCGGCGGCTTGCACCGCATGGTCCACCAGATCAGGTGTGCCGTGTGAAAACAGATGTGACGAGCCATGGGCCGGGGCGGAGGCGAATGTGTCTTCGCCTGCAACCCAGTCGCCCGCGATCAGATGTTTGCCGTGTGGAGTGAAGGTCATGGGAGGATGTCCTCTCTTATTTGCCCCATTTCAGGGCGATAACGTCAAGGTCACGCGACAGTTGCAACAGTCGTGTTTTGGTGCGCGCGCTCATCGGTTGCAATGGGGCGCGGACATAATCGCTTTGGATCACGCCACCCTCCATCATCACGGTTTTCGCCGCGCGCAGGCCGCATTGGCGGTTCTCGTGATTGATCAACGGTAGGCACAAACGCCATTGATCCAAAGCCGCGTCGATGTTGCCGGCGCGGTGCTCGATCAGGATGGGGCGGATTTTTTCCGGCTGAAGCGCGGAGGTCATCGTCCCGGTACAACCCGCGTCCAGATCGGCCAAAAGCGTGACCGCCTCTTCGCCATCAAACGGGCCAACGATGTGATCGCCACCCGCCTCGATAAGGGCTGCGAGTTTATCGGCGGCAAAGGGGGTCTCCATCTTGAAATAAGACACATTTTCGATCTCTTTTGCCATCCGAACCAAAAATGACACAGATAATGTCACGCCAGACAAAGGCGCATCTTGGACCATGATTGGGATGTTCACCGCGTCAGAAACGGCTTTGAATTGGCCGAAAATGGCGTGTTCAGGCGGGACCAGACCGACGCCATGATAGGGCGGCATCATCATCAACATCGCGGCGCCCATGGCCTGTGCTTCGCGCGCACGGGCTACGACAATCTCATTGGCGAAATGCGAAATGGTCACGATCACCGGAACGCGACCGGCGACATGTTCCAAACTCACACGGGTCAAAAGCGCGCGTTCTTCGTCCGACAACAGGAATTGTTCGGAGTAATTGGCAAGGATACAGATCGCATCGACGCCTTGGTCGATCATACAATCCAACACGCGCTTCATGCCCTCAGAGTCGACTTGACCATCGGCAAAAAACGGCGTGGGGGCGACGGGAAGAATGCCAGTTAAGGGGTGTTTCATAGCGGGAAATCTTTCGTGTCAGTCGTGAAAAGGGTCAACGGCGATCCGACGGCCAAGGGCCAACGCATCTGAGACATGCACCATCGGGCGCAGGTCCATGTCGATGCCGCCACGCGCAATCAAAGCGGCCATATTGGCGTAAAGGCGGGGGTATTCGCCACTGAGCGGGGTGTCATCTACAAGCGCGTCTTCACGGCCATCCACCATGATCCGTGCGCCACCATCGAGCAACGTCAGGGTGCCTTGATCCGTCACCGCCTCGATGGTCCAGATTTGATCCCCCTCTTGGCGCCAATCGAACGCGGCACTGACGTTGGCTCCGCGGGGATGATAAAACGCCAGATTGGCGGCGATCGGGGTTTGACGGTTTTCGGGCACCATCAGTGTGGCGTCACGCAGATGAATGTCCACGGGCAAGATTTCGGTCACGATGGACAGCGCATTGATGCCCGGATCAAACACCCCCATGCCGCCCGGCTCCCAAATCCAATCCTGGTTCGGGTGCCAACGGCGCACGTCTTCTTTCCACGTCACTTTCAGGTTCAAAAGCGTTTTGTCCGCGAGCCATGCTTTGGCCAACGCCACCTTATCTGCCTCGCGCGAATGCCATGTGGCATAGAGCGACAGGCCGTTGTCTTTGGCCAGTTTGGTCAAGGCATGGCATTCGGCCAAGGTCGCCCCGGGGGGCTTTTCCAACATCACATGACGGCCAGCCATGAGTGCCTTTGCGGCATAGTCAAACCGCGGCACCGGAGGCAGACAGAGGGAGATCACACGGATGTCGGGGCGATCGCTGAGGAGTTGGTCAAAATCGGTATAGCTGTCGATGCCATCAACCGCACCATGGCGGGACACAGTGGCCGCCAAGTCCCATTGATCCGACGCGGAAATCGAGGGGATATGTTGGTCCACTGCGATCTTGCCGATCCCTACGAGTGCAAGTTGCATCAATGCGAATCCTTTCCAACAGCCGAGCCACGACAACCTTTGAGGAAATCCAGATCGGCCCCCGTGTCTGCGCCCTCAACGTGTTGTTGATGTAACCAAGCGTAGCCACTTTCGGCGCGCTCATGTTGGGGTGTCCAGTTTGCGAGCCGTTCGGCCAATTCCGCATCCGAAATGTCCAAATGCAACCGACGATTGGCGACATCCAACTCAATCATATCGCCATTTTGCACCACAGCGAGCGGGCCACCGGCGGCGGCTTCGGGTGAGGTGTGCAACACGACGGTGCCATAGGCGGTGCCCGACATCCGGGCATCCGAAATGCGCACCATATCGGTGATGCCCTTTTTCAGGATCTTCGGCGGCAGACCCATGTTGCCAACCTCGGCCATGCCCGGATAGCCCTTTGGACCACAGTTTTTCATCACCATGATGCAGGTCTCATCAATATCGAGAGCGGGGTCTTCGATCTTGGCTTTATAGTCATCAATGTCCTCAAACACGACCGCGCGACCTTTGTGCTGCAACAGCGCGGGCGTGGCGGCGGAGGGTTTGAGCACAGCACCTTTCGGCGCTAAATTGCCTTTGACCACGACGATGCCACCCGATTGTGTGAGCGCTTTGTCTGTGGGTAGGATCACGTCGTCATTGTGGTTCACAACGCCTTTGACCTCATCCCACATGGATTGGCCAGACACGGTGATCGCGTCTTTGTGGAGCAACCCGCCCTCGCCCAGACGTTTGATCACGACAGGCAGACCACCCGCGTAAAAGAACTCTTCCATCAGGTATTTGCCGGAGGGCATGAGGTTCACAATCGTCGGCACATCGCGACCACAACGATCCCAATCCTCAAGCGTCAAATCAATGCCCACCCGGCCCGCCATCGCCAAAAGGTGGATCACCGCGTTGGTCGATCCGCCGATGGCGGCATTGGTGCGGATGGCGTTTTCAAACGCGTGCTTGGTCATCACGTCGGAGGGTTTCAAATCGTCTTTGACCATTTGAACGATGCGCCGCCCGGACAGTTGCGCCATCACGCGGCGGCGGCTGTCCACAGCAGGGATTGCGGCGTTGCCCGACAAAGCCATGCCCAAGGCTTCGGCCATCGACGCCATGGTCGAGGCCGTGCCCATGGTGTTGCAGGTGCCGGTGGAGCGCGACATCGAGGCCTCGGCCTCCAAGAACTCGTCCTGTGTCATCTCGCCCGCCTTCACCGCCTCGGAGAATTTCCAAAGATGCGTGCCGGAGCCAACGCGTTCATTGCGGTAATAGCCATTGAGCATCGGCCCGCCGGTCACCACAATGGCGGGCAAATCGACAGAGGCCGCAGCCATCATCAACGATGGCGTGGTCTTGTCACAGCCAACCAAAAGCACACAGCCGTCCATCGGTTGTCCGCGAATGGTTTCCTCCACGGCCAAAGCGGCCAAGTTGCGAAACATCATTGCGGTCGGGCGAAAGGTGTTTTCGGATGCGGAGAACACCGGTACTTCGACCGGGAATCCACCAGCCTCCCAAATACCTGCTTTCACCTTCTCGGCCAGTTCCTTCATGTGGATACCGTTGCAGGGCGACAGCTCAGACCATGTGTTGAGGATGCCGATGATCGGGCGTCCGTCGAACAGGTCATGCGGGTAGCCTTGGTTTTTCATCCAGCCGCGGTGGTAAATCGTATCGCGGGAATTGCCGCCGTACCACTCTTGGCTTCTGAGTCGGCGCGGCCATTTTGCGGGCGTAAATGCCATGGGATGGCTCCTTTCCGTCAGGCCTCAGCCTTGTTTGTTTTTGTTGTAAACGTCAAAGAACACGGCAGCGAGCAGCACCAGGCCTTTGATCACCTGTTGGTAATCAATGCCGATGCCCATGATCGACATGCCATTGTTCATCACGCCCATGATAAAGGCACCCACCACGGCCCCGATGATTTTGCCCGAGCCACCCGACATTGACGCGCCACCGATGAACACCGCCGCGATCACGTCGAGTTCAAGCGAAAAGCCCGCTTTGGGGGTCGCCGTGTTCAACCGTGCGGCAAAGACCAACCCAGCCAAAGCGGCCAGGACGCCCATGTTCACAAAGGCCAAAAAGGTCAGGCGTTCGGTTTTGATACCCGACAGTTTCGCCGCCTTTTCATTGCCGCCCAGCGCATAGATGCGGCGGCCAATAACGGTGCGTTCAGTGACAAAAGCGTAGATCATGATCAACACGCCCATGGTCACCACCACATTGGGCAGGCCGCGAAAGGTGGAGAGTTTGAACATCAAAAACACGATGGCCGCGCTGACGATCAAAGTGCGGGCCCAGAACAGCCCTGCGGGTTCGCTCTCAATGCCATAGTCCATATCGCGTTTGCGCGCTTTCAGGCCCATGCGGATGACAGAGACTGCGGCGGCAAGGCCGAGCGCAAAGGAGAGCACGTTGAATTTGCGTGCGCCAAAGAGCATCGCCAGACCTTCGCCCCAGCTCGCTGGGAAAAGCTCCGGCACAAAGCCCGTTGAGATGATCTGAAAGCTCTTGGGAAAGGGGCCAACCGATTGGCCTTCAAGCAGCCACAGCGACAAGCCACGAAACACCAACATGCCCGCGAGGGTCACGATGAAAGACGGGATGCGCCAATAGGCCACGAAATAGCCCTGCGCGCCGCCAATTGCGGCCCCCGCAATCAAACAGATCGGCACGGTCACAGCCACCGGCAGGTTGTAGTGAACGATCAACACGGCGGCCAAAGCGCCGACAAATCCCATCACCGAACCGACAGACAGGTCGATGTGGCCCGCGACAATGACGATGAGCATCCCCAGCGCCATGATGATCACATAGCTGTTTTGCAAGAACAGGTTGGTGATGTTTACCGGGCGCATCAATGTGCCGCCGGTGACGATTTGAAAGAATACCATGATGGCGATCAGCGCAAACAACAGACCGAAATCGCGCATGTGGGCGGCCAAATGTGCCTTAATCCCTTTGGTGTGAGTGTCCATTTCCACGGCCCCTTATTCGTTGACGATGAGCGACATGATGCGCTCTTGGTTGGCCTCTTCGGCGGAGAGTTCGCCGACAAAAGCGCCTTCGTTCATGACGTAAATGCGATCACTCATGCCTAAGAGTTCGGGCATCTCGGACGAGATCATCACGACCCCTTTGCCCTGTGCCGAAAGCTCATTGATGATCGCGTAGATTTCGTATTTCGCACCCACGTCGATACCGCGGGTCGGTTCATCGAGAATCAAAACCTCGGGCGACGTGTTTAGCCATTTGGCCAAAACCACCTTTTGCTGATTGCCGCCTGACAGGTTGCCGACCTTTTGAAACACCGAAGGCGTGCGGGTGCGCAGGGCTTCGCGGTAGTCTTCGGCCACTTTGGTCTCTGCGTTGGCGTTCAAAACGCCGCCTTTGGACACGCCTTCAAGATGGGCCAAAGTGGTGTTGAACCGAATGGTTTCGTCCAGGATCAACCCAAGGCTTTTGCGGTCCTCGGTGACATAGGCCAAACCCGCCTTGATCGCCCGATCAACACGGGACACATCGGCCTCTTTGCTGTGCAATTTGACTGTGCCGGTGATGCCGCGCCCATAGGAGCGGCCAAAAATCGACATGGCCAATTCGGTCCGCCCTGAGCCCATAAGCCCAGCGATGCCAACCACTTCGCCGGCGCGGACATTGAACGCGATGTCTTTGATCACCTGACGGTCCGCATGTTCGGGGTGCCAGACGTTCCAGCCCTCAACCTCCATCAACATTTCGCCCGCCCGGCGGGTGCGCGCGGGATAGCGGTCGGACATATCGCGCCCGACCATGTCGCGCACGATCTGATCTTCGGACAGGCCCGCCTTGGCGTCCAATGTTGAGACCGACCGACCGTCACGGATCACCGTCACTGTGTCGGCGACATAGCGCACCTCGCCCAGCTTGTGCGAAATGATGATCGAGGTGACGCCCTGCGCCTTAAGCTCCAGCATCAGGTCTAAAAGTTTACGCGAGTCGCCCTCTTGTAGCGCCGCTGTCGGCTCGTCGAGGATCAAAAGTTTCACATCCTTGGAGAGCGCTTTCGCGATCTCAACAAGTTGCTGTTTGCCGACACCCAGACTGTCAATCAGCGTGGTTGGGCTTTCATTGAGGCCGACTTTTTTCAACAGCGCGCTGGTGCGTTGGTTGGCTTCGTGCCAATTGATCACGCCGCCTTTGGCCGTCTCATTGCCCAAGAAAATGTTTTCAGCAATTGACAGTTGCGGCACCAAAGCCAGCTCTTGGTGAATGATGATGATACCGCGATCTTCGCTGTCGCGGATGCCCTGAAACTGCGCCAAAGCGCCCTCAAAATGAATCTCGCCGTCATAGCTGCCTGCCGGATACACGCCGGACAGAACCTTCATCAAGGTTGATTTTCCGGCGCCGTTTTCGCCGCAAATGGCGTGAATTTCGCCGTCTTTTACCGCAAGGTTCACCTGATCAAGCGCTTTCACGCCGGGGAACTCTTTGGTGATGTCTCGCATTTCGAGAAGTGTGGTCATGATGTCCCCTTTGAGCGCCGAGCGCTCCGTCCTGCCTTTGTCCGCGCCCACCCCGGTGGGACAAAGGAAACGCGTCGCCCGACCCCGGAAAGGACCCGGACGACGCTGATCTCAAATCAAGTGGAGGTTACTTGATCTGATCCATGCTGTAATATCCGGAGCCGATCAGCACCTCTTCCCAATTGCTGGCGTCAACGGCGACGGGTTCCAACAGGTAAGAGGGGATGACTTTGACGCCGTTGTCGTAGGTGGTGGTGTCGTTGATCTCTGGCTCAGAACCGCCAAGAACCGCGTTCACCATGCCGACGGTCACTTTTGCAAGCTCGCGCGTGTCTTTGAACACGGTCGAATATTGCTCGCCTGCCAAGATGGATTTCACCGACGGCACTTCTGCGTCTTGACCGGACACGATCGGCATTTTCAAATCGCCAGAGCCGTACCCCACGCCTTTGAGCGAGGACAGGATGCCGATGGAGAGACCGTCATAAGGGGACAAAACGCCGTGGACTTCTTTGTCGGTATAATTGGCGGACAAGATGTTATCCATCCGTGCCTGAGCCACAGAACCGTCCCAGCGCAGGGTGCCGACTTTGTCCATGCCCATTTGACCGGACTGAACAACGATGGTGCCATCATCAATCAAAGGCTGAAGGATCGACATCGCGCCATTGTAAAAGAAATAGGCGTTGTTGTCGTCCGGCGAGCCGCCGAAGAGTTCGACGTTATACGGTCCGTCGCCAAACCGCGCTTTCAGACCCTCAACGATGGAGGTTGCTTGTTGCACGCCCACTTTGAAATTGTCGAATGTGGCATAATAATCGAGATCGCCAGAATCGCGGATCAAACGGTCATAGGCGATGACTTTCACGCCCGCCGCAGCCGCATTTTCGAGTGCATTCGACAAGGTGGTGCCGTCAATCGCCGCAATCACCAACACGTCCACGCCTTTGGTGATCATGTTTTCGATCTGCGCCAATTGGTTCGGAATGTCGTCTTCGGCATATTGAAGATCGGCGGTGTAGCCTGCCGCTTCAAGTTCCTTAACCATATTGTCCCCGTCCGCGATCCAACGCGCCGAAGATTTGGTCGGCATGGCGATGCCCACAAGCCCGTCTGCATAGGCCGCTGACGACAATGCGATTGCCGCAGTCGCTGCGGCAAGAATAGTTTTGAGTTTCATAGTTCCTCCCAATCGGACGCTCCACACGGCCTCCCCGGCCGTCTCCCACGTCCCGTTTTAGGGTTGATCCCCTAGAGCGGACCCTAGGCAGGCTTCACATAACTGTAAAATTCTATTATGTGTGTTTGGCATATCATAAATGTTATATGAGACATGTTCCCATGGCCCATCTACGACAAACCAAATCGACCCACCTCGGATTGATCCTTAGAATCGCCGAAGTGGGGCAGTTGCAAAAGGCCGCCTCCTCTATGGCCATGTCGCAACCTGCCGCCTCTCGCATCTTGGCCGACATGGAAAAAAACGTGGGCGCACCATTGTTTAAGCGGGGGCCAAAAGGCATGGAGGTCACGCCGCTTGGTATGGCCTTTGTTCGCCACGCCCGCGTGATCCTCTCGGAACTTGATGGTCTCGATAAAGACGTCCAGCGGCTCAAAAGCGGGCAGGCGGGGGAGGTTCGGATTGGCTCGGTGACAGGACCTGCGGTCTCGACTCTGATGCCAGCGTTGGAGGCGGTGCGCGCCCGGTCACCGCATATCGACGTGACCATCGAGGTCGGCCCCTCCGTTGATCTGGTGCGGGGTTTGGACGAAGGCCGATTCGATTTCATCTTTGCCCGAATCCCTGCGACCCAAGACAGTCGGGATTTTTTGGTACATCCGGCGCAGGAGGAAATCGTCCGTCTGATCATCCGCGACAGCCATCCTTTGGCGGGCCGCGCCAATGTGCGCCTTAAGGATTTGCAAGACTATGATTGGGTCATTCAGGAACGCGGTTCTCCCATCCGACTTGCGGTGGAGGAGGCGTTTCACAGCGCGGGCGAACCCACGCCAACGCGCATTATCAACAGTTCGTCTTTGTTGATCGTGTTGGCCATGCTGGACAGTTTGGACGTCATTGCACCGCAATCGAAAGAGGTCGCGAGCCTATTGAGCGGGCCTATTTTGGGCGGACATTTGACCACCATAGACCTTGCGGAAAAGATCACAGTCTCGCCCTATTACATCATCCGCAACCGTTTCAAAGAACTGCCGCAAGCCGCCAAGGATTTCTACGATGAGGTGTTGTTGCGCATCTAAAGCGTTCCGCCATAAACTTGTTTCAGGTTAAAGGCGGAACGCTTTAAATGCGCGGCCTTTGACAACGACATGCGGCCAAAGGAAAAGGGCTGTCCAGATCAGACAGCCCTTCGAGATCTTCGGAGATGGGCCAGTTAGGAAAGAGCCCAATCAGGGGTGTTTAACCCAAAGGACTGCCTCTAAGTCGCGGCCCCCCCGACTGTCTTGACCTCAATCTCCACTATCACTCTAGACACTGGACCACCTCCTTTCGATGAATTGCCGATACTTGGATGGTGGCACAGATTTGGTATATGGCAAGTAAAATTATACTAAAGGTGCCGTCATCCGCCTAACAATGAGGCGGAAAGGCACGAGAGCGATTAAGGCGAGGGCAAGTTTTACACCCCAATCGGCCACTGCGAGCGAGACCCAGAGCGGTACGGCAGGGCCGACCAACAAGAACGGCACAGAATCCCACGCCCAAGAAATTTCCATATCCGCAGTTTCACCAAAGAAAACAATGGACTGAGAAAAGGCGAGGGTGAAAAAGATCGTGGTGTCTAATGCCGACCCGATGAAGGAAGAGGCAAATGGCGCTTTCCACCAGGCCCCATCCCGTAACTTATTGAAAATAAAGACATCAACAAGTTGAGCGACGAGGAAAGCGGTGGCAGACCCCACAGCCACACGCAATGCGACTGCGGCATAGGTATAGCCGTCGCCTTGCAGCATGATCTGTGTGCCGATGAGCGAACACACAATGCCGGTGGCAAAGCCCGCAAAAATAACTTTGCGCGCAGATTGCACGCCATAGACGCGATTGATCACATCGGTGACGAGAAAGGCAAAGGGGTAAGTAAAGGCGCCCCAGGTCAAAAGCCCATCAGCGATGAGGAATTGTACGAGGATATTGGAGGCCACAACAATGGCGGCCATGGCAAGAATGCCAGGAAGGATGCGTTTCATGTTAGATCCGTTTTTTATCGAAGGTGACGGCAACTCGGCCCCGCGACTGCGAGGCGATGGGCGCGTTTAACCCCAGTATAGCTGCAATTCAAGCGCTATTTCGGCACCAGGTAATCGACCAGTTCGGTGCGCTGGAAGAACCGGAAATTGTCGTCGGAGATCATTGTGAGGTGAATCCCTGCCGCATCAGACCAAACCGAAATGCCCTCAAGATTGTCATGGGTGCCTGTCGTCGTGCGCAACAGTTCGACCTCATTGGCGGGGCCTTTGGGTGTCATATCGAACCGCCGCACGCGGCTTGAAAACCCGATCCCGGTGAACCAGCGTTCCAAAAGATAGAGCTTCCCGTCCGGGCCAAAATCCATCCCGACAGGTAGAAAATCCGTGCCACTGTGCCGTGGGATCGACCAGGGCTGATCCCAGCCTGTCCCAGCGCGAAAACGATAGAGCGGAAAGGGGCGGTCCATCGCCCCAGAGCGTTCCGGTAGCGTAAAAATCGCGCCATTTTCATCCACGGCTAGGGCCTCAAGCGACGAATTGGCCTGCATCTTGGTGAAATCGAGGTGGCCTTTGAGATCCGTCGTCTGTCCTGTTTTAAACGACAGGCGTGCGACCCGATGCTTGCCCTCAAAGGAGACGTAAGCGGTGCCGTTTGGCGCCAAAGCAAACCCTTCAGAATCGCCTTTGGCGATCCCCATAGGGGCACCATTCTCGGACCTAAGGCGTTGAACCTTATCAATTTGAGCTGCGGACACGACACCTTTGTCAGTCCGGGTCAATGTGCCGGAAAACAGGGTCGCGCGATCTGAGAGTGCGTAAAAGTGATGCCCATCCTCCGATATTTCCAACCCTGAAAATCCACCAAAACGCTCCTCAGGGGATGTCCACACAAAGCTGCCCAGATAGCGCGCGCTTTCGGCCTGCCCTGTGAGCGGGACAAGGCTCGCGATCAGCGCGAGGAGGCTACGGCGGAGCATTGTGCAGGGAGTGTCGCGAGGGTGATTGGTGGTTTCGGTTTCGCAGGCTTGGCATTGGGGTTTGGCGGTGGCGGATTGAGGATGTTGTTCACCCAGTCCTGCGCGTCGGCACAGCCATCGCCTGGCGGTGGCGGGGCTTGGTCCACACAAGAATTATCGCCTTTCGGACAGTTCAACCGCACATGGAAATGATAGTGGTGACCATACCACGGTCGGATTTTGCGCAGCCACGTCCGGTCGCCCTTTTCATCCTTACACATTTGGACTTTTGCGCCGGGAAAGACAAAAATCCGCGCCACGCGAGGGTCGCTTGCCGCAGCTTTCAAAACCTGATGATGCTGTGGTGTCCAACTGTCGTTAACATAGGCACCTGCGGCGCGGCGCATCGAAATCGACGAAATGTTTTCGCGTTCCGCCGCGGTTAAATCCAACCGTTTCGGCGGCAACATCCAAATGTCGGCGTCCAACCCGATTTGATGGCTGGCATGGCCGGAAGACATCGGCCCGCCACGCGGCTGGCTCATGTCGCCGACGTAAATGCCCGCCCATCCTGGTTGAGCGGCGGCTTTGCGCGACAGATCTTCGAGGAAATCAATCAAAACAGGATGGCCATAATTGCGGTTGCGCGACAGGCGCATCGCTTGCCATGTCGGCCCGGTTTCGGGCAATTGCGCCGCCCCGCCGATACAGCCCTTGGCATAGCTGCCAAAGGAGGCGGGTTCTTGTCTTGAGGGCGTAGCAATGGGGCCAAAGACCTCTTTGGCAGGTCTGTGATCGGACGAGGAAACTGTGACCTTGTGCTCCGGCGCACGGTCTTTTCCGCCGCCGACGCAGGCGACAAGCATCACACAGGCCAACAGGCCAACCCAATTACGCATCATTTTTACACCTTTGTTCCTTCTGGCGTTCCCTCAGGATTGACCCAAGCTAACAGCACAAGCCCGAGAAGGAAAAGCCCGATCAGCGGCATAATGCCGAGGCGCTGTGATCCGGTGACATCAGACATCACTGCGATCAAGCCAGGGGCCAGAAAAGACGTCGCTTTTCCCGACAATGCGTAAAGTCCGAACGCTTCTGTCATCCGATCTGGGTCGGCTTGACGCACCATCATCGTGCGGCTTGCCGATTGGATCACGCCCGCGACGGCACCCAAGACCGCACCACAGATGTAAAACGCCACATCCGGCAGTTTGCTTGTGACGTCAACGGCCATGAACAGCACGCTTTCGCGGGTGATGGTCAAGATCACCAAACAGGTTGAGACCAGCACAAGGATGCAGAAAATGATCACGGGTTTCGGGCCAAATTTTTGATCGGCAAAGCCACCAAAATAGGTGAAAATTGCGCCTGTTAAAGCCGCCAAAATACCGAACACGCCAATGTCGACCACGCTCCAATTGAGCGCGCCAAGGGCGTAAATCCCACCAAAGGTGAACACGCCATTTAACGCATCGCGGTAGAACATTGACGAGATCAGATAGGAAAACAGCGATTTGCGCGAGGGCAAGGACGCGAGCGTGCGACCGAGGTCACGAATGCCTTTTGACACGGCGCCGGTGAGTGACAAGCCTTTGATCTTTGGCTCTGTGACCCAAAGGAAAAACGGGATCATCGAGATCACAAACCAAAGTGCCACAAACGGGCCGACGAACCGCGTGCCTTCGCGCATCTCCGGGTTAAATCCGAACAGGGGCGGGATGCCCAAAAGTGTCACGCCAGAGGCGTTTTCGGCAAAGAGCAGCAGCATGATCACCAATGAAATGATCCCGCCGACATAGCCCCAAGCCCAGCCATTGCCCGAGATTTTGCCAATCTCGTCGCGGGATCCCAAAGCGGGCAAAAGCGCGTTGGTGAAAATGGTGGTAAATTCGACCCCAATCAGGCCCAATCCAAAGAAAATTAGCACAAGTACCGTAGGAAAATCGCCCGGTGCCGCGAGCCAAAGTCCGGCCGCGCCAATCACATATAGCGCGGAGAACAGCTTGATCCATGGCATCCGGCTGCCGCTTTCATCGGCAATCGAGCCGAGCAAAGGTGCGCTCACCGCAATCAACAACCCGGTCACGGTCAAACCATAGCCCCAGATGGATTGCGCCTGCGCCTTGGCCTGTAGCGTTTCCATGCCGCCAGCGGTCAAATAGGCGATCACCTGTTCGGCAAAATAGGGGCCGAAAATAAAGCTGATGATGAGCGTGTGAAAGGGCTGCGTCGCCCAGTCATACATCATCCAGCCCCAGATACGTTTTTTGTGACTTGGTGCGCCCATGGTCCTGCCTTCTCACCTCAGTTGACGCGATAGAACAGGCAAATGGGGGGGCGCGCAACGCCTAAGGCATCAATCGCGCACAGGCGGCCAAGGTCGCGTGTTGTCCGCCTCAATCCAATTTTGAACCCACTCGGGCAGGGGCGGACTTTCGATGTCTGGCTCGATCATCGCCAAAAGGTCGCGCGGCGGCACCATTTTGCGGTTTTTGATCACAGCGCCCCGGATCAGAATATGGTTACAACAGTCACCCTTTTGGTCCCACATCGACTGTTCGATATAGAGAAACCTGTCGTCAAACCCCAACGGCTTGGTCCACATATCGACCTTTTGAAACGTCGTGACCCGCTTGCGATAGCGCACCGAGGCCCCGGCCACAGCCATGCCAAACCCACCGGTTTTTGCCGCCTGGGCGGTGCCATTGCGGATCGACATCGGAATCCGACCAAGATCAAAGAGTGTTAAGGTTCTTCCGTTATTCAACTCAAGCCAAAGGTCAATGTCCCAAGGCAGGCAATAGTGATGCGACAAATGTGCGTCAAACAGGCCGAGTTTCGGCGCGTTACGCACTTTGCGGGATTGATGGATCATGCGGACAAATGGATACATGCGTAAACCTTTCGCAGTCGCGGCAAATTCGGTCAAGCCGGGACGTTGCGGCACGGGATGCGACATCGTCCATCTTGCACGATCGGGACGGAGACCTTAGGTGATTGAACAACCTTACTGATTGGACCCCTGCACATGATGTCTCTTTCCCAAATTCTTCTCATGATCCTCGGCATCGTGAAATTCGTCATGATCGTTCAGATCATCATGAGCTGGTTGATCAATTTTCAGGTGCTCAATGTGCGCCAGCCGTTGGTCTATCAAATCTGGGAAGGCCTCTCGCGTTTGTTGGAGCCAATCTATCGTCCGATCCGTAAAATCCTACCGCCGATGAGTGGTCTCGACCTTGCTCCGCTGGTGGCCTTTATAGCGATCTATGCTTTGGAGCGGATCATCTATAACAACGCAGGCATGTTCGACTAAACCGCTTGAGCCTCGCGGCTGCCCGTGCGATTCTGACCGCAACAAAGAGCAGGATCACATGGACACTCTCAAGGCGGACCCGAACACGGGAGACCACACGCGCGCGCTTTTGTCGTCCGTGTTCGGATTTGACGCGTTTCGCCCCGGCCAGGAAGAGATCGTTGATGCCGTCATCGCGGGGCGCAATGTCTTGGCGATTATGCCGACGGGTGGCGGTAAATCTCTGTGTTTCCAACTTCCCGCGATGGTGCGTGACGGGTTGACCGTGGTCATCTCTCCTCTGATCGCCTTGATGCGCGATCAGGTTCAGGCGCTCAAGGCGGTGGGGGTCGAGGCGGGCGCACTCACCTCTGGCAACACCGATGAAGAGACCGATGAGGTCTTTGCTGCCCTCGCCGAAAACCGTCTCAAACTCCTCTATATGGCACCCGAACGCTTGGCTTCCGGTGGTACATTGCCTCTGTTGCGGCGGGCCAATGTGTCGCTGATCGCTGTGGATGAGGCCCATTGTGTATCGCAATGGGGGCATGATTTTCGCCCTGATTATTTGCGCATCGGTGATCTGCGCCGTGCGCTCGATGTGCCTTTGGCCGCATTTACTGCGACCGCTGACGAAGAAACCCGTGGCGAAATCATCACCCGGCTGTTTGACGGCCAAACGCCCGAGGCGTTTCTGCGCGGCTTTGATCGGCCAAACATCCACCTCGCCTTCGCAGTTAAAGATCAGCCCCGCCGTCAAATCCTTGGCTTTGCCTCTGCACGCAAAGGTCAATCCGGCATCGTCTATTGCGGCACCCGTGCCAAAACCGAAAGCCTCGCCAAGGCGCTGACCGATGCGGGTCATCTCGCGCAGGCCTATCATGGCGGTATGGAGCCTGAGCGCCGCCGCGATGTCGAACGTCAGTTTCAACAAGAGGACGAGTTGATCGTTGTCGCCACCGTTGCTTTTGGCATGGGCATCGACAAACCGGATATCCGCTGGGTCGCCCATGCCGACCTGCCGAAATCGGTCGAAAGCTATTATCAAGAAATTGGGCGTTCGGGCCGCGATGGCGCGCCTGCTGAAACCCTCACGCTCTTTGGCCCCGACGACATCCGGTTTCGGCGCACTCAGATTGACGAAAGCCCGGCCCCCTCGGATCGCCGCGCCGCGGATCATGCTCGGTTGAATGCGCTTTTGGGGCTGGCAGAGGCGCAGATGTGCCGGCGTCAAACCTTGCTGTCCTACTTTGGCGAGACCTCCGAGCCTTGTGGCAATTGCGACCTGTGCGACAGTCCCCCCGCGCTGTTTGATGGCACGGTCGCGGTGCGCAAGGCATTGTCTGCTGTGTTGCGGTGTGACGAAGGCTTTGGCGCCGGGCATTTGATTGACGTGCTGACGGGCACGATGACGGACAAGGTTGGGCAGTGGAATCACGACCAATTGTCGGTGTTTGGCGTGGGTAAAGAATACGACAAACGGCAATGGAATGCGGTGTTTCGGCAAATGATGGGGGCCGATCTTGTGCGGCCCAACCCGGATCGGTTCGGCGCGTTGTTCATGACCGAACCCGCGATGCCGATCCTCAAAGGCGAGGCGAGTATCACCTTGCGCCGCGATACCTTGGCCAAGGCCCACAAAGGCCCGGTGGCCAAGGCGCTGGTGTCTGATGAAGACGCGCCGCTTTTGTCCGCTCTCAAAGCCAAACGTCGCGCGCTTGCCGAAGAGCAACGCGTCCCGGCCTACGTCGTGTTTGCCGATCGCACGCTGATCGAAATGGCCGAAACGCGACCGCAAAGCCTTGATGAGATGGTGCGGATTGGGGGTGTTGGGGCCAAAAAACTTGAACGCTACGGCGATGCGTTTCTTTCGGTCATCTTAGGCGCGCCAAGCCCCGAGGTGCATCCGTCACGGCGCAAACTTGCGAGTTCCGGTGGTGGGGATTTGTTTGATCAGTTGCAAGAGATCCAACTTAAACTTGCGCGTGGTGAGTGTGGCACGCTGAAACCGCTGGCGCTTTCACCCGGACAGATTGCCAAAATCGTCCAATTGCGTCCGCGCGACCTTTCCGCGATGGCGCGCATCATTGGTGAAAAGCCTGCCGAACGTTTTGGCCCGGCTATGTTGGACGCGATTGCGGCGGCTTAGTGGCTTATTCGCCGGCCATGACGGTATCGCCGGAGGCAACGATGGCTGTTTCTTCCGGGAGAATTGGACAGCACCCTTTTGGAAGCTCTGTCAAAATACGATCTATTATGGACGCCTTTCTGAGAGGCTTTGTCATATAATGGTCTAAACCTGCTGCAAGAATGTCATGTTCGTCACCTGCCATCGCATGCGCCGTCAGGGCCACAATTGGGACATGCGCCCCGGTGTCAATTTCAAGCGCGCGGATTTGTCGGGTGGCCTCTTTGCCATCCACCTCGGGCATGGAAATATCCATAAAGATCAAGTCCGGCTGAAAGCCTTGATATTGCTCCACCGCCTCGCGCCCGTTGTTGGCAAAGCGCAATTCGATGTCGAGAGATTTAAGCATTTTCCCGAACACCAATTGATTGGTCTTGTTGTCTTCCGCCGCCAAAACCCGCATGCGACGACCGGTTTCGGATGTGGGGTGGCTTGGCTCTTCTGGGATGATCGACGACAAGGCCCGCCATAGGTTCGCCCGCAACAGCGGCTTTTGCAACGTTGTGGCATCATGCCCGTCCAAAGAACCCGCCGAAACCGGCCCGGAGGTCATCAACAGGATCGGCGCCGTGACGCCGCGCATGCGCAGGGTTTTGATCAAGGTGCCGATGTCGGTGTTTGGCATATTGTTGTCGAGCAAAAAAACCTGTGCATCGAGCGGTGATGCCAAAAGCGTATCAGCACTTTCAAACGGCGACACCTCAAATCCCAGCACCGTCAATTGCTTTTCCAAGATCAAGGAATTGGCATGGATATGATCCAAAAGCGCGGCTTTGTGCATCCATGATGGCAGGTGCTGCTCTTCTAGCTGTGCAATCACGTCCATGGTGATGTGAAAGCCAAAACACGATCCCACGCCCTCTTCGCTATCGACCCAGATCTCTCCGCCCATCAATTGAACCAACTGACGGGTGATGGCGAGCCCAAGGCCGGTGCCTTCGAATTTGCGATTGCGCTCGTCTTCGACCTGATTGAATTCGCCAAAAATATGCTCGATCATATCAGGGGCGATGCCAATCCCGGTATCTTCGACCGAAATATGGATGCGCTGGCGTTTGCCCCCTTCCTCTGGCAGGCCAACAACGCGGACGATGACGTGGCCCGCATGGGTAAATTTCACAGCATTGCCAACAAGATTGGTCAAAACTTGACGCATCCGACCGGGATCACCGATGAAACGGGTCGGTAGGAACATGTCATAGTCGATGATCAGATCGACTTTTTTCTGGGTCGCGGTGGGTTGTAACAGCACCAAAACATCCTGAATGCAGCGTTCAAGATCAAAGGGTTCGGGGTGCAAGGACAGTTTCGAGGCTTCGATTTTCGAGTAATCCAGCACGTCATTGATCAGCCCCAAAAGCGCTTCGCCTGAGGATTTGATGGTTTCGACGTAGAGGATTTGTTCCTCGTTCAATTCGGTTTCCGCCAAGAGATCGGCCATGCCAACCATACCGTTCATTGGCGTGCGGATTTCATGGCTCATATTGGCCAGAAACGCAGATTTGGCGCGGTTGGCGGCCTCGGCTTTGGTCCGCGCTTTTTTGAGCCGTTCTTCGTAGCGGATCGTCGAGGTAATGTTGAGACCCAAGGACACCATATCACCGTCAGAGGAGCGGCGATCGACCAGTTTGACGAATTGGTTGTTCCAAAGCCGCAGCACATGGGGTTCGCGCGATGGTGCACGCCAGCGGATCATGGCGCGTTCGATAAAGGCATCGCGGGTCAGTTCACCAATATCAACGATGCCCTCTTCGACCGCGAGTTTGAGAATGTCGGGATAGCTGATGCCGGGTTGGATGTCTTCGAGCCCGTCAAACACCCGAAGATAGGCCGGATTGGCGGCGATCATGATGTCAGACGGGTCAAAAACGGCGAACCCATCCTGAATGGTTTCAAGCGAGTCCCAAAGACGGCGTTCGGCAATATGGACGGCCACATTGGCCTTTTCCAAATCCTCTTTGGTGCGGATGTTCTCGCCGCGCAGCACCTCAGTCTCTTCGCGTTTGACGATGATCTCATCTGACAGAGACCGCGCATGTTGCGACAGCTTTCGATTGGCTTCGAAAAGCTCGGCCTGTTTGAGTTCCAGAAGCCGCTCAGCGGCAAGGCGTGCGCGGCGTTCCTGAGAAAACGTTTCAGACAATGACATATGGGACCTCTTCAAACCCTGCCCGGTCCTAGTCAACCGGGGCTTTGTGGTAGAATGGTCCAAACAGGGTGAAGAGAGTCTTAATCAAATTGCGAAAATTGACATGAAAAGACCGCGCAGAGCCACAAATCCGCGCAATCACACAAGAGATGTCATGCACTGAGGCTGTTGATTGCCGATGTCAGGGCCGTGCGGAGCCTTGGCTTATCCGGGCTTGGCATGGGTGAGGGGCTTACGGCCGGTCTCGGTTACCACCTCTTCATGGCCGTGCTCAATCACCAATGTTGTCATCGGGTGGCCGTAACCCGCGCCGGAATCAATGTCGATGCGGTTGCCAAAATGGGTGGGCTCATCCAAGGCCGTGTGTCCATGCACCACCATCGCTGGCAATGTGCCGTGATAATCAAGCCAGCCTTCGCGAATCCAAATCAGATCCTCTTCTTCTTGATCCTCAAGCGCCACGCCGGGTCGAATGCCCGCATGAACAAAGAGATAATTGCCCCATTGATGGGTCAGTGGCAGGTTTTCGATAAAGTCCAAATGAGCCGTAGGAACGCCCTTATGGGCGCGCATGTGACAGAGCTCAAAGTCACCGTCTTTGGCCTCGACACCATAGGAGGCCAGCGTTTCCACCCCGCCCAGCGCCGGGTGTAGCCAGCTTTTGCCGGACTTGATCTGAGCATCATGAGCAATGCCGTGGCGGACAAAGCGGGTAAACATCCGGTCGTGGTTGCCGCGAATGGCCAACCAAGGCTGACCCGCCGCGATCCCATCCATTAGATATTGGATCACACCATTGCTGTCTGGTCCACGATCGACGTAATCGCCAAGGTGGATGATCTTTGCATCGGGGTCGCCCACGCGCACCTTATCCGCTTCAATCCGCTTATGAGCGGCCTTGAGCATGTCGAGTTGTCCGTGAATGTCTCCGATGGCGTAGATGCGCATGTGTCTCTCCTGTGCTGCGGCCAAAATAGAAGGGCCGCCGGAAAACTCCAGCGGCCCTTGGTGATCTTTTCGTGACTGTTGCTTTGATTACGCTTTGAAGTGCAGCGGGATCACGCGTTGGAACAACCCGGTGTCTTTCAGCGCGGACACAGTTTCCGGTTTGATCGGCGTATCAAGGAAGGTCATCGCAATCGCATCACCGCCCTCAGAGGCGCGGCCCAGCGTGAAGTTCGCGATGTTTTCGCCATGCTCGGCCAACAATGTCCCGAGTTTACCCAACACACCCGGCACGTCTTTGTTGGTGGTGTAGAGCATGTGCTCGCCGATCTCGGAATCAATGGTGATGCCTTTGATCTGGATAAAGCGCGGCTTGCCATCGGAGAACACAGTGCCCGCGATGGTGCGATATTTTTCAACCGTTTGGATGTCGAGTTTGATGAAGCCATCAAATGTGCCCGATGCATCTTGGGTGGTTTTGGAAATCTGAATGCCACGCTCTTTGGCGATCAGCGGGGCCGAGACCATGTTCACGTCCGGGTTCACCGCCTGCATGATGCCTGCGATCACGGCGGCTTCCAGCGCCTTGAGGTTCATCTCAGAGGCGACGCCATCATAGGTGATGTTGATGGTTTCGATCGCTTCCTCAGTGACCTGACCAATGAACGACCCAAGGCTTTCACCAAGTTTCACCCACGGACCCATGACTTTGGCTTCTTCGGCGCTCATCGACGGCATGTTCAGCGCGTTTTCAACGGCGCCATCCAGCAGGTAGTTGGCCATTTGCTCGGCCACTTGCAGCGCCACGTTTTCTTGGGCTTCGGTGGTGGAGGCCCCAAGGTGCGGGGTGCAAACGACGTTCGGCAGGTTGAACAGCGGGTTCTCGGTGGCGGGTTCGACGGCGAAGACGTCAAAGGCGGCACCAGCAACGCGACCGGATTTCAACAATTCGGCCAAAGCCACCTCGTCAACCAAACCACCGCGGGCACAGTTGATGATGCGCACGCCCTTTTTGGTTTTCTCAAGGTTCTCTTTCGAGAGGATGTTGCGAGTGCTGTCGGTCAGCGGCACGTGCAGGGTGATGAAATCAGCGCGTTTGAGCAACTCGTCGAGTTCGACTTTCTCAACGCCCATTTCAGCCGCACGTTCCTCGGAGAGGAAGGGATCATAGGCGACCACTTTCATCTTCAAGCCAAGCGCGCGGTTGCACACGATGCCACCGATGTTGCCCGCGCCGATCACGCCAAGGGTTTTCGCGGTCAGCTCGACCCCCATGAATTTGGATTTTTCCCATTTGCCGGCATGGGTCGAGGCGGAGGCCTCGGGCAATTGACGTGCCACGGCAAACATCATCGCAATCGCGTGTTCTGCAGTGGTGATCATGTTGCCGAACGGCGTGTTCATCACGATCACGCCTTTTTTCGAAGCGGCTTCTTTGTCGACGTTATCGGTGCCGATGCCGGCACGACCGACCACTTTGAGGTTGGTGGCGTGTTCCAAAAGGGCAGCGGTCACTTTGGTCGCGGAGCGGATCGCAAGACCGTCGTATTTGCCGATCACTTCGGCGAGTTTGTCTTTGTCTTTGCCGAGTTTGGGTTCGAAATCCACTTCGATGCCACGGTCACGGAAGATTTGAACAGCGGTTTCAGACAGGCTGTCGGAGACGAGAACTTTGGGGGCCATGATGGGCGCTCCTGAAATATGTGTGGGGGTGTCGGGCGCGCTCCGCCCGACTGAATGTTTGAAAATCTGGCGCGCTTATTGCGCGTTGATGCACTCTTCAAAGGCCCATTTGAGCCAGAGCGTCAAAGCCTCGATGTCAGAGGATTCAATCGTCGCACCACACCACACGCGCAGGCCAGCCGGGGCATCGCGGTAGGCGCCGATGTCGTAGGCAGCGTTATACTCTTCGAGTTTTTTCGCCACAGCTTTCGCAAATGCCGCACCGTCTTTGATACGATCATCGGTGAATTTCAAACACACGGAGGTGTTGGACCGGGTGGCCTCATCCTCGGCAAGGTTGGCAATCCAATCGTTGCGATCACAGAAGTCCCAAAGCACTTTTGCGTTGGTGGTGGAGCGTTCGATCAGCTTCGGCAGACCGCCGATTTTTTGTGCCCACTCAAGTGCCACAAGGTAATCTTCGACCGCGAGCATGGAGGGCGTGTTGATCGTTTCGCCTTTAAAGATACCGTCGATCAGCTTGCCGCCTTTGGTCATGCGGAAAATCTTCGGCATCGGCCATGCGGGGGTGTAGGTTTCAAGACGCTCAACAGCGCGCGGCGACAGAACGATCATGCCATGCGCTGCTTCGCCGCCCATCACCTTCTGCCAAGAGAAGGTGGTGACGTCGAGTTTGTCCCAAGGCAGGTCCATCGCGAAGGCCGCAGAGGTCGCATCACAAATGGTCAGGCCGTCACGGTCGGCCGGGATTTTGTCGCCATTGGGGACGCGCACGCCGGAGGTGGTGCCGTTCCAAGTGAACACAACGTCGGTGTTAAAATCAATCTCGGCGAAATCAACGATGTGGCCGTAATCTGCGGTTTTGACTTCGGCGTCGATTTTGAGTTGTTTCACAACATCGGTGACCCAGCCGGACCCAAAAGATTCCCAAGCCACCATCGTGGCTTTGCGTGCACCCAAAAGCGACCACATGGCCATCTCAACAGCGCCGGTGTCAGAGGCTGGAACGATACCGATTTTATAATCCTCGGGGATGCCGAGAATGTCGCGGGTCGTCTCAATCGCGGCTTTCAGCTTTGCCTTGCCAACGGCGGCACGGTGCGAGCGACCCAGAGGGGCGTCAGCCAGAAGATCGAGAGAAAATGTGGGGATTTTGGCACAGGGGCCAGAGGAAAAACGCGGATTCGCAGGACGCGAGTGCGGGTGCTTAGTAGCCATTGCTGGTATCCTTACAGATAAATGCCTCTCGTTGGGGAGAGGTGTCCCGTTGATCGAATTAGAGGCTTTCCGAGTGCGCAGCAATATAGATTCGCAAAAAGATGTCGCATTTTTATCCGACATACGTCGCATATGCGCTGGATCGTTTCCGATTGGAAACTTCGAACCTTGCTCTGAAACCGTCAAAACGCGCGCTCATAGCACTGGCAACGCGGCATTTCATTGCGTAAACAGGCGACAAACGGAGGCCTCCCATGTTCACCTGTATCCTGCTTACAAACCCCGCCGTACCGGCACTCAACCTGACCACCGTCGATGCATTGCGCTCGGCTTGGGGGGGCGGCGATCTCAAATGGCTCGCACTGGGAGAGGCTGCGGAATTCACTGTCGAGGCGGTGCCGTCGAATCAATGGGATGTCTGGGATGGGCTGCAAGCACAGGGCATCGACTTGATCGTCATTCCCACAGAAGGACGGCGCAAGAAGATGCTCTTGGCGGATATGGACAGCACCATGATCCAGCAGGAATGCATTGATGAATTGGCCGATGTCGCGGGCGTGGGCGATCATGTCAAAGCCATCACCGCCAAAGCAATGAATGGCGAATTGGATTTTGAAGGCGCGCTGAAAGAGCGGGTCGGCTTGCTCAAAGGCTTACCCGAATCCGTCATCCAGCGGGTGATCGACGAACGCATCACCTTTATGCCGGGTGGTTGTGCGCTTTTGGCGACGATGAAACGCGATGGGGCCTATTGTGCGCTGGTCTCGGGCGGGTTCACCGCCTTTACGGGCTATGTGTCGCAGACCCTTGGGTTTGACGAAAATCGCGCCAACACGTTGTTGATCGAAGATGGCAAACTCACCGGCGCGCCGGGGATGCCGATCCTTGGCCGCGAAGCCAAGGTGCAAGCGCTCAAAGACATCACCGCCCGTCTTGGCCTTGGTCATGACGATGTAATGGCCGTGGGCGATGGCGCCAATGATCTGGGCATGTTGGAACTGGCCGGAGCCGGGGTTGCGCTTCATGCCAAACCGTCCGTTGCCGCCGAATGCGACATTCGCATCAATCACGGCGATCTGAGCGCGTTGCTTTACGTCCAAGGCTATGCGAAATCCGAGTTCGCCCAAGTTGAATGCCGGAATGTTTGAGGTCTCAACCGACCTTCTGTTTCTGTTGATCGCAGCGGCTTTTGCCGCGGGGTTTGTCGATAGTATCGCGGGCGGCGGTGGCTTGATCACCGTGCCCGCTTTGATGCTCGCGGGCCTGCCGCCGATCACCGCCTTGGCCACCAACAAAGTGCAGGGACTGTTTGGGGCGGGCATGGCCGCGATCACTTATGCGCGGGCGGGACATGTGGATCTGAAACGTCAAATCGGCCCGGCAATTTTGTCCTTTGTCGGGGCGTTGATTGGCGCGCTTTTGGCAAGTTCTCTGCCGACGGATGTGATCCGTCTGGGTCTGCCGATTCTGCTGATCGCTATCGCGCTGTTCTTTGCCTTCAAACCGGGGCTGAGCGATGTCGATCGGACCCAGCGCATCACGCCTGTGGTCTTTGCCACGTGTTTTGTGCCGTTCATTGGATTTTACGATGGTTTGCTTGGCCCCGGCACAGGTGCGTTTTTCATGCTCGGGTTTGTCAGCCTTGCGGGCTACGGCATTCTCAAAGCCACAGCCCACACCAAACTGTTGAATTTCGCCTCCAATATCGGCGGTTTGACCGGGTTTATCTTGGTCGCCAAACCCTTTTGGATGTTGGGTTTGGCAATGGGCGCGGCGCAGATTGCCGGGGCCTATGTTGGATCAACCTTGGCCACGCGCGTGGGGGCAAAGCTGATCAAGCCGGTGCTGGTGATGGCCTCCACCGCCTTGGCGTTGAAACTTATGGCGGACTGGTTTTAAACCGGAAAACCGGGCGCGGTTTTGATCTCGCCGGTGTTGATTCCGGCGAAGTTCGGCACCTCCGGGTTCAGCCGCTTTTTCACCATCGGGTCATTGGCGTCTAACGCACCTAACTTGACCAAAAGCGCGGCAATCGCACATTCCGAGGCGCGCGTCGCTCCATCGGCGATTTTCAACGCAATGCCCAAGCCCTGTTCCGGCAGAATCGCGGTAAATACGCCTTCCGCGCCGGTTTTGATCGTGGCTTTGCCGCCTGCTGCGCGCATCAATTCGGTGCAGGCGCGGCCCTCTCCGGCGACCAGGTCGGGGTGGGTGCGCATCGCCTTAGCCAATCGAAACGCCGCGCGTTCCATCGTGTCGCCGTCTTCGCGCGCACCAGAAAAATATCCCATCGCACGGCCAAGCCCGCGCACCGTGGTGGCGAAATTCGGTGCAGAACAGCCGTCGATGCCGTAGCCCGGCGAAGTCTCGCCCGTCACGGTTTCAAAGGCCTCAAGCGCGGCCCGTTGCACCGGATGGGAGGGATCAACATAGTCCGGCCCGGCACCCAAATGTTTGGTCAGGGTCAAAAACCCGCAATGCTTGCCGGAGCAATTGTTATGCACTTTGCATTTGCCCTCATCCGCTTTGATTTGGGCGTGAAGCGTGTCCGTGTCCCAGGGCCGTTGCGGGCCGCAGATCAGGTCCTCTTGGCTCAGCCCCAGCCCATTCAGCCAGCTCAGAACCCGCGTGGTGTGGATCGGCGCGCCTTGGTGCGAGGCACAGGACAGCGCGAGTTGTTCCACACTCAGACCAAAGGCATCGGCGGCACCCGATGTGACCAAAGGCAGCGCTTGGATCATCTTCACCGAGGACCGTGGCAAGATCACCGTCTCGAGATCGCCCCAGCCCTCAATGATCTCGCCTTTTGCGTTGCAAATCACCGCGAACCCGTCATGTCGGCTTTCGCAAATCGGTCCGCGCCAGACATCAACCATGGGGTGTGTGGAGGGGCGTTGTTGATCCATTTGCTCTTTCCTTTCACGTTTCAGCGAATTTCCGCCAAGGGGCCTTTCCCAAATCAGCGGATTTACGTTACTGTGCCCGCGGAACATCGAAAAAGGTCTCATCACGCCACGAAACCGCAGCTATAGACAGCGGAGGCGTATCGAAAATGGGCCATGATAGCTAGAGGCAGCGAGATAACATGAGTTTTTCTGTGAAACAGGGCCTTCTTGCGGTGGGGTTTGCTATGGTTGCGAGCCATGCAGTCGCGCAGGAAAGCACCAATCAAGTCGGCGCAAACACGGACTGGTACGTCTATGAAGAGGCCGCCCCGTCAAAGACGTGTTGGGCGGTGTCGAAGCCGAAAGAAACCGTTAACACCGACAGCGCAGGCCGTTTGAAATCGGTCACCCGCAGTGAAATCCTATTGTTCGTGACCTATGGTCCGGCCAGTGGTGTCAACGGTCAGGTGTCGTTCTTGGGCGGCTACCCCTTTGCTCCCGGCTCAGAGGTCAGCCTCGACATCGGCGGATCGGATTTCACTCTGTTCACCAAATCCGAGGATGAAACGGCCTGGGCCGTGACCCCGGAAGATGACGCGAAAATCATTGCGGCGATGAAACGCGGCTCTGCGGCGACTCTGACGGCGCGGTCTGCGCGTGGCACGATCACCAAAGACACCTTCTCGCTGTTGGGCTTTACCGCCTCCGTTGAAGAGGCCGCCAAACGCTGCGGTGGTTAATAATTTCCTTTTTCCTACAAAACAAAGGCCCTGCGGAACCTGCGGGGCCTTTTTCATATGGGTTTCATTGTAGCGTCGAATCCTGTATGTGCCGCGCTTATCCATCACAGAAGAGACCCTGAGCATGCAAACCCGCGCCCCGATCACGCAGGATGTTTTGACCATCCCCCGCAAGGAGGACCCCAGCGACAAGATCAATCTCGTCGGCTTGTCCCGTGAGGACCTGCGCATGGTTTTGATCGAAAACGGGACGCCTGAGAAACAGGCGAAGATGCGTGCGGGCCAGATTTGGCAGTGGATATATCAATGGGGCGTGCGTGATTTCACCCAGATGACGAATCTGGGCAAAGCCTACCGCGAAGAGCTTGATGCAAAGTTCGAAGCCCGCATTCCCGAGGTGGTGTCCAAACAGGTCTCCGAGGACGGCACCCGCAAATATCTCGTCCGCATCAATGGTGGGCATGAGGTCGAGGTCGTCTATATCCCCGAAGAGGGCCGTGGCACGCTGTGTATTTCCTCGCAGGTGGGCTGCACGCTGACCTGTTCCTTCTGTCACACAGGCACACAAAAATTGGTGCGCAATCTCACGGCAGGCGAGATCGTCGGTCAGGTGATGATGGCACGCGATGATTTGGACGAGTGGCCAGAAAAAGGGTCGCGCAAACCGGATGTTCGCCTGCTCTCCAACATCGTTTTGATGGGCATGGGCGAGCCGCTTTATAATTTTGAGAACGTGCGCGACGCGATGAAAATCGTGATGGATGGCGATGGCATTGCCCTTGGACGGCGTCGGATCACGCTATCCACCTCCGGCGTTGTGCCGGAAATCCACCGCACGGCCAAAGAGATCGGCTGCCTCCTGGCCGTGTCCTTCCATGCGACCACGGATGAGACCCGCGACATGTTGGTGCCGATCAACAAACGCTGGAATATCGAGGCGCTGTTGGATGCGCTGCGCGACTACCCGAAAGTGTCCAATTCTGAACGCATCACCTTTGAATATGTGATGCTCAAGGACGTGAATGACAGCGACGAAGATGCCTACCGTTTGATCAAACTGCTTGAGGGCATCCCGTCCAAAGTGAACCTCATCCCGTTCAACGAATGGCCCGGCGCGCCCTACAAACGTTCGTCGAACAACCGCATCCATGCTTTTGCCAAAATCCTGTTGGCTGCGGGCTATGCCTCTCCCATTCGCACTCCGCGCGGCGAAGACATCATGGCCGCTTGTGGTCAGCTCAAATCCGCCACCGAACGCGAACGCAAATCGCGCAAGCAAATCGAGGCCGAAGCCGGGAGGTGATCCCTTTTGACTGTGGAAACAGTGTGTTCACGCTAGGTTCTCGCGTGGTAACGCGGCTTTAACCATGTCGGGGCAAAGTCCCGGCATGGAATGGATACAAATCAGATTCGATAATGACCTTGGTGTCCGCGTTCAACACGCGGCGCATCGCGCCGGGCACCCCATGGGGGCGTATATTCGCGACCTGTTAGACTATGCTGTGCGCCCCGGTGAGGGGGCGTTCGGCTACAAAGGCCCAAAACAACCCCATGCGCTTCAGGCCTATTTGGCCCATGATTTCGCCTATGCCTCTGGCTGGGACGATCTACAGGATGTGCTGCGCGCGAAGGGATATGAATTGGCCGAGCGTGGCGATGGCTTGATCCTGCAAACCACCGAAGGCGAGCGCCTGTGCAAGGTCTCTCAGATTGGCCAGCCCGATGCGGCCCTCATGAAACAATTCGGCGCGCCCTTTCGGGGGCACGCCCACACATATCTGGCCCAAAAGTCTGTGGGACAGGCCACTCTGACTTTTTAATGCGCACACCTCAAGGAGGTTCCAAAATGGAACAAATCACCCTTTTGCTGTCTGAATCGACGGTTGAAATGCTACATCTTTTGGCGCGCGAGGGCGGTCAAACGATCGGCACCGTGGTGCAAGAGATGGCCCTTGATCGCTACATGCATCGGGCGATGGATGGCGTTCGGTTTGCCGACAGCGCGGCCGAGTATCTTTTGGACGCCGAAATCTCCGTCGCCCAAAAAACCTAACATCAGCGTCCGTCAATGTGTTCGCGGGCCCCTTCCAGCGACCACTCGTCAATCACGGCCACGGCCTCTTCGGCGGTTTCGACGAATTTGAACAGATCAAGGTCGGAATGGGCAATCGTTCCGGCCTCGGCCAGAGCCTCCCAATTGATGATTTTTTCCCAAAAGGCCCGACCAAACAACAAAAACGGCACCCGGTTCATTCGCCCGGTTTGAATAAGCGTCAGGCTTTCAAACATCTCATCAAGCGTGCCAAACCCGCCCGGAAACACCGCAATCGCTTTTGCGCGCATCAGGAAATGCATCTTGCGGATCGCGAAATAGTGGAAATTGAAACAGAGTTCCGGCGTGACATATTCGTTCGGCGCCTGTTCATGCGGCAAAACGATATTGAGGCCAATGGAAACCCCGCCGGCGTCCTGAGCGCCGCGATTGCCCGCCTCCATCACGCCCGGCCCGCCGCCGGTGACGATCACATTGTGGCGATGCCCGTTCACCTTGGCGCGCTCGGTCATCATCCGGGCAAATGTCCGGGCCTCATCATAGTATTTTGTCAGTTCGGCCAAGGTTTTGGTCCGCGCGGTGGCCTTTTTGACTGGGTCAGGAATGCGCGCGCCGCCAAACAGCACAATTGTGCTTTCGACGCCATATTCGGCCATCATCAATTCGGGTTTCAGCAGCTCCAACTGAAGCCGCACGGGCCGCAATTCGTCGCGGCACATGAACGTGCCATCGGTAAAGGCCAAGGCATAGGACGGCGACCGAGTTTGCGGCGTATCGGGAATATGCCGCGCCGTTTCCATATCCATATGGCTGTCGCGCAACGGATGGCGGCGCGTGGAGGGGGCTTTCGGGGTATCGGTCATGATGTGCAGTGCCTCACAAGTGTTTTGCTTTGCCGCGCTTTGGCATCGTACGCGTTGCGCGGGGGGTCTGGAGCGACTATAGCCTCTGCCAACAGATATTCCATGTTGATCCGGGAGACCCACATGTCCAATGCACTGCTCGAAGCCGCCATCGAAGCCGCCTGGGAGGCGCGCGACACGATCACATCCGCCACCACAGGCGAAACCCGCGAGGCGATCGAAGAGACGTTGAACGCGCTCGACAGCGGCGCATTGCGTGTGGCTGAAAAGCGCGAGAATGGCGATTGGCACGTCAACCAATGGGCCAAAAAGGCCGTTTTGCTCGGCTTCCGCATCAAAGATATGGAAGAACAATCCGGTGGCCCGCAAGGCGGCGGTTGGTGGGATAAGGTCGACAGCAAATTCAAAGGCTGGGGCGACAATCAATGGAAAGCCGCAGGTTTCCGCGCTGTGCCGAACGCCGTTGTCCGCAAATCCGCCTATATCGCACCCGGCGTGGTGTTGATGCCGTCTTTCGTCAACCTTGGCGCGCATGTCGGTGAAGGCACGATGGTCGACACATGGGCCACCGTTGGTTCCTGCGCGCAGATTGGCAAACACGTCCACCTCTCCGGCGGCGTTGGCATCGGCGGCGTTTTGGAGCCGATGCAAGCGGGCCCGACCATCATCGAAGACAATTGTTTCATCGGTGCGCGCTCTGAAGTCGTTGAAGGCGTGATCGTGCGCGAAGGCTCGGTCTTGGGCATGGGTGTCTTTATCGGCCAGTCGACCAAAATCCTCGACCGTGACACTGGCGAAGTCTTCTATGGCGAAGTGCCGCCCTATTCCGTCGTCGTTGCGGGCTCCATGCCGTCGAAAAACGGTGTGCACCTTTATTGCGCGGTCATCGTCAAGCGCGTGGATGAGAAAACGCGCTCCAAAACCGGGATCAACGAGTTGCTTCGCGACTGATCCGCCCTATATTTATTGAGAGCGGGCGCGCGGGGGGGCAACCTTTGCGCGCCTTTTTCGTTGCCAAATGTCAGTAACTAAGGAGTGTCATATGGGACTTGGACTTATTGCTTCGATCATCATCGGTGGTATTGCGGGCTGGATTGCAAGCAACCTGATGAAAGCCAACACAGGTCTTCTGATGAACATCGTTTTGGGGATTGTCGGTGCCTTTGTGTTAAATCTGATCCTGTCGCTTATGGGAATTTATGCCGCAAATGCATGGCTGCCGCAGCTGGTCGTGAGTGTTCTTGGCGCAAGCCTTTTGATCTGGGTGGCGCGCCGGGTGCGCTGAGCCGCCTATCATGATCCCGCCTCTCTTTGGCGGGATCATACCCCTGTCAATCCGCTGAGGCTTGACTTTCCCTCGCCGCCTCAGCAAACGGATGGCATGACAAAAGAACCAAAAATCAGCCGCCAAAAGGTCTATACCCTTCTGGTCGAAGTGGGTCGCAAAGAAGGCGACGGGTTGCCCAAAGGGGCCACCGGCGGCGCGCTTATGATCTACGCGTCCGGCGTGGACGAAGCCGAGGCTGTGCGCGAAAGCGTCGCGATCCTGAAACAGGCCGACCTCGCGCCGCTTGATGTGACGGGGTATGGCACGTTGGAGGAACGGCTGGCCGAGGGTCACGACATCTCCGACGATGAACGCGCGTTGATGCAGCGCGCCTTGGCTGAAAATTCGGTCATCGTGGCGCAACTGACCCCGTTCTTCGAAGGCGATGACGGCGTGAGGCACTAAGCCATGGCGGATCGCCTCGTTCAGCTTGTGATTTCAAAACAAGATGTCGAGGATGTCTCGGACTGTCTGACCGAAATGTCGTCCCGCGATTGGTGGCAAGTGCCCTGTGGCGATGATGATGAACGGGTGACGGTATTTATTTCCCTGCATAAAGCCGATGCCCAAGAGGTTATTGACCGTCTGGCAGAGACATTGGACGGGCGCACTGGGTGGCGACTGTATTCCTTGGCCACCGAATCCAGCCTGCCAGAAAACACCGATGAAGACGAACAAGAGCGGATCGCTCAAAAGGAAACGGCGGCGACACGCGAAGACATTTATGCCGATATTCGCGCCGATGCGGCGCTGACCAAAGACTATTTGATCATGTCCGCCCTTGCGACCTGTGTTGCCGCAATTGGGCTCAGATCGGGTCAAGTTGCGGTGGTCATCGGTGCCATGGTGATCGCGCCGCTTTTGGGGCCCATCATCGCCTTTGCCTTTGCGACAGCACTTGGCAATCTCGCCTTGTTGAAAATCTCGGCGCGCTCTTTGGGTGCTGGGATTTTAGTGTCGGTCTTGGTTGGCGCGGTGATCGGGCAGGTGTTCCCTGCACCTCAAGAAACCGGGCTTTTGGATTACTCTGGTGTCCTGTCGCTTCAGACCGTGATCTTGCCTTTGGCTTCGGGTGCGGCTGCGGCGCTTATGGTCGCCTCTGGCGGCACCTCCGCTTTGATCGGTGTGATGGTCGCGGCCGCGCTTTTGCCGCCGCTTGCGGGATTCGGTCTTTTGATCGGGGGGCAAGATTGGAGCATGGCTATGCGTGCTTTGGCGAGCGTGGCCGTCAATATCGTCGCCATAAACCTTGCCGCTCAAGTGGTTTTTGTCCTCAAAGGCATCCGCCCAAGACGCTGGAAAAGCAAAGCTCATGCCACATCTGTGCGCGTGAGCCTTGCGATCTCTGTCAGCTTGGTCTTGTTGGTGACGCTTGCCTTATGGGGCTTTGGACATCCTGATTTTTGGCACAATTGACGTGCTTCGGGTCTATTTTGATCCAAACCATTTGCGATAAATCGCATCGTAGGTGCCATTTTCCCGCAGTTCCAAAAGGCTTTGATTGATCGGTTCGGCCAACGCAGACCCCGAAGGCAGAGCAATCCCATAGTTTTCCGGCACAAAGATTTGGCCAATAAGCCGCGCTTTGCCCCGGCCTTCTTTGGTCACATAATAGGCCAGGATTGGAGCATCATAGACCACTGCGTCAATCTCGCCCTGTTCAAATGCTTTCAGCATCGCCGCAGGATCATGATAGGGCGTGAAATTCAGATCACGTCGAGTGAGGAACTCTGCCGCAGTCGAGCGCTCAACCGTCCCGATGGTTTTGCCATAAAGATCGTTGAGACCGTTCACATTGGCTTGGATCGCATCGACGGTCAGTGCTGCGGTGATGCGCGCAACAAAAACGGACACTAAAAACAGAGACGAAATCACCAGAAACACGCCAAATAGACGGCCCATGGGCGAGCGCGGTTGCCGTTCCTCAAACCCACCATTGACGACAAGGTTCAAGGCCCACCAAAAGGCCGGGAACATCGCTTGGCTGGCGGGCATGTCGAAATACTCTTGATGACGCTTTTCAAAATGCCACATCAACATGCCGCCGCCGAGCAAAAGTGCGAAAGCCCCCGCCAAAGCGAGCAAAAGATCTTTTGAGAGGACGACGGCCCAAACGGAACTGCTGTCATTGCCCAGAGGGGTCATGATTTGCAGGCCAGCCTGAAAAATTGGTTGGGAAAAATCCATGACCGACTCACGGCTTGCCGTGATCGAAATATTCGCAACGGCGGCGTCGGCGGTGTTGTTTTCAATCGCGCCAAGCATCTCTGTAAAGCTGTCCACCCGCTCGATGGTGTAGCTCCAGCCAAGTTCATTGGCCAATGCGTCCCAAAGCTCCATGGAGAAGCCGGTGTCGCGTCCGCCCTCAAACATGGAAAACGGCACGCGCGAGACGGTCATGATTTTAAAGTCTTGTGCCCATGCCGACATAGGGCTGAGCAATAGAAAAAGAAGCGCCCAAAGGCGGAAAATGTGATTCATAGTATCACCCCCATCAAGATCGCATATGGCATATGCAGGGCCCTGCTTTCAATCATGGATCACAGGTAGCGGTCGGAAAGAAGCGCAAGGGCTTCATGGCGCAACAGGGATGCAGGGGCGTCACATGGTTTTGGGATCTGTGTCGCGTTGAGATGCGAGAGGCGGGTCGGTCCAGCTTGGTGCGGGTCGTGGTTCAGGGCGAGAGGCATGACGCGAATGCCTGCGACGTGGTAGGCCTGAAAATCAGCAAGTACGAGATTGTAACGTTTCGATACCAATCCAGCCAAAGAGGCCGTGGCCGGAAGGAAGGGCGCGATGTGTATGGCTTTGATCGACACGTCTTCGAGGCCAAAGAGATAGGCGGTATCGACCCCTTCGGTCAGGATTTCGCAGCGTTGTGTGACGTCGAGGGTCTGAAGCAGGTTTTGAAAGGGGCGCCGTAGGCGCACCAAACCCATGCTGCCAACATTTGGCAAGGTGGTTTCGATCAGCGCGACCAAGGGCGACAGGCCGCCTGATTGGGTTGAAATGAGCGTCCCGGGCGTGAGGGTTTCGATCGGGCGCGGGCCATGTTCGGTGTCAACCAGTGCTTTGGCGGCGATGCCTTCAGAATATCCCAGAGGTTCAACATGATCAGCAAAGGCAAAACAGGTGACATCACGGGTCAGAGACGGGCCGTCGATGGCAAACAATATCCGCGCAAGATCGTCTTCGTGCAAGGGCACAGGGCGTTCGGCAGCGGCTTTGGATTTTATAGCACCCGTCTCAAGGTTCTCGGCACCGACCCACGCATTTTGTGTCTCGCAGCACCAACTGTAGGTGATGCGAATGGGGGGTTCTTTGCGCCATGCGGAGAGATCAAGCGACAGAACAGAGAGGTTTTGACCTTGCTCGACGGCCACCCAAAGCCGACCATTGGGTCCCAACACCATGTGAAAACTGCGCCGAACGCCAGCGTGACGCTCAAAGTCTACCAGATCAAGAGGTTGGCGAAACTGATCGGGGATCACGGTTTCAAGGATCACACTGCCGCTGGTCAACGCGCGACACCGCACAGACCCGCGTGATGCGCCCTGTTCCACTCCATGCGGGTTGTAAACGGGGTGACAGTTTGCTGCCCCTGACCCAAGCCACGCCATATGATGCCCGCCCCCTCATGATCATGACCTTGTGCAAAAGATCATGATCTGCACACTGCTGATGAAGCAGAACCAACACACAGGGAACCACGCGGAAAACCGCGTTTTGAGTGACTTGTTAATGGGTAGCAGAACCGTTCGGGTTTGCCCGCAACTGGGTCTGACGCCTGCCTCATCTTTATTTTGAATATACTCAAACATGCAATTTTGAATTTGTTAACACTTTTTCACACCGCCGCTAAATGGCGATGTGATCTGTTACAGTCACGCCACAATCTTCGGATTGCCCCGCGCGGGCTGGGCGGGTAACTCTTGAGGCCATATTTGGAGACCAAAGGAGGCCGCAATGGCGCTCGATACACCGCTCGATCCGGTTCAACTGACAGCCGACCTGATCCGCTGTCCAAGCGTCACACCAAACGAGGCCGGTGCGTTGGTCCTGCTGGAGCGGGTGTTGACGGGGGCCGGATTTACCTGTGTTCGGGTCGATCGAAATGGCACGCCGAACCTGTTCGCCCGTTGGGGCGACAAAGGCGCGGCCCGCAGCTTGGGCTTCAATGGTCACACGGATGTTGTCCCTGTCGGGGATGTTGAGGCTTGGACCCATGATCCATTTGGTGGCGAGATCACCGATGGTGTACTGTGGGGCCGCGGGGCCACAGATATGAAATCCGGCGTGGCAGCTTTTGTTGCCGCCGCTTGCGACTATGCGACCCAAACTCAGCCCAAAGATGACGCCATCATCATCACCATCACCGGTGATGAAGAGGGTGATGCCACGGACGGCACTGTCGCTTTGCTCGATTGGATGGCGCAAAACGGTGAGGCGATGAGCGACTGTATTGTTGGCGAACCGACCTGTCCGAACACCATGGGTGAGATGATGAAAATCGGACGGCGCGGCTCTCTCACCGCGTATTTCACCGCACGCGGCACTCAGGGCCATGTCGCCTACCCGCATCAGACCCACAATCCGGTTCCAGTTTTGGCGCGGCTGATGGCCGATCTTTCGGCGCATACGCTGGATCAGGGCACGGCACATTTTGACCCGAGCAACCTCGAAGTCACAACATTTGACACAGGCAATCCGGCGACCAACGTAGTTCCGGCACTCTGTCAGGCCACCGTCAACATTCGCTTTAACGACGCCCACTCAGGCGCGTCTCTGTCCGACTGGTTGCGCGCCAAAGCTGCGCGCATGGCCGAGGAAACCGGGATCGAGATCGAGGTGCGGTTTTCCATTTCGGGCGAAAGTTTCCTGACCCCACCCGGTGCCTTCGTGGACTTGGTGGCAGGCTCTGTTGAAGCGGTCACGGGGGTGCGCCCGGAGCTGTCAACCACGGGCGGTACTTCGGATGCGCGTTTTGTCAAAAACCACTGTCCTGTGGTCGAATTTGGCCTCGTCGGCAAGACCATGCATAAAGTTGACGAGCAGGTGTCAGTCTCGCAAATCGAAGACCTAAAAAAGGTCTATTCTCGTCTAATTGGGGACTATTTCGTATGAGTATCACCATCCGCAAAACCGATGACATCAAAGCCTGTTTGGCGCTGAGGCTGATGGTCTTTGTCGAGGAGCAAAACGTCCCGCTTGAAGACGAGATTGACGCATTTGACAATGAGGCGACGCATTTCCTCGCCCAAGATAAGGTGGGTGCTGCCGTGGGCACCGCGCGTGTCATCGAAGCCGATGAAATTGGCAAAATAGGCCGGGTTTGTGTCGAAAAGTCACAAAGAGGCACGGGGCTTGGCGCAGCTCTGATTGAGGCGTGTTTGGCAGACCTCAAGACCCGCCCTCATATCAAAACCGCGAAACTTGGCGCGCAAAACCACGCCATCGGATTTTATGAACGGTTCGGGTTTCGCGTGATTGGTGACGAATATATGGACGGTGGCATTCCGCATCACGACATGGTTCTCCCCCTGTGAGGCCATGCGTGGTCCTGATGGTCAAAGAACCGCATCCTGGTCGAGTCAAAACCCGTCTGGGCCGCGACATTGGCATGGTGCGCGCGGCGTGGTGGTTTCGTCACCAAGCGCTCGGGACGATCCGCCGCCTGCGCGATCCGCGTTGGGATATTGTGTTGGCTGTATCTCCTGATCACGAGGGTCAGTTAAGTCGAGTGTGGCCCGCTGATCTTATCAAAATTCCACAAGGCCATGGTGATCTCGGTGCCCGTATGACGCGCGTGCTGCGAGCCAGCGCTCCGCATCCAACCTGTGTCATTGGCGCCGATATTCCGGGCCTTCGAAAATGCCACATTCGACAGGCTTTCGCTGGATTAGGATCACATTCTGGTGTGATCGGCCCCGCTACGGATGGGGGGTATTGGCTCATCGGGATGCGCCATCCGGCGCAGCAACCTGCGAGTTTCTTAACCTCTGTGCGCTGGTCCACGCGTTGGGCGCGGGAGGATACACTCAACTCCGCCAAAGACATGAATTGGGCCGAGTTAGAGACGCTTTCGGACGTCGATGACCTTACTGATTTGCGCCGGTTGAGCGGACGCGGCTGACCTGCCCACGATGATTTCATCACATCCACCGCTTTGTCAGTGGTGAGGCGCAGCGGGCCGTGGTAGATTCGCAGCATGAACAAGATCCCCACCAAAGACGAAATCCTCCAATGGATTTCCGATCACCCGACTGAGAGCGCAAAGCGCGATATTGCCAAGGCTTTTGGCATCAAAGGCGCTGCGCGGATCGACCTGAAACGCATCCTCAGAGAGCTTGAGGCGGAGGGTCATCTGCAGAAGCGGCACAAGACCTATCGCGACCCGGATAAATTGCCTCCGGTGTCGGTTTTGTCCGTGTTTGCACCTGACTCTCAGGGCGATTTGTTTGCGCGCCCGCTGGAATGGACCGGAGAAGGTCCTGAACCGCGCATTTTGATGGTGCTGCGCGAAAGCGACGCCGCCCTGGGCGAGGGCGAACGGATCTTGGCCAAGCTGCAAGAGGTGAAGGGCGAGGATCATCAATATGAGGCCCGCCTGATCCGTAAAATAGGCTCTAATCCACACAAAATCTTGGGTGTCTACCGCAAGGATGCCGAAGGTGGGCGGGTTGTGCCGATCGACAAGGGCAATGAAAAAGACTTTTTGGTCCGGTCCGGCAATGACTATGGCGCGCAGGATGGCGAATTGGTTGAGGCCGAGCAGGCCGGACCAAGGGGGCGTATGGGCCTGCCTCTGGCGCGAATTATCACACGTCTGGGCGACCCGAGTGCGCCCAAGGCCGTGTCGCTGATCGCGATCCACCAACATGGCATCCCCGATGATTTCCCTGATGATGTGATCTCTGAGGCCGATGTCGCCAAGCCGGCGGGCCTCAAGGGGCGTGAAGACCTGCGCGATCTGCCGCTCGTGACCATTGATCCCGCCGATGCGCGCGACCACGATGACGCGATTTGGGCTGAATTCGACCCTGATCCGGCCAACTCCGGTGGTTTCATTCTTTGGGTCGCGATTGCCGATGTGGCGCATTATGTGACGCCCGGTTCCGCGCTTGATCGCGAGGCGTGGAAACGTGGCAACTCCACCTATTTCCCAGATCGGGTTGTTCCGATGTTGCCGGATCGTCTCTCCGGCGATCTGTGCTCTCTGCACGAAGGCGTGCCACGGGCCTGTTTGGCGGTGCGGATGGTGATTGATTCCGAGGGCAAAAAGAAATCGCATCGCTTTATGCGTGGGTTGATGAAATCTGCCGCCTCTCTGAATTACGCCGAAGTGCAAGCGGCGCGCGACGGGCAGCCGAATGAGGCCTGTGCTCCGTTGATGGAGACCGTGATTGCGCCGATTTATGAGGCCTACGAGGCGCTCAAACGCGCGCGTCATGACCGTCAGCCGCTGGATTTGGATCTACCTGAGCGCAAGATCGTTTTGGGTGAGGATGGGCGTGTCGCCTCTGTTGCTGTAGCTGAGCGCTTTGATGCGCATCGGTTGATCGAGGAATTCATGGTGTTGGCCAATGTCGCCGCCGCCGAAGAGCTGTTTCATCGCAACCGACCACTACTGTACCGGGTGCACGAAGAACCCTCGGGTGAAAAGCTTGAGGCGCTGCGCGAAGTGGCGCAGGCCTCTGGCTTTACGCTGGCTAAGGGGCAGGTGATCCACACCTCGCATCTGAACAAACTTCTGGCTCAGGCTGAAGGCACGGATCAGGACGAATTGATCAACATTTCGACCCTGCGTTCGATGACCCAAGCCTATTACCACCCGGAGAATTTCGGTCATTTTGGCCTCGCTTTGCGCTCCTATGCGCATTTCACCTCACCGATCCGTCGCTATGCTGACCTTATTGTCCACCGCGGCCTGATTTCGGCCCATGGTTGGGGCAAGGACGGCTTGTCTGCCGATGAGATTGAGCGTTTGGAGGTGACGGCCAAACATATCTCCGAAACCGAACGTCGTTCGATGACGGCGGAGCGCGACACGAATGACCGCTATCTGGCCTCCTATCTGAGCGAACGGATCGGCAATGAGATGACCGGGCATATTTCGGGCATCCAAAAATTTGGCGCTTTCATCAAACTGGACGAAACCGGCGCCGATGGTCTTGTGCCGGTGCGCACGATGGGCGCGGAGTTTTTCCACTATGATCCAGACGAGCAAACGCTCATGGGCTCTGACACCGGCATGAAGATTTCGATCGGCCAAAAGGTCGTCGTGCGCATTGCGGAGGCTGTGCCGGTGACCGGCGGGTTGGAGTTGGAATTGCTGTCGGTTGATGGGGCATTGATGCCGCGCGGACCGCGTCGGGCCAAGGGCCGCGTGGTGTCGCGCAAGTACAATAAAGGTAAGGCCCATAAGGAAAAAATCCGCAAGAAAGCACAGCGGCGGCGGAGCTAAACGGCGCAGATAGCGGATTCTCGCCGCCTCTGTGTTCCCGGCTTCAACCCCGCCAAGGTTTTGGTTTACGTTCGAATAAATGTTATTGGAGCTGTCAGAATGCGCCCTGTTTTCCTCTCTGCCTTTGGTCTGTTTTTCGGGCTTAGCCTTACCTCCGCCGCCGCACAACCTGCGGGGCAAATTGCGGAATTTCCGCATCATTTTAATCGGGAGAGCGCCGTGACCTTGGTCTCATCCACATCACAAGCTGGGTTGGACGCATGGATTGCCGGGTTCAAAACCCGTGCCATGCGTGAAGGCATTTCTCAGACCACCTTTGACCGTGCTTTTCGCGGTGTGCGCTATAATGAGGGCGTGATCGCCAAGGATCGCAAACAGTCCGAATTCACCAAACAAATCTGGGATTATCTCGACAGTGCCGCCTCGCCCACGCGGGTGTCGAACGGTCAGGCCGCGATGCGCAAACATGCTGCGGTTTTGGATGGGGTCGAGCGGGTGTACGGTGTCGATAAACATGTGGTCGCTGCGATCTGGGGCGTTGAGAGTGCCTACGGCGCGACCCGAGGCGATATCAACGTGATCGAAGCGATGGCGACATTGGCCTATGATGGGCGGCGCGGTCGGTTTTTTGAAAGCCAACTTATGGCGGCTTTGAAAATCCTTCAGTCGGGCGACACCTCGCCCCATAATATGAAGGGCAGTTGGGCCGGTGCGATGGGCCACACCCAGTTTATTCCGACCTCCTTTCTGGCCTTTGCGGTCGATGGCAACGGCGATGGCAAACGTGACATTTGGTCGAATGACCCGACCGACGCGCTGGCCTCTACGGCCGCTTATTTGGCCAAGCACGGTTGGAAAAAAGGTCAGCCTTGGGGGGTCGAAGTGCGACTTCCGGCTGGATTCGACTATAGTTCAGCGCGACGGGACACGATGCGTGCCCCCTCAGAATGGGCCTCCTTAGGGGTGATGGGAATCGATGGGCGGCCCGTGCCAAACTATGGCAAAGGCTCGATCCTTTTGCCTGCGGGTGCTTCGGGCGCAGCCTTTATGATCTTTGACAATTTCGCAGTGATTGAGCGGTACAACAAGGCGGATGCCTATGTGATCGGCGTTGGGCATCTGTCCGATCGGTTGCGTGGAGGTCCGGCGATTCAGGCCTCTTGGCCGCGCGGCTATGCGCCGCTGTCGTTCAAGGAAAAGATGCAAATGCAGCGGATTTTGAAGCGCAAAGGCTTTTTGGACGACAAGGTCGACGGCATTATTGGCCCGAACACGATCAACGCGATCCGAGCGTTTCAGAACTCGGTTGGTGTGACCCCGGATGGTTATCCGTCACAGACGCTTTTGAAGCTGTTGAAATAGGGAGATCTCAGGCCAAATGGCCTGAGAATTCAGCCACCAAGGCTTGGTAAATATCGCGTTTAAACGGCACAATATCAGACACCAAACCGGCTGAATCGGTCCATTTCCATTGGCCGAATTCGGGATGATCGGTGTCTATGTTGATGGCGCTCTCAACCCCTTTGAAGCGCAGCACGAACCAGAGCTGTTTTTGGCCGCGATATTTGCCCTTCCAGACCTTGCCCAAAAGGTGATCCGGCAAATCGTATGTTAGCCAATCTGAGGTCTGCGCCAATACTTCGACATGTTCGGAGGTGACCCCGATCTCTTCCCAAAGCTCGCGCAAAGCGGCCTCTTCGGGGGCTTCACCATCGTCGATCCCGCCTTGCGGCATCTGCCACGCGCCGGGCGTGTCGATGCGTTCACCGACAAAAATCCGCCCTTCGGCATTCAACAACATGATCCCCACGCAAGGGCGGTAGGGCAGGGTGGATAGGTCTTTGGTCATCAGGTCCTCGCAAGAAAAAGGGGGCACATGGCCCCCTCTCCATAGGATTAATTTCCGATTTTCGACAGGCCTTTCAGCAGGTCGATCGCATAAGCGAGTTGGAAATCCTCATCGCGCAGCTTCGCGGCCTCTTCGGCGGCAGCGCGCTCTTCTTCGATCTTGCGACGCTCGTCTTCGGTGAAGCTGTCGTTGTTGAGCGCCCCGCGCAGATCGGCCTCTGAACGGAATTTCGGTGCATCTGCGGTCTCGTCGGTTTCGGGCTGACGTGGCGGCTGTGCGACGATGATGTCGGGCGAAATGCCAAGCGCCTGAATAGAGCGACCCGAGGGCGTATAATAGCGCGCCGTGGTCAGGCGCATCGCGCCATCAGATCGCAGCGGCATGACGGTTTGCACCGAGCCTTTGCCAAAGGATTTCGTGCCAACAACAACCGCGCGGTGGTGATCTTGCAACGCGCCAGAGACGATTTCAGAGGCCGAAGCCGAACCGCCGTTGATCAGCACGACAATCGGTTTGCCCTCGGCCAAATCGCCCGGCTGCGCATTGACGCGTTCGCTGTCCTCGGGAGTGCGGCCACGGGTCGAAACGATTTCACCTTCTTCCAAGAAGGCATCAGAGACCTTGATCGCCTGATCCAAAAGCCCTCCGGGATTGTTGCGCAGATCGACGACGATGCCATCAACATTATCCATCCCACCCAGTTCTTCGACGCCTTTTTTGAGACCATCGGCGAGGTTCGGATAGGTTTGTTCGTTGAACGTGGTGACGCGCAGCACAATGGTGTGGTCTTCGACGCGCGATCGCACGGCGGTCAATTTGATCGTGTCGCGGATGATGGAGATGTCGAACGGTTCTTCGACACCCTCACGCACCACGGTGATGACGATCTCGGAGCCAACCGGCCCTCGCATCAATTCCACGGTTTGATCAAGGGTCATCCCCATCACGCTGCTGCCATCGACGGCGGTGATATAATCGCCGGTTTCAACCCCGGCAATATCGGCGGGAGTGCCATCCATCGGCGCGACGACTTTGACAAAACCCTCTTCTTGCGTAACCTCAATCCCAAGACCGCCAAAGGAGCCGGAGGTTTGCACCCGCATATCGGCGGCGTCTTTGGGGGACAGGTAGGAGGAATGCGGATCAAGCGAGGAGAGCATGCCGTCAATGGCCGCCTCAATCAGCGCCTCGGAATCGACCTCTTCGACATATTGCGCCCGGATGCGTTCAAACACGTCGCCAAATAGATCGAGTTGCTCATAGACATTGCTGGACTTCTCGGCTTCTTGCGCCAAAAGCGGACCGGCGAATTGCGTCGAGATCAATGTGCCCGCAAGGATACCGGCCACGCCCGCCATCAAATATTTCTTCATTCCTGTTCCTCTCACCAGTCCGACCTGCGGACCCTTGATCGACTAAAGCGGTGCGTTCGCGAACCATTGTTCCGGGTTCACCGGCTTTCCGCCTTCTCTTACCTCTATATAAAGCGTCTCTGATAGGCCTGCGCCAGTGCCTTGGGTGGCATTTTCCACAAAGGCATCCAAATCGGGCGCGGCTCCGCCCATCAAACCAACGGCCGTGCCTGCGGGGATCACCTCGCCAACTTCACCGTAGACCTCATCAAGCCCCGCTAAAATCAGCAATACGTCATTTCCGGGTTCAAGTATGATCACATTTCCGTAGTCCAGAAACGCGCCCTTGTAGCGGATCGTGGCGGGCCAAGGCGTTGAGACCAAGGACAGCGCCCGCGTGGCCCAAAGCCAGCCTGGACGCGTCACTCCCGCCGCATCGGGTTCTTTGTAGCCGCGGATGAAAACGCCGCTGACCGGCATCGGCCATGTGCCTTTTGCCGCGTCCAGATCGGGCAGGGGGCTGATCCCATCCACCACATCCATCACCGCAAGGCCGGAGGCAAAGGCCTCAAGTGTTTCCGAGCTGTCAATCAGGGTCTTTAAACGGTCAGGGTCAGTGGTGAACCGGCGCGGCAGATCGGTGCGATCAGACATCGCCTGAGACAGGTCGGTGCGCGCCTGTTGCGCGTCTTTGAGGCCTCGGGCCAAGGTGTCCAGAGCCTCATCTTGCAATTCCCGCAAAATAGAGACCTCTTCAAGTTTGATCCGAAGCGCATCGGCATCCGCCTGCATCGCGGGGGTGATTGCAGACACCAACATTCCGGCCCGCGCATGACCCAAAGGTCCGGTCGGATGCACCAAGGCTTCGGGGGAGGCATCAGGTTTGAGATTGATCAAAATGCCAAGAAGTTGTGCGACCTGGCCGCTTTCATCCTGAAATTCACGGTCCAACGCGTCTTCGCGCAGGGACACTTGGCGTAGCCCCGCGCGCATCGCCTCTAACCCGTCTTCATAGGCGCGAACGACACGGGTGAGGGCCTTGACCCGATCTCCGGCGGATTGTGCCGCTTCCAGTTCAGAATGCGCCACATTGAACTGCGCCACAGCCCCTTCGGCCAGCGCAGCAGGGCTTTCTTCCTGCGCCAATGCGGTCCCGGTCAATAGGGCAAAACAAACTGCGACAGTGCCTAGCCTCATGTGACGATGAGGCTTTCACCTGTCATCTCAGCGGGCTGATCGAGCCCCATCAATTCAAGGATCGTTGGGGCCACATCCGCCAAACGCCCGCCCGACCGCAACCGTGCGCCTTCGGGGCCGCCAAACAAGATCACGGGAACCGGGTTTGTGGTATGCGCGGTGTGGGGACCGCCCGTGATCGGGTCGATCATGGTCTCGCAATTGCCGTGATCGGCGATCACCAACATCGCGCCCCCGACCTTTTCAAGCTCGGCCACAACCTTGCCCAGACCCTCATCAACGGCCTCACAGGCGGCCATTGCGGCCTCTAAAATACCCGTGTGGCCGACCATATCGGGGTTGGCAAAATTGGTGACGATCAGGTCATAGCCCTCATCAATCGCCCAGACGAATTTTTCGGCCACTTCTGGCTCGCTCATCTCGGGTTGCAAATCATAGGTCGCGACTTTCGGAGATTTCGGCATGAACCGATCCTCGCCCACCTCCGGCGTCTCTTTGCCGCCATTTAGGAAAAACGTCACATGCGGATATTTTTCGGTCTCGGCCAAGCGGAATTGTTTCAACCCCTTCTTGGCGACCCATTCGCCCAGCGTGTTGATGATCTCGCTTTTGGGATAGGCGGTGGCCATATAGGCACCGTGGCTGACGGAATAGTCAACCATACCCAAGAACGCCGACAGGGTCGGGCGCGGGCCGGTGTCAAACTCGGCAAATCCCGGCTCGCCAATGGCCCGCAGGATTTCACGCGCCCGGTCGGCGCGGAAGTTGAGACAGAAAAAGCCGTCGCCATCTTTGGCTCCGGCATAGTCACCAATCACCGTGGCTTTGATAAACTCATCATGCTCGCCGCGTGCATAGGAGGCGGTTACGGCGTCTTCGGCAGTGGTGGCGGTTTCAATGCCTGTGCCATTGATCATCGCGAAATAGGCCTGAGACACCCGTTCCCAACGGTTGTCGCGGTCCATCGCATAATAACGACCAATGACGGTGCCGACGGATGCGCCTTTGGGTAGGCGTGCTACAAGATCAGGAATGAATGTTGCCGAAGATTGCGGCGCGACATCGCGACCATCGGTGATGGCGTGTATGATCACAGGCACGCCGTGATCGGTGATTGCCTTGGCGGCGGCCAGCGTGTGTTCGATATGACCATGGACGCCACCGTCCGAGATCACGCCCATCAGATGCGCGGTGCCGCCTGCGGCTTTGACCTTTTCGGCAAAGGCGACAATTTCGGCGTTCTTAAAGAAAGATCCGTCTTCGATGGCCAGATCAATCTGACCCAAATCCATCGCGACAACCCGGCCTGCGCCGATGTTGGTATGACCGACCTCGGAGTTGCCCATTTGCCCGCTCGGCAGGCCCACATCGGGACCAAATGTGATCAGCGTGTCATGCGGACACTCTGCCATCAGCCGATCAAAAGTTGGAGTTTTGGCCAAAACGGGGGCGTTTGCCTCGGGTGTTGGGCCAATCCCCCAGCCATCGAGAATACAAAGAACGACGGGTTTTGGTGTGGCCATGGCGGGCTTCCTTCTAAAGAGAGCAAAGCAATTGCCCCTTATCTAACGCGCCGTTGCCCTTTGTTGAACCACCCAAGGGGTCATTGCCGTAAAAATACTTGGATCATTCGCGGTGATAGGGCGATCCGGCCAGAATAGAGGCAGCGCGGTAGAGCTGTTCGGTCAACATGGCGCGCACCAGCATATGCGGCCAGACCATTTTGCCCAAAGACACGGAGAAATCCGCCTGTGCGCGCAAGGCGGGGTCAATCCCATCGGCCCCACCAATGACAAAGGCCACATCAGAGCGCCCGGCATCGCGCCAGCCTGCTAATTTATCGGCAAAGTCGGGGGAGGAAAGGAGTTTGCCGCGCTCATCCATGGTCACGATCACCGTGCCTTTCGGCAGGGCGCGTTCCAAAAGCGCCGCTTCCGCTTTCATGCCGCCGCCCTTTTTGTCCTCAACCTCAGAGAGGGTTAAAGGCCCAAGGCCAAGCGCGCGTCCGGTGCGGTTAAACCGGGTGGTGTAATCGTCAATCAACGCCGCCTCAGGACCGGCACGTAGCCGGCCCACGGCGATGATATGAACTTTCATCAGCTCTCGGTCGGTTTGGACGTCGACGCAGCGCGGGAGTCTTCTGCCGACATCCACATTTTTTCGAGCTGGTAGAACTCGCGGACTTCGGGACGGAAAATGTGAACAATCACATCGCCCGCATCAATCAAAACCCAATCGCCCTGATCTTTGCCTTCGATGCGCGAAAACACTTCATGTTCCACTTTCAGCGCCGCAGAGAGTTTTTCGGCGGTGGCCGAAACCTGACGGGTCGAGCGACCGGAGCAAATCACCATATAATCCGCCATCTCAGACTTGCCTTGCAAGCTGATGGTGACGATGTCTTCGGCTTTGTCTTGGTCAAGAAAGTCGGTGATGAAATTCAACAATTTCTGGCCACCAAATTTTTCAGAGGCTGCGCGTGTCATGGGCATCTCCGAATGTGCAGCGTCAAGGGCTGCGGTCTGAGGTAGAGACAGGACATAGTCCTCCTATCAAAGCGCGCCGTCATGCCCCGGCGCTGGGCATATATTCAATATAACATCAGTAGAGGTAAATCTCAATGTACCCTGCGCGTCGATCAATCAACCCCTTTTGTGACAAGCTGAGAGCCCTCCAACACACGCACTTCGCGTTGTGGGAAGGGGATGGAAATGCCATTGGCTTTGAACGCATCCCACAGCGAAAGATAGACGTCGCCGCGCACATTGGTCAGCCCGCCCGTCGGGTCCGTGATCCAAAACCGCAGGATGTAATCCACGGAGTTGTCGCCAAAACCAACGATATGACAGACGGGCGGCTTGGTCGTCAGGACCCGTTTGACGGCTTTGGCGGCGTCAATTGCGATCTGGCGGACTTGGTGTGGATCGTCGCCATAAGCGGTGCCAAAATAGATGTCCAAACGCACAAAATCGTTTGTGTGTGACCAGTTGACCACCTGCCCGGTGATCAGATCTTCGTTTGGGATCAAAAATTCTTTGCCATCGCGCGTGGTGATCGAGGCATAGCGCGCGCCCAGCGTGTTGATCCAACCAAAAGTGTCCCCGAGTGAAATCACATCGCCGGGTTTGATCGACTTGTCCAACAGGATAATCACGCCAGATACGAGATTTGACACCACCTTTTGCAAACCAAAACCAAGCCCCACGCCGATCGCACCGGACAAAACCGCAAGCCCGGTCAGGTCAAACCCGACCGCTTTCAACCCAATAAAAAACGCAGCGCCATAAAGAGACACTTGCACGCCTTTGATGATCAACTCGCGCATCGAGGGTGAAATGTCTTCGTTGCGCCGGATTCGGGTCGAGGTTTGGCGGGCGGTGATCCGAGCAAAGGTGACCAAAAGACCGGTCACCACCAAAGCTTTTAACAACGAGAGGGCGGAGAGGCGAAATGTGCCAAACTGCACCGCGATGCTGTCTAAAAACGATGCGGCCCAGTCCAGTCCGCCAAAGAAATAGAGCGTCACATAGGCCCAAAGCCCCCAACGCACGGTGCGGCGCAACGAGCGGTTGCGGACCAGTTGCACCACGAATTCCACCGCAAACCACGCCGAGACCACCCGCGCGATGATGGCAATCAAATAGGAGCGCGATGGCCATGTGATTTGGTGCATCACAAGGTAAACGGCCCAGAGGAGCAGCGCCCAAACCAATAAAGGCAGCCGCTTTTCCATCGCCAAAAGCAATCGCAATTGCCATTTTGGCCGTCCTTCTAGGCTGCGCATCCAATTGCGCATCCGGGCACTGAGAATCCGCCCGATCAAGATCGCGCCAGCGAGCGTTATAAGGGTGATGCCGATCTGATAGAGGTTCCACCGTCTGAGCAGGCCTTGGGCAAACCCAAGAATATCGCCGCCGGTTTGGTTCAAGAGCTCTGTGATCTGGGTCGGTTCCACGCGCGGTCCTTTGGTGTTTGGATCAGCTTGGCACGGAGAGCTATTGCCGCGCAAGCACGGCAAGGCACCCAAGGCGTCAACTCCCTTGCGGGACTCACTGCCAACCTATATGTGAACCGCATGGAACGTATGTTTGAAATCGCTGATCGGGCTTGGTTGCCCTGGCGCTTCTTCGGAGCGATGTGCTCAGTCCTTGCCCGACTTTGATGCGGCTTGGACAGGTGTGTCCGCACGCCACCCATATTCTAAAATTCAATCACATATCCACGGGAGAGCGAAATGACCGCCCCGAAGACACTCTATGATAAAATCTGGGACGCCCATGTGGCCCACGAGGACGCAGATGGCACCTGTTTGTTGTACATCGACCGCCACCTCGTTCACGAAGTGACGTCGCCGCAGGCCTTTGAAGGTTTGCGCATGACGGGCCGCAAAGTGCGTGCGCCGGAAAAAACCATTGCCGTGCCGGATCACAACGTGCCGACCACCTTGGACCGCGTGTCTGGCATCATCGCCAACGAAGAGAGCCGCATCCAACTTGAGGCGCTCGACACCAACGCCAAAGAATTCGGCGTGCATTACTATCCGGTGTCGGACGTCCGTCAGGGCATCGTGCACATCGTTGGCCCGGAACAGGGCTGGACTTTGCCCGGCATGACCGTGGTTTGCGGCGACAGCCACACCGCCACCCACGGTGCGTTCGGCGCGCTGGCTCACGGGATCGGCACGTCCGAGGTCGAACATGTGTTGGCCACCCAAACGCTGATCCAGCGTAAGGGCAAAAACATGAAGGTCGAAATCACCGGCAAGTTAAAGCCCGGCGTGACCGCGAAAGACATCACCTTGGCGGTGATCGGCGAAACCGGCACCGGCGGCGGCACGGGCTATGTGATTGAGTATTGCGGCGAAGCGATCCGCGATCTGTCGATGGAAGGCCGTATGACCGTCTGTAACATGGCGATTGAGGGCGGCGCACGTGCGGGTCTGATCGCACCGGACGAGACCACATTTGACTATGTCAAAGGCCGCCCGCATGCCCCCAAAGGCGCACAGTGGGAAGCGGCTCTGAATTGGTGGAAGACGCTCTACACCGACGAAGGGGCGCATTTTGACAAGGTTGTGACGCTGAAAGGCGAAGACATTCAGCCGGTTGTGACCTGGGGCACCTCACCCGAAGACGTGCTGCCGATCTCCGCAGTCGTGCCGTCGCCCGAAGATTTCAAAGGCGGCAAGGTCGAAGCGGTCAAACGCGCGTTGGAGTATATGGGCATCGAGCCGGGTCAGAAACTGACCGACATCAAAATCGACACCGTCTTTATCGGGTCTTGCACCAACGGTCGGATTGAAGATTTGCGTGCAGCCGCCGCGATCCTCAAAGGCAAAAAGGTCAAAGACGGCATGCGGGCGATGATCGTTCCGGGGTCGGGCCTTGTGCGCGCACAAGCCGAAGAAGAGGGCTTGGCCGACATCTTTATCGAAGCGGGCTTTGAATGGCGTTTGGCCGGGTGTTCCATGTGTTTGGCGATGAACCCGGATCAACTTGCGCCGGGCGAGCGCTGTGCAGCGACTTCGAACCGCAATTTTGAAGGGCGGCAAGGGCGGGGCGGACGCACCCACCTGATGTCTCCGGCCATGGCGGCGGCGGCGGCGCTCACCGGTCATCTGACCGACGTGCGCGAGATGCTCTAAGCAGCTTGGGCCACGGACATGGCGCAACAGGCACCCTCTGATCTGATCTTGATGGCTGGCCAAAGCAACATGGCTGGCCACAAGGTTGGTGTGGATGATCTCGCTGACACAGAGCGGGGTCTGATCGAGGGTGCGCGGATTTGGGCTGATGGGGCTTGGGTGCCTCTGGCGGTCGATGCGGGCTATCAGAAACGGGGTTTTGGTCCCGAACTGAGTTTTGCACGGCAGTGGCAGGACCAGACCGGACGACCGTTGTCCATCGTCAAACTGGCCAAGGGTGGATCTTACCTGTCCCGCGGCTGGTCTGCCGAGGGGCGCGGGGGGCCGCTCTACCAACGTTTGGTGTCTGAGGTGCGTGCTGCAATGGCCACGGAACCAGTGCGGTTGCGGGGTTTGGTGTGGATGCAGGGCGAAAGTGATGCCTTGGATCTTGAGGATGCAAAGGCCTACGCGGCGCGGTTCGAAGCCTTTGTCGCGCGCTTGCGGCAAGACCTCGGCGTGCCCGATCTGCCGATTGTCGCGGGGCTGATCTCAGCTCCGGGCGATCACGTTGATCTGGTGCGCGACACAACAGCGTCCGCCGCCTTGACCGCGTTCAAAACGGTAGAAACCCGCGATCTCGCGCATCGTCCCGACGGCATTCATCTGACGGCCTCTGGGCTTGCGGCACTGGGTCAACGCTGTGCCGATGCGTTGTCTTCATTTGAGGACACCGCATTGATCCGGCAATGGCTTTGGAACAGCGGCCAGTATCACGCTTGGTATGAGGGCGAGACTCTCACGCCGAAAGGTGTTGTGATCTCGCTGCCTCATGCGGTGGCCGACAATGGCTTTGCTGAATCGGGCTTTGGTCAAAGGTTCTTCCGCAAACGCGGGACGCCTGTGGTCTATGTCCGGGCGCGGATGTCCAATTGGTTTCAGGATGATGAGGTCTTTGACGTGGCCAAGGCGATCCGTACCTTTGTCCCCAAAGAGACCAAAGTCGTCACCTACGGGGCCTCAATGGGTGCTTATGGTGGGCTTTTATTGTCAGGGGCTTTGGCTGCGGATCGGGTTCTGGCCGTGGCACCGCAATATTCCATCGACCGGGCGATTGTGCCTTGGGAAAAACGGTGGAGCAAAGCGGCGAAACGGATCGACGGGTTTGTGCATCGGATGGAGGACCATGTATCTCCTACGGCGCAAAAGCTTGTGTTCTATGATCCGCTCAATGCCGATCGCAACCAAATCGCCCTGTTTGACACTGATGATACATGGTCCCTGATCAAAATCCCGCTGGCTTCGCATCAAGTGGCACAGCGGCTTTTGGACAGCAAATCTCTGTCGCTTTTGTTCAACGGCCTGTTCGACGACGGCCCGCCCGTGAATGACATCCGCAAAGCCGCGCGCGCGCGGCGGCGTGACAGCAAAATATACTGGCTGACCCTGGCCAACAAAAGCGCCGAGCGCCGCCCGGGTCTTGCTCTTTATGCCATTGACCGTTGCCTTGAGGTCGGTGGCCCCAAATGGAAACTTAAAAAATTGCGCGAGACATTGTCCGCGCGTGAAACGACCTGAAAGGATTCGTGGACATGGAAAAATTTGAAAAGATCACGGGCATCGCGGCACCTATGCCGCTTGTGAATATCGACACCGATATGATCATTCCCAAAAACTTTCTCAAAACGATCAAACGCTCTGGTCTGGGTGTGAACCTGTTCGATGAGATGCGCTATGACGATGACCGCAACGAAATCCCCGATTTCGTGCTCAACAAACCGCAATATCGTGAGGCTCAGGTCATCGTTGCGGGCGACAACTTTGGTTGTGGCTCCTCGCGCGAACATGCGCCGTGGGCCTTGGCGGATTTTGGCATCAAATGCATCATCTCGACCTCTTTCGCCGACATTTTTTACAACAACTCTTTTAAAAACGGCATCCTCCCGATTGTGATGCCACAAGAGGTTGTGGATGTGTTGATGTCTGATGCCGAAAAAGGCGCAAACGCACGGATGACCGTCGATCTCGAAGCCCAGACCGTGACCACCTCAGACGGCCAAGAGTTCCCGTTTGAAGTGGATGCGTTCAAAAAGCATTGCTTGTTGGAAGGGCTCGACGACATCGGCCTGACCATGGCGAATGTCAAAGACATCGACGCCTATGAGACCAAAATGGAGCAAGAGCGTCCTTGGGTTTAAGCGCGACCTCAGCACCATCACGACAGATGTGAAGCGGCGGCCCATTGGGTCGCCGTTTTAATTTTACGCTGAGTGTTTATATCTAAAGCGTCACGCCATTAACCTGAGACAGGGGAAAGGCGTGACGCTTTAAGCTCAGATCCGCAATGCCATGGAGGACGTCATGATCAATTGGAAAACTTGGGTCGGCATCGGCGCTTTGACCTTTCTGTTCGGCGTTTTGGCGCTGGGCAATGCCGTGGTTGCCTCACTGGCCATCACGATCCTTCTCGGCACGCTGTTTGCCGTCACCGGAGTCGCGCAACTTTGGGCCGGATTTTCCGCCGAGGCCGGCGGGCACCGCATTTTTAGCCTGCTTTGGGGGCTGATCAGCCTGATGATCGGGGTCAGTTTTATCGCCAATCCGGTCGAAGGCACCCTGTCTTTGACCATGGTGGTCATGGCCTTTCTTATGGCGTCCGGCGTGATCCGGTTGGTGATGTCATGGCAGATGCGACAGACGCGGTTCTTCTGGGCGATGCTTTTGTCGGGCGCTGTGACGGTCCTGTTGGCGGGCTATATCTTTGCCAATTTTGCCGCCGTGTCGCTGTCGCTTTTGGGGATTTTACTTGGCATCGAGCTTTTGGTGAATGGCGCGGGTCTCATCGGGTTTGGATTGTTCCTGCGCAGTCATCGTTCCTGACGAAACGGCGGCCCCAATGAGCCGCCGTTCCCAGAGTGCTTATTCCATCGGGGGAAGCAGGCCTTCGTTTTGTGCCGCGGCCAGTTCTTCAATGGACACTTCCCCACTCTCATCAGCGTCGATTGCTGCGAAAGTGTCTTCCATCATGTTGGGATAGGCCATCACCATTTCCTCCATGGAGTAGGTGCCGTTTTTGTCAGTATCCACCAGAGACGACTGCGCGAAAGCCGGGGCTGCACACAGAGTCAGCGCACCAAAAGTCAAAGCCATACGTTTCATGTCATGTGTCCTTTCATTGTGTGGCACCCGCGTCACGTTTGCGGGCAAATTGAAACGGTTTTGAACCGCTGCCCTGAGAGATACGTTTGTGGGGAAAGGATGCAACAGCTTCAAACTATTGAAATATTTTTGCGCGCAAGCTTGCCATGGCCACGCAAGATGCCGCGCATTTTTCGGCAATTTCTAGCAAATAGGCGGCGTTTGAAGCCTGAAATCGGCAAGGAGATGCCAGCATGAGAAAGGGGGCAAAAGCCCCCCTTGATAAATCGACCAAACCTCCAGTCCACCCTCAACACCCCACATGCATTTCCGGCACATCGGCGTCGTAAATGAGTCTGGCCTCCGTCATCGCGAGGATCGCCTCAAGCGTCACGTTTGGCGCGCGTTCAATCAGATGCAGCCCGTCGTCTTCGGGTTTGAACACGCCAAGCTCGGTGACGATCAAATCGACCCGACGCTGCGAGGTCAGTGGCAGGGTGCATTCCCGCACGATTTTGGCTTTGCCTTTGGCCCGGTGTTGCATCGCAATGATCACCTTTTTCGCACCCGTGACCAAATCCATCGCTCCGCCCATTCCGGGCGTGTACTGTCCGGGGATGGTCCAGTTGGCAAGATGCCCGGCCTCATCGACCTGAAGCGCGCCAAGCACCGTCAAATCAAGATGCCCGCCCCGGATCAGACCAAAGGAAAAGGCGGAATCAATCGTCGACGCGCCGGGCACAAAGGACACGAATGTGCCACCCGCATCGGTGAGGTGGCGGTCGCTCATGCCTTCGGGCGGGCGATGGCCCATCCCGACCGCACCATTTTCGGCCTGAAAAAACACGCCCATATCTTCGTCGAGATAATCAGACACAAGCGTGGGGATGCCGATGCCAAGGTTCACCAATGTGTTGGGCTTAATCTCCTGCGCCACGCGGCGGGCGATAAGGGCTTTGGGGTCCATGATATGCCTCCTTATGACGTAGACCTGATGACGTGATCGACGAGAATGCCGGGGGTCTTGACCGCATCGGGTGGGATCACCCCCACAGGCACGATCTCTTCGGGTTCGCAAATCACGGTGCGGCCCGCGAGCGCCATAATTGGGTTAAAATTGGTCGCGGTCAGCATATAGGACAGGTTGCCGACGTAGTCGCAGGAGCGCGCAGCGATCAGAGCAAAATCAGCAGAGAGAGGCGTCTCAAGCAAATAGTCTTTGCCTTCAAGAGTGACGATCTGTTTGCCCTCGGCCACCAATGTCCCAACGCCTGTCGGTGTCAAAATACCGCCAAGACCCACGCCTGCCGCGCGGATGCGTTCAACCAACGTGCCCTGCGGCACCAATTCCACCTCCAACTCACCTGAGGCGTATTGTGCCTGAACGATGGTGTTCAGTCCCATATGGCTACAAATCAGTTTTTTGACGCAGTGCGCGGCAAACAACGGCCCCGGCCCGGTGGTGTCCCGCGCCGTGTCATTTGAAATCAGGGTCAGGTCTTTTTTGCCAGCCTCGGCCAAGGCGCGCACGATCCCATCGGGAACGCCCACACCCATAAATCCAGACAGCATCACAGAGGCTCCATCCGGGATCAGATCGACCGCGTCATGAAGCGATATGGCAAGGTGCATGGCTTTCCTCCCTCCCTTTCCATTTCAGACACGCATGAAATCACGGATTCGCGAGTATTTCCATGCGCTCGGTCAACGTCGCGCAATAGACCAAGGGTGCGAAAAGACGCCTGAGCATGAACACAGCATATTGTATCGTCTTTGCTTGCGCCCCATAGGGCGGCTCAAAATGATGTAAAATCGCACCGCTTTGTCCACGAAACGGCCCCAATTGCCCCATTAACCTTAACCATTCCTTGCTGGATCAAATGAAAGAAGGCAAAAGTTGGGCAAGATTGAGGCAGTCGGCCATATTTGGCAGGATCAAAATGGGAAAAGAGAGCGGCATCGTATCGCACTCGACCAGTTTGAAGGGAAATGGGCAGTGATATATCGCATCCTAGGAGCGATTGTGCGCGCGGTGTTGGTGGTCATACTGATCACAACGCCGTCTATTTTGTTGCCAAACGTGTCCGCTGATGGCGCACAGGTCGTTGCTCTTGTGGCGCTGTTCGGCGCGGCTCTGACGTTTTTCGAATATGTTTCTGCCTATCCGGGCCTTGTCGAATTTCGCGATGCGCCGCCGTTCAATCGCGTGCGGTTTGGCTCTCTGTTTCTCACCGTTCTGTTGCTGACCCTCATTTTTCGCGGAACATCCGAGCCGACAATTGCCACCGACTTCGTGACCTCGGTTGGCGCGTTGATCGGCTATGTGCTCGACTTCCCGTATTCCCCTGTGCGGCTGATGTTGCTTGCCCTGCCGGATGGCACGTCCTTGCGCGAGATTGAGATGATGCGCGAAGCTGCGGGCTTGAGCTATCTCATCTCCTTGGTTGCGCTGTCGGTCTTTATGATCCTTTTGCGACTGGGTCATTGGCCCTCTAAATCTGGCTCTTTTAACGTCTGGATCAACCTGCCCACCTTCGATCCTACCGCCGGTGGTGACGTGATTGCGCGCCTTAAACGTGACGCTCGGATCAATATTGTGATCGGCTTTCTGTTGCCTTTCGTGATCCCAGCCGTGATACAGTCGGCCTCAAATCTGTTCGGTGGTTTGAGTTTCACCAACGACCAATCCCTGATCTGGACCGTGGCCGCATGGGCGTTTTTGCCATCCTCTTTGTTCATGCGCGGCATCGCCATGGGGCGTGTGGCGTCGATGATTGCCGAGAAGCGGCGTCAGACCTACGCGCAGGCCGATTTCGACCATCAATTGGTGTGATCTGCCGCCTTTTCCTTGCCCTGTGCTGTGTGGTTTGGCCCTTTGTGGGACAGGCGCAAGATCGGTTGCGTGTGGCAACATGGACTGTTGAATTGACGCGCAACGGGCCGGGGGTTTTGCTACGTGACATCCTAAAAGGCGATGACGTCCAAATTCTTGCGGCCCAATCCCACATCAAAGCCCTGTCTCCAGATGTCCTGCTGCTCGTCGGATTTGACACTGACCTTGATGGCCACGCTTTGGCGCAATTCGCCCGCGATCTCGATTATCCGTATCTTTTCACCCGCTCCGGCAATTCCGGCCGATCAACGGGTATCGACACGGACAAAGACGGGCGATTTGGTGAACCGGAAGATGCACAGTCTTATGGCGAATTCACCGGGCAGGGCGGCATCGCATTTTTGTCGCGTTTGCCGATTGATGTCGATGGTATCCGCGATTTTTCCGAAATGCTGTGGCGGGATCTACCGCGCGCACGCCTTCCTGAGGGCTATTTTCAGCCCAAAGATTTGGACGTTGTGCGCCTCTCGTCTCATGCCCATTGGGACATTCCCGTGCTTTGGAATGATGCGCCGTTGCATCTCTTCACCTATGCCGCCATCTCGCCGGTGTTTGATGGTGACGAAGATCGCAACGGACGCCGCAACGCCGACGAAACCCGGTTTTGGCAATTGTATCTCGATGGTGCGCTGGCTTTGCCACCACCCGCTGCGCCCTTTGTGATCCTTGGGGATAGCAATCTTGATCCTTCCGATGGTGATGGGCTGCGGGTGGATATGGTGGCGCTGCTGTCCGATCCACGCCTACAAGACCCCAAACCGTGCTCTGATTTTGGCGCTGAGATCGCCAATCCCGATCACCTGGGTGATCCGGCCCTGGACACCGCCAACTGGACCGATCCGGTGCCGGGCAATTTGCGGGTCGATTATGTGCTGCCGTCCAAAGAGCTGGCCGTCATGGATGCGGGGGTGGCGTGGCCTCCCGTGGACGGTTTGGAAACCCCGTTTCGCCATGGGCTTGTCTGGGTTGATCTTGCGCGGATTCCTTGACGTAAGCGCGGCGGTCCGTTACGCCGGGTCGACTTTAAAAATAAGGACTTGATGCGACATGAGCACGCCCTCTCTCCTCATTCTGCCCGGCGATGGTATTGGCCCCGAAGTGATGGCCGAAGTCGTCAAAATCATTGATTGGTACGGCGACAAGCGTGGCCTGAACTTTGATGTCTCGATGGACCTCGTGGGGGGCGCTGCCTACGACAAACATGGCGTGCCTTTGGCCGATGAAACCATGGCAAAGGCCCACGAGGTTGATGCCGTTTTGTTGGGTGCCGTGGGTGGTCCGAAATACGATGTGCTTGATTTCTCGGTGAAACCCGAACGCGGGTTGTTGCGGTTGCGCAAGGAATTGGACCTGTTTGCAAACCTGCGCCCGGCGCAGTGTTTCGACGCGCTGGCCGATTTCTCTTCGCTGAAAAAAGACATCGTTGCCGGTCTCGACATCATGATCGTGCGCGAATTGACCTCGGGCATCTATTTCGGCGAGCCGCGTGGCATCATCACCGAGGGCAACGAGCGCGTCGGCATCAACACCCAGCGCTACACCGAATCTGAAATCCGTCGCGTCGCGATTGCGGCTTTTGAATTGGCGATGAAGCGCGGCAAGAAACTGTGCTCGATGGAAAAAGCCAACGTCATGGAATCGGGCATTCTCTGGCGCGAAGTCGTCGAAGAGGTGGCCAAAGATTACCCCGAGGTTGCGGTCAGCCACATGTACGCCGACAATGGCGCGATGCAGTTGGTGCGGGCGCCGAAACAGTTCGACGTCATCGTGACAGATAACTTGTTTGGCGACATCCTGTCCGATTGCGCGGCGATGCTCACCGGCTCTCTTGGCATGTTGCCCTCCGCCTCCTTGGGCGCTCCGATGGCCAATGGCCGCCCGCGCGCCATGTACGAACCGGTGCACGGCTCCGCGCCGGACATCGCCGGTCAAGGTAAAGCTAACCCGATCGCCTGTATCCTCTCCTTCGCCATGGCGCTGCGCTATTCCTTTGATGAGGGCGTTGAGGCCACGCGCTTGGAAGCTGCGATTGAAAAAGTACTGGCCGATGGCGTGCGCACGGCCGATCTTTTGGGGGAAGAGGGCGCAACGCCTGTGACCACCTCTGAGATGGGCGACAAGATCATCGAAGCACTGAACGCGTCGCTTTAAGCGCTCAAAACGCTGACGGAGAGGGCGCCCATGTGGCGCCCTTTTTTGTGAAAATGGCCACTCTTTGGCTATGAATTTGAGAATCTCATGTTAGCTTTGCGCCCGAGATCAAATTTTTGTGAGATATATTGTGGGATATTTAAAACGCATTTCCGCTCTCTGTGGCATCCTTTTTCTGTCTTGTTCGATGGCGCAAGCCAAGTCACTTGAAGAGATGTTCCCGCTGATTGAGTTCGATGGCCTGACCCAAGAGCAACAGGACTGGTTGGCGCTGCAAAAGGGGCTGGATTACCAAACGGGCACCATCACGCTACCCGGTTCGCAAGCCGTTTTGGAATTGGGGGACGCGTATTACTACTTCAGTCCAGAAGACACAAAATATGTGCTTGAGGAGCTTTGGGGCAATCCACCGCGCGACCTGTCCTTGGGGATGGTGTTCCCGGCGGAGGACCTGCCGCTGGAATGGGACGCGTGGGGCATGTTGCTCAACTATGACCCGATCGGGTTTGTCTCTGACGAAGATGCGGCCTCTTACAATTACGATGAGTTGCTGAGCGATATGCAAAAGGATACGCTTGCCGCCAACAAAGAGCGAGAAGAGCTTGGCTACGGTACGGTCGATCTTGTCGGTTGGGCCGAGCCGCCGCATTACGACGCCGAAAGCAAAAAGCTCTATTGGGCGAGAGAATTGTCCTTTGATGGGGTCGAGGATCATACCGTCAATTACGACATTCGCGCCCTTGGGCGCAAAGGCGTGTTGGTCATGTCGGTGATCGGGTCGATGGATCAAATCGACAGTATCAAAGCGGCGGCACCTGATCTGATTGCTATGACCCATTTCACGGTTGGCCAGCGCTACGTCGATTTTGATCCCTCCCTCGACACGGTTGCCGCGATTGGGATCGGCGGTTTGATCGCCGGTAAAGTGGCGGCAAAAGCGGGCTTTTTGGCCGTCGCACTTGTGTTTTTGAAAAAGGGCTGGGTGCTTTTGTTCATCGGCTTTGCGGCGCTCAAGAACAAGATCTTCAAACGGAAATCATCGTGAGGTGAGGTGCGCAAAGCGGCACCAGAAGCGTTTTAATCAAACAGATCAAACATATCCTCAGCCGCATCAAACAACCGATGCGCGATGGATTTTTGTTTTTTCTTTTTCTTCTTTTTGGGCACGCGCTCAGGAGAAGGTCGCTTTTTTCCGCTGACAATAAACGGGTCTTCGACATGATCCGTGCGCAGCGCCTTGAGCCGCGATAAGGGCGCGCCGCAGGCTTTACATTGCAATTCATGACGGGCACCCTGTCCGAAAGACAGCACGGTTTTCGAGCCGCAGTAACAACAGGTTGCCGATTTATGTGTGCGATACATCGGCCTCATGTGGGGGCGGTGTATGGTCGTGACAAGGGATGCGCCCTTGTGTGTTTTGAAATCTGGCCTATTGATAGCGCAAACAGCAAGCGGGATGATCTTATGAATATCACAGGTGCATTTTACGCCCTTGCGGCCTTTGCCATTTTTTCCACCCATGACGTGGTGATCAAATTCTTGGGCGGCATCTATGCGCCGTTTCAGATCATCTTTTTCTCAACGCTGTTCTCTTTCCCGTTGGTGATGTTCATGCTGATCCGCGACCGCACCGAAGGGCATTTGCGCCCGGTTTATCCGTTGTGGACGTTGCTTCGGACGCTGGCGGCCATGATCAACACCGTCGCCGCCTTTTATGCGTTTTCCGTTTTGCCACTGGCGCAGGTCTATGCCCTGATCTTTGCCACCCCCCTCGTCATCACCATCTTGTCGATCCCGATCCTTGGCGAAAAGGTGGGATTCCACCGATGGGCCGCTGTCATTGCCGGGTTGATCGGCGTGCTGGTGGTGTTGCGCCCAGGGGGAACCGCGTTCACGCTCGGGCATATGGCGGCGTTGTCCTGTGCCTTTTTCGGCGCATTTGCCTCCATCGTGGTGCGTAAAGTTGGACGCGAAGAACGCACCGCCGTTTTGATGCTCTATCCTCTGGTTGCCAATTTCGTGGTCATGGGGGCCATGATGACGTTTTTCTACAAACCTCTGCCACTTTTGGACCTCGGCGGCGTCGGCATGGTGTCGCTGTTGGGCTTCACCGGCGGGGTGATTTTGATCCTCGCGTATCGCGCCTCGGAGGCAGCGATCGTGGCGCCAATGCAGTATTCCCAAATCATCTGGGCCACGATTTTCGGCTACTTTATCTTTGGCGAAACCGTCGACGCCCCAACCGTCATCGGGGCCGGGATCATCATTCTGTCTGGCCTGTATATCGTGTTCCGGGAATCACGGGGTGGGCATTCGGAAAACACGCCCGTTCTCAGAACCCGCTCGCGGGCCTCTTCGGCCGCCTCTTTTCGGATTTCTCCCTTTATTCGCCGTGTCAAACAGCGCTAATTGGCCCTTGCAAATCCCACCAAGTCGCTATATCCCGCCCGTCACGGTCGGGCTGTAGCGCAGCCTGGTAGCGCACCTGCTTCGGGAGCAGGGGGTCGGAGGTTCGAATCCTCTCAGCCCGACCAATACAACCTTTGTCGAGTTCACCGAACTCTGCCTTTATGGCACTGAAACTTTCCTTAAATATATCCGCCTCCCGCAGTTTTTCTGACGTCTAAACACGTGTGACCGGCGCACCGATCTGATGTCTTTTCAAGGTTTTTTGCACGTAAACTGGAACGCCACGGCGTTTCATATAATTGGTGGGCACGAGATCTGAAGACGTCGGTGAACAAGCTCTGATGCGCAGATTGGATGCCGCATGACCGATTGTGCGTCTCGGGGCTATTCCTATCTTACAACGGGTATCAACTTGGGTTGGCCACAAAGCGAGTGCCGGATATTCCCCTGCCGTCGACTTCGCGCCGCATGTAGCTGACATTCAGCTGGTGGGGGACGCCCCATAGTTTTGCCACTTTGCCCCCCATAGTTCTGCCTCTGGCTCATAAAATAGGCACCTTTCCTCGTCAGATGATTTCGGGGTTCAAGCATCTTATAAGCTTAATCCCTTGTGAAGCTTTTTTGTAAGTATGGGCGGATTGTGTTGAAAAACTCTGCCACGACACCTGACGGGCAATTTTTGTAGGAAAATGTTCTGAAGGCGTTGCAAAGCAGCCGAAAACACGTCGCTTGGCACGTGAATTTGGAACACTGTTCTGCATTTCGGAGAGCGCAGAGAGCCTCAGGGACTTTTTCAACAGTATCGGCGGATTGCGGACTTTCGCTGTGGTCGAAAAATGAAATCACCCAGTTAAGGAAAGCGGACATCCATTTTGCTGACACCAACCAAATGCACAAATGTTGCATCGGAACCGATTGAGGGCTTTCCAAAGCGGTCCTTTCAACTCAAACTTATTTGAAGATTAGCTCAGCGGTCCCCCTGTTTGCAAAGTTCGCTTTTGTCAGGCGAATAGCCCGCCGCATCGCCACATGACCGTTTCGCGCTCTTGTCGGCCATCGGCACATTGCGCTCAGCGATGATACTCCTCGTCTGCCTCGCCGTAGACGCCAGCACTAAGATCGTCAGCCAGTTCGCGAAGAAGTTTCCGCAGAAAGCTGTTCGGATCATCGAAGTCTCGCGGAGCGTTAACTCTTACACAGCCGTCCTCGCCCCACCGAAGAGCGTAGACCCAAGTCCGTTCGTCTTCGCTCCATATTTCAGCGTCACCCTCTGACGTTTTCCTGCAGATCTTCTGACCACTTTTCGGGTTAGCAACAACGATCTCAGGTTCGTTCGCGAGCCGAACGAGGGGGTGCTTTTCTGCGGCTCTTTGCCATTCTGGAAGAGTGAGTTCCGTACCAGATGCTCGCTTAATCCTTATAGTATATGCCATGAAACCTTTCTCTCACGATGCATCTATGTTCCTCTAGGCGGTATGATTTTCACAGCAAGGGAATGCCAGCATCTACCACCACTGCGGCCCTTGGCTAGGTTCGGCTTTGTCGCAGCTCGGCTTCCCATACCGGACCTTGTGGCACCGCGCAGCATAGCCCAGAGCCACAAGGTCAGCAGTGCGGACGGAGCGGGCTTACGCTGAGCTCGCTCCAACGACTGCTCTACTTGCCTAGGGGGTGCCCCTTTCTGTTCAAGCCACGTGGGATATGACTTGAGAGCCAGCGCATTGCAGGCTTCCCGACCAAGATCAGTGCCAGCCCCATAGTGACCAGTATCGCCGAAGTGAGCTCACCTGCTCCAGCGGTTTCGCCGAGAACAACCACGCCAAGACCAAGCGTTACCACCGGTATGAGAGCGGGAAGTGTCGCTCCGACGACAGGCCCAAGGAGTTCAGCAGACCTGTTGAACGCGTAGATGGCGATCACACTGACAAGAACACCTTGGAATCCGGCTTGCATCAATACGTCGGCCAGCGGGGCTGCAAAGATTTGCTTGGGCAACCCACCGCTGCCATATCCTTGAGACCGGCAACGACAGCTATCGCTTCAAAGCCAGCTCCGAGATAGCGAAAAAGAAACGGAAGGAGACACCGGCATTGACCACATCATGACGAACAAAGCATAACGACTGAGCGGGTCAAATCTCGGTGACAACACCGGGTCAATTTTGAGTGACATTCAACAAGATGGGTTTCATCGAAGAAGACAAGCTCCGATCCGGCGAAATCCAAAGGAAACATCACGTATCCTGACCCAGTACCCGCAAAGTTTCGTTTTGATCGATTTGCCCCGAAGCGACCAATTTTTCAGCATCTTCTCGAATGGTTCGAAAGCCGACTTTGCGCGCAGCAGCCTCGAGTTCCGCTAAATCCGAATCGCGAGCAATCGCCTCAGAGACAAAACCATCGCAACGCAAGAATTCGGAGACAACGCGTCGCCCCTTCGTTCCCTTTTGATCACAAACATCACAACCCTTACCCGCACAAGCCGAACACATACGGCGCACCAAACGTTGCGACAGAACCCCTCGCAGGGTCGCCGAAAGCAGATACGGCGGAACCCCCAAATCCCGCAGTCGAGTGACTGCTGCAAGTGCATCATTTGTATGGATCGTCGACAAGACCAAACGCCCAACAAGTGCCGCTCTCACCGCAATTCCCGCAGTCTCCTCATCCCTGATTTCACCAACCAGAATGACATCTGGATCCTGTCTCAAAATGGCGCGCAGGGCACGCGAAAAACTCATGTCAATCGCAGGATCCACCTGCACTTGATTGATACCTTCAATCGCATACTCGACAGGGTCTTCAACTGTGATGATCTTCTTCTCATCTGAGGTAAGTTCACTCAAGGCCGTGTAGAGCGTCGTCGTTTTTCCAGACCCCGTCGGCCCGGCAACCAGAAAAATTCCATTGGGCTGATGAATAATCTTCAAGATTTCCTGCACGCGGTCATTCTCATAACCCAAGCTGCGCCAATCCAGAGTCAAACTTCCACGGTCCAGAAGCCTGAGGACAGCACTTTCTCCGAATTGCGTCGGCAAGGTCGAAAAGCGAATATCGATCTGCCTCCCCCTGACCGGAACCCTCAAGCGACCGTCCTGCGGCTGCCGCCGTTCTGAAATGTTGAGCCCGGCCATGACCTTCAATCGAGAAACCACGGTAGCACGCATCTCTTCTGGCAAAGTCCTCATGACCGACAGTACGCCATCGACGCGACAGCGCACGCACCCAGATGTGGGTCCCGCTTCGATATGGATATCCGAAGCTCCGTCTGTGACTGCCTGAGCAATCAGGTCGTTGGTAATCTTGATAATGGGACCATCGTTTGCCAGCGACAGCAATCGCGCAACGTCCTCATCAGAGGTTACGACTTGGGTCTCAGGTGCAATTCGCTCATTCAGAAGGCTTTTCAAATCTGTTGGCGTGATCAAGGCCGGCGACACCGGGCGGTCAAGCCGGAACGCCACTGCGTCAATCAGTTCGTGACTTCTCGGACTCGTTGTTGCGAGGAACAGATAGCCATCTTCATTCTCAACCGGCACCGCTTCCGCTCGATGCAAAAAATCCAATGGCAAAGACAGATTGTCCAACAGTTCCAACTGCACCACTGCTGGGGCGACAAGTGAAAGCCCAGCAAAACACGCGAGTTCCTGATAGAGGACGTCTTCTCCGAGCAGTCCCAGTTCCAGAACCGAAAGCTCCACGGCCGCATTTGCGACCGAACTCGCATGACGAACCCGGTTCGCATCGCTTTGATTTAGTTTCTGACGCTCGACGAGAAAGTCGAGAAATCCAACTTCGTCAAAATTCTCTTGTTCTAAAGGCTGCAACACGATGAATTCCCGTATTTTGAAAGGAAGAACACTATGCAATTCGTCTGATGTCCAGTAAGTTTGGTTAAAAGAATTGAAAACAAAAATTTGTGGCGAGCAATTAGCGGGCGATGGGGTTTCAATTACTCATTAAATATTGGATTCTGGATCCTCTTAAAGCTTTGATTCCCCATTGGTTTAAAAGCACCTACTTGGGTTATACTCAGGCGCGACGGGTTACGTTTTTCGACGGAGAACTTCGAGTTGCAGGTTCAGAAGCCCAAACACACATCCCGTTTTCCGCCCTCACCCACCCCCAATCCAGTGAACAGCTGGGTGAGTTGAGCGGTCTTGTCGATATAATAGTCCCTCATAGGGCATTTCTTAGGCGCAAGATCACGCTACCGCGCAAAGCTGTGGCAAATGCCAGCCAGATTGCCGCTCTCGACCTACAGGAAAAGACCCCTTTCGCTCTCACGGACGTCTGTTGGCAAATATCATCACCTGCCCCGGTGTCGGCATCAGCGGTTTCCATCGAACAATGGGTGGCACGTCGGACAGATCTGAAGCAATGGAAAGCAAACCTGAATGAAGCCGGCTTGTCTTTGCGCCATGTGTTTATCGACACAGCAGAGGACCTTGGCCCAATCGAAAGTTTTCATGGTGTTGCTGAGCAAAGAGCACGGCTATTTCAACGCGTGAATGCCATTCTGGTGGGCCTTTCCATCCTCTTGTTGTTTTGGGCGTGGCTCTATCCAACCTGGGTAAAAAAGCAGGAATTGTCTGAGCTCCTTAAGACGCGTACCGCACTTCAAACTCAGGCAATCGCTCTTCGACAAGAAGCAGATACCCAGCGGGAAACACAGATCGCCAAAGCGACATTCATTGAACAGCTGGAGCAAACGCCTCCCTTCTCGAATGTACTCAGGGAAGTCACCGTACTGACTCCAGATGACACTTGGCTTCAAACGCTTTCCTATCGCTCGGCCCAATTGACTTTCACCGGACAAACAGCAGGATCCTCGGCTGATTTGGTTCTGACGCTCGCAAAAACGCCTTACTTCGCAAACCCGCGCCTTTCTGGCCCAGTCGCTCGTAGCGCAGACGGGGAAAAGTTTGAAATCTCTATGGAAGTTCGAGTGTCGCAATGAGGTTTTCTGAGGAGCGTATCAAAACCTGGATCGCTGGCTTTGTTCTCATGATGGCTGCGTGGCTCTTTATTGCGCTAGTTGTTTTGCCTCTCAGCCGTTGGAAATTGGGTGTGGAAGTTCAATTCGACACAGAGACATCGCGGATTGTCCAACTTCAGGAGCGCCTCTCGTCCCTTCAACATGACTTGAGCAGCGCATCAGATTTGCCGACGCAAGATCTGCTCTGGACCGCACCGCAGATTGGAGAAGTGACCGCCAAAATTCAATCGACACTAACGAACCAGGCCCGCGACAGTGGGTTGGCTTTGCGTTCAATTGCTCCGACAGGCGCGGAAGAGGAAGATTTCGCTACATTTGCGAAGTTCCGACTGGAAGGCGAGGTACGCCTAGATTCCACCCTCAATTTTCTACGCAAACTCGAAGGAAATGCACCACCTCTCTTGGTTCGAAACGCAACACTGAGACGTCTCAATAGGCCCGGAAACGCCGAGGAATATCCCCTTTTGTTCATACAACTCGAGCTCGTTGCTCCCGTGCGGGTCGGAGGCAATAGCGCCCCAGGGGTGAACCAATGAACTTCAAAGCCATTCAACCTCTGCTTGGTACAGGGAGCCTACTCCTAATGAGCGCGGTCGCGCTTAACCTCGCTGTAGATGCCTCTATGCGTTCATCTGGCGAGCTTAACGAGCAACCCTGAGCTCCAGCTTCCAAAACCGAAGATCTTAAAGCGGCATCGCTCCCTATTCGCGGTAGAAGCAGACCAGAAAGATATTTCGAAGCTGTACTGGAACGACCAATTTTCTCACCCCAACGACGACCCGGTACAATGACCGCGGCCGCGCCCATCCGAGAAACAAGAAACATTCAAGCACAGACAGCACTCCCGAGTGCGCCTCCCGATCTTTTGCTCAAAGGAATTTCCGAGAATGGTGAAATGCGGAAGGCTCTGATTGGCACCGAAAGTGCAGAGATAGAGATGGAGTGGCAAAAAATAGGCACCCGGTTTGATGACTGGGAACTAATAGAAATCGGATCGGATTGGATCCTCATCGAAAATAACGAAGATCAGATAAGAGTGGACATGTACAAATGAGCCGCGTGAACCGCATTCTAAAAAGTAGCCTGCTGTTGCTCTCTACCATGGCGATGCTTGCATCATGCGCCACGAATGAAGCAGGCACCGGACGCTCCCCTCTTTTGGCCAATCGGAACAACCCGGCAGGTTCAACTGAGAACGATCCTTTTCAACGCTTTAGTGCGTCACTAAATTCACCTGCCCCGGAACGGCGCGTCGTTGGAACCGATGATTTTCTGGCAGAACACGTCATCAAAGAAACTCATTTGGTTGAGGTCACAAACGAAGGGGCCTTCTCCCTGAATCTCATTGATGTACCTATCGCCCAAGCCGCCAAGGCTGTGCTCGGCGACTCGCTCAAAAAGTCATACACTATCGATCCTAACGTCAACGGAACCGTCACGCTTCAAACCACACGCGCCTTGAACGAACGGGAGTTGCTCGACACGTTCCAAACTGTGCTCGAATTGAACAAGGCGACATTGCAAAGCTCGGGAAACGTCATCGCCATCGTGCCAACATCAGGAGCTGCGCGTAGCATCGCGACCGACCCAAAGGCGCAGATGTTGGGTGTCCGTGTCGTCGCCGTTCCACTCAAATACATTGGCACCGCCGAAATGATGAGGCTGCTTCAACCCATCAGCGGCGAAAGCGTGACTCTGAATCCCATTACAAAGCGGAATATACTATTAATTTCAGGCACTAAGATCGAGATCAATGCCGCCATCGATGCAATCAACTTATTCGACGTTGATGTTCTCAAAGGTAAATCCGTCGGACTATTTCGACTGAAAGCTGCTGAACCAGAAGCCGTTGTTTCCGAACTCCAGACGATTTTCGAGAACCAGGAAGGCGGAAGCCTCCAAAACGTCATTACCTTCATCCCTTCACAACGTTTGAATGCAGTGCTCGTTGTGTCCTCTCGTTCGAAGTATCTGTCGGAAGCGGAACGATGGGTCCGCGATCTGGACAAGACCGCGGGAGGCGCGAAACGTCGCCCTGTCGTCTACAACTTGCAGCATCGCAGCGCAGTTGATCTCGCTCCGATCCTCGAAAGCATGCTCGAGAACGTGGCGGAAGAAACGGCTGGCCCCGTTTCTGGGCAACCCAAGGTCGCTGCGGACGACACCAAAAACGCGATCATCGTCTGGGGCAACGATAGCGAACAGGAAAGCTTCTCGCGTTTAATCCAGACTTTGGACACAACTCCTGTTCAGGTGCTGCTCGAGGCCACGATCGCAGAGGTCACTCTGAACGATGAGTTAAGCTTTGGTCTGAACTGGTTCTTCCAGAACGGCAGCTTGAGCAAAACCTTCTCCACGACCGAGACCGGAGCAATCGCATCAGCCTTCCCCGGGCTTTCCTTTGTCTTCCAGGGAAATTCCTCTGCGGCGGCGCTAAACGCCCTTTCCTCCGTCACCAATATCGAGGTGGTTTCCTCACCTAGTTTGCTCGTCCTCGACAATCAGGAAGCACGTCTTCAGATTGGCGATGAGGTTCCCATCGCAACGCAGCAAGTCACTGACACTTCAAGCAGTACTTCAACTGTCGTGAACACCATCTCTTTCCGAGACACCGGGATTATTCTTTCCGTGAAGCCGCGCGTGTCCAGAAACGGTCAGGTTATTCTCTCAATTGAGCAAGAAGTCTCCAGCGTGTCGAGCACAACCACCTCAGGGATCGACTCCCCCACGATTTCACAACGCAAAATCGAGACATCTGTTGTCGTTGGGGATGGCCAAACCATTGCTTTGGGTGGCCTGATTCAGGAGAACCGCAACAAGACTAAAGCCAAGATCCCTGGTGCTGGCGACATTCCGGTCCTCGGTGCCTTGTTCAGCGACAAAAAGGATAAGATCGCGAAAACCGAACTGCTTGTTCTGATTACTCCGCGGGTCATTCGGAACGGGCAGGAAGCGCGCGACATCACTGCAGAACTCCGCTCTCGCCTCGGCGGCGCGGATGATTTCATCGGCAGTGGAGTTGGTTCCCCCAACACGATCCACCGAATTATCGAATAGAGGTCCCATGCCCCGATTTCGGTACAGCGCATATTCCTCTGACGGAAAACTTCAGAAAGGCGATCTTGTCGCAGGAGACGCTTCCGCAGCTCTCAAATCCTTGAGGGCGCGGGGGCTAACGCCAGTCGAAATCATGGAAGGAAAAACGGACTTGCCTTGGTGGCGGCGCGACTTTTCCTTAACCGGGAAGCGCAAAGGTTTGAGCGACGCTGAACTCAGCATGCTATTTTCAAGTCTTGCGTCTCTGGCACGCGCACAATTTCCGCTTGCAAAAGCGTTAAAATTCACCGTTTCAAACGCCAAATCTTCTAGCCTGCGCCTCCCATTGGAACGTATGCTGGAGCAAGTCGAAGACGGGAGCACTCTCGCTCACGCTATGCGGCAAGAAGAGAGCACATTTCCGATGCGTTTCATCGCAATGATCAATCTGGGGGAGAAATCAAACAGCCTGCCCAGTGTCCTGGAAAACATTTCTCAGGCGCTACGAGAGCAAATCGAGCTCAAGCGGGAAATTCGCGGTGCAATGATCTATCCCGCAATATTGCTGGCCATGTCCGTCGCTGTGATGGGACTGCTCCTGTTTTACCTTGTCCCAACCCTCAAACCGGTCTTTGCATCCGCAAATGCAGACCTACCGGTTGCACTCGCGGTCATGGACCGACTGAAAAGTGCGCTGGTCAGCGGATGGCCCGCATTCCTTTTGTGTTTTGCGGTCTTGCTAATCCTTCTGCTTCGCGCAGGACAGTGGCGTACGTGGCTTGAACCGCTGCTGCTTCGCCTTCCCTGGTTTGGTCGCCATATCCGCGAGCGTGGAACGCTGGCCCTCTGTCAGGCGCTTGAACTGATGCTGTCCAGCGGGGCAAGCCTGTCGCAGGCGCTCCAAACGGCGGAAACAACCGCCACCAGTTCTGCATTCCGAAATCTGATAAGCGATATGAGTTCCGACATCACAAATGGCGGAAAATTGTCCGACAGCTTAAAACGTAGCGACTTGATCGACCCTATGTCCAAGAATCTTCTCATCTCAGGAGAAGAAAGCAATCACATGTCAGTTGTGCTCACGGCCTTGGCACAAGACCTGAAAACCCAGTCTCACACCCGGATCAAAGAAAGCGTAAAACTAATTACCCCATTGATGACACTGATCATTGGTGGTGGGGTCGGCACCGTTCTTCTTTCAACGATTTCAGCAATCATGGATCTCAATGATATCGCGTTCTGAACCAATCTCAGACACCAGAACCGGGTTTTCTCTGATGGAAACATTGGTGACCCTCGCGATCTTGTCTTTGGCCATAACCATCACGCTTCGAGCGACCAAAGGCCCCTCGCCCCAGATGCAACTGCAACGACGCGTCTCGGATACGCTCCAAACAGCTGCGGAAATGCGCCTCACGGCGGTCACATTGCGAAGCCCCCAGATATGGGACGTCTCCGAGATTGCCTGTGAAGGCAACGCGACAGTGGTAGTTTTCTTTGCAAACGGGTCTGCGAATGGTCCGGACCTCTGTATGAACGTGGCGGACAAGACGACTGTCCTTAAACTGTCCCGGCTGAATGGGCGATATCTCGAGACGAAATGAGCAAGCGAGCCGGATATTCTCTCTTTGAAGTGTTGATTGCTTTCGCGATCATGACGATGGTTTTGTCCGCGCTCATTCCGGGGCAGGCTACTTTGTTGCGCCGCAGCCAGGACGCCGCTGACCGGGTACTCGCAATGGACTATGCTATATCGGTTATTGACCAGATACGGCTTGAGGATGGTGAAGGCTTCGCGCCCGATGATCAAGGCGCCTACGGAACTTGGAGGGTCGAAATCGCTTCAACCATGGCGGAGAATGAAAATCGCCTGACCTCAGTGACCATCACGTCTCCCCAAGGCCAAATTCTTGCACAATATGCTACCTTGATGGAGGGCGAATGAGGATTTTTTCTCCCAGTCCGACCAAACAAGCTGGCTTTACTCTCATGGAACTCTTGTTGGCTTTGGCCCTCATGGGGCTCATCGCCGCCGGAATTGCCTCGAGCCTTGGGTTCGGCATACGCATTTATGAGCGTCAACGCGCCGCGATACCTATGGAAGAAACGGTCGCCAACCGGGTGCTGTTGCGCCACTGGCTTTCGGAAGTACTCCCGCAAACCGCACTTGCGCCATTCCCCTATGAATTCGATGGCCAGCAAGAGGCTCTGACGTTCCTGACACTGGCGGAAACGCCTGCCTTGCCTTCTGCTGCGGCGCTGAGGGTATCTGTGCGCTGCAACGAAGGCACTTTGCAGATGGAATGGACCGCGATTGACGATGCGGGCGCCGCACTCGAGACCGAGGCGGCACAACTTGCCGGAGACCTGACCGACTGTCGAATTGCCTATCGTGATCTTGCCGGCCCCGAGGGGAGCTGGTTGTCTGAGTGGACAGACCGCGCTGTTTTGCCCGCGGGAACCAGGATCATGACAGGCGAAGAAAACACTGCGGCGTGGCCCGACTTCGTTGTTCGGCACCTATATGCGCAGCAATGATCTAGCGCGGGCGCTCAGAGCGAGAGATCTGCGTCCTCACCGCTACCGCCGGGGGTACCATCGCGCCCATAGGATTGCAGGCTGAACCCCCGCGCATCCTCAGACTGGCTGTAAAGATAATCACGCCCCCAAGGATCGGCCATGGCCTCATCTGACTCGAGATATGGTCCAGCCCAGGACGATGCGCCAGCGGGCGACGTCATAAGAGTGGCGAGCCCTTCCGAGCTTGCGGGATAGCGCCCCATGTCGATGTAGAACAGTTGCAAAGCGCTGGAGATTTGCTTCATCTGAAGTTCGGCCGTCTCCGTTTTTGCCCGTCCAAGATATCCAACGAGCCGAGGCCCGATCACGGCGGCAATCAGACCGATGATCGACAAGACGATGAGCACTTCCAATAGGGTCACCCCGGACTGAGGCTTGGCTTTTTCAGCATCTTTGAAGAGGAACACTCGAAACTCCGATAATAGAATGAATTGCCGATATACCTCTGTCGTAAAGCAACAGATCTGCCCGAACAATAGAAGGACGCATTTCTTTCAAATCTCGAGCAAAAACACACACCACGCGGCAAATGTCAGAAACGGACCGAATGCGATACCGACCGGTGTTTTTGTCCTGCGCCACGAAGAAATGGCCCTGGAAATGGCGAGAAGGATCACCGCGCTGAGCGAGGCGCCAAGAACGACATACGTCGTATCCGAAAGGCCGCAGAAAAGCCCGATACCCACCATCAGCTTCACATCTCCGAACCCAAGCCCCATGGCCCCCCGCAGAGACTTGTACCCGGCGGCGATGCCCCAAAAGATCGCAGGCCAGAACACCGCTCCTGCAAGCCGGTCCCACCATGGAAATCCAACACTGTGCAGAAACAGAACGTCATAGAGCGCAAAGAGGAAAACGAGCGCAGAAGCCATGTCCGGGATTTCAAAGGTCTGCACATCCACCACTGAGGCCCAGATGAGCACTGCCCCGAGACCGAGCGCCAAAGGCGAAAGCGGCACGACCAGCACAAGTGCTGTTGCGGCATAGAGAATTACATGCGACCCTGCGAGCCGGAGCATCCTGCCCATCTTTGTCAAAACACCTTTGTTCCGGTCCTGTCCAAACGTAAAGCCTGTCCCATCAGATGATCGGTTTCCCGCGAACACTCAAGCCAAAAGCCGGATTTGCCTTGATCATGGTTCTCGGCGGACTGGCCGTCCTCACGGCCGTATTCGCGGTCTCGACCAGCCTCTCGCTCTCTCGTCTTCAGGTGCGCAGGGCCGACTATGTCCTGAGCCTGACACAGCAAACCTACCGTGACATCCTCCAGCAAGTGATCTGGAAATGTGCCGAGGCACCTTGCCCGAGCACGATGACATTCACTCAAATGGGAGGGGGCTATACGGTCACGCTGGTGGATGTCGGCGGGTTGATCGACCTGAACACCGTCTCTCCCGCTCTGCTTGAACGGCTCTATGATGACCTCGGGATCGATGCCGCGCAGGCCAAGCGGTTTCGTGACTGGCGGCGCATGCCACACCGTCTGCTCCGGGTAAGCGATTTCGCGCGACTGACCGGTTTGCCCATGGAGCAATGGGAACGGCTCGGGCAAGTCGCTACGGTCTACTCCGGTCGCACCGGAATCGCACCCGATGTCGCGCCGCTCGCAGTCCTTCAGATCGCCGCAGGCCCTGATGGCTCGCTCGACACGCTGAAAGAGAGTGTTCCTCCCGAGTTTAGAACTGCACCATCCGGGACAAATTTCCAAGTGCTGGTCGACAGAGCCGGGCAGAGGCTAGTGCTCATTGGCGCAGTTCATCTTCCGGCGGGGTCAAATGCTGGGAGGGTGCTTTGGATGAAGTAAACCTTCGCACAGAATCTACCTGTGGTGGACCTGTCCCGTTTTAGTGCCGCCCCCGGTGCTCGTTTAAGCCACTGTTGATTTCCGTAGAGAACTGACCCGGTATTTTCACCGAGATTTGACCCGCCTTTGATTATGTTTCAGCGGTTATGTTGTGATCAATGCAGGCGTCTCCTTTCTCTTTTTCTTTGCGGCTTTGGAACTGGCCTTGAAGCGATAGCTATCGTTGCCGGTTTCGAGGATGTGGCAGCGGTGGGTGAACCGCGCATTGACATCGCGCTGTTTGCCCCGTCCCACGCGGTCCACTGCCGTCTTCGCACCTATTGGGCTCGAACCATGTATGGATGTATATGGACCCCGCCTAATTGCGACGGTCTGTTTGGCTCTGGATCGAAGCGCCGGCACTCGACCAACGGCTATCTAAGCCCTGTGAAATTCGAGGAGAGAGCTATAAAAGCGTAAACTGCCGATGAGACAGGCAGCAGGCCATTTGGCGCTTTGAATGCGCTGCCACGTTTTCGCCAGATTTTTCTTGATGCAGAAAATTGAACCGCTAAGGTTTGCCACATATTGATTTAGTGCTTTGTGGGGGCACCATGACTTTTGTGCAGAGATCTGTATTGTTCTTCGTCTTTTGTTTGTCGCATTTTTTTGCACTGCCCGTCGCGGCGGGCTCGCAGACGGTGTGGGGTAACTCGATTCATCCTCAACGTTACGCTTCGCCAGAGCAAGTTTGCAGAGAAATTATCATCGGAACGCAAGGACCGGCTTTCGATCATCTCTACTATAAGGGCTACCTCTTTGCAGGCATGAGGCAGAATGGCCCAGATGAAGTTATTTGTCGTGACAGCAACGGAAATACTGTGCCGCTAGGTACGTATTGTCTCAACACTGACGGGAGCTCTTCTGGGGGGAGCTGTTTCGGTCTGCGAAATTGTGCAGGCAACTGTGACCAGATGGCAACCGAGAATGGATCAACGGATGGATCCCCTGGGACAACGGGAAACCCGATAGATTTGGCGACTGGTGCGAAAGTGGAGACAGCAGTCGATTGGATGTCTCCAAAGGATAACCGCTTTCGATTTGTGCGGCACTATCGCTCCGACGATGCGCGGCTTGGAATATATGGATCTCTGCTCATGTTCGGTGGCACATGGCGCCACAACTATATGGAGTCGCTTCAAAGAAATTTGTCTCCGGAGCCTGACACTTTCACTCTGAATGACTCCCTTGGCAATCGATATGAGGTTTCAGGGCTCAATCCAGGGACCACGACGCAACCCGGCGTTAACGCGAAGATCACGACAACAGGCTGTTGCGGGTACAGTATCTACTATTTTACTTGGGATGAAGGCTCCGGTCGGAAACGGACATTTAAATATGCCGGCGGCAACACCATGCGCCCCTACAAGATCACTTGGGCGGATGGCTACGAAATCTCCTATAGCACGAATACCTATATTGATTTTATCAAAGACAACCGTGGCCAATATGCGCAGTATACATGGTCGAATTCCGTTGTCTCCAATTCGACGCGGAATGTCGTAAGTCGAATCGACATTGATACCGATTACGATGAGGTCGCCATCGATCCAGAAGTTCGGCTGTACTACACTTATGCTGAAAATACGCTTGAGGCTGATCGACCGCTGATCATCCGTGTGGAACGCGAAGATGTTGCTACGGGAATTACAGAGACGCTCTACGAATATGACTATCTAGAAAGGGATGGCAAAACGACGTCGCCCCCACTCTTAACCGCCATACGGGATGGCAGGCTTGATGCCAATGGCCTTCCCTTTGACTATGCCACGTTTGAGTATAATTACGGCGGAAATTTTGCGGATGTTGTGACGACGCCGGCCGACGAGCTTACAGGTTATAGCAACTATTGGACTATTACCCAATCGGGCCATTTCGGCGGAGCTGACCAATGGACAAGAAACGGCGACACATACACAAATCCGCTCGGAATGACCTATTCTTTTCCGCAAGTGTCGGCCGGTAAGTTGTCACAAACTTCGGCAATTACCATGGATGGTAATGCCCAAGTTGCAGCGACATCTGTGACCTATGGCTACACGCCAAACGCCGGGGCCCCTGAGGGCTATGTCTATGAACGGACGGATCGGAATGGCGCGGACAGTCTATGAGCGGGATGCTTCGGGGCGTGTCACGTTAATGACCGAGGATGCCGATGGCTTGGTGCCACGAACAACCACCTACACTTGGTTGAATGATACGCTAATGCCGATCAGCAAGACTGTCGCCGGGCTGACCGAAAGCTACACCTACGATGCGTCTCAAAAGGTGACCTCATACAGCCAGACGGATGCTCTCACTGGCAGCCCAGATTTCGGTGCGACCCGCACTTGGACTTACGCCTACCAAACCCTTGCGTCGGGCTTGGAAGTGCTGGCCTCAGTTGACGGGCCAGGGCTTCTTTCTGATGGTGTTACCGATGTGACATCCTACAGCTACAACACCGATGGGACCATCGCCACGATTACCGACCCGAACGGTCTTGTGACCACCTTGGAGTCCTACAACGCGTTGGGGCTGCCGGAATTGGTTACAGAGCCGAATGGGTTCGAGTGGGGAATATCCTATGACATTACTGGGCGTGTGACGTCCGTGACAAAGCATCCGAACCTGGGCTATCCGCTTACGGCCAGCTTCGCGTATGATGTGATCGGCCAAATGGTTTCCTACACGGATTTCCATGGTGGGACCTGGACCTATGACTATGATGAAGCCCGACGTCTTGTGGATGAGACGAACCCGGCCGGAGAAACCGTTGCTTACGAGCATGATGCGATGGGCAATGTGACGCGGACTGAGATCTCTGACGGCGTCAATCCGGCGACATTCTGGGAAGATGCCGAATATGATGGCTTGGGGCGACTCGTGCAAACGCTTGGGGCACAGGGGCAGATCTGGACCATGGCACACGACGTCGAGGATCAACTCGCTGGAGTGTCCGACCCTCTGGGATATTCGGAAACCTACTCAAACGATCCCTTGAAGCGCCTGAGCGAAGTAGTGAATCGTGACGGGGGCAGTGTCCTTTACAGTTATGACGATGCAGACACTCCGGTGAACCACACCGATCCGCGGTCGCTGGTCACCGATTTCGTCTACAACGGTTTTGGTGAAATCATTTCCGAGGTGAGCCCGGACCGTGGAACTGTTACCTATGCCTACAATAATCGTGGTCTCGCCATTTCACGTACGGACGGTGCGGGTCGGATGCAGGGTTACGAGTATGATAACGGAGGGCGACTCACTCTCGTGGACAACTCGGCGAACGGTGGAAGTGACATCACTTACGTCTACGACCTGAATGCGGGCAATGCTGTCGGAAACGAGGGCCATCTTAGGAGTGTCTCGGCCGGCCCCACTCTGACCGATTTCCAGCTCCAATCGTCGAGCAAGGGGGACTACCTCGCTATTCGTCATAACTATCTTGGAAATACGTGGCACAACAATTACGTTTGGACCCGTTTGGACGGTCAGCCGGTTCAAATGGATTATCCCAATTCTATTGGGCGAGTGATCTACACCTATGATGACAGTGGCCGTGTGATAAAGGTCGCGCTTTACAAGAAAATCAATGGCGTAAAAACCACCCGCACTCTGGTGCAAAACATTACCTATCTGCCGCAGGGGCCAATCCAATCAATTACCTATGGGGACGGTTCGGTTCAGACCCGCAGCTATGATGCTTCCTACCGCCTGACCGGGATTTCGGATGCGCTCGGGACAACAGACCTGCGCGATGTGAGCATGGGCTATGACGATCTCGACAACCTGATCTCGGTCACTGACAATCTCGGTCTCGCGGGGGCGGAATTCTTCGATTACACCCCGCGCGAGATGCTTCAGACCGCCTCCGGTGATTATGGCACACTCGGCTTCGGCTATGATGCTGTCGGCAACCGCACCTACCGCAGTGTGGATGACGGTACCACCACCGAGACCGACAATTACAGCTATGCGACGGCCTCCAACCATCTGATGTCCATTGCTCTGGGTGCTGGCGGCACGCGCGACTTCACCTATGACGCAGCGGGCAATGTCACCTATGACAACCGCAGCGGTCAGGGCTATGGCTACAGCTACGATGGCCAGGGGCGTCTTGCGAGCTTCTCGATCAACGGGGTGGTTCAGGCCGAGTATCAGTACAACTACCTCGGCCAGCAGGCGATCCGCACCCTGACGCAGACCGGGCAGACCATCGACTCGGTCTATGATCCGATCACCGGATTCCGGATTGCCGAGATCGATCATGCGACGAACACGGCGGTCCGCGGCTATGTCTGGCTCGACGGGGCGCCGATCGCAGTGCTTGAGGGCGACGATATCTATTTCGTGCGCTCGGATCACATTGGCCGGCCGGTGCTCGCCACCGACGAGGCGAGCACGACGGTGTGGACGGCGTCCTGGCTGCCGTTTGGCGGCGTGCATGTGGAAAACGGCGTAATCGACGCGCGGTTTCCGGGACAATGGTTCCAGGCCGAAAGCGGCTTGCATCAGAACTGGATGCGGGATTACGATCCGACGACGGGGCGCTATATCGAGGCCGATCCGCTGGGGTTGGTGGATGGGCCGAGTGTGTATAATTACGCGCTGCAAAGCCCGGGGCGGTACGTCGATCCAAGGGGAACAGATGCTTATGTCTCTCTCACACCCGAGGCGGCTTGGGGTGCTGGTCATGTAGGAGTAAGTACAGATGCAGGATCGGGGCCCAACCAAACTGTCGGAAAATACTGCGGAGACAGTGGTTTGACATGTGTGGCTGGTGCTGACTCAGAAATGAGATCTGACAATATGAGTAAAGTTACCGAAATCATGCGTATCCCTATGTCTCCAGCCAACACCCGAAAGGTGGAAGCCTGTATTCAAAGAAAAATGTCAGCGCCCGGAACATATCGGCTCGTCGGTGCGAGCTGTATGAACGCTGTTTCTGAATGCCTTAGAGAAGGTGGATACTACTATGGTGGCCAATGGAGGCCAAATGCTGGTTTCCAAAACAACAAAGACCGAGGTCGGGAAACATTCCCACCTGACCGCAGTAAGCCAAAGCCATCGCCACGATGATGAAGTCTCGTAAATTCTTAGCTGTATGTTTGTCTGCGATCTTGGCGATCGCTTGGTATCTGCGTTGCGTTAGCCCGCCATTCAGTCAAAGCGTGGGCTTAGGTGTCGTGCCTGTTGCGTCCGTTGCCAGCGCCTATTGTATGATCTTCTTGTTGCGACTGCTTAGATGTAAAACGCTCACACGTGTAGCGCTGGCGGTTGCCTTTGCGACACTCCTTCAGTGGCTCCCCCTAGCAGGGCCGGACCCACAGGATCCACAACCAGGTGTGGGATTAGGATTTTTTCTTTTGCTGATCTATCTACCAAGCTTGTTCATAACGGCACTCGCAATTGTCTTAATTGACTTTTTGGGTTCAAAAGATCGCAACAGATAAGTCTAGGATAGCATTTGAACAGCGCCAGAACTGGATGCGGGACTACGATCCGACGACGGGGCGGTATATCGAGGCGGATCCGCTGGGTTTGGTCGATGGGCCGAGTGTCTATGGGTATGCGCTACAAAACCCGGGAAGATACGTCGATCCGACAGGGGAGGTCTGCACCTACTACACCTTGCCAGATGGGAATACCGGCATACGGTGTACCGGAGGTTCCACTTACAATCCCTCGGGAGCTTCCAGCTCTCAGCGTTCGGCAGAAAATGTTCGCGAGGATTGGCCAGAATATGATGCTTGCGTGGCCCAGTGTCTGGATAGTGAACCAATGACAAAGCTTAGTAGTTGGTACCCAATCTCCGAGAGTACTCGAGCACAATGTGGTATTGTCTCTGCATTAGCAGGGAAGGCGCTCAAACTCCCGAGGCCACTCGGGAAGGTGACTACTCTTGGATGCCGTCGCAGTCTATGTGAGGACAAATGCGTATCTTGCGAGAAATAATAGATCTGCTCCAGTACGCAATATGGGCTGTGTGCGTTGGAGGTTTGATAGAGATTCTCACTCGGTGGTTGCCCGGCTGGCTCGCGATTGGGTTGGCTTTGAGCGCGCCCACGGGCATGATTTTTCTGATTAGGAGATGGCGCAACAAGTGAAAGAGCGACGAGGCCATTCCCGGGACAATGGTTCCAGGCCGAAAGCGGCTTGCACCAGAACTGGATGCGGGACTACGATCCGACGACGGGGCGGTATATTGAGGCCGATCCGCTGGGGTTGGTCGATGGGGCGTCGGTCTACAACTATGTGCGACAAAACCCGGGACGGTACGTCGATCCGAGGGGGGGAGGTCTGCACCTACTACACTTTGCCAGGTGGGAATACCGGCATACGGTGTACCGGAGGATCCACGTATAACCCCTCGGGAGATTCCAGCTCTCGACGCTCGACAGAAAATGTCCGTGAAGATTGGCCAGAATACGATGCTTGCGTGGCCGAGTGTCTGGAGGGTGAACCAATGACAAAGCTCAGTAGTTGGCACCCAATTTCCGAGAGTACTCGAGCACAATGTGGGATTGTCTCCGCATTAGCAGGGAAGGCGCTCAAACTCCCGAGGCCACTCGGGAAGGTGACTACTCTTGGATGCCGTCGTAGTCTATGTGTAAGCGTTTTAAGGAAGGCACTGTGGGGTCAGCTTGACGGCTTGAAGTTCCACGGGAGCAGGTCGTCGAGGTGGCTTTGCGGATGACCATTGGCGATCGCTGTGAGGGTGGCCTTGAGATAGGTAAAGGGCTCAATCCCGTTGATCTTGCAGGTTTCGATCAGCGATGCGATGCGGCCCCAGGCGATACCGCCCTCGTCATGCCCGGCGAAGAGGGCATTCTTGCGATTGAGGGTGATGGGGCGGATCAGGTTTTCGACGCGGTTGTTGTCGATCTCGACGCGCCCATCGGTCAGGAAGGTCTGCAGCCCATCCCAGTGATTGTGGATGTAATTCAGCTTTTCACCCAGCCGGGATTTGGCGGAGATCTTGCGGCGCTCTGCCTGCAGCCAGTCGCCGAAGGCCGCGACCAGTGGAGCACTGCGGGTCTGGCGGGCAGACAGGCGCTGGCCGGGGGAGACGCCACGGATATCGGCTTCAACGGTATAGATCTCGGCGATGCGGCGCAGGCCCTCGGCGGCGATCTGTGAGCCATCGCGGTCGAAGACTTCCTTCAGCTTGCGGCGCGCGTGCGCCCAGCAATGGGCCACGCGAATGGGATCGCCGCCCTTGCGGGTACGCAAAAAGGTAGAGATGCTCTTCGCCCACCTCAAACGCATCCTCGGCCTCGGCCGCCTCCGATTACGTGGCCCATGCGGTGCAAATGACGAATTTCTACTCGCCGCAACCGCCCAAAACCTCCGCAAACTGGCAAAGATCTTTCCTGCACCGCAGCAAACGCGAAAAGCGTGACAGGAAAGGCGCTTACGCCAAATTCAGAACAGCTATTTCTGCGCTCGCGAACAGGTGTTTTTCCACAGAATCGGCGGATTCCGGTCATTCGCTGCAGGCGCGAGGAAACTTCCGACAAACAAATATGCTGACGTTCATTGACAGCAAGATTTTGCTTTGGTCGCGAAGTCCTAGCTCAACGGTTGCCGCACACAACAAGGTCGTCGAACAAGGGACATCCGTTCATGCAGGTGGAGCGATGAGAGCAACCGCCGCAGTGGTCAGAAGCGAAGTAACTACGAAATGATGCCATGTTCTCTGACTTCGTCCAGATCTCTAGAAGTGAAGTGCTATCTGTCAGCTTATCGCCTTCTGCAAGGCCGCTCTGGAAGGAACACGGATGAACCGAGAGGTCTTCAGAAACGTACATGGAAAAACGTCCGGCATCGCATGCGTCCACCATGCTGGTATTAGCATTAGTTCGAGCGAAAACACCGCTTACGCAACAAGCATCGAAACCAACTTTTAATTTTCGCTGGCTTGAAGTTGCCAGCGTGAAAAACTCATCCAATCTATCACTGTTCCGCAACATCTTCTTTTCAAAAACTTTCCGGCCAGACGGTTTGTAGTTTAGGAAAATAATGGCGTTGATGCCCGACAAAAAAACTGGCGGCTCCTGAAGCCATGCAATTGCAAGGTCAATGCTCTCCGAATCCAAAATGAAGTGCACGTTGACCTTGATGCCGCACTTTGTCAGCGTCTCTATGGTTTCAGCTGTTTCATTGAACGGTTCGTAGGCAGAAACAGCCACGGCACCGCAGTGTTTGCGTGTCGCTTCCAAGATTTCACGACTTAGACCGCGCCCGTTGGTCGTATAGTTCGGCACCACTTCCTTTGAAGCAGTGTATTCTAATATCTCGATAAAATCAGGATGTTGGTTTGGGTTGCCGCCTCCCAAGGCAACCTGAAAGACACCCATTTCGGAAGCTTGATCGATGATGTTTTTATAGTCTGACAGCGCCATGTGCTGACCGTGTTTAGTCGACGACTTGTAACAGAAGACACAACCCTTATCGCACCAATTGGTTATCGATATGTCCATTAACTCTGGGCCGTGAGGTGACCAAAATGGATCAGGCTCTCCTTTGTCGGGCATTCTTGCAAAGAACCCGGTCTCTGGGTTGAAGAACGACGTGTAGCCTAAACTACTGTAACGAACAGACTTGAGCAATTTATCTACCAATAGTTGTTGAATGCGTTAATGAAAAAATCATCAGATCTGATTTCAAACATTTCCATACACAATAAAGACTCTGCGAACGGACCATCGCTGCTGAGAGAGCCTGTGTAGACCGATTTTCCTTGGGCTATGGCCTCTTTCATTCGGTCAATAACGTCTGGTGTGAATTCATGTTTGTTTGCCAGCTGTTCTGCTTGATCGGACGTCGCGATAGTCTCACCGTATTGCATTCCGGAGATTATCTCATAATGCATTTCGCGGAAGAGTTCTCCCAAAGGACCGTTCGGATCGACTCCAACGGCCTTCATGAAAACTTCCTCAGTGAAGTCATTATCTGAAATATAAACGAAGGATGTTGACGAGCTATTTGAAACAAAATCAAGTTTTAGCTTCATTGCTGGCCCTTTCTAACTGGTTAATGCAGGCGAGAATGGTCTCTAGCTGGTTTTCTTCATAATTTTCATCGATAACCTGCGGCAACCAAGTAACTAAAAAAATCCTTTCATGAGCCAGATCTTCATCATCTAACTCAAGCCCATGAACTATCCGAGCATAGTTTTCAAGTGAACCATACTCGACAGCATAGTAGCGTTTGAACTCCCGTCTCACCTCAGTTGAGTTCACAAAAAGAGCATCGAAAACCCTACCGAAAAGTTGTTCGCCGAGGCCTCCTCCTGATACTCCCAACTGCGCAAGGAATGCCTCCCTGTTTGGTTCCCAGTAACCGCTCCATTGCTACCGCAGCCTACGCTGCTTGACTGTTCG